>ERZ836877.142-NODE-142-length-121707-cov-24.416121_pt1 | contig 121707 bp, 85 predicted proteins | sample MGYA00519469_ERZ836877 | MGnify/ENA primary metagenome ERZ836877 (study PRJEB31850, sample SAMEA3708809) | human gut metagenome | biome: human gut; feature: human-associated habitat; material: faeces | place: China | collected 2014 ...
CCGCCGCCGTTCTTTTCGGCAAGGACTTCTTTTACTATCACAACTGCATCATCCGTCTTGCCCGTTTCCGGGGTATAGACAAACGTGAGTTTATCGACAACCAGCAGATTGAGGGTAATATTTTTGATTTGCTCAACGAAGTCACTCCTTTCTTCCTGAAACATCTGTCGGTAACAAGCCGAATGGAGGGTATATATCGGAAGGATGAGCTGGAAGTTCCTATAACAGCTTTACGAGAATGTTGTGCCAACGCTTTGGCCCACATGGACTGGAGAAAGACTGCCTCCGTCGGCGTTGCCATATATGATGACCGAATAGAGATTGAAAACGCAGGTATGCTTCCCGAAGAAATACCGGCGAATCAACTTACATACGGCTCTCGGATACTCGCCTCCCATACATCGGAACCGCCAAACGAGACTATTGCCCGCGTAATGTATTACAGTGGAGTAATCGAGCATTGGGGCAGAGGTCTGTCAATGATATTCGAGGAGTGCAAGCGTGTAGGTCTCCCCCAGCCGAAAGTAACCGATGAAAGAGGCGTGGTCAAAGTGATATTTATGCGCCCGAATTTATCGGGTCACAAGAATGTCACGATAAATGACACGATAAATGACACGATAAATGACACGATAAAAGAGAGCGAGAAGTTGATATATAATCGTATCGTATCCTCTCCGGGAATCAGTGCGGTTGCATTGGCAGATGAATTCAACAAGAGTGTTAGAACTATAATGAGAGTCTTGAAACACTTGGTCGAGCTGAATATTATCGAATACCGGGGTTCTAAAAAGACAGGTGGCTATTTCAGTCTGTGACCCGCCATTTCAGATTGGAATTTTTAACATTGGAAACAGCCTTAAATCAGAATATTATAGCAACCTTTGCGTTGTAGATATACGAAGAACATTGAAATGTAATTCGCGGGTGATTTCTTAATGCATGTCGGCTGAAAGCCGGTGCATGTTGCGAAGCAAAGAAAATCACCACAAATGTCCGGGTGTGCAAATAGGGAACATCCATGATTTTCAAGAAATCTAAAGTCTTGACAGACAGTATAGTTGACCCCGTTTCGGGTAAATCCCTCCGGGGTCACAAGACAAAACATCAAAATGCAGAAAGCCTCTGAAATCCAGCCGATTTCAGAGGTTTTTCGTTATCCCCCACCGGCGTTTCGACGCAAAATCATAGTGTCGGCGCAGCGTGAATTGCACGATTTCTTGTCAATAGCTTATGGTTTACTGGACAAAATAAACTCTATTTTATTCAATACAACGATTTGATTGAATAAAACCACTATATTTGCAGTCTAAAACGAACTGTAATGAAAACAACGATACTCAATCAGCGGGCGGAACGCGACGGATTGTTGTCGCGTCCTTATCAGCAACGGCATACCAAGTATAAAGCTGACGAACTTTTGCAAAATCCGCTTATCAAACTTATAACCGGCCCTCGTCGCGTAGGTAAATCCGTTTTTGCCCTATTGATGTTGCAAGGTAAGAATTTTGCCTACCTTAACTTTGACGATAACCAGTTGCTCGAAAAGTGGGACGAGGATCTGGCAATGTCAGCACTTGATGATGTCTACCCAGATTATGACTTCATGCTGCTTGATGAAATTCAGAATCTTCCGGATTGGGATTTATGGGTAAGCAAGCTATATCGCCGGGGAAAGAATTTGATAATAACAGGCAGTAACGCCAAGATGTTGAGCAGTGAAATGGCAACTGTTCTGACGGGGCGTTATCTCCAGATTGAGATGTTGCCTTTCAGCCTTGAAGAAACTATGAGTTGGAAAAACATAAGCCACGACCGGGAGGAACAGGCGGCACAGGCAATAATGCTGGCTGATGACTATATGCGAAATGGCGGGTATCCTGAAACAATCCCGGCTCGTAGTATAACCAAAAGCTATCTCTCAACACTGTTTGATTCAATCCTGCTGAAAGATGTCGCACAACGGCATAAAGTAAGGAGCACAAACGATCTATACAACCTTGCCACATATCTATTGTCAAACTTCTGCAATCCGATTTCTGCCAACGAACTTGCCGGAGAGCTGGGTCTGTCAAGTGTGGCGACAACCAAGAAATTCTGCGACTATCTCAACGAGCCTTATCTGTTCTTCTATTTGCCGCGCTTCAACAACAAGCTGAAACTGATGAACAAGGCTCCCAAAAAGGTATATGTCGTAGACAACGGTTTTGTGCAAAGCACAGCGTTCAATCTCAGTGAAAAGCTCGGCCGCCTGCTGGAAAACCAAATCTTTGTAGAGCTCCTGCGCCGTGGCTATATCCCCGGCCAAACGCTATTCTATTATCGCACCCGCAACGATAAAGAGATAGATTTTGTCACCCGGAAAGTCGCAAAAGTAGAGCAGCTGATACAGGTCTGCTACGATATGACCTCCGAGAAAACCCGTAAACGTGAACTCGACGCCCTCGTAGAAGCCGCCGAAGAACTTCACTGCGACAACCTGCTTATCATCACCAATTCGCAAGAAGAAAAAATCGAGTGGAAAGGAACCGCAATATTGGTGAAATCAATACAAGATTTCTGATACTTAGCCACTTGCAATAGCGCAGGTTTATGATTATCTTAAAAACGAAGGACTGATATGAATACATTGAAATATAAGGATTTTATCGGCTCAGTTGCATTCAGCGAAGCCGACGGCATATTCTTCGGTAAAATCGAAGGTATTGACGGACTTGTGAACTTTGAGGGCGAAAGCGTTGCCGAACTCACCAACGCCTTTCACAAGGCGGTGGATGATTACCTTGCTTATTGCGCCGAGGAAGGCATCGAACCCCACAAAAGCTATTCCGGCTCACTTAACGTGCGTCTTACTCCCGACATCCACACTCGCGTGGCATATCTTGCCAAACAAGCAGGTGTTTCAATCAATTCTTTCATCCGTACTGCCGTTGAAAAGCAGATTGCCGCCATGCTCTGATGATATTATATTTTAACGCCGTACATGGTTGGCAATCGGCGGAGAAGCATTAACTTTGAAATACCCCAATGAAACAATGGGGAATAACATTGAAATTGTGTCGTATGCAATCCGTGAACAACGGATATGACGGCATTACAATATTCTGAATACTATTTAGTTACAACGACATACCCCGGCTTCTCCGGGATCACAAGACAAAATGGCAAAACGCCGCAAAGCGCTGAAATCACTTGATTTTCAGTGCTTTTCTTTTTTGTCAAAATTTCAGATTGGCGCGGAATACAGCTGAATATGGCCATCCCACCACCTTGCACGGCGTTTCTGAAAGAACCCTATCGGTCAAAAGGAAAAGTATCGGATAGAATAGCAATGCACCACTTTTTAAGTGGTATATTGGATATATGCGGTATGCCCAGACTACTTGTCCACATAATACCTTCACAAAAAAACGCACAAAGGGTTATATCAATACAACCTTTTCTCGGGATTATTACTAACTTTGTGCAGATATAACACAAATTCCGGATGAAGTATCTCAATATCAAAAAGGCGCTTGCCGCTTGGCAGAACATACAACCTCTATCTGAGAAAGACAGGGAGAGGCTTAGCCGTCGTTTTACCGTGGATTTTAACTACAATAGTAACCATATCGAAGGCAACACGCTGACTTATGGGCAGACAGAAATTTTGTTACTGTTCGGCAAGGTAATCGGTGAGGCTGATGTGCGCGACATTGAGGAAATGACAGCAAGTAATGTCGGTCTGCGGATGATGACAGAGGAAGCTGTAGTTAAGGATATGCCATTGACGCAGAACTTTATACGGACTTTGCATAAGACCCTCTTACGCGATGATTATACAGTCTATCGTAATTTGCCGGGTGGCGTACAGACAAGCTATGTCATACACGCAGGGCAATATAAGACACGCCCCAATAGCGTAATCACAAGATACGGTGACCGATTTGAGTATGTCTCGCCGGAAGAAACGCCCGGACTTATGGCTGACTTGGTGGACTGGTACAATACTGTTGAACAGGAGGGAAAACTATCGCCAGTGGAGTTGGCCGCGTTGTTCCACTACCGCTATATCCGCATACATCCCTTTGAAGACGGCAACGGACGTATAGCCCGACTGATGGTGAATTATATTCTCACTCGCCACAATTATCCGATGATTGTAGTCCGCAGCCGCAAGAAAAGCGAATATCTCGAAGCACTCCATCAGGCAGATCTCGAAGTAGGCCCTGTGCCGAGCGACGGCGCCCACGCAGACATCAAGGATATACGCCCGTTTCTAAAATATTTCAACGAACTGGTAGCGACAGAGGTGTATAATGATGTATTGTTTGTAAGCGAGAAAAATGAAAATGTATGGTGGTATGACGGAGAACGGATTGCCTTCCGCACTCCCAATTATACTAAAATTCTGAATGCTATGCGTACCCAACCGACGCTGACACTCGCAGACATGAAAGAAGAAACTGGCATCAGCATTACGGCCATTCAAAAACTGCTTGACCAGCTTATTTCAAAAAAGTATGTGGAACGCGGCGAAAAAGAAGGCAGCTGGCGAGTGTTCCTGACGCAGTAAATATACCTTTTCACAGGTGGTATATTCAATCAATGGTGGTACGCCTTATGTTAATCAGAACTTTTAACGGTCTGTGCCGTCGTAAAACCGCCGAAAAGTGTTATCTTTGTAATAGAGTTCTTGCAGCGGCAAGGCCGTAGATTATTGAAAATCGCAGAAGCAGAGAGGTGTCCCAAGAGGGTACGTTCTGCATTTTGACTAAGATAAACATATTGAACTCCAGTGAGTTGGCAAAATATTCAAAGCCTCTCCGGGGTCACCAAAGGGTCTATCAGGCTGACGAATTCCTCTGAAAATCATTGATTTTCAGAGGTTTTTCTTTTTGCTCCAATCCCCAATCGACACAGAATATTGAAACTGCGGGGGTGCAAGAAGGTGCAATAAAAATTTGCACAGTATTTTGCGGGTCAAGCCGAATTAGAAATCTTGTGTGTGCGACATCCCTGTGCGCAATCTAACAAGGCGTATGAGGCAGTTGGGGTTTAGCCGACGGCAATACCGTGAGCCGCCACGCCTCTCTCCGTTTCCGCAGTGTAAACTCGCCAAAGGAATCCATAATCCTTATATGGATTCCCGAAATTGAGAATGGATATTCATCTGTGGGACTGCAATATAGATATTCTACAGGCTAACAATTTGAGAATCGCCCCAGATTTGCAACAAAAACATTTTGAGAATCACTCTATTATTTGTAGTTTTGCCCCTGAGATACAAAACATTACGTTTATATGATATTCAAGCGCAAAATATATAACGAGTTACTTGACTGGAAGAATGAGGACAACGGCACAACGGCTATATTGATTAAAGGGGCGCGTCGTGTCGGAAAATCAACCATTGCCGAGGAATTCGCCAGAAATGAATATAGTTCATATATATTGATTGACTTTACAAAATGCTCTGCAGAGATACGTAGTCTATTCGATGACTTCTCTGACTTAAACAGGATATTTCTTAAGCTGCAACTTGAATACGGCGTGACTCTTGAAACAAGAAAATCAGTCATTATCTTTGATGAGGTGCAGTTCTGCCCAATGGCACGGCAGGCAATCAAACATCTTGTAGCAGACAGAAGATATGACTATATTGAGACCGGTTCTCTTATATCTATCCGAAAAAACATTCAGAACATCCTGATTCCAAGCGAAGAGAATGAAGTGAACATGTATCCAATGGACTACGAAGAGTTCAAGTGGGCCATGAACGACCATGCCACTATTCCTCTGCTGAAACAATGCTTTCAGGAAAAGAAACCGCTGGGTGATGCCACTAACCGCAAGTTAATGCGTGATTTCAGGTTGTATATGCTGGTAGGTGGTATGCCTAAGGCGGTTGCAACTCTTATTGAAACCAATAATCTCGAAAAAGTGGATCGTGTAAAAAGAGGAATCATCAATCTCTATGAAAAAGATTTCAACCGCATAGATCCGACTGGCAATGCATCCAAGATATTTCATCAGATTCCAGCGCAGTTGACGGGTAATGCCAACCGATATATGACATGGCAGGCGACTGAAGGTGTTGCCCAATCTTCATTGAACGAAATCATCTCTGAAATGAAAGAGTCGATGGTTGTCAATATCGCTTATCATGCGAATGATCCGAATGCAGGAATGGCACTCCATCATTCTACAGACAACTTCAAGATGTATTTAGGTGACACGGGGCTGTTCATAACACTTGCATTCTGGGATAAAAAGTTTACTGACAACGTCATTTACCATAAACTTTTAAGCGACAAACTGGCCGCTGACCTGGGTTACGTATATGAAAATATCGTATCGCAGATGCTTAAAGCCGCCGGAAATGAACTGTATTACTACACCTTCCCCACAGAAAGCGGCAAGCACAACTATGAGATTGATTTTCTGATTGCAGATGGTGACAAGATAAACCCGATTGAAGTCAAGTCATCCGGGTATAAGGCTCATGCCTCTCTCGACGCTTTTACCAATAAGTTTTCGAGCGGGATACGGAGCCGTTATCTTATCTATACCAAGGATTTGCATAAAGAAACCGACATAATTTGTCTTCCCGTATATATGACAATGTTTTTATAATGCCAACGAAAAGGAAAACAAAGCATCAAGGATCTGTTCCGACCGAATATGTAGAAGTTATAATATGAGAATAATCAGTTGCACGGAAGGTGATTACGGGACGCTCGCCGGAATATGGGAGCGCTCAGTAAGGGCTACCCACGACTTTTTGAAAGAAGAGGATTTCAATGATATAAGAAAGGCTTTGATTCCCGAATATTTTCCGAATGTGAATCTCTATGCTATCGAGTGCGACGGAGCGTATGCCGGATTCATCGGGCTGAGTTCTGACACGATCGAAATGCTCTTTGTCGACAGTTCCTACAGAGGACAGGGCTATGGATCGGCCCTCATAGATTTTGCCAGACAACGTGGAGCGACAAAGGTTGATGTCAACCAGCAGAATACCTCCGCTTCAGGCTTCTATTTAGCTAAGGGGTTTCGTGTCATATCGAGAGATGAAACTGACGATGCCGGCCGTCCATATCCGATACTGCATCTGTCATTATGACAGTGGCACTTCTTTACTTCCCTCGTCCGAATTCCTTTAGGATTCTTGCCGGGACGCCTCCAATAAGGCAGTCGCCCGGAAAAGACCGAGTCACTACAGCTCCGGCTGCGACTGTGACATTGTCGCCAAGGGTCACGCCCCCGAGAATTATAGCTCCGGCCCCTATCCAACAGTTATTGCCGATGGTGACAGGCTCCGCATAGGTTTTACAGAAATAGGCTTTCGGATTGGTGTCGAAGTCGGGATTGCGCCTATCATTCCAGTCAGCCGGATGGGACGCCGTGTTTATCTGCACCCCCGGCGCGATAAGGACATTGCTGCCGATGGTGATTGTATTACAGTCGATGAGAGTGCAACGGTAGTTGATCGACACATTGTCTCCAAGATAGATATTGCGTCCGAACCCGCATATAAAGCCATCACCTGCCGAACAGTTCTCTCCGACATGTCCGAACAGCTCTTTCAGCATTGAATAGCACTCGGCCGCTGCTCATACGGCAGTGAATTGTAGCGTTGCATCCACTGTGTCGCAACGGCCTTCATTTCCAGAAAAACCTTATCATGGCAGTCATAAAACTGTCCTGCCATACACTTTTCAAGTTCAGTCATGCTTAAAAACAGCTATCGCGCGGCTCAGTCGTAGATGAGCGAGTGGATTTTGGCAGGATCGGGAGCGGGAAGCGCTGCGGCCTCACTGCGCAGTTCGGCGGCGCGGTCAGCGTCGCCGCCGCTGCGGTCGAGCAGGTCGGCGAGCTTCAGCATGGCGTCAGCCTTGACCATCGGAGGCACGTTTTTATTGTTGTCGACAACCATTCCGAGATATTTGGCGGCCAGACCGTCGTTCTGTCCGAAGATTTCACCCGCGAGATAGCGGCTTCCCAGAATATACTGCGCCTGGAAGAATCCGCCGTCGGCGGCAGTCTGATAGCAGCGCTCGGCCTTGGCGAGGTCTTTCGGAAAACCGTCGCCGGTCTCGTAGGCCTGCGACATTATCAGGCAGCCCTCGGGGTTATCGTTGTCGGCCGCAAGCTTCATATATTCCATCGCCTTCTGCATATCGGGAACCGTTCCGACCCCCTGGCGGTAACACATCGCCATAAACGACTGGATTCTCCCCTTCAGCAGGCGGTTCGACTTCAGATTAACCTCCTTGTCGGAAAACGACTCCGAAGGGTCGGCATCGAGAGCCAGGCGAGCATAATGAAAGGCCTTGTCGTAGTCTTTCGTAACTCCGACGCCACGGAAATAGAGCGTGGCGAGATTGAAATAGCCGCCCTGTTCCCCTGCCGCAGCCGCCTTCTCGAACCACTGGACAGCCAGCGGAAGATTGCGCTCCACGCCCTGTCCCTTGAGATAGGCGACACCGAGATTCGACATCGCGGGGGCGCTCCCGTTCTCCGCGCCTTTCTGAAACCAGTAGGCAGCTTTCTCTAGATCGCGGGCCACCCCGCTTCCCTGCTGATAGACGATGCCGAGATTGTTCTGCGCCACAGCATTTCCGCCGGAGGCAAGTCGCTCAAGACTCTCGGAATAGACAAGCTCATTCTGCGCCACAGCCACGAGAGCCATGAACAGTGCAATGATAATTGTCAGGATCTGTTTCATAAAATCATCGTTAAGGTATTCATCGTCCGCAAACTTACGCATTTTCCGGCAATTGCCAAAACCGCCGGAAGGAGGTTTACTTTCCGGCGGTTTTGCAGGCGATAAGAACCGTGTCAGTTGTAGCCTTTGTTCTGGACGTAGAGGCCCGGAACATAGTAGAGCTGGTTATAAGGGATCGGGTAGAATTCATTCTTTCCGGCGGTGTAATGGGCATCCTGATAATACTGTCCGTATTTAGTGCCTTCATACGATGCATTTTTCTCTGTCTCGAAATATGCGTTGAGCACTTCCGAGGCAATTCCCCAGCGCCGCAGGTCGAAATATCGGCTGCTTTCCATCGCCATCTCAAGGCGACGTTCCCAGCGCAGACATTTGCGGGCCGTTTCCTTGTCGGCGAAATATGACGCGGGATAGAGGGCTATTTCGCAGAAATCACGCGCATAGGCGATATGTTTGTCGACAGAGTTGGCCGCACGCCGACGGATGTCGTTGATTATTTCGCGGGCTTCCCCAAGCTGACCGAGTTCTATAAGCGCTTCGGCGCGCATCAGCATGACGTCGGTGTAGCGGAACACGTAGTCGTTCATGGCGAACGCCTGCCACGAGCCTTCGAAAGTCTCGCCGGCGCTGCGTTGCGGCACCTCTTTGAGCGACGTATAGTAGCCGTAGGTGTTCGGTGTGCGCGAGTTTTCGGTTGTCATGGTGAAGTCGCTCTCATATTTGTAAGGGAATGTCGGCATGCCGACAGTGTGGAACAGGCGCGGATCCCATTTCTGCGATGTCGGATTGCCGTTGACAGGATAGTCGTTTGAGTCGTTATAGTTATCGAACATAGGCAGTCCGTCTTTGGTCTTGAAGGCATTGACAAGGTTCTGCGAGGGTTTGTGGAAATCCCAGCCACATGACCATATTCCCCAGCAGCCGTTGAGCGTGTTCGACCAGTTTGCGCGGCCGAAACGGGTGTTGTCGTCGGTATACTGCGAGGTCTGGACGGCAAAAACCGATTCCTTGCTGTTCTTGTATTCGGGCAGGAAGATGTCGCCGAAGTCTTCGAGATAGCCATAACGCGAGTTCTTGACGACTTCAGTATATTCGACAACTTTCTTCATATAGTCGGCGTTGATGAATTCGACACCGTCGGTGGCTTCGTAGCCGTCGCCCCAGGCGAGGGTCAGGTAACACTTGGCGAGATATGCAGCGGCGGCAACCCTGTTGGCACGTCCACCTCCGTCTTCAACCTCGACAGGGAGTCCGTCGTAGGCCATCTGAAACTCTTCGATGACCTTTCCCATCAGCTCCTGATAGGTATATTCGTCGTTTCTGACCTGTTCGTGGGTGCTCTGCTCGAAAACAGCCTTGTCGATCCAGGGCACCTGACGGAACATAGTGACAAGTTTGAAATAGCTGTGGCCGCGAAGGAAGTGGACTTCAGCCTCGCGCTGTGCGGCAGTGGCTTCGCCGAGAACTTCGACACCATGCTGTTCGAGGGCTGTCAGGGCGCGGTTACAGCGAGAGATGTTGCAGTAGAGCCGATACCATAGCTCGTCGAGCTCTCCGGGCGTCGATGTCAGAGTCGACCATATCTCCATCGGGTGGTAGCCGGTGTCGGTTGTTCCGCCGCCACCTTTGAGGCAGTCGTCAGATCCGAGATCGCCGTAGGGCCAAAGGTTGAAGGGGTAGCTGAACCAGCAGTCGCCGAGAGAGGCATAGGCGGCATTGACCATTTTATCGGGCTGCGAATATGCGAGGTCGCCGTCGATGACGCCCGTCGGGGGAACGTCGATGAAATCGTTGCAGGCCGAAAGAGTCATGGCCAGCGCTATAACGGAATATATTTTCAATGACTTCATTGTCAGTCAGGTATTATTTATGGTTAGAAATCGAGTTGGAGGCCGAAAGAGAAAGATGTCGGGATAGGATAGGCCCAGTTGGCGTTTTCAGGGTCGGAGCAGGTCAGACTCTTGCTCTTGATTGTCAGCAGGTTCTGGCCGGAGACGTAGACGCGTGCTTTTGTCATCCGGAGTTTAGCCAGCAGGCGGTCGGGCAGGCTGTAGCCGATCTGGAGCGTGCGGAGTTTGGCGTATGAGCCGTTCTCGACGAAATAAGAGGATGTGCGGCCTTCGTCGCCGATATTGTTTGTTGTCAGCATAGGTATTGTCGATGAGGTATTGACAACCGGAAGCCATGCGTCGAGCACACGCTCACCCTTGTTGCTGCCGGCATCGGTGACGCTCCAGAAATCATTTTGGAATTTCTGGTTATTGTAGACATCCTGGCCGAGCACACCCTGCCAGAACATCTGAAGGTCGAAGTTCTTATATCCGAGTTCGACATTGAGGCCGAACGAGAGATCGGGCACGGGATTGAAAATCCACGTCTGGTCGTCGGGGGTTATACGGCCGTCGCCGTCGAGGTCGGCGTAGCGCATCCCGCCGAGGCGTGCGTTGTCCTGACCGGAATTCTGAGCCTCTTCGCGCGAGGTGAAAAGGCCGTCGAAGACATAACCTACGATCGAGCCGTAGGGCTGACGGGCCTCAACGAGGTTTTCCTTTGTTGTGTGGGCATACGAGCCGGTGGTCGTGTTCGGCAGATAGGTTACCCGGTTGCGGAAGAAGTCGAAGTTAAGGGAGGCTTTGTACCAGAGGCCGCATTTCAGACGGTCGCGCCATCCGATAAGGAATTCCATACCCCAGTTGCGAAGCGACGGGCCGTTCAGCCACGACGCTCCCCCTTCGCCCATCGCACCGAGATAAGCGGGCGTTATGAGCATATCCTTAACATCTTTGATATAGGCGTCGACTGTGCCGAAAAGACGGTCGTTGAGCATACTGTAATCTACGCCAAGGTCATACTGGATCGTTGTCTCCCACTTGAGATTGTCGTTTGCCGTCTGGCTGGCGATATATCCCGAGGGGAAAATGCCGCTCTGCTGGAGCAGGAGATCGTAGGCCGACGAAGTGACGCGGTCATTTCCGTAGTCGGCCACATAGAGGGCATAGCGGGCTGTATTCGAGATCGCCTGATTACCGGTTTTACCCCACGACAGGCGCAGCTTCAGATCATTGAGCCACTGCTTTTTGATATTTTCCGAGATGCGGTAGCCAAGAGTGGCGGCGGGAAAGGTTCCGTAGCGGTTGTTGCGGCCGAACCTCGACGAACCGTCGCGGCGGATGGTAAAGGAGGCCAGCAGCAGGTCGCGCCAGTTATAGTCGACTTTACCGAAGAACGATACCAGAGAATAGGCCGACTTGTTGCCTGTCGATTTCTCGACGCCGACCGATGCGTCGGGATACATATAGTCGGAGTTCTCGATGTCGTAATCTTCGTTATATCCCGAAAAGTCGATGCGGCTCTGGCGGAAAAGCTCCATACCTGCGAGAACAGTGAAGTTGTGTTCCTTAGCCAGAGTAAAATTATAGTTAGCGGTGTTTGTCCAGGTCCATTTCGAATCATTGGCCTGCGACAGCGTTGTTGAGTTAGTATTGTTGTTTACGATATCGCTGTGGAAGGTATAGTTATATGAGTGGATGAAAGCGGCGTCGTAGTCGAGGCCGAAATTACTGCGCAGAAGAAGGCCTTTTATCGGTTTGATATCGATGAAAGCATTGCCGAACAGGCGCCACACATTCAGGGAATTGTCCTTGTTGAAAGCAAGCTCGCGAAGAGGATTCTGACGGTCGGCCATGCTGCCTACGGGGCCGGCATAGGTTTTTCCGTCGGTCTCGAAAACTGGCACGATCGACGGCATCTTCAGAGCATTTTCCATTGGCTGGCAGTCGACCTGCTTCGTATGGGTCAGCGTGAAGTTCTCTCCGACGGTAACAACCCGGCTTATATTGAACGAAGAGTTGATTCGGGCGGCGATATTCTCGAAATTGGTATATTTGAGAATACCGTCGTTCCTTTTATATCCAAGCGAGAAGAATACGTTCGAGCGATCGGTGGCCGACGAAACCGAAGCATCGTAGCTCTGGGCGAAGCCTGTGCGCGAAATCTCGCTGAGCCAGTCGGTATCCGACATCAGCATCGTGCGCCGGGCGTTGATATACCCGTCGTAAAGACCGTTGACAGTATAATTCACATAGTTTTCGCTCGCGATGTCATAGACTCTGATAGGATAGCCCGAAGCTGCATTCAGATTCAGTCCATAGCTCGAGGCATAGGCAACCGGGTCGATGCCGTCGTTGAGGGCCGCCTGGGCCATGGCGGTGGCATATCCGGGAGTGTCGAGCAGTTTCATTGTGGCCTGCGACGAATAGAACTGAGCGGTCAGATTCGTCGAAAAGCTGACATTGATTCTGTTGTCGCCCTGGGCGGCCTTCCCTTTTTTGGTTGTTATGATAATCACACCATTGGCGGCCCTCGAACCGTAGATCGAGGCCGAGGCAGCGTCTTTGAGAACCTGCATGCTCTCTATGTCGTTCATGTTCAGCGAATTCAGAGTCGCTGTTGTCGGGACACCGTCGATAACGAACAGTGGATCCTGCGATGCATTGAACGAACCGATACCTCGGATGCGCACAGAGCCGGTGCCGCTCGGCGAGCCTGTGGCGGTAACCGTCATCCCCGGCACTTTGCCCTGAAGGGCGCGCATGGGATCAGTGTCGGCCGACGTCTCGAGCGACTTGGTCGATACCACCGACACCGCACCGGTAAGATCGGCCTTGCGCACGGTCTGATAGCCGACAACCACAACCTCGTCGAGAAGTTCGGAGTTTTCTTCGAGATAGATTGTCATCGACGGGGATGCTTTTACAGTGGCCGGACTGTAACCTACATAAGAGACTTTAAGGGTAGAGCCTTCGGGAACCGAAATCTCGAAATTACCGTCAATGTCGGTAGCTGCGCCCGCCTTGTTCGTCTCACACACGACAGAAGCACCTATCAGCGGCTCGTCATCGGTTTTTGAAAGCACCGTCCCATGCACAGTGATATTCTGTGCCTGCACTACGACTGCCATCAGGAGTGGCAACACTGCACTGAGAATTGTTCTTTTCATTACTTGTGATGTTTTTAAAATTCCTGATGCAAATTTATTCCCTCGTCCGATAGCCTGAATATCACGGATGTTGTGCAAGCTATCATATTTTCAGCAATGCCCGATATTTTATATGTTATGCACAATTTTTGCCATATCCCCGGACAAAGCGGGCCGTGGGACATTTCACTTCCGGCAGCCGCGCGTCGGCGGCGCTACTTTGCAAGATTGTTTCTGGCTTGAGAAGGGGTCTCGCCGTAGGCGTCGCGGTAGCATTTCGTAAAATATGCCGGAGTCGAAAAACCGGTTTCATAGGCTATCTCGGCGACAGTGCGGTCTGTTGTCAGCAAAAGCTCACGTCCGCGCTGAAGACGCAGGCGTCTGATAAGCTCTACAGGCGCATAGTTGGTCAGCGATTTTATCTTACGGTAGAACTGCGACCTCTCAAGCCCCATCTTAGAGGCTATCATGTCGACATTGAGATCCTGATTGCCGATCTCTTTCATCAATATGTCGAGAAAGCGCCTGTAGAAATCGCTGTCGATATCGGTTGTTCCGAGGCTCTCTATTGCCTTCGGCCTACGGTCTGAGGTGACCGGGAACGGCCCCGACTGCCACAGATCTTTTATTCGCTTGCGGTTTGCTATAAGGCTTGCGCATCTCGATTTAAGTACACTGCTGTTGAAGGGTTTGGAAAGATAGCCGTCGGCCCCGCTTTCGTAGCCCTCCACGCGCTGCTCGTCGAGCGAACAGGCCGTGAGCATAAGCACGGGTATATGGGATGTAGATACCTCTTCTTTAATGCGGCGGCAACACTCCAGCCCATCCATAACCGGCATCATCACGTCGCAGATTATCAGATCGGGCACATATCTGGCAGCAAGCCTGACCCCCTCTCTGCCATTCGGCGCCGCTATTATGTTATAGTCCGGCGCTAAAAGTTCACCGACAAGTTTCTGAATGTCTCTGTTGTCGTCGATTATGAGCACCAGAGGCTTCTTATCGTCGAAAGTGAAGTCGCTTTCTATGTTGTCAAGCTCGGCCCCGGCGTCTTCACGGGCGATCGTCCTGTCAGCTTCGGCGACAGCCTCAGACACATGTCTGACCGGTAGCTTCACAGTGAATTCCGTGCCGACGTTCAAAGTGCTTTCCACACTGATCGACCCTCCGTGAAGCTCCACGAAGGCTTTCGCCAGCGACAGTCCTATGCCCGACCCTTTCGGATTGATACGGTCGACCTGATAGAACCTGTCGAAAATATTGCCGAGATCTCTGTCGCTTATGCCTTCGCCGGTGTCGGCGACCCTGAACGTAAGGTTGTCGCCGTCGCTTTCGTATGACACCGTTATCGAACCGTTGTCAGGTGTATATTTAAAGGCATTCGAAAGAAGATTGAAAAACACTCGCTCGATTTTCTCGACATCAATAGCCATGACCACAGGCGTTTCCTGTGCCGGACCAACAAGCGTCAGTTTGATGTCGCGCTTCCGGGCCACGGAATAAAACGATTCCATCCAATCGCCCACGACCCGGCTGAAATCTGTCTCTGTCAGAGTCAGCCCGAGTTTGCCGTTCTCATATTTACGAAAATCAAGTATCTGGTTTATAAGCCGTTGAAGAATTTTGATATTCTTGTTGGCGATTCTGATGAGTGTCGACTGCTGAGGGGTGAGATTCCCGGCTTCAGCAAGCTGGGCAACCGGTTCGGCAATAAGAGTGAGCGGAGTGCGCAGGTCATGCGACACATTCGTGAAGAAGACAAGTTTAGACTGTGTGGCGATCCGGAGTTGCTCGTTGAGTTGTGTCTGCTTGTTCTTTTCCTCTTCGAGCAGTCTGTTGCGGGCCATAAGCTCTTTCTGATGGCGGCTGCGCTGCCAATAGGCGCGGAGCAGAAGAAAACCGACCCCGAAAAGAAGCACGATAATCGCAATGCTGGCGTAGAAAAGCGACGTCTGTGACGAATGCTGCGCCCAATAATCATCGACCTGTGCCTTGAGTAGTTTCATTTTCCCCGTCTCTTCCTTCAAGGCCTCGTTCTGAAGCAGCAGAATATCGGCATTCGTTAAATCGACAGCCGAAGATACCGGAAGAATTGTCTCCTTTTTATATGGCTCGTTCTTGAGAATCGCCAGAGCTGTCTGAATTAGCCGGTGTCCCTCGGTAGGGTAAAGGAAGGTGGCATCGATAACACTGTCGGCCACGGCCTTGATGCCGATATTCGGGGCCGCATCGATTCCGATGATCCGAATGTCACGGCGCCCATGCCGCCGGGCAACTTCCGACGCTCCGATTGCCATGCGGTCGTTATGGGCATAAATGAGGTCGACATCGCTGTAGATTTCAAGCAGCGAATCGACGGCTGCCTCTGCGTCTTCCTTGTTCCAGTTTGATGCCACACTCGTCAGCAACGTGCCTCCGTTTTTCTCGAACTCACTGACAAACCCTTCATGCCGCCCTTCGGCGGGCGTCGACCCTTTCAGGCCGTAAATCTCAATTGCCTTGGCTCCTTTCCCTGAAAGGTGGAGCGCATAATGGGCCGCCGAGCGCCCGAGACCCCTGTCGTCGACGCCTATGCGGGCCGTGTAAGTGTCGCCATTGATATTGCGGTCGAAGATAACAACGGGAATCCCTTTTTCATACACTTCCTTAATTATAGGAGTAAGCGCTTCGGCTTCGTTAGGCGACACTATGATTATGTCGAAGCCATTGTCGACGAAATATTTTATGTCGGCGATCTGTCTGGCGCTGCTGTCGTCGGCCGAACGGATTTCGGCGACGGCATCTTCGTGGAACATTATCTCGCGGTTAATCTCATCGTTCATTTTCGCGCGCCAGTCGTCCTGGCTACACTGAGAGACGCCGATTCTATAGGTTTTGCTTTCCGTGCAGCCCCAAAGAATGAAAATTATTCCCAATAAGAGACAGTGTGAGAAAAAACGGTTCATTATCTATGGAATGTTTAAGGTTCTGCAAAGTTAGCGATAATCATATAAAAAAGAGTGCGTTAACTATTAAAAAGATGCATGTGCAACGAATTTGACAGACTATTCACGATTTTTTATAGTCATTCTTTCGGCTTTGCTGTAGATTTGCACTACCGGCCGATGAAACCGGATTTTCATTTCGACTAATAATAAACTCAAAACATGAACAGAATAAGAATCGTCATCGCTTCCTCCCTTATGCTCGCCACGTCGCTTCTGACTGCGACGGTTTCAGCCGCCGACGGTGTGGAAGTAAGCCACCTCGGTGTGAACAACACTCTGGTAAGAATTACCGGCACCGGGAAGTATCTTCTGCTTCCTGTGCAGGAATCGAACGACGACGCAAGAGTCAGCGTTCTCGCCGATGGAAAAATCGAAAAGACAATAAACGTCAGACTTGCCAAAAGCAAAGTCGACTATTTTGTTCCTTTTGATCTCGACCCCTACAGAGGGCACGATATTCTGCTTAACATCGTAACGACCCAGAACAGGTCGAATATCCGCGAGGCCAAAGATGACGCCTGCTGGAAAAACCTGACTCTGTCCGACACTTTCGACACGACGAACCGCGAGAAATACCGACCCGCATATCACCACACGCCGCTTTACGGCTGGATGAACGACCCTAACGGAATGTTCTATAAAGACGGCCGGTGGCACCTCTACTATCAGTGGAATCCCTACGGGTCGAAATGGCAGAACATGACCTGGGGCCACTCTTCATCGGCCGACCTCGTCAGATGGGAGCACCATCCCGCCGCTATCGAGGCCAACGGACTCGGCACAGTGTTCAGCGGAAGTTCGGTCGTCGACAGCGCAAACACCGCCGGATTCGGCCGCGACGCCGTCGTCGCCCTATATACGTCGGCCGATGTAAGCCAGACCCAGAGCCTTGCCCACAGTTCCGACGGCGGAATGACTTTCGAAATCTACCCCGGCAATCCGGTTCTCACCCTCGAGAGCGAAGCCCGCGACCCGAATATGTTCTGGGATGCCGACAACGGCCGCTGGGTTTTGTCGCTGGCCCACGCCCTCGACCATGAGATGCTTTTCTTTACCTCGCCCGACCTGAAGGAATGGACTCTTCAGGGTTCTTTCGGCAAGGGCATCGGCGCGCAGGACGGTGTCTGGGAATGTCCCGATCTGTTCAGGCTGAAAGTCGACGGTTCGGGCGAAGAGAAATGGGTACTTGTCTGCAACATCAACCCCGGAGGCCCCTTCGGAGGGAGCGCAACACAGTATTTCACAGGCGATTTCGACGGGAAAACCTTCATTGCCGACACCGACGCCGAAGGCGTAATCCCTACAAAATGGATGGACTACGGCAAAGACCATTATGCGACGGTCAGCTGGAGCGATGCGCCCGACAACCGGCGTGTGCTGATCGGATGGATGAGCAACTGGCAATATGCCGGCGAGGTGCCGACAATGCAATATCGGAGCGCCAACACCCTTCCGCGCGAAGCCCGTCTTTTCCGCGCTCCCGACGGCCAGCTTTATCTGTCGTCGTCGCCCGTGGCCGAGCTGGCCGCCCTGCGCGACAAGCCTTCGGTCAGTGTCCGCAATAAAACGGCAGGCGGCAATGGCCGTAATTTCCCGCTGCCCGACTCGAACGGAGGCGCCTGCGAGATTCTTCTCGATATCGACAGCCGGAAAGCCGGTTCGGTCGACATCACCATCTCGAATAACGACGGCGAATCGGTCATACTGAGTTACGACGCCAAGGCCCATAAACTGTCGTTCGACCGTCGCCGGAGCGGCATAACCGACTTCAGTCAGGATTTTCCTACGGTCACGACGGCGCCGACCTTCGAAACCGACGGGAAACTTTCGCTCAGAATATTCATCGACCGTTCAAGCATCGAAGTATTCGGAAACGGCGGTAAGACGGTAATGACAAATCTTGTATTTCCGACCGTGCACTACTCTTCAGTCTCGGTTTCGGCCAAAGGCGGCAACGCCCGGATCGAGAATCTGAAAATCTATCCGATAAAAGAGTTATAATACCCCCCTCATAACTGAAAATCATGACATCGACACAATCTCTCGTCACAAACCGCAAATCATTTCTTCTGCAGATAATTCCCGTGATGCTCTGTTTCTTCGTCATGGGGTTTGTCGACCTCGTCGGAACGGCTTCGAACTATGTTCAGAAAGACCTGAATCTGACCGACTCCGAGGCCAACCTGTTTCCATCGCTCGTTTTTTTCTGGTTCCTGATTTTCTCGGTTCCGACCGGAATGCTCATGAACAGAATCGGGCGCAAGAAAACTGTCCTGATAAGCCTTGCCGTGACTGCCGTCTCTCTCTTTATTCCCGCTTTCGGCGACAGTTACCCCCTGATGCTCATCGCGTTCTCATTGCTGGGTATCGGCAACGCCATAATGCAGACATCGCTTAATCCGCTCGTCAGCAACCTCATCAGCGGCGACAAACTCGCCTCGACGCTTACTTTCGGGCAGTTTGTGAAAGCCATAGCTTCGTTTCTCGCGCCCGTCATTGCGGCATGGGGAGCCACTACAGCCATACCTACATTCGGGCTGGGATGGCGCGCGCTGTTTCTGATCTATGCCGTTGTCAGCTTCCTGTCGATTTCACTGTTGGCAGCCACTCCCATCGACGAGGAAAAGCCCGACAAGGCCTCAGGCGTCGCCGAATGCCTGAAACTGCTCGGACGCCCGTTCATATTCCTATGCTTCCTCGGAATAATGTGCCATGTCGGCATTGATGTAGGCACGAACACAACAGCGCCGAAAATAATTATGGAGCGCCTCGGACTGCCTCTCGAAGAGGCCGGATTCGCTACAGGCGTCTATTTCATCTTCCGCACTGCCGGATGCTTCCTCGGCGCTTTCATCCTACGCGCCATGTCGCCGAAACTGTTCTTTGCGATAAGCGTCGCAATGATGCTCGCCGGAATGGTCATACTTTTCGCAGGCGACACTTTGGCTATGCTTTACGCCGGTATCGCCTTCATCGGCTTCGGCAACTCCAACATATTCTCGATAGTATTCTCTCAGGCTCTTGTCTACACGCCCAACGAGCGCAACGAAGTGTCGGGTCTGATGATAATGGGGCTGTTCGGCGGAACGGTATTTCCCCTTGCCATGGGCTATGCCGCCGACGCTGTCGGACAGGTCGGAGCTGTCGCCGTGATGACGGTTGGAGTAATCTACCTCCTGTATTACACGTTGAAAATCAAAAAAATATAAAACCTTATTACCAAGATAATCATGAACGACATTGTAGTAGGAATGGGCGAAGCCCTGTGGGACGTTCTGCCCGAAGGAAAGAAAATCGGCGGTGCGCCGGCAAACTTTGCCTATCATGTATCGCAATTCGGGTTGCCGAGCCGAGTGATCAGCGCCGTCGGCAGCGACCCCCTCGGCAGAGAGATTGTCGAGAATTTCACCTCGAAAGGTCTCAATCATCTGATCGAGGAAGTTCCCTACCCCACCGGCACAGTCCAGGTCGAGATAGACCCCGCCGGTGTGCCGCAGTATGATATAAAAGAGAACGTGGCCTGGGACAATATTCCCTACACCGCCCGCCTCGAAGCGCTCGCCGGGCAAACCCGCGCCGTATGCTTCGGCTCGCTCGCCCAGCGCAACGTTGTTTCGCGCGACACTATAAACCGCTTCCTCGACGCTATGCCGCAGACCGCCGACAGCCTTGTTGTCTTCGACGTCAACCTCCGTCAGGGATTCTACACCAAAGAAATCCTCTGCAACTCGATGAAGCGCTGCAATATCCTGAAGATAAACGACGAAGAGCTTGTCACCGTCAGCCGCATGTTCGGTTATCCGGGCATTGACCTTCAGGACAAATGCTGGATTCTGCTGGGCAAATACAACCTCAGAATGCTCATTCTGACCTGCGGAATCAACGGAAGCTATGTCTTCACCCCCGGTAACGTTTCGTTCCAGCCAACCCCGAAAGTTGAGGTCGCCGACACCGTCGGCGCCGGTGACAGTTTCACCGCCGCCTTCATAGCCTCGCTTCTCAAGGGCAAGAGCGTCACCGAAGCCCACGCCCTTGCCGTCAGAACCTCGGCCTTCGTCTGCACCCGCAAAGGCGCCATGCCCGAGCTCCCGCCCGACCTCCGCTCCCTCTAAGAGACCGTCGGGCGGTTAACGGGCAGCGGCCATGGCGTCGAACTCCGAGGGCGTGGCTGTCGATATGCGGCGCATGAAGGCTTCGGAAGGGCCGTCGATCGCGAGCTTTTTTCGAAGGTTATGCTTGATCGTTTCGACCGTGCGACGCAAAGTTGCGACTTCCTTTGCCGAATCGGCGCGACGTTCATAATACTCGGCCAAGCAGATCGAGGTATTGCCGTTCGAGCGGCGATCCGTAGATCTTGGCGACATCGGCGGCGTATGTCCGCATGAGCGCCATCGCCTCGTCATCGCGGCGCTGGTCGAGCAGCAGACGCATATAGTTTATTATCGCGAAACGCGACAGCACAGGTCGCGGGCTTTGGCTGTCGCCGGTTGCGTGACTGCGCACGCTCCACGGCTTGCACGCTTATCTCGCTGGTTCTCAGGCCCATGTCTATCGCGGTGGCTATAGAAATATCGCGCCTCACGGCGCATGACGGCGAATGATCTGCTATCTGTAAGAAAATGCCGGGTCTATAGCCAAAGGCTCGCAACTACTCTTTGTCGGAGGCGTTGATTCTGATATGTCAGGAGATTCTGCAATTCCCCCGACTACTTACATCAATTCAGCCCGGCGTGTGGTTATTTTTCAGTATTGCGGGGGTGCGACGGGGGCGCTACCTTTGCGGCGAACAATCGATACGCCCATGAAACTTCTGCTTACATTCTTTTCGTTTCTGATTCTCTCTTCGCATCTCTTCGCCTCTGCCCCCGACAGCTTCGACTGGAAAAAGGCTACGGTCTACTTCGTCATAACCGACCGTTTCTGTAACGGCGACTCTCTGAACGATGTCAACTACGGCCGCAAGACCGACTACGGGTCGGAGCGCATGAACGCCGCCACTTTCCACGGCGGCGACTTCAAAGGGATGCTCGCCAAGGCCCGCGAGGGCTATTTCAGCCGTCTGGGCGTCGACGTGGTCTGGATGACCGACGTCTACGAGCAGATCCACGGCTGGATGTCGGGCAGCGGCGCTGTCAACGATTTCCCCCACTACGGCTACCACGGATATTATCCGCTCGACTACACCCAGACCGACAAAAACTACGGCACCATCGAAGAGCTGCGCGAGCTTATCGACACTCTCCACAGTCAGGGCATACGCGTCATGCTCGGCGCCAACCTCAACGACCCGGGCTATCCGACGCTGCTCGACGCCGTGCAATATGGCTTTGCCCCGACAGGACTGACCGCAGCCGAAGCCTCCGAACACCGCCGCGACTGGAGCTACGACAGGTTTTTCGAGGGACGTCTCGGCTGGAACGGATGGTACGACCACGGATGGATAAGAATGCCCGACGAGAACTGGGATGAGAACAATCCTCTCGAAGCAACCCTCTACGGCATGCCCGACTTCAAAGACGAAAGCAATGAGCACGTCAGGATTCCCGCTTTCCTGAAAAAGAAGTGGAAGAATGAGAAGAAAGCCAACGACCCGTGGGTCAATCCCTCGGCACGCGCGCTCAGAACCGACCGCGAGTGGAGTCCGGCACAGTATGTAACGGCATGGATCGCCTCGTGGGTCGAGGAATTCGGCATCGACGGCTTCCGATGCGACATCGTCGAGAATGTCCGTCTCAACCGATGGAAAGGACTCAGCGAAGCCTGCAATGCCGCTCTCGCCCGCTGGCGCGCCGCCCATCCCGCCGACCCGGCCTCGAAATGGCCCGACAGCTTCTATATGACGGGCGATTTCGACTGTGCGGGAATCGACTATAAGCCCGGCTATGCCGATGCCGGATTCTCGAGCATGGTGAACTTCTCCTTCCCCAAACACGGCGATCTCGACGCCATCGTCTACACCTGGCAGGCCTATGCCGACTCGATGGCAGTCCACAGCGACTGGCATCCGTTCAGCTACCTCAACAACTCCTACCACCGCGACGCCGACATGGCCAACATGACCGACTGCGCCACAACACTGCTGCTCGCCCCCGGCGTGGCGCAGATTTTCTACGGCGACGAATCGCGACGCCCACTCAGCGACGCACGCCTCAACGTCGATTCCGATCAGGCTTTCCGCTCCGACATGAACTGGGCGACCGCCGACAGCGCCCTGCTCGATCATTTCCGACGACTCGGCACAATCCGCCGCGCTCATCGCGCCATAGGCAGCGGGCGCCAGCAGACAATCGACTCCCACACCTGCCTGCGCACCGCGCAGGGCGACACCGTCATCATCGCCGTAGCCCTCTCTGACGGGCAGGCCGTCAATGTCGGCGCTGCATTCGCCGACGGCACGCCCGTGACCAACCTCTACACCGGCGAGCAAGCCACCGTAGCGCGGGGCAAAGCCTCATTCTGCGCCTATCCGAACCGGCTGGCTGTCATTACCAAGGAATAGTTAGTACGCGTCGAAACAGCGCGTTGTATTTCAGGAGAATTTGTATATTCATCGTCTAATTTTTACATTTGCAAAAATTATGCAAATGAAAAATTCGAAAAACCTCCTGTTAATACTTGTCGCCATTGTGCTGGCAGCCGGTCATGCCGCCGCCAAACAGAACGTGACCCTCATCGATGTCTGTCTTGCCGAGGTGACAGCCGATGGAATCAATATCCGTTCGGGCGCCGGCACGCAGTTTCCCGTAGCCCACTTCTACTCGACCGACTGGAACAACCGAAGAGTGAAGCTAAAAGTCCCTCAGGCCTATAAAGGAAACCGCTTCTGGGTCAGGGATGCCGGCGAATGGTGGGAAATCGACACACCTTTCCCCGCTAACGGCGACACTAAACGCTTCATATCGAAAAAATTCTGCAAGCTGCTCGAATCAGACACCTTCGACACCGATTCCATCACCTCGCCGCAAGTGTGGGCTCACACAGAAAAAGTCAGCTATGGCGACGACGACAGCGAAGAAGAGTTGTCGCAGACCACCATTGTGACAATCTATCCCGGAGACCTCGTAGTCACTCAGTTCTATCATCCCGAAGGAGACAATATAGCGATCGGAGATCTCAACAGAGAGAAGACCGCCGTATTCAATTCGATAAACACCGGTGTCGGCATGACCGGCGACGACGTAGCGCCCGACTCACCCCTGAGAATATGGACGATGACCGACTTCGATCCGCCCTGCCTGATGTGGGAAATCGGCGAGAAAAACAGAAGCTCCTTCACCATGAACGGCGAAAAATTCAACTATATCGACATCTCAGACGTCTCGCCCGCCCGATGGAAAGAGCTCGTCGCCGAGCTCAAAAAAGCGAAAAACTTCCGCTCGATACGCCAGTACTCCACCCAGCCCGAAGCATTCGTCACCCGCGACGACCTCTCAGACTTCGTCCGCCTCAAATAACTCATTGCTGCAACGGAGGTTAACGCCGCCACACCCGACCCGCAACTGCGTTTTCCATAGATTTTAGCTCCCATTTTACTGCGTTTTCCTACAAAAACGCCCCTCAAAAAACTGCGTTTTCCGCATATAAAAACACACTGTCAAAAATTCGAGCTGCTTATCAAGTATATCTCCGATTCCTCTTCCGATCGCGATTAATCAGGATATGAAATAATAAGTACCTCTTTAGATTTTGTATCGCTTAACACATACTTCATATCTCTCGAATAACGAAGTTCATTTTGTCTACCGTTTTTTTTCAATAAATCTATCAAGGCATCAATAGAAGGTATTCCGTTAGAACGATACGAAAAAACCAAAATGCTGTCTCTAAATTGAGTGGCCAGTCTATTAAAACCAGACAGAATATTGTCTTTATCTGTCCAGATATTATATCTCTTTTTTAGCCTGAGATGTTTGCTGTCAAAATCAATCAAATTGGCCCAATTGTCATAATATAGCAGCCCGTTAAGAAAATGATAAAAATCCCCGTAATCAACCCCGACTCCTTTTTCATTTATGTATGGAGTATCAATATAAACTAAATCATATCTATCGGGGATTTCAAATGCATCCAGATTTAACGAATGGCAAAGTAATCCATTATCAAACACCGCCTCATTAGCCTCTTTAACAAATGACCGAAAATGAATATCAAAAGGAGTATCCCACGTTTTTTTATTGCCGAATGACCGTTTGACGTCCATCAGGCGAACATATAAATTCTTCCTGTGAAAAAGATTATATGGTCTTTTTATTATGCAGGACTGAAAAAGTGCGAACCATGCTATTGCCCTCTGATATTCATTGTCTAAGGTAGAAATATTATATCTTACGACATCAAGCCAATGATTTTCTTCTTCAGTATAATATATTTCTCTAAAATTATCTGCTATAAATGTTGGATAATTGATTGTTGGATGTTCCGTCAGTATATAGTCAACGACAGAATCAGCCAATATGGTAGATCGATTCTCAATTAACGCTTTGCCAATAATCGAATTAAAGGGCAATATATCATTGTATGTCACCGACTTTCCATGATCTTTCAGTTTATAGGCGACACATCCTGTCCCACCAAATGCATCTAACACTGTATGAAACTGAATATTCGAGATTTCATGCCAAATCCAGTCCACGAACTTAGCCTTGCTGCCTTGATATCGGGTGGACGGAAATTTGTGGCCGGTCTGGATTTCATATTCAGAAAATAATGAAAGCTGCATCATTGTATATTTCTAAATTTCTTATAGCTTTCCAGATTATTATAATATGGGCTTGCAAGTTCAGCTTTCTTAGCCATATCAGAAGTCAGGTAATTTGTCCAGTAATCATCGAATACAGCCTCTCCTAACTCTGAAAACGGGCCGTTGCCATCAATCAGATCTTCAATTAATGATACTGAACCTATGTTCTTCGTATTACCGCTGCCGGGACGATCAATAGCTATTTTCCATTTCTCTTGCACAAAAAAGGTTATATCTTTTACCACAGACACAATATCGTCAAGACTGTCAAGAGTATACAATTTGCGTTCGTCTATGGCAGCGTCATTCTCGCTATATATTATACCAAGAACAATATTGGCTTTATATGATGAATATGGATAGGTCACATTTTTAGAGCTCCGGCGATCTCGGAAATATCCCGTAAATGCGCCAAGTGTCATACCATTAATCCTATCCGCTGATTTACGGTAGCTGCTCTTAAGATCTACAGCGAATAAGTTTCCGTCTTCATCTTTGAAAGTTATATCAGGGTAAAAATTCTGCTCTTTGGCAAGCTCTAACTGCAGCCCATTATCTTGAGCAAATTTAAAGAGCAACGGGAATATATAGAGCTCGATTATTTTCGATACGACTTTCGTGTCAGTTGAAATAGTATATATGTGTCTATAAACGTCAATAAATCCCTTTACTACCCATTGGCCATCTTTCGTAGACACCAATGTCGCAAATGAATCAACAGCAGTTTTCAATTTAGAGATAAATTCTTCTTTGGTCATTCTACAAAGTTAGCCATATTTTCCGATACCTCCAAATTGAGATCTCTGCACTTTATCATTGGGAAACAGCTCTCGAATTTCAAAGATATCGAACGCCATCATATCAACACGAACGGGGATGCTCGATGCGAGCATCCCCGTTTCAGTACCCGGACCCGGGCTCGAACCGGGATGGGTTGCCCCAACGGTGTTTGAGACCGTCGCGTCTACCGATTCCGCCATCCGGGCGTCGATGCGGCAAAGGTAATGATTTTTTTCGGCCTGTGCAACTTCAGAGAGCCAGTCGCTCTTTGACAATTCCGTGGCGATAAGCGAAGAGCAGCTCGCGCAGTTCGTTGATCTGAGCCTGTAGCTCGGCGCCTTTGTCGGTGTCGCGCACCCTCACGCGGTTGTTGCTCATCTCGACGAGCTGGGTGGTGGATACGATGTCGGTTCCGAGCCTGATAGCCTCTTCGGTCGAGCTGAACGGGTTGTGCTGGACGAGCACGAATCCGCGCGAGTGGTAGACGAGTGTATATCCGGCTATGCCTGTCGTGTTGTGATAGGCTTTGGCGAAGCCGCCGTCGATAACCATCAGGCGTCCGTCGGCCTTGACGGGCTGCTCCCCCTTGCCGACTTTCACGGGCACGTGCCCATTGATGATATGGCGGTGGGGGCCAGTGACGCCGAAAGCGTCGAGAATGGTGTCACACACTTCGACCTTGTCGCGCAGCTTGTAGTAGTTGCCTTTCTCTTCGTTGTGGGTCGATTTGTCGGCTATGAAATACCGCTCGAAGGTTGTCATGGCCGACTTGTCGAACAGAGGCGAATCGGGGCCGCACCAGAGATACCAGTAGTAGTCGCGGGCATAGTCGAGCACCTCGGCCGGCGTATCGCGGTTGAAAGCGGCGCGCATCAGCATTCCAATATTGTGGAGCAGCTCGCGGCCCGAGAATTTCTTGCCCATTACTTCGACCTCCTTCAGGCTTCCGTCGTCGTTGAGCGGCACCGAGGCGTGGAACATGAGGTTCGAATTGACAATCGAATACATGCAGCCGTGCGAGAAGAAGATTCCGATATGCCGCTGAAGCTTGTCGCTGATTCGGAACGAATGGTGGAGCTTGTCGACGAGCGTCTTCTCTTCGGGAGTCAGGCGATAGGGGTCGGCGGGATCGATCGTCGGGAAGCGGCTGTCGAGCATCTCGTAGGTCTTGCCGCCGAGGTCTACGGTCGAGAAATCGGCGCTTAGCTTGTCGAGCAGCTTGCGCGGCTCCATCTTCCAGGCCGGATATTTGTCGATGAGGGCGCCTTCGAGCTTGAACTGGATTACGGCCATGGCCTTATGCATCTTCGCGAGCAGATCGCGGTTGATGCCTTCGGCGGGGCTTCCCGGCTCGATTTTGGGCGCGAATACCGTGCAGGGATCGTCGCCATAGGTTTCCATGGCGAACGTGACGAGCGGCACGAGATTGATTCCGTAGCCGTCTTCAAGAGTCTCCATGTTGCCGTAGCGCAGCGCTATCCTCAGCACGTTGGCGATGCAGGCGTCGTTGCCGGCGGCCGCGCCCATCCAGAGTGCGTCGTGGTTGCCCCACTGGATATCGAAATTCTTGTATTGTGCCAGCGTGTCCATTATCAGGTGAGCGCCCGGACCGCGGTCATAGATATCGCCCAGAATGTGGAGCTGGTCGATGGCCAGACGCTGTATGACATTGCTGATGGCTACGATGAACGGCCCGGCCTGACCGGTAGAGATTATCGTCTCCACGACGCGGTTGTAGTAGAGCTGCTTGCTTTCGCCCGAGGGAGCCTCGTGGAGAAGTTCCTCGATTATATAGGCGAACTCGCGCGGGAGCGCCTTGCGCACTTTAGAGCGCGTATATTTCGACGACACACTCTGGAGCACCTTAACCAGACGGTGGAGCGTTATATTGTAGAAATCCTCGAGATCGGGCTCTTCCGAGCGGATAATCTCGAGTTTCTGCTCGGGATAATAGATCAGCGAGCAGAGCTGCGCCAGATCGGTGTCGCGCATACTGTTGCCGTAGATCTCGCGCACCTTGCGCTTGATATTTCCCGAGGCATTGCGGAGAATATGGCTGAAAGCCTCATCCTCGCCGTGGAGGTCGGCCACGAAATGCTCCGTGCCCTTCGGCAGGTTCAGAATCGCCTCGAGATTGATAATCTCGGTGCTCGCAGCCGATACATTCGGGAACGACTGTGAAAGGAGTTCAAGAACGCGCCTGTCTTTTTCTATCTGTCGGTGAGTGAATTTTTCGTGACTCATTGTGCTTTCGTGTTTGTATGCCGCTGCAAACATAACAAAAAGAAAGCAAACCAGCAAAACCTCGTCGGCTTCCGAGTCAGAAGTGGTAGCCGCCGGTGACCTGGAAACCGATATTGTGGACGTTGGGGGTCTTGACGCCGTTGAAGAGGTGGGCCTGATTCTTGAAGCCTATCTGGGTTCTTACGCCGATGCTGAAACGGCGCGACACAAGCAGCGACGTTGCCAGATGGAGGCCTATGTCGCCTCGATAGCTCGAGCATATGAAGGCGTCGGGCGAATTATAATAGGGCGATCTCGACGAGGTCGTGACCGTTATCAGCTGGCCGAGCTCGTTGACGTGGGCGCTATACATTGTCGTTTTCTGACGTCCGCCCAGTCCGTAAGTGTAGTAGGCGCCCCCGTCGATAATCCATCTTACATTGCCGCCGAGGTTGAACTTCAGGCGTATGAAAACCGGAAAATTGGCCGTGAAGAAGTGGTTGCGGATGAAGGTGTTCGTTATCGATGTGGCTTCATTGTCGGCCACGGCGAGCGTCATCTTATAGTAATTGAGCAGGGCGTTGACCTCGCACCCCAGGCCTATGAAGTCGTTGAAGTTCAGCGATGCGCCGAAGCCTATGCCGTAGCTCGGGCCCATATTGACGCTCAGCTCGCTTATCGACGGGAAACACGATGCGAAATTCTGGGTCACAAGCGTACCGCCGACGAGAGCGTGGGCGTCAACGTCGATGAATCGGGCGGCGCGCCCTGTCGTGACAAGCGGGGTCGAGGCCATGGCCGTCAGCAGCGATGCTGAGAAAAGCGCAAGAAAGAAACGTCGCATAAGTCTGAGATAGTTTTTCGCCCCAAAGTTAGCGAAAAAAAGCGAATTGGAGCATGAACCTTAAGGTCTTTAAGGACCTTAAGGACCTTAAAGAGCGGGGGCGCCGCGGCCGTCAAGGCCGGGCGCCCCCGCGGGGTTCTTCTGATGGGGGTTAGTCGCTGAATTTGGCTTTCTCGAACTCGCGGTTGAGGCGGGCGATATTGCTCAGCGAGATATTCTTGGGGCACTCGGCGGCGCAGGCACCGGTGTTGGTGCAGTTGCCGAATCCGAGTTCGTCCATTTTCTTGACCATTGCGCGGGCACGGCGCTTGCGCTCAATCTGGCCCTGAGGCAGCAGTGCGAACTGGCTGACCTTGGCGCTGACGAAGAGCATTGCCGAGCCGTTCTTACAGGCAGCCACACAGGCGCCGCAACCGATGCAGGTAGCCGAGTCCATAGCCTCGTCGGCGACCTCTTTCGAGATGGCGATAGCGTTGGCATCCTGGGCGCCGCCGCAGTTGAACGACACATAGCCGCCGGCCTGCTGGATCTGATCGAAGGCATTGCGGTTGACCATAAGGTCGCGCACGACGGGGAAGGCGGCCGAGCGCCACGGCTCGATAGTGATTGTGTCGCCGTCGTTGAACTTGCGCATGTGGAGCTGACAGGTCGTGATGCCCTGCACAGGGCCGTGGGGATGACCGTTGATATAGAGCGAGCACATGCCGCAGATTCCCTCGCGGCAGTCGCTGTCGAACACAACGGGCTCTTCGCCCTTTTCGACGAGTTGCTGGTTTAGCATATCGAGCATTTCGAGGAACGACGAGCCGGTGCTGACGTTCTCGACGCGATAAGTGGCGAAGCGGCCTTTATCTTTGGGACCACGCTGACGCCAGATTTTCAGATTTACGCTGATGAGATGTTCCATTGTTCTTTTTGGTAGAATATTGGGTTAGACTATCGTTGACGTGCGTTGCCGTCCCCTCGTGGGGGCGGCGGCGCGTCGCGTGGTGTTGTCAGGATTTGTAGTTACGGGTCTGAACCTGGATTGCCTCGTATTTGAGGGGTTCTTTGAGCAGGATAGGCTTCTCGTTGTCGCCGGTGTATTTCCAGCAGGCTACATACATGTAGTCTTTGTCGTTGCGCTGGGCTTCGCCGTCGGCTGTCTGATATTCTTCGCGGAAGTGTGCGCCGCAGCTTTCGTTGCGGTTCAGGGCGTCGATAGCCATCATGCGGGCCATGACAAGGAAGTCTTCGAGACGAAGGGCTTTCTCAAGCTCGAGGTTGAGATCGTCGGCGCTGCCGACGATGCGCAGGTCGGTGTAGAATTCCTTGCGCACTTTCTCGAGTTCGTCGAGAGCCTTGACGAGGTTGGGAAGATTACGGCCCATGCCGACGAGATCCCACATGATATGGCCCAGACGCTTGTGGATCTGGTCGGGCGATTTGGTTCCCTTGATGGCCATGAGGCGGTCGATGCGCGAGCGCACCTCTTTCTCGACCTTGTCGAACTCGGGATGATCGGTGCCCGGATGTTTGACCTTGATCTGGTCGCTCAGATAGTTCTGCATGGTGTAGGGGATCACGAAGTAGCCGTCGGCCAGACCCTGCATGAGGGCGCTGGCGCCGAGGCGGTTTGCGCCGTGGTCCGAGAAGTTGCATTCGCCGATGGCGAAGAGACCCTTGATAGATGTCTGCAGCTCGTAGTCGACCCAGATTCCGCCCATGGTGTAGTGGCTTGCGGGGAAGATCATCATGGGGGTGTGGTAAGGATTGTCGTCGCTGATCATCTGATACATGTCGAAGAGGTTGCCGTAGCGGTCGCGGACAACGTCTTCGCCGAGGCGCTCGATAGCATATTTGAAGTCGAGATAGACGGCATTGCCGGTTCCCACGCCGTAGCCGGCGTCGCAGCGCTCCTTGGCGGCGCGGCTGGCGATGTCGCGCGGGCAGAGGTTACCGAAAGCCGGGTAGCGGCGCTCGAGATAGAAGTCGCGGTCCTCGTCGGGGATGTCGGTCGGTTTCTTCTTGCCGGCGCGGATAGCTTCGGCATCTTCTTTCTTCTTCGGAACCCAGATGCGGCCGTCGTTGCGGAGCGATTCGCTCATGAGGGTCAGCTTCGACTGATCTTCGCCGTGGACGGGAATACAGGTCGGGTGGATCTGGGTGAACGACAGGTTGGCCAGATATGCGCCGCGACGGAAAGCCTGAATGGCGGCCGAGCCGTTGCAGCCCATGGCGTTTGTCGAGAGGAAGAAGGTGCGGCCGTAACCGCCGGTTGCCAGAACAACGGCGTGGGCGGCGTAACGCTCAAGCTCGCCGGTGATGAGGTTGCGCACGATGATACCGCGGGCGCGGCCGTCGATGATGACGAGGTCGAGCATCTCGCGGCGGTTGAACGAGCGCACGGTGCCTTTCTTGATCTGGCGGTTCAGCGAGCCGTAGGCACCGAGAAGGAGCTGCTGGCCGGTCTGGCCTTTGGCATAGAAAGTGCGGCTTACCTGAGCGCCGCCGAACGAACGGTTGGCGAGAAGGCCGCCATATTCGCGTGCGAAGGGAACACCCTGGGCCACACACTGGTCGATAATGTTGTTCGACACCTCGGCCAGACGGTAGACGTTGGCCTCGCGCGAGCGGAAGTCACCGCCCTTGACAGTGTCGTAGAACAGACGGTAAACCGAGTCGCCGTCGTTCTGATAGTCTTTGGCGGCGTTGATACCGCCCTGGGCTGCGATAGAGTGGGCGCGGCGCGGGCTGTCCTGAATGCAGAAGTTATAGACATTGAAGCCAAGTTCACCCAGAGTCGACGCTGCCGACGCGCCGGCGAGGCCGGTGCCGACAACGATGATGTCGAGGTTGCGCTTGTTGGCGGGATTGACAAGTTTCTGATGGGCCTTGTAGTTGGTCCACTTTTCGGCCAGAGGGCCTTCGGGGATCTTCGAATCAATCTGATATTCAGGAAGCTTCGACGATTCGATGTCGGCGTAGTCCTTCATGATCGGGGTAGAGTCAATCATACCCTCGAGATTCTTATGTTCAGCCATAATAATTGGTCGGTTTTAACGAATTAATGAAAAATACGGGGGTAATAATCAGTCCTCGACGTTGATTTCGGTCTCTTCCTCTATGGCAACGATGCCGGCGGCGTCGTCAGCGGCTACAGGATTGTCGCCCGAATAACATCCGGGAAGTTCGGCGTTGAACTCTTCATACTGCTCCTGAAGAGCGGGATTGGTGACATAGTAGTTGCTGTGGGCATGGACAGTGAAGACGATAGCCTGTGCAATGAAGAGAAGGACAACGATCGAAGTCCACCATGCGCCGATCTTCTTCAGACGGTTCATCCAGATTTTATTGTTGAAGCCGACCGACTGGAACATCGACCAGAAACCGTGGTTCATGTGGAACCAGAGAGCTATGAAACCGATAATGTAGACAATCGGAGTCCAGATCTGCTCGAATGCGATCTGAATGAACATCGTTCCGGCAACGGGCGAAACGACCTGACCCTGATACTCGTTATGGTAGCCGCAGATTTCGGCGAGCTGCATCTTGGCCCAGAACTGAATCATGTGGACAGTCAGGAAGGCGAGGATTACGATACCGAGAACAAGCATGTTCTTCGATGACCATTCTACCTGAGGCGGACGCGAGGTGACGGCATAGCGGTCGGTGCCGCGCGCGCGGCGGTTCTGCACGGTCAGCCACAGGGCATAGATAATGTGAATAATGAACAGCAGGCCCAGACCCATCGAGGCTACCAGGGCATACCAGTTGGCGCCCAGAAAAGCACAGATGGCATTGTAGGCCGTGGGCCATACAATAGCAACCGAGTTCATCAGCACGTGAAATGTAACAAACAGGACGAGGCACGCGCCGGTCAGAGCCATAACGAACTTACGTCCTATAGATGAGCTTGTTAACCACATAGGAGTGAAGATTTTAATGAATTATAATTGGATAATTATTGTGAACGATGCAATGCTTTTGCAAAATTAGTGAAAAAAATCGTTAATCGACAAACTTATTCCGGCATTTTCCCGAACAACGACCAATTAGACTGATTGGACTAATTAGTTTAATCAGGTATTTTGTTACACAAAAACGAACTTCTTGTGAGAAAGTCATTCTCTGATCTCCTCCGCTGCTTACACACGCCGACAGCCGCCCCCGGACCGGAGGGCGGCTGTCTCTTTATTTACTGTTATCGGGTGCCGGACGGTTATCTCACAAGCTCTTTGACGGCTTTGCCGCCGCTCACCTTTATCACGATCGTCCCCCTGACAGGCTCCTTGATTCGGTGGCCCTGAAGGGAATAGTAGACTGTCGGTGACGCGCCGTCGCCGACAGCCGATGCGACACCGGCCGGCGACGCGGCTATGAGCATCGTTTCGCCCGACATGGCGCTCTCGCCGATGTTATAGACGGCGCTGACCCTGTAGGAGTAGCCGGTTGCCCCGACAACGTCGGTGTCGGTATAGGTGCAGGCCGTCAGCGGGGCGGTATTGAGCTTCACTCCGTCGCGGTAGAGGTTATAGCCGACAAGGGCGATGTCGCCGAAGGGATTGTCGATATTATAGCGCAGATCGTCGATCATGAGCACAAACTGGTCGTCGGCACGGTTGCGGATAGCGAAATAGCGCGTGCCTTCGGGAAGATCGTAGCTGTAGGATGTCCATGCGGCGGGAATGCCCGAGGCCTCTCCTACCTTGACGAAGTCAGCTGTCGCAGTGCCGGTCGAGGAAGCGTAGACTTCGAAGCTCTCATTATACTGCGCGGCCGCACTGCGTGCCATAAAGCTGACAGTCTGCGCCTTGCCCGAGAGCTCCGGCGACACCATCCAGTCGTCGTTGGCCGCGCCTATGGAGCAGAACGACATGAAGTAGCGGCTCGAGCCTCCGCAGCCGTTCCAGATTTCTACGCCTTCGAGTCCGGTTCCGGCAGGGGTGAACACCATGAAAGCCATCGGGCTGCCGACATTGGGATAGGCGGCACCGGCGCCGGGCGTTATCTCGATGCCATAGGTCGGAGCACCGTCGGCGTCAATCATTGTCCACCCGCCGAGATCTTCATCAGCGACAGCGCTGTGGGGCAGACCGATGGCATACGGCGTAAGGCTCTCGGCATCCTCAAGCCAGGGAGTGTCGGAAGGATCGTTGGGAGCTTTCCACGTCAGGGCTATCGTCAGCGGCTCTGATACATCGCCTTCAGGAGCTCCGGGCACCGGATACTGAGGTATTTTAACCTTGACCGCCGATTCGGCCGTAACATTGTCTGACAGATCTTCGTCAGCGGCAAATTCCACCGAGGCGCCGATTTTCACCAAGGCAGGCGATGTCATTGCCGGGCGGTAAACGAGATTGTATGTGGCCGAGCCGTCAGATGCCAGCGGCTCTCCGTCGGCAGTGTCGACAATATCGCCGTCGACAAGCAGGTTGACCTTATAGCCTGAAGCTTCGTTGAGTCCGTGATTATCGACTTTAACCGCAACAGTGTTGTCGCTGTCGGTTATGAACTCGCCGGGGACTTCCAGACGACCTACTGCGAGATTATAGTCCAAACGGTTCTCTATGACGATGTTGTCGACATGGATCTGGGAATTGTTGACCGATGTGCCGAGCAGGCCTACGCTTATGTCGCGCCCCTTGTAGTCGCCGAGCGGAACGTTCACCTTAGTCCATCCCTGAACACCGGCCTCGCCTCCCGAGATTGTCCTGACCGTGGTGAATCCAACGGGGGTTCCTATCTGAATCTCGAGGGTGTTCTCACTCTGAGGCAGCGAATAATACCACAGCGAGAGCATCGACTTTTCGGAGTCGACATGTATCTTCGACGAGAACAGGCGCGATTTCTGCGCCGCATAGGAGGTAAGGAACATGGCGAAGCCTCCGTCGCCGTCGACGGCGGGAATTTCCTCGCTGCCGGGAGTCATAACCCAGGTGGCATCCCCCAGCGGCGTCAGCCTCTCAAGAGCCCACGATGTCGAGCAATTGGCTCCGGCAAACGATTCCCTGAACGGAAGCTGATAGGAGACGCCCACCGGAAGTACGCCTGTCGAGACGGTGCTCTCTCCATCGCCGGCCGCCGTGCATGCCTGCACATGGTAGAGCGCGAAATCTCTCTGACCGGCATCACACACCTTCAGCGTCGCCTCGCACTCCGTCAGCCCTTCCATGACCTTCTCCATCGAGCCGTCATATATATTATATGTAAATGCGGCGGTATTGATTCTGTTGCCATCGGCGTCGGTCACCGGGCTGCTCCAGGTTATTCTGACTTCGCCGGGAACGGCGGTCTCGGCGATGGCGATACCGGTTACAGGGCCGGGACGGTTGATGCCGACGTATACCTTGGCCTCGGCTCGCGAACCTGCGCCGGAACTGTTGAAGGCGGTCACGGTGTAGGTGTAGCTTCCGGCCTGCGCGGGGGTATCGGCAAATGTCATCGGACAGCCCGGGGCGATGCCGTCGGTAAAGGTGGCGATCACCTCTTTGTCACGAGCCACGGTGACTTTTGTCAGGTTTTCGAGCGCGGCTCCCGCAATGGTCTTTTCGGGAAGCGTAAAAGAGCCTGCTACACTGAGCGCTCCGTCGGCGTCAGGCACGACTGTCAGGTCTGTGGCGGCAGCGGGAGCGGCCGTAGCTACGGGAGCCAGAATCTTGAAGTTGTCGACATAGTTATATGTGCCTGTTCCGCCGCCGTCGATAATGCCGATATAATAGAATCCCGCATCGTCGACGCTGAACGTCGTCGACTGCACCTCATAGGTTGTCTTCGACGCCGTTGTGACCGATTTCGGCTCTATCAGGGTTCTGAAGCTGCCGGGTGTGAGGCTGCTGCTGATTCCTGCGCCGACAATAGCGGTCTTCGACGAGCTGTAGGACGACACTCCGTATTGCAGCGTGTAGACCTTGTCGCTTTCAAGATAAACGGGAGGGGTTGCGATGATGTCGTCGTTGCCTCCCTTGGTGCGGATGCGTCCCCCCGAACTGTCGTGAGTCCATCCGCCGGTATTGCCGTTGCCGTCCTCGTCGACAACAGTCCAGAGCGCAACCAGCGCCTTGCGCGAGCTTGCGAAGCTCTCGCTGTAGGGCGGAACGATATAGCCCGAGCCTATGACTTCGGTCGTGGCCGACGCTCCCGAAGTATTCTCATAAACGGCTTCAACCGTGTAGCTCAGCTTTTTGAGTCCGGCCGAAGGAGGATAGTTGTCGGTATAGGTGTTTGCCGTCAGTCCCGTGGCCACAATAGCGTCGTCGGCGTTGCGGGTGACGGTATAGGAAATGCCGGCAGGGTCATAATCGCCTTCATCGGCGAATGTCGTCACTGCGGGCCAGTCGATTCTGTAGCTGCCGTTGCCGAGATCGGTAAGGGTTGCCGATTCCACTGCCCCGGGACGCACGCCGCCTATGTAGCGCTCTACCTTGGTGGAGGGGCCTGACCCGGCTTCGTTGGAATATACGGCCGTGAAGGCGTAGGCGCCCTTCGACCCGGCTGCGAAGGTGTGTTTCGTCTCGGCTCCCCACTCCACTGCCACCTTATCGAGAAGCACATTGCCATCCCCTTCGGTGAGGGTTATGAAGAGGTCGCCCTCGCCCGGACTGTCGTCGAAAGTCGTCGACGGAGCCTTGACGACTATCTCGACATCAAGCCCGTCAGTCGGATTGACGGTCATCGACGCGGCGCTGGCCGGAGCGCTGTCGGCGTGCGGAGGCATCGGCACCCACATACCCGTTATCTCTTCGTTGTTGGCGAAGTCATAGAGTTTGGTGGCCTTGGCTGTCGTGAGGTCGACGGTGTAGAGCGCGCTCTCGGTGTCGGTGCAGTTGGCGAAGTAGTAGCGGCCATCTTTGGGGTCAATGGCGCCGGAGGTAGCGTATGGAGGCTTGAGGCCGGTCGGGCCGACGGGGGTCAGCATTCCCGAGGTTGTGTCGATAGTGTAAAGCATACCGTTCGACGGCCTTATTCCCACCAGAGTGCCATCTGGCGTGAACGCCATGCCGTAGAGATAGAAGCTGATTTCGCTGAGCTTCCTGAACTGGCCCGTCATAGGGTCGAATTTGGCGATATTGAAGCCCGGGCCATCGGTCAGGAAACATCCGTAGATGACTTTTTCAGCGGCGTTATAGACCATGGCTGTCGAGCATATCGAGATTTCGACGTTGCCATAGTCGACAATCATTTCGCCGGTAGCGGCGTCGTATACCGCCGCCGAGGTGAAGGGCACGCCCAACAGGTCATAGTGAGAGGCCACAAAGTATTTGCCGTCGAAATAGCAGGTTCCGTAGGTGCTTCCCAGCGCTGAATTGACAAGCACCGGCTCGCGGGTGGGCCCGTAGGCGCTGAAACGGTAGTCGCCAACCTGAGGATTGGTGCGATCCCACGAGGTGTCGGCAATCAGGATTCCGCGCAGCGACGTGTGGGGCACTGCTTTCATAGGGGGAATGACCATCGGCGCCGGGGCGGCGGCCGACTTCGTGAGCGGCAAAGCCGAAGACTGCCGCGCCGCCATGCCCGGAAGCCCTTCCGTGGCGCTAAAGCCCACTGACGGTGTCGCAGGCGCGGGCGACGGCTTCAGCGGTGCGCCCGACGCGCCGAGCGCCGCTGCCAAAGCTAACGTTAAAATAAAATGTTTCATAGATTGGAATATTGGTTCATCTGCTCAAATTTAAGGCTCACACGCCGCTGCGCCAACTATAGTCGGGCGCGAAATACACTTAAGTGCCCCATGTAGTAGTCGCGAAATATACTACATCAAGAAACAGCATCTGACGCTCAGGCGGTTAGATGCAGCAGCGACACTGCCGCGAAAAGCGCGTTTATGAAACTATGTGACAAAAAAACATTATTTTTGCATTGCAAAAATTCCCCTGAAAACCGATGAAACGCTTCGCAACGATAATAATGACCGTGTGGATTGCCACACTGTCGGCATTATCGGCTATCGCTCTCGACAGCGACTCGATAGCCATGATGCCGACCGACATGATTCTCGACCGGGCCTCGCATCTCGATGAGAACGGCATGTTCGGCGAGAGCTCGTCGGCCCTCGAAAGTCTGTCGCGCCTCGGCCGCGACCTGACGGCCACGCAGCGCGTGCGCCTCTCCTACGGACTTGCCCACGCATACTACGGAATGGGGGTCTACTCCCGGGCGATCAACCATGTCTTCGAGGTTCTTAACCTCGACCCCGACGGCAGCCTCGCGCGCTTCGACGTCGGAGCGAGGCTCATTTTGGCCGACATATATGTGCGCTTCCGCGCTCCCGACCGTGCCGCCAATGTGCTCAAGAAAGCCCTCGCACGCCTCGAAAAGGCCGATATGTCGAAAATAGAGCGCGACAATATGCTGCAGCGCATCCATCAGCAATGGTCGAGCGTCCACGGCGCCCGCGGCGAATGGAACGAGTTTCTGAAGTCGCTCGCCCTGGCCGACTCTCTGGGCGAACACACGTCGGCCGACCGGCTGCGCCGTCAGCTCGACTACGCCATCTACTACTCACAGACGGGCGACTACCGGCTATCAGGCCGCTACTTCGAGCGCGTCATAAACTCTCCGGGATGGTCTTACGACAAGATGGCCGCCTACTGCGACTACGCCCAGCTCCTGCTCGACCTGGGCGACCACCGGCGCGCGCTGTCGGTAGCCGACGACGGCCTCGCCGCTCTTGAAGGGCATGGCAACGACGAGATGCGCGCCGAACTGATGCACGTCAGAGGCGTCGCCCTGAACAGTCTCGGCAACCCGGCCGAGGCAGTCGAATATCTCGAGAAATCGCGGCAGCTCAACGACTCGATTCTCCGGTGGCATTCTTCGCAGTCTGTGCTTCAGGCCTGTCGCGATTATGAGCTTGACCTCGAAGCGAAATCAAAGATAGCGGCCGAAAAACAGCGCCGGCGTCAGGCGATGACAATAAGGATCATTGCGGCAGTGGCATTGCTGATTCTCGGTCTGGCGATATTCCTCTGGAGGCGGCAGGCGCGCTCGCGGCGCGACGTCCACAGCCTCGAACTTCTCATGGCCGAACAGCAGGACACCCACCGCCGGCGCCTCAGCGACACAATGGGCGATCTCGACCGCAAGCGCCGCAATCTCATGTCGCTGACGCTCAAGCTCGCCCAGCTCAACGAAGTTATAGAGCGCGCCGTGGGCGACAACTCGCCGGGCGACGCCGCCGGACGCCTCGACACACTGCGCAGCGAAATCCGGCGCATCGGACTTAACCGCAATGTATGGGACATTTTCGACGTTCTCTGCGAGCAGACGTCGCCCGACTTCTTCAAACGCCTGACGCAGCTCCATCCCGACCTTACCCGTGGCGAGACACGGATGTGTGCCTACATATTCATGAATCTCGGAACCAAAGAGATCGCGACCATGACCAACCGCTCGACACGCACTGTCGAGACCGTCAAATACCGCCTCAACAAAAAGCTCGCCCCTCCCGACGGCATGTCCCTCGGCGACTACCTCCGCTCGCTCGACACCCCCGCATAACCGCCCCTCCCGAAGGCGCAGCAATCCCCGGCTTAAAATCTTATAAGAATTATAATATTTATAAATCACATAAAAAACATAAGTTACATCAGAAACAAGCGGCGAGCCGAAGCCCTTTGGGGCTCCGGCTCGCGTTATGAGATGGATGTCGGGTCAGGCTACCGACTGGAGGATGTAGTCGTAGACACAGCTGACGAGGCCGAGGAAGAGGATGCCGGCGGTCGAGATCCACATTCCGAGGCGCTCCGAACAGCTCGAGCGGAAGGTTGCTATCGGGGCGTCGCTCTCGTTGATGAACATTGCCTTGACGACGAGCAATTACCGATAGTAAATAGTGGCAACAAGATTCCGTTAATTGCAAAATTCCGTCTTACTTATCTCAGCAGGAACAATCCCTTGCTCAACAATCGAACTTTATGTCCGCCAAACATGTTAAAATATTAAACAATAAAACCTATTTTATAAAAAAACATTACTCATCCTGTCGTTTACTACTTGTTTGATTTCATGTTCATCTTATGATGATCCATACACGGACACTCTTTCTCGCTCTGAACTAACAGAGCAGTATGAATACTATAAAGCCAATGCACAAAAGCGTATTGGCCAGACTTTTCAAGTTTTAGCGGCAAACCCTTCTCGTTCTGATGACTCGACACAAATAACGAGCTCAGATCTCATAAACTTATTGATATCAATGCCCAAAGAAAAAGTGGATAGCTTATATAATATTTATTGCACGTCCGAAAAAGAACAAGAATACGAGAAACTATATAGCACTTCAATTGATGAGCTGATAAGGCAATCTTCTTTAGAAGAGGTTCAATCTTTCTACAACTTTGCCAATGACTATTTAGAAAGTGGCGGCAATAATATGATTATGCTGATGGATGCAATAAAAGATAAGGCACCGATAATACAAGGATGTATGATTAACAGTGCCGCAAGTATAGACGAATATCTATCAGCCCCAACAGTATCGAGAAATGCAAACGACTACTGTTTTGAAACACTATTTAGTGGCTTTGTAAAATCTCAAATCGAAACAGCTGCTATGGACGCAGGCAAAACTGTCGCTGCTGCATTAATTGTATGCCCGGAAGCTGATGCTTTGACGGGACTGCTAATTTTAGGAATGGATTTATATAGTTCAATAAAATTAGTTCATGAATATAACCTTTGCGTTGCGACACATGTTTCTTAATATTAATCCTATATGCTATACTTTATTGCAACAATATTTACAATCGGACTGATTCTGATTCCGTTCGGCACTCTTTATACAGTCTATGAAGCGCGCAAGCCCGGCAGCAAGTATGCCGACAAAGACAACAGCCAAAAATTCCGTGAAAAAATGAAGATCGCAAGCTTCGTTGTTTGCGGGTTATCACTTCTCTTATTATATTTTTTCAGAAATTACTTATGAATTACAGGAACGTGATAACGCCATCATAGTTCCCCTTATAAGATTGTCATGACTGTCCTAACGATTACAGTTACGATTATCGGGCTTCTACTCTCGCCACTCGGCTATCTTTATGTGTCAGGGCAACAGAAGAAGCCCCTAAGCCGGTTCAGCGATCGAAAATATGCCCGGCGCGTAATCATGGTTATTAGGATTGTGAGCCTGATCCTACTGCTGACCGCCCTCTATCTTCTCGAAAAGCATTGAAGCTCACCCAAGACTCCCAATCCTCCCATTTCTCCCAAAAAACAAGCGGCGAGCCGAAGCCCTTCGGGGCTCCGGCTCGCGTTATAAGGTGGATGTCGGTGTCAGGCTACCGACTGGAGGATGTAGTCGTAGACACAGCTGACGAGGCCGAGGAAGAGGATACCGGCGGTCGAGATCCACATTCCGAGGCGCTCCGAGCAGCTCGAGCGGAAGTTTGCTATCGGGGCGTCGCTCTCGTTGATGAACATTGCCTTGACGACGAGCAGATAGTAGTAGAGCGAGATGATGGTGTTCAGCAAGGCGATGAACACAAGCACATACATTGCCGGGGTGCCGGCGCCGAGAGCGCCCGTGAAGATGAAGAACTTGCTGAAGAATCCGGCGAACGGAGGAATACCGGCCAGAGAGAACATAGCGAGCATCATCGTCACTGCCAGACGCGGGTTGGTCTTGTAGAGGCCGTTGTAGTCGTCCATCGACACCTTGCCGGTGGCGTTCTCCACAGCTCCGATAACGCCGAAGGCCGCGAGGTTGCTGAAGATGTAGACGAGGATGTAGAACATCAGCGCCGTTGTCGACAGCTCGTTGTTGCCGATAACGCCGAGCATGATATAACCGGCCTGGCTGACCGACGAGAAGGCGAGGAAGCGCTTCAGGTTGCGCTGGCGGATGGCGAAGAGGTTACCTATCGTGATGGTGGCGATGATGACGGCATAGAGCATCCATTCCCACACCTGGGGATAGGCTTCGCCGAAGGCCTGCTGCAGCACTACCATGAAGGCGAAGGCTGCCGAACCTTTCGAGATGACGCTGAGGTAGGAGGTCACCGAAGTCGGTGCGCCCTGATAGACGTCGGCTGTCCAGAGATGGAAGGGAACAAGCGACAGCTTGAATCCGATACCGGCGATGACGAAGCCGAGAGCTACGATGAGGCCGATCGAATTGCCTGTCGAAATCAGGCTTGCGGCGATCTCGTTGTAGCTGAGCGAACCGGCGAGACCGTAGACGATCGAAAGACCCATGAGGAAGATAGCCGAAGAGAACACAGCTGTCAGGACATACTTGACAGCGGCCTCATGGCTCTCATATTTGTTCTTCTCGAAGGCCACAAGGGCTGCCAGCGGCAGCGAGGCGGTCTCGAGTCCGATGACGAACACGAGGAAGTGGCCGGCCGAAATCATCAGATACATTCCGAAGAGCGTCAGCAGAATCAGCTCGTAGAATTCGCCGCGGCGGATGCGGGTGAATTCGCTGTTGGCCCATGTCACCGACTGGATCAGAACGATGAGTGTGCCGATATTCAGAATGTTCTTGATTGTCACGATGGCGTCGGAGGTCTGATACATTCCGCCGAATACCGAAGTGTCGGCAGCCGGACAGGGACAGAATCCGAGAACCGTCAGCGCGGCAAAGAAGATGCAGGTCAGAGTTCCCAGCGCCCCTAAGGCACGCTTGGGGGCGAAGGTGTCGTAGAAAAATACCAATAGGAACACGATCAACAGTCCTATTTCTTGCCACATTGTGAAAAATTGTGAGTAGTCCATATTGCGCTATTAATCGTGGTTGGTTAGTTGAGGCCGATAACGGCGAAGATATCTTTCTGGAAGGTGAATTCGATAAGTTTCACGAAGAAGTTCGGCAGACAGCCGATTGCGGCGACACAGATAATGAGTGTCGTTGTCGACAGGCGTTCCCACCAGGTTGCGTCGGTCAGTGACAGATGGTGCTCATCCTGAACAGGGCCGTAGAGCAGTTTGCCGACAACGCGGAGGATGTAGACGGCAGTGATGACGATCGACGAGCAGGCGGCGATGGTGAACACGCGGTGGAACATATCGGAATGCTCGAACGAGCCGACGAAGATCGTCATCTCCGAAACGAAGCCGCTCAGACCCGGCAGACCGAGCGAGGCCAGACCGGCTATGACGTAGCAGACGGCCAGATAAGGCATGATCTTCATCAGGCCTCCCATCTGACGGATGTCGCGGGTGTGGGTTCGTCCGTAGATCATACCGATCAGGGCGAAGAAGAGGGCTGTCATCAGACCGTGGCTGAGCATCTGCATTATGGCGCCGGTCATCGCCGTTGTGTTGAGCATGAGGATGGCGAACAGAACCAGTCCGCAGTGGCTCACCGACGAGTAGGCGTTGATATATTTGAGGTCGGTCTGCACACAGGCGCTGAACGCTCCGTAGACAACCGAGATACCTGTCAGAATCAGGAATATCCAGGCAAGGTCGGCGGCGGCCTGCGGCATCAGATATATGGCCACGCGGAAGCAGCCGTAGCCTCCGAGCTTCATCAGCACGCCGGCGTGGAGCATCGAAACAGCCGTCGGGGCCGAAGCGTGACCGTCGGGGCTCCATGTGTGGAAGGGGAACATGGCTCCCAGAACGCCGAATCCGACGAATGTCAGCGGGAAGAAGAGGTATTGCCACGAACTCTGCTGCAGGGCACCGTTCGAGACGATTTCGAGCAGGTTCCAGGTGTGCTGTCCGTCGACGCTCGAGTTATAGTAGATTCCGATGAGGCCGAGCATCAGGAAGGCCGATCCGCCCATGAGCATCAGGGTCAGCTTCATGGCCGAATAGTTCTTGTTGCCGCTGCCCCAGACTCCGATAAGAAGATACATCGGAATAAGAGCTACCTCATAGAACATGAACATCGTGAAGAGGTCGATCGAGATAAAGAATCCGAACACGCCTGTCGACAGAAGAATGAGCCACAGGAAGAACTCTTTCATCTGCGGAATCTCCCACGAGGCGAAACTGCCCGCGAAGACGATTATCGACGACAGCATCAGCATCGCAACCGAGATTCCGTCGACACCGACGGCAAGATGGATGTTGAGCGGTTCAAACCACATCCACGAGCCCTGGAAAAGCATCGGCGCTGTCTCGCCGGCGGCACGCAGCTGAAGATACTCTACAAGCAGCCATGTCGAAAGAGCCAGCAGGCAGACTGAACCGGCCACGGCCACGGCGCGAATGCCTTTCCGCCCCTTGCAGAGCGCGATTCCCCCGAGCATGAGCAGCGGGATAATCACATAATAGATGAGAATATTTTCTAAAAGCATCGAATTACTGTATTTTTCAGGTCAGAGAAAATAATGATTGGTTTCGCCGGATCACAGCAGGCAAAGAGTTGTTATGACGCCAAGGAGCAACGCACCGGCAAGATACCAGAGCACGTAGGCCTGGACGCGGCCGCTCTGCATTCCTTTGATTGCCACACTGGCGCGGTTGGTGATATAGGCGAAGCCGTTCATTGTGCCGTCGATGACATGGCGGTCGAACCAGGCTATCGGGCGGCAGATGCCGTCGAAGATTATGCGGTGGGTGACAAACATATAGATTTCGTCCCAGTAGAAGCGGTGGTAGGCGGCCTTCCAGAGCCAGTGGAAACGTTCGGCCAGACGGTCGGGCACGTCGTTCTTGCGGAAATAGAGCTTATAGGCCACGAATATCGAAATCAGAGCCACGCAGACGCTGACGGTAGCGACTGTCATGTCGAGGTCGATGATATATTCATGTCCCTCGAAAGTCACGAATTTGCCGAAGGGGATGAAACCGGCCACACAGGTCACCAGAGCGAGGAACACCAGCGGGAAAGCCATCGAGAAGGGGCTCTCGTGGGGTTTGTGCTTGCCGTAGTCGGGATTGTCCCACCAGAAGATGAGGAAGTAGAGACGGAACATGTAGAAAGCTGTCAGAGCGGCGACGGCCGTCATCCAGATTCCCCAGAAGATATTGTTTCCGTAGCAGGCCGTCAGAATCTCGTCTTTCGAGAAGAAGCCCGAGAACGGAGGAATACCGGCGATGGCGAGACAGGCGATCAGGAAAGTGATATGGGTTATCGGCATATACTTGCGCAGGCCGCCCATGGCTGTGTAGTCATTGGAGTGGACAGCGTGGATAACCGAACCGGCGCACATGAACAGCAGAGCCTTGAACATGGCGTGGGTGAACAGATGGAACATCGAGGCCATATAGCCTACGCCTTCGTGGATTTCAGGACGGGCGACACCGAGGCTGACCATCATGAACGCAATCTGAGAGATTGTCGAGAAGGCGAGAACGCGCTTGATGTCGAGCTGGGTGCAGGCGACGATAGCCGCATACATGGCCGTGATGGCGCCGACGACGGTTATAAACATCAGGGCAGCCTCGCTTGTAAGATAAAGCGGGAAGAGACGGGCAACAAGGTAGACACCGGCCACAACCATAGTAGCGGCATGGATGAGGGCGCTGACAGGGGTCGGGCCTTCCATGGCGTCGGGGAGCCAGATGTGAAGCGGCATCATTGCCGACTTACCCATACCTCCGGTGAAGATCAGGACAAGAGCCCAGGTCAGAGCCGAAGCGCCCATGAAGGCTGCGCCTCCGAAGTCGGCGACAATGGCGCCGGGATTCTCGGTCAGGGCCTTGAAGTCGAAGGTCTGGCTGTAGAACGACAGAATCAGAATACCGATAAGGAATCCGAGGTCGGCGAAGCGGGTGACGATAAACGCCTTCTTCGAGGCCGACACGGCTGCCGGACGCTGATAGTAGAATCCGATAAGGAGGAACGACGACACACCCACAAGCTCCCAGAAGATATACATCTGGAAAATGTTGGTGGCGACAACCAGACCGAGCATCGAGAAGCTGAACAGCGACAGGAAAGCGTAGTAACGCTGGAATCCGCGCTCGCCGTGCATATAGCCCAGAGAATAGATATGAACCATGAACGACACCGTCGAGATGACGACGAGCATCATGGCCGAAATCGGATCGAGGAAGAAGCCGAGCTTGATGACGAGATTCTGAGTGAACTGCAGCCAGGTAACATTGAAGACCTCATATTGCAGACGCACCGAATCGGCCGTGATAAACTCGGGATTGCCGCTGAAGAAGTAGGTGAATGCGACGATATACGACATTACCAGCACTGTTCCCAGACCGAGACTGCCGAGTGTGCCGGCGAGCTTCGGGCTCATCTTCGGGCCAAGCAGGCCCAGGAAGAGGAACATGAACAGCGGAATGACGAGAATGAGCAGTGGTAAGGTGATTGCCATAGCGTCTTAAAATTTCATTTGGTTGATATCCTCGACGTCGATATTGTGGGCGGCGCGATAGATGTTGATGATGATAGCTATTGCCAGAGCCGTTTCAGCGGCGGCGATGCCGATGGCGAAGAGGGTGAACATCATGCCGTCGAGCTGACCCGGGAAGAGGAAGCGGTTGAACACTACGAAGTTGATGTCGACAGCGTTGAGCATCAGCTCAAGCGAAATCAGCATCGCAATCATGTTTTTGCGGGTGATGAACCCGTAGACGCCCGCCGCGAACATTATCAGCGACGGAACGAGATACCATACGATTGTATTTCCCATGATTCCTTTAACGTTTACGGGCGACGACGACGCCACCGATTATGCAGGCAAGCAGAAGAACACTGATAGCCTCGAACGGGAGAAGATACTGGCCCGAGCCTGAGCCGAGAAGGCTCTCGCCGATCACTTTCATGTCGGGGTTCTCCATGGCGGGCAGCTGTGTGCAGAGGTCGCCGCAGCGGCTCAGAAGGGCCGCGCCGCTGACGAGCAGGGTTGTCAGAGCCGCCAGCAGTCCGAGCGCTTTCTTGCCCGAACGCAAAACCGGAGAGTTCTCGCCGGGGCGCTGTGTCAGCAGAATGGAGAAAACAAAGAGCACCACGATGCCGCCGGCATAGACGGCAATCTGAACCGTTCCCAGGAACTCATAGTCGAGCTTGAAATAGAGCGCGGCGGTGGCGAAGAGCGTAAACAGCAGATAGGTGGCGGAGCGGAGAATCTTGCGGGTTATCACGGTCAAGACCGAGAACACCACAATCGCTGCCACAATCAGCCAGTAAGCGATTATACTTCCTACGGATTCCATTTGATGAAAATATGGGGATGTGTTGATTTATTTCTTTTCGTCGGGTTTGGCCGGAGCAGCGGGGGCATCGCCGGCTGCCTTCGCGGCGGCTGCCTTCTTGGCGGCCGCGGCTTTCTTAGCCGCCTCGATCTTGGCGGCTTTCTCGGCCTCGAATTTGGCGCGCTCTTCCTCGGTAGGCTCGGGCTCGGGCTTCTCGGGCAGATAATTGAGCTTCTTGACGAGCTTGTCGCGGGTGAACACGGCCTGCTCGAAATCGTTGTTGAAGCGGATAGCCGCTGTCGGGCACGATGTTACGCAGAGCTGGCAGAACGTGCAGCTGCCGAGGTCGTAGTTATAGGTTTCGAGTTTCTTTTTCTTTCCCTTCCAGGTGTCGACCATCTTGGTCTGGAGCGAGATGGTTCCGTTGGGGCAGTTGCGCTCGCAGGTGCCGCAGGCTATACACTTGTGGTTGCCTTCGGCATCGTAGATTAACTCGAGGGTGGCGCGGAAACGCTCGGGAACGTGGCGTGTCTCGCGGTCTTCGGGATAGCGCTCTGTTATCTTGGGGGTGACGAATTCCTTGCCGGTGACCTCCATGCCCTTGATGAGCGAAGAGATTCCCGACGCTAAAGAGGAAAAATACTGTTTTACACTACCCATTGCTTAGTTGTGAGGTTGATTGGTATGTCGTTGATGTTTGATTCGGTTGGTGATTCGGGAGCGGATAGCCGCAGGGCTAACGCACCTGGCCGCCGACAATGTCGAGCAGCTCGGTCGTGATGCTCTGCTGGCGCAGCTTATTATATTCGAGACGCAACTGCTCGAGCAGCTTCTGGGCGTTGTCGTTGGCGCTCTGCATGGCCATGACGCGCGCAGCCATCTCGCTGGCGCGGTTCTCGGTGAACACGTCCTGAAGCACGGCCAGCAGATACATCGGCACAATCGTGGTGAATATATCCTGAGCCGACGGCTCGAACAGGCAGGGGCGATTCGACGACGCTGCGCCTCCGGCGGCAAACGCCGAGGGAGCGACTGGAAGGAACTGCATCTCGACCGGGCGCTGGCGGCTGACACTCTTGAACGACATATAGAGAATGTCGACAGCGTCGTAGACGCCTCCGGTGAAATAGCCTGTCAGGGTTTCGAGAAAAGCCTTGACTCCGGCGCCGTCGCTCTTCGAGTTCACCCCTTCGGGAACGATAGCCTTGATTCCTATCTTCTCGAGAGGGCGGCAGGCCTTTGCCATCTTCGAGCCTATTGCTATGACGCTCAGCTCGACCTTCGGGTCGGCGGCGCGCAGGCGCGTGATCGTGGCGGCCAGCTGCTTGTAGAGGTTGACATTATAGGCGCCGCAGAGGCCGTCGTCGCTACCCCAGACAACAACGGCGCGACGCTCTACCTCGCGCTCTGCGGTCAGCGGCGAGGAATACTGGGCGTCGGAATCGAGAAGATTGCCGATGATGCCCTCGATAAGAGTGCGATAAGGGAGAAGGCGTTTCAGAGCCTGCTCGGCCTTGTGCATCTTAGCCGACGAGATCATCTTCATGGCTCCGGTGATCTTCTCAGAAGAGGCTACCGAGCCGATGCGTCCCTTGAGTTCGCGTAGTGTTGCCATTGGCGGTTGCTGTCTTGGTTAATTCGTTAATTGATGTTGAAGCGGGCTGCTACCTCCGAAGCGGCGGCGGTGAGCTTGGCCTGACAGTCGTCGGTGAGCTGACCCGAGCGGATCACGTCGAGCACGTCGGCCTGGTTGCGGGCGTGGAGAAGCTGAAGCAGCTGGGCCTCGAACTCGGCCACGTTCTCTTCGGGAACATTCTCAAGCAGACCGCGGGTGCCGCAGAAAATGACTGCGACCTCGTCTTCGACGGCTACGGGATGATACTGGGGCTGGATGAGCAGGCGCTCGTTCTTGCGGCCCTTGTCGATGACGCGGGCGGTCACGGGGTCGATGTCGCCGCCGAACTTGGTGAACGACTCGAGCTCGCGGAACTGGGCCTGGTCGATCTTCAGCGTTCCGGCCACCTTCTTCATCGACTTGATCTGAGCGTTACCGCCCACACGCGAAACCGAGATACCGACATTGATAGCCGGACGGATACCGCGGTTGAACAGAGCCGATTCGAGGAATATCTGACCGTCGGTGATCGAAATGACGTTTGTCGGGATATATGCGCTGACGTCGCCGGCCTGTGTCTCGATGATAGGCAGTGCTGTCAGCGAACCGCCGCCTTTGACGCGGTCTTTGAGCACCTCGGGCAGGTCGTTCATCTGCGCGGCGACCTCCTGATTGTCGATAATCTTGGCGGCGCGTTCGAGCAGGCGCGAGTGGAGATAGAAAATATCGCCGGGATAAGCCTCGCGGCCCGAAGGGCGCTTCAGAATCAGCGAGATCTCGCGGTAGCTGACGGCCTGCTTCGACAGATCGTCGTAGACGATGAGGGCGTCGCGGCCCGTGTCGCGGATATATTCGCCGATGGCGACGCCCGAGAACGGAGCGTAGTAGCGCATCGAGGCCGAGTCTGAGGCCGTTGCGGCCACGACGACGGTATAGTCCATTGCGCCGTGCTGGCGCAGAGTCTCGACGATGGCGGCGACGCTCGATGCCTTCTGGCCGATGGCTACGTAGATGCAGTAGACGGGCTTGCCTTCCTCGAAGTTCTTGCGCTGGTTGATGATTGTGTCGATGGCGATGGCGGTCTTGCCGATCTGGCGGTCACCGATGATGAGCTCACGCTGGCCGCGGCCTATGGGCACCATAGAGTCGACGGCCTTGATGCCGGTCTGGAGCGGCTGTTTGACGGGCTGACGGTAGATGACGCCCGGAGCCTTGCGCTCGAGCGGCATGCGGAGCAGCTCGCCCTCGATGGGGCCGCGTCCGTCGATGGGCTGGCCGAGAACGTTGATGACACGGCCGAACACACCCTCTCCCACGGGGATCGAGGCGATTTCACCGGTGCACTTGACGCTCATGCCCTCGGTGATGGTGTCGACGTTGTCGAAGAGGATTACGCCGACGTTGCTCTCCTCGAGGTTGAGCGCCACGCCGGTGACGCCGTTTTCAAATTCCACAAGCTCGTTGGCACGGACATTGTCGAGGCCATAGACATGGGCAACGCCGTCGCCGACTTCAAGAACAGTGCCGGTTTCTTCGAACGACACCTTGGAGTTGACATTGTCGAGCTGTTGTTTCAGTACTTCAGAAATCTCGCTGGGATTAATCATGAGTGGAAAAGGGGTGAGGGTATATGGGTTTGTGGAGAGATAGTGGGATTAACGTTTAATGAGTGAGAGTTTGAGCTGTTTGAGCTCATGGGCTACGGAAGCGTTGAGGCGCTCGTTGTCGATGTCCACGGTGAAACCTCCGATCAGCGAAGGATCGACCTTCGAGGAATATTCCATGGTGGCGCCGTCGAGATGGGCCGCGATGATCTCCTTGAGGCGTTTCTCCTGCGCCTCGGGCAGCGGAGCCGCCGAGGTGACGGTGACGTGCCTGATATTGTTGGCCTGACGGTAGATCAGACGGTAGGCAATGGCGATGTCGCGAATCATGTCGAGCCGCCGGTTCTCGGTCAGCAGTTTCAGGAAATCGGCCATGAGGGTATCGTCGGGCGTTGCCCCCGAGGCTGTTTCAAGGAGCCTGATTTTGTCGGCGCCTGCCACAAACGGATTGGCCACCGTGGCGTTCAGGCGCGGCTCCGAGGCGAAAGCGGCCGCCAACGCGCCGCAGAGGCTGTAGAGGCGTTGTTCGACGCCGCGCTCCGCGGCGGCCTTGAAGAGCGCCTTGGCATAACGTCGCGGTATTAGTCCTTGGTCCATCGTCGGTTAAGAGTTTAGAGGTTTGACGGGTTTCACTGTGGGTGGAGTCACTTTTTTTCTGCTTCGATACTGTCGAGCATGTCGCCTACGAGGCGTGCCTGTGCCTTGTCATCGCTGAGCTGCTGACGGACAACCTTCGAGGCTATCTTCAGCGCAAACTCCGACACTTCGTTGCGCAGCTGCTGCTCGGCCTGCTTGCGTTCCTGGCGTATCGACACCTGAGCGGCGTCCATAACCTTCTTCGCTTCGGCCTGAGCGGCCTCGCGGGCCTCCTCGATGATCTGTGATTTCATCTTGTCGGCCTCGCGCAGCGATTCGGCCTGCCGGGCACGCGCCTCGGCGAGGATTTTCTTGGCCTCGTCGGTGGCGCTGTCCAGCTGTTTCTTGGCGCTTTGGGCATACTCCACACCTTTATCGATGAGATCGGCTCGCTCGGTGACTCCCTTCATGATTGCGGGCCAGCCCCACTTCCACAGAATGAAGAAGAGGATGGCAAACGACACAAACATCCAGAAGATAAGGCCGAAGTCAGGCAAAAATAGTTCCATCGTTATTGATAAAAGAGTGTGGTAGGGGTTTGGGGGTTAGTTTTCTCGGGCCCGTCGGCGCATTAAAGGAAGAGGGCGAGGATACAAACGATCACGGCGAACAGAGCCACACCTTCGACGAGGGCGGCAATGACGATCATGCTCGAGCGGATGTCACCGGCAGCCTCGGGCTGACGGGCAATGGCCTCCATGGCGCTTCCGCCGATTTTACCGATACCGATACCGGCGGCGATTGCGGCGATACCTGCACCGAGAGCGGCGCCCAACTGGCTGATAGAACCGGTGATACCGGCAGCTGCTTGTGCTAAGATTGTTGCTAACATAATTCTGAAGATTTTAAGAGATATGAGTTAGTTATTGATTTGATTTCTTTTATTTTATGAGGCACGGGCCTTGAGCTCGGCTGCGGCTTCGCGGCGCGCTTCGCGGGCCGCGTGCTTAGCCTCTTCTTCATGCTCTTCTTCCTGAGCCAGACCGATGAACACCGTCGAAAGCATCGTGAACACGTAGGCCTGGATGAAGCTGACCAGAACGTCGATAAGAAGCATGAACACCGAGAACAGAACCGATACTATCACCGTGCCCGAGCCTATGGCTGCTCCGCCGATACCGGCGAAGATGAAGATCAGCAGGGTCAGCACGATCACGATCATGTGGCCGCCCATCATATTGGCAAACAGACGTATCGTCAGTGCGGCAGGCTTGGTGAAGATACCGAACACCTCGATTATCTGCATTATCGGCAGCGGACACTTGAGCCAGATAGGAACGTCGGGCCAGAAGATTTCCTTCCAGTAGTGTTTCTTGGCGAAGAAGTTCGTCGCGAAGAATGTTATCAGGGCCAGAACGAGCGTGACGCCGATATTGCCGGTCAGGTTGGCGCCGCCGGGGAAGATTACGATCAGGCCCAGCAGGTTAGCCGTGAAGATAAACATGAAAACCGTCAGCAGATAGGGCGAGAAGCGGCGCGCTTCCTTTCCGAGCGTCGGCTTGATCATGTCGTCGTAGATGAAGAACACGAGACTCTCGACAGCTCCGCGGAATCCGCGCGGGGCGCCCTTGCCGCCGCGCTTGTAGTAGGACGACAGCGCCAGAACCACGAGAATCACCACGAACATGGCTATGAACGTGGCACACACGTTTTTCGTTATCGAGAAATCGATGGGACGCACTTCGCCTCCGGCTGTCAGCTCGACGACCTTGCCCTTGTTGGGGCTGTCGTGGCCAGCGATAGCGAAACGCTTGCCGTCGGGAGCAGTGTAGACCTCTCCGCCGGTCACGCGCGCCGACGAGAACACATGGAACCCTGTTCCGTTGCCGAAGACAATGACAGGGAGAGCTATGCGCTTGCCGTGGCAGAAGGGAACCTCCCAGCCATAGCCGTCGCCGAGATGCTCGAAGATTATCTCCTTGGCGTCTTTGGGATTCATGACGACCTCTTCGCCGTCGGTTGGCTCAGCTGTCGCCGAGGCTCTGAGAGAGCCCGGAACAACCAGCGCCAGAAGGGCGGCAAGTAGCGTGGCGAATATCGTTTTGTTCATCGGTTCAGTTGGTCAAGAGGTTGATGGAGAGATTAAAATACACAAACGGCAACCACATTGTTGTCGACGTCGGCTATTCCGCCGCCGATTTCGGTTGAGTGTTCCTCTCCGTCGGCGCCGCGGTAGACGATGGCGCCCTTGTCGAGCGACGACACCAGCGAGGCATGGTTCTGCAACACTGTGAAGGCGCCCATTCTTCCGGGAAGCTTCACTGAAGTCACTTCCCCCTCGAAGAGGATATCTTCGGCCGATATGATTTTCAATGTCATGGTTGTTGCTGTCTGTTGCTTGGTTATTTGACTTCTGCGAGCATCTTCTTACCTTTCTCGATGGCTTCGTCGATAGTGCCGACGTTGAGGAAGGCCTGTTCGGGATACTCGTCCATCTCGCCCGACAGAATCATCTTGAAGCCGCGGATGGTCTCTTTCAGAGGAACCATCACGCCCGGCAGACCGGTGAACTGCTCGGCGACGTGGAAGGGCTGCGAAAGGAAGCGCTGGGCGCGGCGGGCGCGGGCAACGACGAGCTTGTCTTCGTCGCTGAGCTCGTCGACACCGAGAATTGCGATGATGTCCTGAAGCTCGTTATATTTCTGAAGAAGCTGCTTGACAGCCTGGGCTGTGTTGTAGTGGTCTTCTCCGATAATGTTCGGGTCGAGGATTCGCGAGGTCGAATCGAGCGGGTCGACGGCCGGATAGATACCGAGCTCGGCGATCTTACGCGAAAGCACCGTGGTTGCGTCGAGGAAGCTGAAGGTTGTTGCCGGAGCCGGGTCGGTCAGGTCATCGGCAGGCACGTAGATAGCCTGAACCGAGGTGATCGAGCCGTTCTTCGTCGAGGTGATGCGCTCCTGAAGGGCACCCATCTCAGAGGCCAGTGTAGGCTGATAGCCCACGGCGCTCGGCATTCGGCCCAGCAGGGCCGACACTTCCGAACCGGCCTGGGTGAAACGGAAAATGTTGTCGATAAAGAGAAGAATCTCCTTGCCGCCGCCGTCCTGATCGCGGAACTGTTCGGCAACGGTCAGACCGCTCAGGGCCACACGCAGACGTGCGCCCGGCGGCTCGTTCATCTGTCCGAACACGAGCGTGGCCTGCGACTTGGCAACTTCGTTCATGTCGACATCGTTGAGGTTCCAGCCCCCCTTCTCCATGTCTTTTTCGAACTTCTCGCCGTATTTGACAACGCCGCTCTCGATCATCTCGCGCAGAAGGTCGTTGCCCTCGCGGGTGCGTTCGCCGACACCGGTGAACACCGAGAAGCCGTTGTGTCCTTTGGCGATATTGTTGATGAGCTCCATGATAAGCACGGTCTTGCCCACGCCGGCGCCGCCGAAGAGGCCGATCTTACCGCCCTTGCTGTAGGGCTCGAGAAGGTCGATGACCTTGATGCCGGTGTAGAGAATCTCGGTACCGATCGTCAGGTCGTCGAACTTGGGCGCGGGCTGATGGATCGGGCGCAGATTCTTGCGGTCGAGGGCCGGCAGACGGTCGATGGCGTCGCCCATGACATTGAGCAGGCGTCCTTTGACCTGATCGCCCGTCGGGACAGCGATAGGATGGCCTACGTTGATAACCGGAAGGCCGCGCTGGAGGCCGTCGGTGCTCTCCATAGCAACGCAGCGAACGGTGTCTTCGCCGATATGCTGCTCGACCTCGAGTGTCAGTTCCTGGCCGTCGGCATCGCCGGGGCGTTTAACTTTCAAGGCGGTGTAGATAGGCGGTAGGTCTTGGTTGCCGTCGAAGCTGACGTCGACCACCGGGCCGATGACCTGGGCTATTTTTCCGAATTTGTCGCTCATGGTTTTTATTGGTCTGTTGAGAAGGATGGTTTTCTTTATTGGATTTTATTGAGGGTTCCGGGGAATCAGAGATACCAGCCGAAGGTTACTGTCAGCACCATCAGCACGAGGTTGAACAGCGATATCGGCATGAGGTATTTCCATTCGAGCGTCAGCAGCTGGTCGATGCGCAGACGCGGGAATGTCCATTTGAACCAGATTATTATGAAGCTGATGACAACGGCCTTGCCGAGGAACCAGACAATGCCGGGGATATAGTCCATTACGGCGTTGAAGCTGTCCCAGCGGGGGATGTGGAACGGCATCCATCCGCCGAGGAATAGCAGCGAGGCTACGCCGGCCACAATGAACAGGTTCAGATATTCGGCCAGATAGAAGAAGCCGAAGTGGATACCCGAATATTCGGTGTGGTAACCGGCTGTCAGCTCGCTCTCGGCCTCGGGAAGGTCGAACGGGCCGCGGTTGGTCTCGGCTGTGCCGGCGATGAGATAGATGACGAAAGCGATGACTGCCGGAACGTGGCCGCTGAAGAGGAACCAGAGATGGTTCTGCTCATTGACGATTCCGCTGACCGACATTGTTCCGGCCAGAACTATCATCGTTATTACGCTGAGGCCTATCGAGATTTCATAGCTGACCATCTGGGCGCCCGAACGCAGGGCGCCGATGAGGGTGAACTTGTTGTTCGACGACCATCCGGCCAGAAGTATTCCCAGCACACCTATCGACGACACGGCCAGCAGGAAGAAGATACCGACATTGAAGTCGAGAACCTGCATTCCGTTGCCCCAGGGCAGAACCGAGAAGGCGAGCATCGAGGCCAGAATGACGAGATAGGGAGCGAGAGCGAACAGGAACTTGTCGGTATGCTTGAGGTCGATAAGCTCCTTAATGAGAATCTTGAACATATCGGCGAAAGGCTGAAGAACGCCGCAGGTGCCGACGCGGTTCGGGCCGAGGCGGCACTGGAAATAGGCACACACCTTTCGCTCGAACCAGATATAGAAGAGAGCCAGCAGAGCGTAGGCCAGAAGCAGGGCGACGCCGATGGCCAGACACTCAAAAGTGACGGCAAGCCATTCGGGGATGTATGTTGTCAGGCCTGTGTGGATCCACTTGGTTACAAACGTGAAATCTTGCATAGTGAAATGGATGGATGATTGGGTTTCCGGTTACTGTTCTGTTAGCGGTCCATGTCGGGGACGATATAGTCGAGCGAGCCTCCGATTGTGATGAGGTCGGCGATTTTCTGTCCGCGCGTCATCTTGTCGACGGCAGCGGCAAGCGGCAGGCAGGGGGGCACGAGCTTCAGGCGGTAGGGGTTCGTCGTGCCGTCGCTCTCGAGGCAGACGCCGAAGACGCCGCGGCAGCCCTCGACCATCTTGAACCAGCGGCCGGCGGGCACTTTGACCACTTTGGGAACCTTAACGCAATACTCTCCTTCGGGAATGTTGTCGATAAGCTGCTCGATTATGCGCGCGCTCTGCTCCATCTCGGCTACGCGCACTTTGAAGCGGGCCATGGAGTCGCCTTCGTGGGCGACGACTTCGTCGAAGTCGAGCTCGGAGTAGATCGAATAGGGGTGGGTCTTGCGCACATCGCAGGCCCAGCCGCTGGCACGTCCCGAGGGGCCGGTCACGCCGCGCTGGATGGCCTCTTCGCGGCTTATGACGCCGACACCTTCCATACGGCCTTTGGCGATGACGTTGCCGGTGAATATCTTGTTATATTCCTTTATATTGGCCGGCAGAACGGCAAGCAGAGCCTTGACATCGGCAACGAAGTCGGGGGCGAGATCCTGCATGACGCCGCCGATACATTCGTAGTTGAATGTCATTCGGGCACCGCAGGTCTTCTCCATGATGTCGAGAATCTGCTCGCGCACGCGCAGGGTGTAGAACAGCATCGTCGTGGCGCCGAGGTCCATGCAGTAGGTTCCGATGAACAGGCAGTGAGAGGCTATGCGGCCGAGCTCGTCCATGAGCACGCGGATAACCTGGGCGCGGCGGCTGATCTCGATTCCCAGAGCCTCTTCATAGCAGAGGCAGAGGGCATGGTGGTAGTGATGGCCCGAGAAATAGTCCATTCGGTCCATGAAATGGAGCGTCTGGGGATAGGTCAGCTGCTCGCAGATTTTCTCGATTCCGCGGTGGATATATCCCATATAGACGTCGATGCGCTTGACATCCTCGCCGCTGATGGCTGTGCGGAAGCGCAGAACGCCGTGGGTTGCGGGGTGCTGCGGGCCGATATTGACAACGAAGTCGTCTTCCTCGAAGATGCGCGGTTCGGTCTTGACGATCGTGCCGTCGGGCTGCTCTACCCAGCTCTGGGTGAAGTCGCTCTGGCGCTCGTTCTCGATCGACACGGGGTTGATGTCGGGGTTGGCGTCGTAGTCTTTCAGCAGCGGGTGTCCCTTCCAGTCGATGCTGAGGAACAGACGCCGCATATCGGGATTGTTGATGAAGATGATTCCGAAAAAGTCGTAGACCTCGCGCTCATAGATGCCGGCAACCTCCCAGAGATCGCTGACAGAGTGGATCATAGGCTCCCGGCGGTCGCCGCGGGCGATGACCTTCACGGCGAGCATCTCGCCGCCGCGGGACGTTGAGCTGAGATAGTAGATACAGCCCAGACTCTCTTTCCAGTCCATGCCGACTATCGTGACCAGATAGTCGAAGGCTGTCGAGCTGTCGTCGCGGAGCGTCATGGCCACGGTGTGCCACGCTTTCTCGTCGACGCTGAGCGTTGTTATTCCGTCGGGGCCGACCTCGAACGTCGCTGTCGGGTCGAGCTTGAGAATCTTTTCCTTAAAGTCTGCCATTGTCTGCTTCTTTCGAGATGATAAGATTAATCGGCAACGCCCTCAACGGGGTGGGCCTTGAGGAATTCCTCCTGTTTCTGCTGGCGGTTGACGCCTCCGAAGAAGCGCTCTACCTTTATCTTGCGCGACAGCTGCATGATGCCGTAGATCATAGCTTCGGGACGCGGCGGACAGCCGGGCACGAAGACGTCGACGGGCACGATCTTGTCGATGCCCATGGCAACATGGTAGCTCTTGCGGAACGGGCCGCCCGAAATGGCGCATCCGCCGCAGGCAATAACATATTTGGGTTCGGCCAGCTGGTCGTAGAGGCGGCGGAACACGGGAACCATGCGGTGGACGATCGTTCCGGCGACCATCATGAAGTCGGCCTGACGGGGCGACGAACGCGCTACTTCCCAGCCGAAGCGGGCCATGTCGAAGCGGGCGGCGCCGAGCGACACGAACTCAATGCCGCAGCAGCTCGTGGCGAACGTCAGCGGCCACAGAGAGTTCGAACGGCCCCAGTTGATGAGTTTGTCGAGCGAACCGACAATAACGTTGGTTCCCGACGCGCGAAGCTCTTCGACGAGCTTCTCGATATATTCGTTGTCTTTCCATGCCTCGTAGGGCATGCTCTTCGTTGTCACTTCCATTCCAATGCTCCTTTACGCCAGGCATAGACAAGACCCAGCACGATAATACTGAAAAATACGGCGATACATACAAGGCCGTCAAGGCCGAGGTCGCGCATTCTGACGGCCCACGGATAAAGGAACACTGTCTCGACGTCGAACATCAGAAACAGGATGGCAAAAAGGTAATAGCCTACCTTCATCTGCACCATCGAGCCGCCACGCGTCGGAATACCGCACTCGTATGGCTCTCCTTTCTGTGCGTTATACGACTTCGGCGAAATCAATCCCGCGATCCACATAGCCAAAGCCACCAGACATACGCCCGTCAGCCCGGCCACTACCGCAAGAGTAACATTTTGAATCGATAATGACAACATTGTCGTGTTTAAGTTTTTACTTTTACTTTTTCTGTATGCTTCGGGCAACTCCTTGCCCTGCGACTATGATTGCTTTAATTCTGTGTCAATCATGGCATTAAATTGTCCGAAAGCGTTTTCGCCGGACATTTCAAGCCAAATTTTGGTGCAAATATACAAATTTTTGCATTTCCCCCGCCCTTTTTCCATAATTTTTTCCGTAATCTTTCATCGGCAAGGACGTCGGCCGAAGGCGCCATCGCGCACCCGCATCCGCGCGCCCGTAAGAACCTGACATTCGAACCATTGCATTTTTTTCGCAATTTCCGGCCCGCGGCCGCTCGGCGCCGTCGGATTTTTTTGTACCTTTGCACCTTGAATAATTTTTCAGATCCCAAGCGTGGAAACAAAGTATATTTTTGTCACCGGCGGCGTTGTGTCGTCACTCGGTAAAGGAATAATCTCGGCGTCGCTCGCCTGCCTGCTGAAGGCTCGCGGCTACCGTGTCACCATCCAGAAGTTCGACCCGTATATCAACATCGACCCTGGCACTCTCAACCCCTACGAACACGGCGAATGCTACGTCACCGTCGACGGTCAGGAGACAGATCTCGACCTCGGCCACTACGAGCGGTTCACCAATGTCCGCACAACGCGCGCCAACAATGTCACGACCGGCCGGATCTACCAGAATGTCATCAACAACGAGCGCCGCGGCGACTATCTCGGCAAGACCGTCCAGATCATACCCCACATCACCGACGAGATCAAGCGCAACGTGAAGCTGCTCGGCAACACCGGCGACTACGACTTCATAATAACCGAAATCGGCGGAACAGTAGGCGACATCGAGAGCCTGCCGTTCCTCGAGAGCGTGCGCCAGCTGCGATGGGAGATGGGCCGCAACGCCGTATGCATCCACCTGACCTACGTTCCGTTCCTCCACGCCGCCAAGGAGCTGAAGACAAAACCGACGCAGCACTCCGTCAAACAGCTTCAGGAGGTCGGCATCCAGCCCGACCTGCTGGTTCTGCGCACCGAGCACGACATTCCGGCCCCCATGCGCAAGAAGATAGCCCAGTTCTGCAACGTCGACCCCGACTCGGTCATCCAGTCGGTCGACCTGCCGACAATCTACGAGGTTCCGATGGCCCTCCACGCCCAGCGGTTCGACCAGACGGTTCTCCGCAAGGTAGGCATCGAGCCTCAGGGCGAGCCCGATCTGAAACGGTGGATCAACTTCGTCGACAAGATGCAGAACGCCACAGAGAAGGTCACCATAGGCCTCGTCGGCAAATATGTCGAGCTTCAGGACGCCTACAAATCGATCAACGAATCGCTCTTTCAGGCCGCTACCTACAACGACCGCCGGCTCGACCTGCGGTATATCCACAGCGAACGTCTCAACGACGCCAACGCCGACGAGCTTCTGAGCGGTCTCGACGGAATAATCGTGGCGCCCGGATTCGGGCAGCGCGGCATCGAGGGCAAGTTCACAGCCCTGCGCTGGGCGCGCCAGCACGATGTCCCGACCTTCGGAATCTGCCTCGGAATGCAGTGTATGGTAATCGAATGGGCACGCGACGTGCTCGGCCTCGCCGACGCAAACTCAACCGAGATGGACCACACGACCGCAAACAACGTCATCGACCTCATGGAGGAACAGAAACATATCTCGAACATGGGCGGAACAATGCGCCTCGGAGCCTACGACTGCGAGCTGCGTCCCGACTCTCGGGCCGCCCGCGCCTACGGCTCGACACGCATAAGCGAACGCCACCGCCACCGCTACGAGTTCAACGAAGACTACCGCGAGCGCTTCGAAACCTCGGGAATGCGCTGCACAGGCATCAATCCCGCCAGCGGCCTCGTCGAAGTTGTCGAGGTTCCCTCGCTGCGCTGGTATGTCGGAACGCAGTATCATCCCGAATACTCGTCGACAGTCGAAAGTCCGAGCCCGCTCTTCCTCGACTTCGTGGCAGCCGCTGTGGCCTACCGCGACGAACGCGCCTCCAAATCCTGACGGCGCCTCCCCCACCCCTTCACGAAAACCTCTAACGCCTTAATATAAAAAAGACATTACTGTGGACAAGAATTCCATTCTGGGCATAGTGCTGATGGCGGCCATCATCATCGGCTTCATGCTCTACAATCAGCCGAGCCCCGAAGAGCTCGAACAACAGCGCCGTGAAGCTGCCGAGCAGCAGAAACTCGAACAGCAGAAGAGCGACGCCGAAGCAGTGGCGCCTTTCGACTCGATCAGTGCTGCCGAAGCTCAGACAATCGCCGCCACCGTGCGTGAACTCGGAACAACCGACAGCCTGACTCACTCGTCGACGCTCAAAGTCGCCGGTGCAACACTGACAGCCGCTGCCGACGGAAAAATCGGCGGAACCGTCGAGGCCGGCGGAAAAGTCTTCGACGTAGCCTCGCTCACTGCCGGAAGCACCCTGCCTGCCGGAGGCGCCGAAGCCTGCAAGGCACTGCGCAAGGCGCTGGCCGACGCCGCCCGCTACCGCGGATTCGCCAAGTATATCAGCGGCGATTCGGCCACGGTCAAGCTCGCCAACAAGCTCGTCAGCCTCGAAATCTCGAACAAAGGCGCCGAAATAGCCCGCGCCGTGCTCAACGACTATTCGAGCTACGACTCGACAGCCGTCGAGATGATGAGCCCCGCCACAAACAGCTACGGCTTCACTCTGACCACAGCCACCCAGCGCTTCGACACCCGCGAATTCTTCTTCACCCCGCGTCAGGTCGGCGACAGTATAGTCGAGATGAGCCTCGACCTCGGCGACGGCGCAACATTCGCCATACGCTACACCCTGCTGCCCGACAGCTACCTCGTCAGGATGGACGTGCTCCAGAACGGCATGCAGGCCGTGATTCCCTCTACCGTAGCCTCGATGGACTTCAGCTGGAAGCAGAAGATGCCGCGCAACGAGGCAGGCCGCGTGTTCGAAGAACGCAACAGCGCTCTATATTATATGTTCATGGACGGCGACGTAGAAAACCTGTCCGAAAACAAATCTGAAGCCAAGGAAGTCAGCGAGCGCTTCAAATGGGTCGGCTACAAGAACCAGTTCTTCTCGGCCGTCATGATGGCCCGCACGAACTTCTCGTCGGCGGAATTCGACAGCGAAGTGCTCGAGAACGACCCCGACTTCATCAAGACAATGACAACCGAGGCCACTCTGGAATACAGCCCCTCGGCCGCCAATCCGGCATCGTTCACCTTCTATCTCGGCCCCAACTCCTATCCTCTGCTGAGCGACATTCAGGAGAATATCTATCCCGAGTCGAACATGAACCTGACAAAGCTCATCCCTCTGGGCTGGAGCCTCTTCCGCTGGATCAACACCCTCATAATAATCCCGCTGTTCAGCTTCCTCGGCTCGTTCATATCGAACTACGGAATCATTATCCTGCTGCTGACGATATTCATCAAGATTATCCTCTTCCCCTTCACCTACAAGAGCTATATGTCGCAGGCCCGCATGCGTGTGCTCGCCCCCGAGGTCAAGGCCATCAACGACAAATATCCCGGTCAGGAAAACGCCATGAAGCGCCAGCAGGAGACAATGGCCCTCTACTCGCGCGCTGGCGCCAACCCGATGAGCGGATGCCTGCCGATGTTGCTTCAGATGCCTATCCTCATCGCCATGTTCAGCTTCTTCCCCAGCGCCATAGAGCTGCGCGGCGAATCGTTCCTTTGGGTCAAAGACCTCTCTGCCCCCGACGCCATAGTGTCGTGGACAGCCAACATCCCCTTCATATCGTCGACCTTCGGTAACCACATCAGCCTCTTCTGTCTGCTGATGACCGTCACCAATATCCTCTACACGCGCATAACGATGCAGAACCAGCCCTCGTCGTCGTCGATGCCCGGAATGAAATGGATGATGTATCTGATGCCGCTGATGTTCCTCTTCTTCTTCAACAACTACGCCGCCGGCCTCAGCTACTACTACTTCCTGTCGCTGCTTATCACCATTGTCCAGACCTACATCTTCCGCCGCGTCGTCAACGAAGAGAAAGTCCGCGCCAAGATGGCCGAGAACGCCAAGAAACCGCGCAAGAAGAGCGGCTTCATGGCACGCCTCGAAGAAGCCCAGCGCAAGCAGGAGGCCCTGATGCGCGAACAGGCCCGTCAGAACGCTAAAAAACGCCGTTAAACAAGCCCTATGATAACTCAGGAACAACTCAAAGACTGCGCCGAACGCCGCGACGCCCTGCGCCGCTATCTCGACATCGACAACCGTCGCATAGAGCTCGAGGAAGAAGAGCTGCGCACCCACGTGCCCGACTTCTGGGAACACCCCAAGGAAGCGCAGGCACAGATGAAGAAAATCAAAGACATCCAGGGCTGGATAACAGGCTTCGAAGAGGTCGACAAGGCCGTCGAGGAACTGACTCTCGGCTTCGACTTCATAAAGGAAGGACTTATCGAAGAGCCCGAGCTCGACGCACTCGCCGCCGACGCCATCTCGAAGATCGAGCGCCTCGAGCTGCGCAACATGCTTCGCCGCGAGGAAGACCGCATGGACGTCGTGCTGAAAATCAACTCCGGAGCCGGCGGCACCGAAAGTCAGGACTGGGCCGAACAGCTCATGAGAATGTATATGCGCTGGGCCGAGAAACATGGCTACAAGACCTCTGTCACCAACCTTCTCGAAGGCGATGAGGCCGGAATAAAATCGGCCACCATCAATATCGAAGGGCCCTACGCCTACGGATACCTCAAGAGCGAGAACGGAGTCCACCGCCTCGTTCGCGTCTCCCCCTACAACGCCCAGGGCAAACGCATGACCTCGTTCGCCTCGGTGTTCGTGACTCCGCTTGTCGACGACACCATCGACGTCAAAGTCGAGCCTGCCCTGCTGTCGTGGGACACCTTCCGAAGCGGAGGCGCCGGCGGCCAGAACGTCAACAAGGTTGAATCGGGCGTGCGCCTGCGCTATCAGTTCACCGACCCTCACACCGGCGAGAAAGAGGAAATCCTCATCGAGAACACCGAAACGCGCGACCAGCCCAAGAACAAGGAGAACGCCATGCGGCAGCTACGCTCTATCCTCTACGACAAGGAACTGCAGTGGCGCCTGCAGGAGCAGGCCAAGGTCGAGGCCGGAAAGATGAAGATCGAATGGGGCAGCCAGATCCGCTCCTACGTCTTCGACGACCGCCGCGTCAAAGACCACCGCACCAACCATCAGACCAGCGACGTCGGCGGGGTCATGGACGGCGACATCGACGAGTTCATCAAAGCCTACCTGATGGAATTCTCGGGCACCGCCGAGTAACAATTTGACTAATTGGACTAATTAGACTAATTTACTCGACATAGCGGCGGATGAAGTCCTCGAGCGAGTCGCCGGGGGCGAGGCCGAAACGCGAGCGCAACCGATAGCGGTTCGTGCGCACTGACTGCACCGTTATGTTGAGCAGCTTTGCTATCGAGGCGTTCGACATTCCCGCGCCGATATAGGCGCAGAGTTTCACCTGTCCTTCGGTCATCGTAGGAAAATCGGCTTTCAGGCGGCGCGCGAGTCCCGGAAGAAGATGGTCGTAGATGTCGAGAAACGCCTTGCGTTCCTCGCGGCCCGAGGCATGGACTTTCAGTGTTGTCAGAATCTGCCCGGCCCGGTTAGGCGAGAGGTCGCCCGACTCGGCGGCAGCCTCGATACGGTTCTGAAGGTCGTCGATAAGCTTTTCTTTCTGCTCGAACAGAACCGACTCGCGCGCCAGACGGCTCTGCGACTCGCGCAACATGGCGGCGGCCATATTCTCTCTCATCTCGCGCTCTTTGGCGCGCCGGTAGAGCATGAACATCGCCGTCGACGCCACGGTGACGATCACCAGCAGAATGATAAGGAACGTCCGCTGCTGGCGCTCTTTCGATATGCGCGCCGTCAGCCGGGCTTCGGCGGCAGCATGACGTCCCGACTCGATCGAGATCGAGAGCGCACGCTTCTGCTCGGCTCCGAAAGCGTCGTTGAAATGACGGAGATACCACATTGCCGAGTCGATATTTCCTACAGCCATCCATCCCTCAACGAGCACCTGCGTTATAGCTATTCCCTCGCGGGTGTCGGCTTCGAAAGCACCGCTGCTGAACGCTTCTGAGGCCATTTCGAGAGCGAGACGCGGATCGGTGGCCAGATAGCGGCGCGCAAGCAGCCCCCTGTGGATAGCGACACGCGAGAGGTAACGCGGATTGTTTCCGGCCATGGCTATGGCACGCTCCGAATAGGGATATGAGGCAGGAGTGTCGACGGCCGCCGCTATGTTCTGGAGCAGGAGCTGATAGGCGGCGGTGTCGGCCTGCATGGTCAGCGACCCGTAGAGACGCCAGTAGATCGAGTTTCTGACGCTGTCGCGGCTCGACAGGGCAACGTTGATGAGATTCTTGGTGTAGTTCGACGTCATTCCGGCGCGCCGCCATATCTCACCGGCGCGGCTGAACGCGTCGGCGGCACTGATACTGTCGGCAGCCTTGAGGCATATCAGGCCCAGCGAGAGAAGAGAATGGGCCGCCGAGAGCGAATCGCCGACTCCGAGGAAATAATCGACATTCTCCTGAGCCAGACGGAAACGGAGCGCGCCGTCGGTCTCGGTTCGTTCGAGCTCGGAGCGCAGTTTGAAAAAATCATACGACTGGGTGGCCGAGTCGAGCCGCGAGATGGCAGCGCGAAGTGTGTCACAGGCGGCTCCGAAGCGGTTCACCTTGAAAAGATAGCGCGCCCGCCAGTATGAGGTGCGCGTTGCCAGCAGAAGATTGTCGGGATGGCGGCGCGATTCGGCGGCAAGCTCGTCGATGCGGCGCGCCAGAAGCTCGAGCGATCCGCTGCGTCCGATAATGTCGTGAAGGCGCAGCATGGCGGTGTCGGCCGCGGCCACACCGCTGACAGGCCACGGATAGCGCGATGACAGCACCTCCGGCGTCTTCCGGCAGGCCGGAACGACGAACAAAAGGGCCGCAAACAATACGGCTATAGCTTGTCGCATCTTCACGCCGCTAAGTTACAAATTTTATATTTCAGCTCCAAAAACCGACGAAAAAAGGCTTAAACAGACAGATGTCTATTGTTTGTCTATGCATTTTTTATTGCAAAAAGTTGGTTCGCGCCTAACTTTGGCAATGTCAATTCATCCGAATTAATCTGAACATACAATATCATCAATCCATCAATTAAAATGCTTATGAAGTATTTACTCACATCAGCACTGGCATTACTCTTGGCCGCGACAGGCTACGCGGCCGACTCGGTGCCATGGTCGCAGGATTTTACGGCCTACAACACAATCAGCAACTGGACCAGTTCTGCAATCGCAAGGAACAGTTATAACTTTCGCTGTAGCAGCGGTGAACTACAGGTCAACGGTGCGAGGTCCAATTACCCTAATGAAGCGATCATCTTCTTCACGCCCGACGGATTCGAACTTACCGCCGGAAAAGACTACCGCTTCGATATCGACGCAAGGTCGAACTACGCCGACCTGACAGGCGAAAACCGCACATTCGACATACGCCTGTATAAGAAAGGAGCAAACAAACCGGTCTACACCGACGAACACACAGTGCTTCTCGAAGTGAAAAACGAGCCGGCCGAAGAAAAAGTCTATAAGAGCTACACGACCTATTTCAATGTCCCGGAAAACGGCGAATACTATCTTGCGCTCCACATGACATCGAAATCGAGCGCCGGCGCTCAGTACTGGGACAACTTCAAGCTCATCGAGCAGTCAATGGACACTCCCGCAAAAGGTCAGATCAGCGCCACCGCCGACCCGAACGGTCTTCACAAGGCAACAGTAACTTATACCGTTCCTTCGACCAGCATCCGCGGCAACGCTATCTCCGATGTCAGCAAAGTCGAGCTCTATCGCGACGGCGGCATTATCAAGACCTGGGAAAATCAGACAGCCGGAACGACGTTGACCTACACTGACCAGTTAGCACAGCCGGGTCTTCACCGCTACGGCGGAATGTCGTATAACAGCCACGGCGCCGGAGCAAACGTCGAATTCGACCTGAAAGTCGGAAATGAGATAGCAGAAGCCACCTATAAATATAAGGCTATCTATACTGCAGACGGCAAGGTGAAAATCCAATGGCCCGCAAACGAGGGTGTCACCACATATAAAGTAGTGGCTCCCGGCAACCGCGAGCTCACAGGAACAGCCACAGCCTCGGAAGACGGCGAAACGATGACGCTCACCGACGACGCCTTCGTTCTCGGCACAGAGCCGACCGGATGGCAGTATGAAGTATACTCCGTTGGCGACGACAGCTCAACAACCCTGTTAGGTTCGACCAACTATCTCTGCCTCAACAATGAGATACCCTATTATCCCGTAATGACCACCAAGGGCTGTCTGACAGCGTTCACCCTCGACGAGTCAAAACAATACGGCTGGCAGTACTCGAGCAATGCCGGCGGCCATGTCAGCGTCAGCGTAGGCCATGTCTACGGGACAAAAATACAAGATGTATGCTGGCTCATCTCTCCGGGTCTGAAACTGTCGAAAGACAAATTTTACCGCGCAAAACTGACCGGTTGCTCCCACAGCGGCGGCATTAAATACACTATCAAGGCCGGTAAGAGCAACACCAAGGAAGCACTCGACATCGTCGTCGCCGAAGATCGTCCGCTCCCCAGCGGCGGCAGCGACATGAACCTCACCGTCACCGACGAATCGTTCCTGTCGGTACCGGAAGACGGCATGTATTTTATAGGTCTCATAGGCAACATCCCCGAGACTGTCAGCAGCGACAACATCCGCATCAAGCGCTTCGACATCATCGAAGTTGACGCCACTCTCCCCGATCGTCCGACCGACGTAGCTATTCACTACAGCGCCAACGGAGGCTCCGACGGCAAAGTGACGTTCAAGCTCCCGACGAAATCAATCAGCGGCACCGACCTCACCACCCTGACAAAGGTTGAGGTCTACAAAGACGGCGAACCCTTCAAAACCATCACCGAAGGCCTCACTCCGGGCGCCGAACTCTCCTTCGACATAGAAGTTGTGGCCGAGAGCCAGAATATGTATACAATTGTGCCGTTCAACGCAGCCGGACAGGGCGAGAGCGCAACAGCCATGGTGCTCGTGCTCAAGACTCCTTATTCCAACGACTTCAATACGAAGAGCTCGCTCGAAGGTTACACGAAGATCAACAACACGGGCACGACCAACGACATCCATCTCCAGAACAATCAGGTTCGCATCTTCCCCAACGACCTCGGCAACGACCACTGGCTCATCACGCCGCCGATAACCCTGACAGCCAACATGTTCTATGACCTTACTTTCATGGCCAAGGCCAACGGCGACAACGGCGGCAAACTCGACGTCTACATCGGCAAAGCAGCTGACCCCGAACTTCTGAAGAGCGAAGGCACGGCGGTACTGACCGACATCGTTCTCGACAAAGCCGAAAATATCTTCTCCGGACTCCGCGAAGAATACTTCACGGCAACGGAAAACGGCCAGTATTTCCTCGGCTTCCACTTCACCCGCGAACCGGGCCGTAACGGCAGCGAAGTCTATCTCGACGACCTCAGCGTCTCGACAGCAATCGCAGGCACGGCTCCCGACCGCGGAGTGCTCGAAGTTGTTCCGGCAGCCGACGGCTCACTCAAGGCCGAACTCAACTTCACCGTACCGACCAAAACGCTCAACGGCACTGACCTCAACGTCAATTCAACGCAGTCGTGCTCGTTCTTCATCAACGGCGTGCAGACTCCTGCCAACCGCACATTCAACGGCTATCCCGGACAGAAGATTGCCATCACCGTCGATGTAGAAAAAGACCTTCCCTACATCTTCTCGGCACGAGCAGGCTGGAACGGACGCATGACCTATCAGGACGCTTTCGTCGGCATAAACCGCCCCAGCTATCCCGACCCCGACAAGATCCAGCTCTCAGAGACTATGCCTTACGGCACTGCCGTCATGGAATGGGAAGCTCCGACAACCGATATCGAAGGATATCCCCTGAACCCCGACCTGCTGACCTACGACATCTCGCGCTTAGAGGTGGCAATCCAGACCGGACAGCCCATTGAAACTCCGTTAGTGACCGGTCATAAAGGCACAAGCGCCGAATTCAAGGTGCTCGACGCCGACGACCCCCAGACCTGGGCATGCTTCGTTATCCGTGCCCGCAACACCAAGGGCGAAGGCTCCAGTGGCGTAATCACCAGCTACCTCAACCTCGGCCGTCCCTACAAGATGCCTTATAAGGAATCGTTTGTAAAAGAAAACGGCAATCCCGGAATCTCCACTGCTACCTTCGACGAAGCGGTCGACGGAATGTGCCGCTGGGGTATCATGACCGACGGCCTTATCGGCTTCGACTCCGCCGACAACGACGGCGCCTTCATAGCCCTCGAATCGCCCTACACAGAGACGATCGGCCGTTTCTACACCGGCAAGATCAATCTCGGCAACAGCACATCGCCGACACTCTCACTGATGCTCTACAACCCCGATGCGGCCGGCACCAATCCGAGCAACAACAAGGTAGAGTTCAAGGTTTACTCCTATATGGACAACCGCTGGCACTCGCTCGGCGAACCCCGCACTGTTGCAGAGCTCACCGGCGGACGCTACGGCTGGAACAAAGTCAACGTTGACCTCAGCGACTACGCCGACAACGTCGTTACCTGCGCTTTGGATGTCTACACCGACAACTATATGTTCACGGCTGTCGACAACCTCAAAGTCAGCGAACGCGCTGCCAACGACCTCGCCATCCAGAGCTACTCACTGCCCGTCAGCGTGGCTCCCGGCGCTCAGTTCGACGCCGTTGTGAACATCGCCAATGATGGCCTTCAGGACGCCACTCCCGAAACTATCGAAATGTATGTCGACGGCGAACTCGCCACATCTGTAGCCGGCACAAATATCGAGGCCGGAAAGACCGGCCAGGCCACTCTGACCCACTCCTTCCCCTCAGTTGATCTGGCAACGGAACACACCGTCGCCATCAAGGTTAACTTCGCTGCCGACGAAGAACCCGCCGACAACGAGGTTGCCAACCTCAAGATTATGACCGTTCCCGCCGACCTGCCCGCTGTCAGCAACGTAGCAGGCACAGCCGACGATAACATGTTCGTAACCCTCACCTGGGACGCCCCCGAAACAGCTGAAGACGGCGTCGTAACAGAATCGTTTGAAGACTGGACCGCCGGCGCAGCCGGTCAGAAAGGCTGGACCATCTACGACCGCGACCGCCGCAATATCCTCGGCTTCAACGACGGCGCCGGCAACGCACTGATAATCCCCGGCCTGACAGCCTTTGAACCCGCCTCATGGGCCGTCATCGACACCGAAGAAGGGCCCCTGTCCGCAAACGCTTATCCCGCCAACACCGGCAATAAGCTGCTCATGTCTGTCCGTCCTACCGGCGACTCCGGCTCTGCCGACGACTGGATGATCTCACCCGAACTCTCCGGAAAAGCCCAGACCGTCAAAATGTTCATGCGCAACACCCCGGGCTACCGTGCCGGCTACGAAGTCAGCTACACCGACGGCTCGATGGTTCTGAACGACTTCCAGCCGGTTGACCGCGACGCTGTCAACGACGGCCAGTGGACGGAATACAGCTTCGACCTCCCCGAAGGCACCAAACGCATGGCCATCCGCAACATCAGCTACTGCGCCGACGGCTTCACCCTCATGGTCGACGACATCACCTACGAAGCCGCAGGCTCGGCATCGGCTCAGCTTCTCGGCTACAACATCTATCATGAAGCCGAAGTGATAGCTCAGCCCGAGACTGCCGCCTACAAGAGCCCGACAGCCCTTCCCGAAGGCACCTACACCTACGGCATCACCGCACGCTACAGCAACGGCGAATCGCCGATGACAGCCGTCGACGTCACCGTCAGCGCCAAATCAGGCATCTCGACAGCCACGGCCGAAGGTGTCCACGTATTCGGAGGCGAAGGATGCATCAACATCCTCGGCGCCGAAGGCATGGAAGTTTCCGTCTGCGACCTCTCGGGACGCATAATGGCCGGCGGCACAATGGGTGCCGAAACGCGCATCGCCGCCGCTCAGGGCATCTATATCGTCACTGTAGGCGAAACGAGCTATAAGGTCATGGTCAAATAAAAAACTGACCTGATCCCATCAACGCGGGGGCGCGCCGGGACTCGTTTCCGGCCCGCCCCTGCGGTTTTCTCAAGACTATATCATTACAATACCTCTCAAACACACCCTCTATGAAAAAAATCTTTGCCGTCGCACTGACAATGATGATCGGCGTCAGCGCGATTGCCGGACAGGGAGCTGTCTCATGGAAAAGCACCGGGCGCTCGCTCAGCGACGCGCCGTCGCCCCGGGCGGCATCTCAGACCTTCAGACAGGTGCCCTCGAAAGCGCGCATCTGTGGAAACCGGTTTGTGACAGGCGAGACCGCGACAATGCCGTCGGTCACTACGGTGCCGCGAGCAAAAGCCGAAACCGGCGCCGCGTCAGGGCGCAAAGCTCAGGCACTGCTCATCTACAGCGACACCAAAGGCTCCCGTCACACTGACGGAATCGGCCGACGCTCTGGTCACGGTGAAACTCTCCAACGACGCCGGCTCAGCTCCACTGACGCGCGCCAATCTCTTCTGCGGCACTCCGACACCGCGCAATCCCTATTTCACAAGCCCGCTCACCTACGACGCCGATTCGAAAAGTTTCAGGCTCTCATGGATTCCCAACGGCCAGATCTCGGGCGTGAACGGCGGTGTGATCGTCAACGACGATCTCAGCTATGAGCTTGTCCGCTACCCCGACGGCAAGGTAATAACCACCGGCAAAGGCGCGACGTCGATGTCCGACCCCTATGAGTTCCCCGACGACAGCTTCAGGATTATCTATTATACGCTGAGGGCCGTCTACTACGGCTCGAAATCCACGGCAGCCACGACCGAAGCGCTGAGTTTCGGCATCATCACCCCTCCTTTCGACGAGCCGACGCTGTCAGGCGCGAGCGAAGTCGCCTATACCTGGCTCGACACAGCCTCAGACAACTACGGATGGTCGTATATCGGAGCCGTCAGCGAGCAAACCGACCGCCACGGCTGGATGTATCACGGCGCCTCGGGAAGCTCCACCCCGATGGACAGCTACCTCGTCATGAAAGGGATGAGGCTTCAGAAAGGAAAGGTCTATACACTGGCATTCGCGACAGCCTGCACCAACACGTCGTGGCGCAACGAACGTCTCGCCGTATATCTCGGCGACGCCGTGACGGAGACCGGCCTCAATGTGAAAGCCGCTCCCGGAGGCGCACTCTCGGCCACAGTCTCGTTCGGTTTGCCGAAGAAGTCGGTCGACGGGAATGCGCTCACCGAACCTGTGAAGATCAGGATTCTGCGCGGCGACGAACTGATTGCTGATGTCGCACCTCAGGGCACAACCTACAGCTACACCGACACCAAGGCCGTCAACGGAATCTGCACCTACACCGTAATCCCCTACAACTCTAAAGGTGAGGGACTGAAAGCGTCGGCAAATGCCTTCGTCGGCGTAGGCAAACCCGGGAATCCGTCGCCATGGGCCTGGTATGGCGACGACGACGGCACGGCGCGCCTTGTCTGGGAACCGTCGACACGCGATGAGTTCGGCACCCTGCTCACAAGCTCGAATGTGCGCTACGAAATCCAGCGCGTAACAACCATCGGCGGCAAGGGGTTCATCTCTGTTACGGGGGCGCAGGGACTCGATGCGACCGTCTGCAATGTCGGCGGCATGACCGTCTTCGACGGCTCCATAGCCGACGACGGCCGAATATGGGTTTCTCCCGGAATCTATGTCGTTACCGTAGCCGGCAAGAGCTATAAAGTAGCCGTGCGCTAACCGCTCCGAAAGGGAGGCCGCGCGATGGCGCAGCCTCCCTTTTCATGTATTCTTTCTCCCCCGCAATCAGAGAAATGCCGCCACCTGACGTATTTTCTCAAGACGGGCCATAAACTTGCTGTCGGATTTCGCCATCTGTTTATTATACTCCGCCTGTAGCTTCAGCCACAGATCTGCCTCGATGCCGAGCGCCGCCTCAAGCAATAGTGCATATTCTGTTGTAACAGCCCTTTTGCCATTGAGCACCTCGTTCAGAACCGACGCCGGCAATCCGATCTCAGCGGCAAGCGCCTTCTGGGTTATACCTCTGAACTCGAGTTCATCCTTTATCATCTCGCCCGGATGGATAGCGTTGCTCGACGTCAGATTGTTGGCAATCATATCCTTTTCAAACCCTTCAACTTTAACTTCCATACCTTTCATTTATAATGATTCGACAATTCCACGACATTACAGATAGTCAATACCGGCTCTTTCTCGTTTAGTGTAACCGAAAACTCAACTCTATATTGGTCGTTGACCCTGACAGACGACAGGCCGGCCTTATCTCCCGAGAGCACCTCATATTGCAATGAGCGGATCGGCCATAGAGCCTCAATGCTCGAAGCGCCTTTCAGAAATTTAATCGCTTTCTGGTATCGTCTTATTATATCGGGCTGAAACCGATGTTTCTTATCTGAACACCTGCCATCTTCATATAATGCTTTCAGGTAATCATGTTCAAAAGTGACTATCATACATGTCGTTATTAAAACATCGCAAAGATAATGAGAGTTTATCAGATTCGCAAATTTGATAATCGCATTGAATCCTCCATTCCTGACTCCTAATTCTATATAATGAAAGAGGCCGCGCGATAGCGCGACCTCTCGGTGTGTGTTTTATGCCGGTGTATTTTGAGATAAATCTATTACAGCACCGAATATCAGCGATAGTCGGCAAAACGCTCCTGAAGCTTTTTGCGAGCGAAGAATATGCGGCTCTTGATTGTGCCGAGCGGAAGATGCATCTCGTCGGCTATTTCATTGTATTTATAGCCGGCAACGTGCATCGAGAAAGGAATACGGTAGCAGTCGGGGAACGAGTTGATGGCTTCGGTGATTTCCGAGGCGGCGTAGGAACACTCCGGTGAGGATATGCCTGAGTCCTGGCTGATGTTGAGATGATAAAGATCTTCGGTCTGATCCACTACTGTTGCGCAACGAACCTGACGGCGGTAGTTGTTGATAAAGATATTACGCATTATCGTGAACACCCAGCCTTTGAAGTTGGTGTTGTCGACATACTTCGCCTCGTTGTCGAGAGCCTTGAGGGTGGTGTCTTGCAGAAGATCGTAAGCATCATCGCGGCTGCCGGTAAGCATATAGGCGAAATTAAGAAGATTGGACTGAAGGTCCATCAGTTTGCTCTGGAAATTTGTTGAAGCTGCCATAATAGAATTTTTTTATAGTTGTAACGTCGTTTTCTCGATTGGTGATTATCGACAACACAAAATTACTTCGAAAATCAGGAGATGAACAGCTGAAAGTGCAAATAATTGTTAATTCTGTTACAAAACAATGACACGCTATATTACATCGCTGTTTTTCAATATATTACATTGGAATTTTGCCTGTTACAATACTGTAACAACGTATTATCGCAAACTGTAACAACACTGTTACTTCATCACTTTAAAATAAGTGAGTATCTTTGCGGAGTAAATATCCAACACCTTTAATATAACGGAAACCTATGAAAATGCCCCCGATATTCTCTTCAATCCTCGCCGCAGCGGCTCTGACTTTCAGTTCATGCTCCGACGGCGAGCCCTCCACTCCCCCTCAGCCCGATCCTGACCCGGTAATCCCAGTCAAAGAGACAGGCTTCGCCCGCGGAGCCGACGTCAGCTGGCTGACGCAGATGGAATCGGAAGGGCTGCGCTTCTACACTCCCGCTCCCGAACGCCGAGAGATGGAGCTGATGGCCCTGCTGCGCGACTATTGCGGAGTCAATTCAATTCGCCTGCGCGTATGGGTCAATCCCGCCGACGGCTGGAATTCGACCGACGACGTCGTCGCTAAAGCGCGCCGCGCCGAAGCTCTCGGCCTGCGCACGATGATCGACTTCCATTTCTCCGACACCTGGGCCGATCCCGGTAACCAGAAAATGCCCGAAGCATGGAAAGGTCTGTCGTTCGACGGATTGAAAGCCTCGGTTGCCAACCATGTCGACGGGGTGCTGAAAGCCCTGAAAAACGCCGGAGTAACCCCCGAATGGGTGCAGATCGGCAACGAGACTACGCCGGGAATGATGCTACCTGTCGGCTCGGTCGACAATCCGGCGCAGCTCACGGCTCTCAACAACGCCGGATACGACGCCGTAAAGGCCGTCTTTCCCGAAGCGAAAGTCATTGTCCATCTCGACGCGGGAAACGACCGCTGGCGCTACGACCGTATGTTCGGTCTGCTCGAGGCCAACGGCGGAAAATATGATATGATCGGCATGTCGCTCTACCCCTACTGGGCCGAAGAGCAGGGGCAGCCGGGCGGCTGGAAAAAGATTGTCGACGACTGTGTCGCAAACATCTCGTATCTCAAAGAGCGCTACGGCCGGCCGGTGATGATCTGCGAAATCGGCATGCCTCACGACAAGGCCGAACTATGCCGCGACCTCATCGCCCGTATGATGACTACTCCTGTCGAAGGCATCTTCTACTGGGAGCCCGAGGCCCCGGCCGGCTATAACGGCGGCTACGGCATGGGGTGCTTCGAGAACGGCGCTCCGACAGTGGCCCTCGACCCATTCCGCAAATAACAACCGACCTGTAGGGTCGCGGCATGCCGCGGCCCACAATCGTTAATTGAGGTTAAATCTTTTGGCGCCCGCATCAACTACAAAAATAGTTGCTATATTTGCGTCGTAAAACTACAAAAATAGTTATGAGAAAAGCCACAAAAGACCAGCTCACTCCCAAAGAGGAAGAACTCATGCAACTGCTATGGGAACACGGCCCGGCAACGATAAGCCGGCTCGTAGAGCTCTACCCCGAGCCACGCCCGCATTTCAACACGGTTTCGACAGTAATGCGCCGCCTCGAAGCCAAGGGATTCACCTCCCACAACGACGAAGGGGGTACCTTCCATTACTACGCTACCGTAGAAAAAGAATACTTCCGAAGCCGCAGCTTCGGAAACTTCATCAGAAAATATTTCAGCGGAAGCTACTACGGCGCCGTGTCGGCGCTTGTCGACGAGAACAAAATCTCGGCCGACGAACTGAAAGAGCTGCTCAGAATCGTGGAACGCAAAGGAAAGTGACATGGGAGAACTGCTGTCATATTCCATAGTAAGCGGGCTGTCGATGCTCGCCATGTATCTGGCCTACCGGCTCTTCCTCGCGCGCGAAAACCAGCATGGCTTCAACCGTGGCGTTCTGCTCGGGATATACCTCGTCTCGTTCCTGTCGCCGGCCATATTTCTCGGGCTGGAGAATCTCAGCCTGAGGCAATTGTCGGGAGGACTGACGTTCGAAGCTGCGGGCACCGCCGAAGCTCTCGTCGCCGCGCAGTCAGCGCCGGTGTGGGGAACCGTCATGATCTGGATCTACATAGCCGGGATGGCAGCAGTGGCCGTCAGAACCGCGGTCGTCTGGATAAGGCTGTCAAACGTGATCCGGTCGGGCGAGAAAATCGCCGGCGACGGCTACACGCTGGTCGTGACCGACAGCGACAGGTTCGCTCCTTTCAGCTGGATGGGCTATGTCGTCATAAGCCGGGCCGACTATGAAAGCAATTGCCGGGCAATAATGACCCACGAGCTGAGACACGTCGCCCTGCGCCACTGGATCGATCTGCTGATCGCTCAGGCGGTATGCATCGTCAACTGGTTCAACCCCGCCGCATGGCTCATGCGCGACGAGCTGATGCTTGTCCATGAATATCAGGCCGACATGGCCGTGATAGACCGGGGCCACGATCCGCAGGAATATCAGATGGTATTGATAAAAAAAGCTGTTGGCCGCAGATTCCCGTCGTTAGCCAACAGCCTGAATCATAGTAAACTTAAAAAACGTATCACCATGATGTATCAGAAGAAAAGCGGTGGGCGGCGCCGGCTGAAAGCCCTCGCGCTCGTGCCCACGCTCGCAATCGCGCTTGGCGTGGCAGCTGTGCCCGCTGTGCGCGCCGCAGTGACAACCATCGCCGCCAGCGATGTTTCCGCCGGCGAAAGTAGCAAAAATCAGGCTGACGACAAAATCTCGGTCCAGCGCTACAAGGTCACCAACGTCAACAACAACGGCGACAAGACAACCATCGTCATCAAGGGCAAGAATCTCGGCGACAACCTGACGGTGTCGGGAGGAACCTACACCGACCGGGGCAAGACCTACAGAGCCTCGTCGCTCCAGTGCGAGATGACCGACGGCAATGCCGTGATAACCGCAACATTCCCCTTTATCGATGAATTCGACAAGCCGGAGATGACTCTGACAGTCAACGGCAAAGAGGTGCCTTTCGATCTCGAAAACTTTTTCGACAACGCACAGACTGTTACCGTCAACTCCGAAACCGACGGTAAAATGACCATACTTCTCGACGGTAAAAAAGTCGGCGAAATGGAGATGAACTCTCTGCCCCCCGAAAGCATCGTATCTATGACCGTCGACAAAGGCAAAAACACAATATACATTTCGACGAAAAAATAATACAGCCCTATCATACAGATAAGAAAAGAGGCTGTGCCGTAAACCTTAATTACGACACAGCCTCTTATATTGTCATTCACTCATTTGTCTTTATATACTCGAGAGGGGCGGGATAGATGACAGGGATGGTATATGTCACCCTTTTTGGAGTCCCGAGCTGTTTTCCCGGCTCAAATTTGCCTAATTTTTTTATCGCTTCAATGGCGGCTTTAAGGTAATCATCGGGCACTGACCGGTTTCTAATCACCTTAATTGAGCCGGTATCTATCTGACCGTCCTTTGAGACAGAGAAACTGACAGCGGCACGGCCTTTGACCGAATCCTGACTGACCGGAGCAGTTTCTGAAATAATGGTATATAGGTCGCTCAACAAGCCTTTGTCGCCACCATTTAAATAATGAGGTGGAATATCGACACTTGCATACACCGACTCGTCCACACTGAAATTCTGTGCGAACGCCATGCACGCCTGAACGATAATCAATAAAACTAAAAATAACTTTTTCATACCGTATAGGGTTCCTTTCTTATAATGACACGCAGCTCCCTTCTCGCGGCAAAGTTACAAAAAATTTTATCCCGTAGCGAGCACCATGCCTGTTACTTGCGTATTGTCGGTTGTTAATGCTATTAACTTAGTGCGTTGAGTGTCAGCGGTCAGATAATGCTTGAGACATTCGCCAAAGACCGTATCGGTTTTCGCGCGACAAGCGCCGTGAGGCGCGGATTTTCTACACTGCGATAGCTGTGGGCTTGAGAGCCAACAATATATGCGTGACAAGCCGCAGAGCGCGCGCAGTCACGCAACCGGCGATAGCCAAGGTCGACGGCCGGCGCTGTCGCGTTTCGCGGCGGCGCGCACTGCCGTGGCTTGCCGCGAATTTGTGGGGGAGGCCACTGTCCGGCGGCTAACACCGCCGGTTGTAGAGATTTCGCGCGTCCCGCGCTTGACAGCAGAATCAGTAATGATTTGCTATTCGGGGTCTTGAGATATACAGATGGCGAACGGTTACAATTCTGACTGTCAAATACGTCCGCCAAAATGACAAAAAAATTGTCAGGTACTGTAGCCAAAGGCACGCGGCCACATTCAGGGCGGAAAATCATACAAAACCGCAGTTCTGCAACACCCCCAAATTATGAAGTATCTCAACGTTTATGAATTTGGGATTTTTTCGTAATTTTGCGGAAAATGAAACAGATCTGCTATCCCGACATTTTTTCGACCGACGGACGCCGCGCGTCGTTCTTCCTCGCTGTTGAAGAGGTCGTGGCGCGCCGCTATGCCGCCGTCAGCGACGACGACTATTTCTTTCTGTGGCAGGTGCCACCGACGGTTGTAGGCGGCCGCAATCTATGGCTCGACGTGGAGATGGATCTCGACTACTGCCGCAGCCACGGCATCGACGTCATCAGGCGGCGCAGCGGCGGGGGCGCCATCTATGCCGACATGAACAACGTCATGTTCGGCTATATAACCGGCGGCGACGAGGTTGTCACGACATTCGCCCGCTTCACGGCCATGGAGGCCGACCTGCTGCGCAGCTTAGGGCTCGACGCCTCGTCGACGACGCGCAACGATGTGCTCATCAGCGGCCGTAAGGTGTCGGGCTGCGCGTTCCTCCATGTTCCGGGGGCCAACATTGCCCACGGCACGATGCTCTACGATACCGACGCGGCGGCCATGCGCGCCGCGCTGACCCCCTCGCGCGCCAAGCTGCTGTCGAAAGGGGTGACGTCAGTCGAAAGCCGCGTGACAACGATCCGCCGCGAGCTCCCCGGGCTATCGCTCGAAGAGTTCAAAAGGCTGACTATCGAACGGCTGACCGACGGCAAGCTCATTCTAACCGACGACGACATGGCCGACGTTCTCGCCACTCAGAAACGCTACCACGAGCCGCAGTGGGAGGCTCCGCGCCGCGGACGCCATGCCGGCGCACCCTCAACAAGAAAGCGCATCGAAGGGGTCGGCCAGTTCGACATAGCTGTGGCCACAGGCGCCGACGGCCTGATAACCGGAGTGACCCTCGGAGGCGACTTCTTCACAACCGGGCCGCTCCAGCCCGTGCTCGACTCGCTCTGCGGGCTGCCGCGAACCCGCGAGGCAATCGCGGCCGCGCTCCCCGAGCCCGCTCCGATAGCGGGGCTGACACGCGAGGCCCTTGCCGAGCTTATAGCCGATAACAGTTAATCCGATTATATCATACCAAAAATCAATCAACAACATGAAAAAACTAATCGTCATCGCAGCAGCCGCTGCCGCCGCAGCAGCCCTGCTCCTGTCGTGCTCGTCGAAAAAGACAGCCGAAACCGCCTCCGAAGAGCGCGATTCGACATGGACAACCGTCAACCACCCCGACTGGAGCCGCAACGCCGTCATCTATGAGGTCAACATGCGCCAGTATACCGACTCGGGCACCGTGGCAGCCTTCGCCAAAGAACTTCCGCGCCTGAAAGATCTCGGCGTCGACATTCTATGGTTCATGCCGATCAACCCCATCAGCGAGAAAGACCGCAAAGGCTCGCTCGGCAGCTACTATGCCGTAAAAAATTATAAAGAGTTCAATCCCGAATACGGAACGCTCGACGAATTCAAAGAGCTCGTCAAGCAGGCCCACAGCCTCGGCATGAAGGTCATACTCGACTGGGTGCCCAATCATTCGGGCCGCGACAACGTATGGGTCACCGAACATCCCGACTGGTATGAGCGCGACGAACAGGGCAATATGAAAGGCGTCTACGACTGGACCGACGTCTACGTGTTCGACTACTCGAATCCCGAGATGCGCAAAGGCATGATCGACGCCATGAGCTTCTGGCTCAAGGATGTCGATGTCGACGGTTTCCGCTGCGACGTTGCCATGGAGGTTCCGACCGACTTCTGGAACGAGTGCCGCAAGGCTCTCGAAGGGGTGAAGCCCGACATGTTCATGCTCGCCGAGGCATCGGTGCCCGAGCTTGAGAAAGAAGCCTTCGACATGGCCTACAACTGGCCGATGAAAGACCTCTTCAACGAGATCGCCGCCACCGCCGGTCAGAACACCTATAAGAACGACAAGGGGGAATCGCGCACCTACGCCGTCAAACACGCCGCCGCCATCGACTCGCTGCTCGCCGACCAGGCCAAGAACTATCCCAAGGATTCCTACATGATGAACATGGTCACAAACCACGACCTCAACTCATGGGAAGGCACCGAGTTCCAGCGTCTGGGCAACCTCACCGACGCTTTCGCCGTTCTGAGCTACACACTGCCCGGCATGCCGCTTATCTACACTGGTCAGGAAACAGGCCTCAACCGCGCCTTCAAGTTCTTCGACAAAGACAAAGCTCCCGAATGGGAACCGCGCAACAAATATTTCGACTTCTACAAGAAGCTGAACACCCTCAAGCATGACCAGAAGGCCCTCCGCGCCGGCGTCGAAGGCGGTGAGCTTGTCAGCTATAAGATGACAAGCCCCGACATCTACACCTTCTCGCGCGAGAAAGACGGCTCGAAAGTCGTTGTTGTCGTCAACCTCGGCAAAGAAGCCGCCGAAGTGAAAGCCGCCGGCAATGACCTTCCCGCCCTCGACAACATGACCGACTTCTTCAAAGGCTCAGCCGCCGAGATGCCGGCAACCCTCAACCCGGGCGAATATCGCGTATTCACCGGCAAATGATCTGTGAAATAACCGACCTTGCTCAGCCCGGTCTCGAGGTTTTCGCCTCGATGACCGAGGCTGAGCTTCGTAATAGGCTCGACCCCGGCCGCGGAATCTTCATTGCGGAATCGCCGAAAGTCATTCGCCTCGCTCTCGAAGCAGGGCTTGAACCTACGGCGCTTCTCTGCGAGCGGCGCCATATCGAGGGGGACGCCGCCACGATAATAGCCGCCTGTCCGCCCGAGATGCCCGTTTTCACCGGCGAGCGCGAGCTGCTGGCCCGGCTCACCGGCTTCACTCTGACGCGCGGCGTTCTGTGCGCCATGCGCCGTCCGCCGCTCCCCTCGCTCGAAGCCCTCTGCGAGGATGCGCGCCGTGTGGCGGTGCTCGACGGCGTTGTCGACTCTACGAACATAGGAGCCATATTCCGCTCGGCGGCCGCCCTCGGCGTCGACGCTGTCGTCGTGACGCCGACGAGCTGCGATCCGCTGAACCGGCGTGTTGTCAGAGTATCGATGGGAACAGTGTTTCAGGTTCCATGGACCGAAGCGGCGGATGCCCCGGCGCGACTCAGCGCTCTGGAGTTCACCACAGTGGCCCTCGCCCTGACCGACAAATCGGTCAGCATCGACGACCCCGTTCTCACCAGCCACGACCGCCTCGCCCTCATTCTCGGCTCGGAAGGCTGGGGACTCGACGCCGATGTCATCGCCGACGCCGACTTCACCGCCCGCATACCGATGGCCCACAACGTCGACTCGCTCAACGTCGGCGCTGCCGCCGCCGTCGCCTTCTGGCAGCTCCGCCGCCGCTGACAATATAAATACATCATCATTTCTTCCTATGGAAACTAACGAAATAGTGGTCTGTCTGCCGGCTGTCGCATCAACTGTCAAGGATTGCCTGACAGTTCGATTGGAAGAAAATAAATTCAGATTTATGGCGGCGTTGGTTACCGGGGAGTGTCTGCTTCAGAGCCGAATTTGATTCCATGCCTGACCCTGCGACGATATGTCTTGTAATTATCGAAGCACAGATACGTTATGACCACTATGCCGGCTAAGTCAAACCATGCCCGGCCTGACGACGGAGCCATGACGACATCCCAGACTCTGCCGGCAATACAGGCAAGTCCGACAATCAATAATGTCAGAAATATATTACGCTTTACTCGGTTGCTGATCTGCATGACTTATCAGTAGCTGAACGACGAGCCGCCGACAAACTCGCGAAGGAGCGATGTCGGAGGTATCATATAAGGCTCTATGGGCGCAAACGGTTCGAGGAAGCGCATCAGGCGCCATGCCTCGCCATATTCGGGAACGTCGTGAGGCACACGTTTCAGCAGCTCAAGGGCATATTCCTTCAGCACTGCCACTTCGAAGAGCAAGGAAGAGTTGAACATGGCGTCGGCGTTCTCCTGATAGGGGAAAATCCATTTCTCTTCGCCACGGCGCACACTGGGCCACCGACGGATTGTCTCGACGGCCGACACTCCGCGATATTTGTGGTCGCGGACAATCCGGCGCAGCAGGCGGTTGTCGCTGGTCGGAATCCAGTTGTGGTCGTCAATGGCGAGAGTGGTAAGCGCCGAGACATAGATATGGTATTTCTTCGAGTCGTCGACAAACTTCGTCAGCTCGGGGTTCAGGCCGTGGATTCCCTCGATGAGCAAAATGGTGCCCTCTTCGAGACGGATCCTGTTGCCTGTATACTTACGCGTTCCCGATGCGAAGTCGTAGGTCGGCAGGTCGACTTCCTCACCGCGGATGAGGGCGTTGAGGTCGCGGTTGAATGTCTCGAGATCGAGGGCATGGAGCGATTCGAAATCGTAATCGCCCGAGGCGTCGCGCGGAGTGTTGACGCGGTCAACGAAATAGTCGTCGAGCGAGATCATGCGCGGTTTAAGCAGATTCGTCATCAGCTGCACACCAAGGCGCTTGATGAACGTGGTCTTGCCGCTCGACGAGGGCCCGGCGATGAGCACAACCGACATTCCGCGATGATAGCGTTCGGTTATCTCGTCGGCGATGCGGCTGATATATTTGGTATGGACAGCTTCGGCGACATTTATAAGCCGGGCCGAATCGCCGCGCTCGACAGCGAGATTGACTTCACCGACATTCCTCACTCCGATTACATTGTTGAAGCGCAGATAGCGCGTAAAGGCGTCATACATCTTGTCGGCCACCACACCGGGCGCAAGCTTCGACGGATCGGCGCTGTCGGGGCCCATCAGCAGAAACCAGTCTTTATAGGGCACAAGATCGAACACGCCGAGCATTCCGGTCGACGGCACGAGATTGCCGTAGTAGCTGTCGCAGAGCCGGCCGAGACGGTAATAGACCGTGTAAAGCTCATGGGTCGTCGAGAGCAGTCTCACTTTGTCGTTGAGCCCCTGACGGCGGAAGATTTCGATTGCGTGGGAAGTCAGGCGTTCCTTGCGTTCGAAAGGAATGTCGGCGGCCACAAGCTCGCGCATCTTGTCGCGCAGCCTTTCGAGCAACTGCAATGAGAAATCGGGGCCTTTGAAAATCCGGCAGTAATAGCCGCCCCCGAGCGAGATCTCGATTCTGAGACGTGCGCCGGGATAAAGCTCGTCGAGAGCCTTGTAGAGCAGCATACAGAGCGACCGCGTATAGCAGCGGTAGCCCGATGGAGAGTCGGTTCCGAGAAATTCGACCTGCTTCGGCGCAAAGACCGGATAGCGAAGGTCTTCGGTCTTGTTGTTGACACGCGCACAGACAGGTTTGAGACCGTTCATGCGTCCTTCGAGGCGGCGGAAGATGTCGAGAAGTGTCTCGCCTCCCGATATGTCGACATATTCGTCGAGATTCTTGCAATATATTTTCAGGGTGTTGCTCATGGCTGTCCTAAAGGAGAGATTCGTAAAGGCTGATGTATCGGTCGGCCACACTGTCGGCTCCGAAGCGGCGCCCCACACTGTCGTGGAGAGCACGGCGGTCAACCTTCTGGCCGAGAGCCCAGATTATTCCGTTGGCAAAGTCCTCGACATCGCCGCTGCGCGCGATATAGCCGTCTTTGAGATGGGTTACTATGTCGGCCTGCCCTCCGTTGCCGAACGTGACCGGCAGGCAGCCCGAGGCCTGCCCTTCTATGAGAGTTCCGGGGAGGGTCTCGTAGCGCGAGGCCGACAATACAGCCACCGACGAGGCGTAGAGCTGGCGCAGCAGGCGCGGGTCGTCGACGCGCCCCATGTTGAGCACAGCGAAGCGGAGACGGTCGAGAATCGACTTGTCGCGTATGTCGCCGAAAAGTATGACGCCGGTATTGATTCCGATTTCGGGATTGTTGTCGAAAAGCAGATTAAGGGCATCGATAAGGGTGTCGAGCCCCTTTATGGGATCGTCGAGGCGCGCGGCGCCGAAAATCAGGCGCCGGCGGTTCGGAATGGGATCGAAACGCGGAAAATCGTCCAGCGGCTCAGTCATGAACGACTCGATAGGGAAAGCGTTGGGAATCACCGTCACCGGCATGTCCCTCAGCAACGACGACGAACGGGCGCGTTCGGCCGCCCAGTTGCTGACAGCCACGAAATGAACCGGCACCTCATCGTAGAGCTTCTTCTTCTGACGCCAGACCTTGTTGCTCAGGTCTGAAGGATTGTCGGATTTCAGGAACGGACAGCAGCCGCAACTGTCGCGGAAACGACCGCACTCATATGCGTGGTGGCAGATGCCGGTCATTGTCCACATATCGTGCATAGTCCAGACTATCGGCTTGCCCAGAGCGGCAATGCGGCGGATTCCGTCGAGCGACAGCAATCCCTGGTTTATCCAGGAGAGATTGATGACATCAGCCTCGGCAACCCACGGATGGCGCCAGAGCGGCATTCCATGGTCGGCCACCGACACTTTGAAAAGATCACTACGGTTAAAATCGTTCTTCGCCAGTATTCCGAGGCGCTCCGTGGTGAAATTCCATCCGCGCATAAAACGCGAGCCTGTCACCACCACCTTGTCGCTGTCGCTGTATTTGGTGTAGACAATCATTCTTGCATCTACCCCTTTGGCATTCAGGGCCTGCATGAGGCGCCAGGTGACAACGCCGGCGCCTCCGAGCAGATCGCTGTGACTGATAAAAGTTACTTTCAATGGTTTTTTATCGTTGCTCATTTTCTTCTGACAGTGTCGTTGGCCTGAAGGCTGTTAAGTTCCCTGAGGTTTATCTCTGAGGTGACATTGACAATATCGATCGACTTCAGCCGCAGCCGTGCCTTGAGATATTCGACAAATTTGGCGCGCTCCTGAACCGACATCGGACGCACGAAGCTGACCATGGCGACATTGACGGTGTCGAGCCGACGGCTGCTGACAGCTCCGAAAACCGAGCGCGTAACGGCAATGTCGCGCACCTGCGGAAACAGCACTTTCAGTTCGGGGGCAATCGTGGCGCCCACGCTGTCGGCTGCGGTCTGGAGCGCGGCTGCCGAGCGGAGCGAGTCGATCGACTGCTGCTGGCGCATGATAGTGGCCTGTGCCATACGGAAAATATCGTCGGCGCTCGTTGCTGGCGCGCCCGACAGGGCCTCACCTCCCTGAATTATGTTGAGCCGCGCCCCGGCGAGTCCGTAATGACGGAGCTGGGCGCTGAGGGCGAGCTTCAGCGAATCGGCGGGAAGAAGGCGCCCGATAAGAGTAACGTTGATAACCCGCTGGCCATTGACAACGGTGGCCGACTGACTGACAACCTGTGTGCCGTCGAAATGGAATTCCTCTGTCACAAACCGGTTTACTTTCATCTGGTAGGAACTCTGGCGCAGCATGGAATAGGTCATCCATATACTCGGCAGCAAAACAACCACAGCCAGTCCGTAGACCCACCGGCGCACCCTGCGCGAACGATCGGCGTTGACAGTGGCGTCAGGCTGATAGTGCATCAGCTTGACGCCGATAAACGTTGCCAAAGCTATATAGACCGAGTTTATGACAAACAGATAGAGGGCGCCGAAAAAATATTGGGCCTGAGCTGTGGCGAGGCCATAGCCTACGGTGCAGAGCGGCGGCATGAGGGCCGTGGCGATGGCCACACCCGGAAGCACATTTCCCTTGCTTTTCGACCCCACGGCAAGTATTCCGGCGGCACCGCCGAAAAAGCCGATCAGAACGTCGTAGATTGTCGGCGACGTGCGCGCCAGCAGTTCGCTGTGCCCCTCGCTGACGGGCGAGATAAGGAAATATATGGCAGAGGTCAGTATGCTGACCAGCGCGGCCACGCCCAGATTGCGCAGCGACCGCTTGATAAGTTCGAAATCACAGACTCCGACCCCGAGACCGATTCCGACGATAGGCCCCATAAGCGGCGAAATGAGCATGGCGCCTATAATGACGGCGACAGAGTTGGTGTTCAGTCCGAGCGAAGCTATGAAGATTGCCGTTATCAACACCAGAGTGTTGCTGCCGCGGAACGACACGCCTTCGCGGATAGCGGCTTCGGCCTCGGCCTGCGGCACGAGGAAACCGTTAAGCGAGAAATATGAGAATATTGCTTTTTTCAGTGACTGTAACGCTTGTTTCATATCAGGAACGGGAAGGAATGAGGTTATGCAGCGAGATATGCTCTATTCTCATGGCTACGGCGACAAACATCGCCAGCAGGGCCGTGCGCACCGTCAGGTCGAGCCAGCGGATGTCGGTCGTGACGGCCACAGCTATGCCCCAGAAGAGCATCGCTGTAAGGAAAACACCGGCGAGACGCCTGACGTTGTATCCGATAGGAAATTTTTTATGGCCGACAACCCACGAAACAACCATCATGACGGCATAGCAGCACAACGCCGCGACAGCACATCCCATATATCCCATGTAGGGCACCAGCACTACATTGAGCACCACAGTGACAACAAGCCCCAGCAGCGAGAACCACATTCCCCAGATCGTCTTGTCGGTCAGCTTATACCACAGCGACAGATTGAAAAACACTCCGAAGAAGAATTCAGCTATCATTATCACCGGAACGACCTTCAGTCCGCTGAAATAGCGCGGCGATATGAAATATTTCAGGATGTCGATATAATACATGACTGCCAGAAACAGTATCATGGCGAAGACAACGAAATATCGCATGGCGTCGCGATAGCTCTGCATGCGGTCTTCGCCGGCCTCCTTGTTGCGGGCGAAGATAAACGGCTCATAGGCGAATCGAAATGCCTGTATAAACATTACCATCACAATGGCGACCTTATAGTTGGCGCCATAGATTCCGAGGCCAGTCATGGCATCGGCTTTGTCGGCAACAAGAAGAGGATAGAGAATCTTGTCGATGGTCTGGTTCATTATTCCGGCCACGCCCAGAACCAGCAGCGGCCAGGAATAGACGAGCATACGGCGCCAGAGGACCGCGTCGAAACGCCAGCGGAATCCGCGCAGCTCGGGAATCAGCAGAATAAGCATCGCCAGGCTCGATACGAGATTGGCCAGGAATATATAGCCGATTCCGAAACCGGGCGTATAACACCATCCGACCAGCGACGGAGCCACGGCATAGACCTTCGGGCACAGCAGAATCCAGAACAGGTTCAAGCCGATATTCAGCCCTATGCCGACGAGCTTCAGCGACGCGAAACGCATCGGACGCCTCATGCGCCGCAGATAGCTGAACGGTATGGCCGTAAAGGCGTCGGCGGCTACGGCGGCCGCCATCATCGCGATATATTCGGGATGGGCCGCGCATTCGAGCGCTCCGGCTATCGGACGGAGAAACAGAAGAACCAGCGCGAGAAACAGCGTCGAGGTCGTCGCCAGCGAAATCAGCGACGTCGAATAGACGAGCGTCGGGTCGGAATAGTCGTCGTGGTTGCTGAACCGGAAAAAACCGGTCTCCATCCCGTAGGTAAGGATTATAAGAGCCAGAGCGACAATAGAGTAGATATATGTCACCACGCCATATTCGGCAGCGGCGAACATGACAGTGTAGAGCGGAACCAGACACCAGTTCAGGAAGCGTCCGACAATGCTGCTGACGCCATAGATGGCGGTGTCTTTAAGAAGCGATTTAATTCCGGCCATAGCAGATCATAATTGGTCGAGCGGCAATTCCTGCTGCCCGTCGGGAGCACTGCGGCGCGCCCCTAAATGGGCGTAGGCCAGCGGAGTGACTTCGCGGCCGCGCGGAGTGCGTCTCAGAAAGCCCTCCTTTATGAGGTAAGGTTCGTAGACTTCCTCGACGGTGCCGGCGTCCTCGCCCATCGCCGTCGCGATAGTCGAAAGCCCGACAGGGCCGCCTCCGAATTTGTCGATTATCGTTCTCAACAGCTTCGTGTCGGTCTCGTCGAGGCCGTGGCTGTCGATATGAAGAGCCTCGAGGGCATAGCGCGCTATGGCGGGATCGATGACCCCCGATCCTTTCACCTGTGCGAAATCGCGCACGCGCCTCAGAAGCATATTGGCTATTCGCGGCGTGCCGCGCGACCTCATGGCTATTTCATGGGCCGCCTCGCCGGTGCATTTTATCTCGAGAATACGCGCCGACCGCAGTATAATGCGCTCGAGAATCTCATGGCTGTAATATTCGAGATGGCTCTTTATTCCGAAACGTGTCAGCATCGGCTTCGTCAGCATTCCCGAACGTGTGGTGGCGCCTATGAGGGTAAACGGTTCGAGCGTGAGCTGCACTGTGCGCGCGCCCGGCCCTTTGTCGATCGTTATGTCGATCCGGAAATCCTCCATGGCGTTATAGAGATATTCCTCGACTATGGGACTCAGGCGGTGGATCTCGTCGATAAAAAGAACGTCGTTACGCTCCAGCGACGTCAGAATTCCGGCAAGATCGCCCGGCTTGTCGAGAACAGGGCCCGATGTCACTTTGAAGCCTACGCCAAGTTCGTTGGCGATTATGCCGCTGAGAGTGGTCTTGCCCAGGCCCGGAGGCCCGAACAGCAGCAGATGGTCAAGAGCTTCGCCGCGCATACGGGCGGCTGTCACAAACACTTTCAGATTGTCGACAACCTTCTCCTGTCCGGCGAAGGCACTGAACGACAGCGGACGCATGGCGCGCTCGATCTCTTTTTCAGAACTGCCGGCGACCTGGCCGGCAGCATTGCGTATGTCGAAATCTTCACTCATTTCTTAGGTGGATTGGCCCTTAGCAGGCTGTTGACACGATCGGCCACGGTGCGCGGCGAAATACCGGCCAGACAGAGGTAGTCGCCGCGGCGACACGTCTTGTTGCCGAAAATCGAACACGGACGGCATTCAATGGCAAGCTGCACGGCATTCGCCTCGTCGGCGCCGAAAGCGCTGAAGCCGCAATAGGGATGGGTGGCGCCCCAGATACTGACGGTCGGCGCTCCGACAAGGGCGGCAAGATGCATATTGGCCGAGTCCATGGCCACCACTGCGTCGACATGGCTCAGCAGAGCCAGTTCGGCGGCAAGTCCGCCCCCGTTTCCGGCCAGCGAGGTTGTGCGTTCTATCGTGGCGCCCCATTTGTCAAGCTGGGCTTCTTCGGAAGCGCCTGCGCCGAGCAGAAACACTCTGACGTCGGGATTGTCGTCGACAATCATGCGCAGGACTTTCTCCATCAGCCCGGCAGGATAGATTTTGCCCGAATATTTGGCAAACGGCGCCACAGCGACCCAGCGCTCTCCCCGGCGCTTCGGCTCGGAAAGAATGGCATAGCGTTCGGCGGCCGCCCCTTCGGGCGGAAAAAGCGACACGAACGGCCCGGGAGCGCGCAGTCCCAACGCCGTGATGACATCGGCATAACGCTCGAGCATCGGGCGAAGCGGAACAAGCACCTTGTTGTGGCGGCGCGTCAGAGCCCGGCGGTGGGAGCGCGACTTGTCGAGACTCACAACCTTCAGCCCGTCGCGACGCGCATACCAGTCGATCACGCGTGTCCGCAGAACAGAATGGAAATCAGCCACTGCGTCGAAATCGAACTTCGACGAAAGATGGTCGTAGAGACGCTTCAGGCCTGTCAGACCCTCATAGTCGGCCGGATCGAAAGCGAACACCGTCAGATTCGCGGGGGGATTGACAAACATCTTGGCCATATGGCGGCGGGTGGCAAAGATAAACGCCACACCGGGATTGGCCCGACACGCGCCATAGACCACCGGCAGCGTCATCGCGACATCGCCCAGCGCCGAGAACCGGGTGACAAGCACCCGTCTGGGCTTATCACTTGTCGCTCTTCGAGCCTGAGCCATAAAGGATGGGGTTTGTCGAAGGGTCGTTATACATCTTCATCTGGCGATAGACCTTCATACGTTTGCGTCCGCAGGCATACGCCTCGAGAAGACGGTCGATAGCCTCGGTCAGATCGCGGCGCTGCTCGAGCAACACATCAAGTTTTGCGCGGCAGCGGTCGCGGTGGGCCGCCTCGGCTTCGGGCCGGTCGGTCTCGGCCTTCATGTGATAGATCTTCAGCGCCAGAATCGACAGGCGGTCGAGAGCCCAGGCCGGACTCTCGGTATTGATCTCGGCGTCGGGCACAGCCTCGACACCGGCATATTTTTCGAGAAACCACGAGTCGAGACGCTCGACCATGTCGGTCCGCTCCTGGTTGGAGCGGTCGATACGGCGTTTGAGCGCCAGTGCCTCCACCGGATCTATTGCAGGATCGCGGATTATATCCTCAAGATGCCACTGAACGGCATCAATCCAGTTCTTTGCAAAAAGAATCCGCTCTATGTCGCCATACCCGTCAGGAACAACAGGCTGGAAATCAACATCGTCGGTGGCATGATACATAACGACCGTGTCATCGAATATTTTGTTACACTTCTCGGCGAAGGTCATAATCAATCAGAAAATAAAAAGTTATCAATCCACAAATATACAAAAAAACTACAAACCCCATCCTCACCCCTCAAAAAATCGCGCATGGGAGAGTATCAGACAGGCTCGCTGAGCGGATTGCGTGGCGGCGGGGCCGGACGCACCGGTTTCTTTCGAACCTTTTTAGTTCGTTTTCTTTGTGGTTTCACAACCGTAGAGTCATGGCGGCTACGTGAGCCGTGGCGCGGATAAGTGACTACTTTCACCGTATCGACAACAACGACTTTCGTTTCGCGCATACGGTCGGCAAAACGCGGCAATCCGGCCAGAATTATCGCCATAAGGCCGATCGTCAACAGGACAATGTAGCCCAGACGTGTATAAAACTTCGGTTCACTGACACGCTTACTCATCACTAACTACCTTCCAGTCGGCGATGTTGCGGGTTTCCGACGAGAAGCTGACGGCAACTTTGACAACCCGGCGCCCGTCGGCTGCGAATGGAAGGGCATATTCTTTGGCGTCGATCTGCGACATTGCCGCGTCGGCGCCCGCGTCGAGCTTGAACTCGAAGACATAGACAGCCTCCTTCGTGCCGAGAATCATGTCGGCGCGTCCCGACGACGTGCGGTATTCGGCCTGAACATAGAAGCCCAACAGCTTGGTTATGCAATAGATCACGTCCTGATAGTGGGCCTCGTTGCGCTTTATCAGCTCATAGGGGAAGTCGGCGAAGAAGCTCCGCAGTTTCTCCAGATAACCCGCGATGTCGCCAGACTGAACTGCCATTGCAAGCTCGAGAACGAGGGTAGAACTTTCGCCTGTACGAACGTTTGTCGACAATGCGAGAACGTTGTCGAGAAAGCCGCGCCTGACCTCGCCGTTGGGATAGCCCAAGATAACAGAACTCATGGCGCGGTTATACTGCTTGATCGTCAGATAACCTGTATAATATAGGGTAGCAATAATGTCGTCACCGGTGACATTCCCCTCGGTCAGACGTGCGAATGTGCACGGCGATCCGTCAAGGTTTTTTATCGGCACGTCGGTCCGCTTAAGCATCTTTATAAGATGAGTGGGCGTGCCGGTTCGATACCACGAGTCGGTTATCATCCTGTTTTTCAATGCGGTGAGCAGACTATAAGGGTTGTAGACATCGCGCATGTCACCGGCGAAATGATAGCCGTCGTAGTTCGCTTTCAAAGCTTCGTATGTCTCGGCTACAGTGAGACCGTTTGCCTCGGCCAGATCCGCGACTCCTTTCCCGAAATATTCCCGAAGTTCAGGTTCGGTAACGCCGCATATCGTAGAATATATCGGATTCATCGATATATCCTCGATGTTGTTCAGACCGCTGAACACGTTCATCTGAGGCAGTTTGCCGACACCGGTCAGCATGACGAAACGCAGATTGGCATCCTGAGACTTCATGACGCTGTAGAAGCTGCGCAGAACCTCGCGGTTGTTCTCTTCAAGCTCCCTGTCGCCGAGAACGTCAAGGATAGGCTTGTCGTATTCGTCGATGAGAACTACTACCTGACGGCCCGTCTTCTCCACCGCCCGCTCAATAAGCTCGCTGAACATCTCGTCGGGGGTAAGCTCCCGATTTATCTGAATTCCAAGCTCATCGGCCCATTTCAGAAGAGTAGTATGGAGGTGGCGCGTCAATATCTCGGGATATTTTACGTAGTTGCGCCCGTTGAAGTCGAGATGAAGCACGGGGTGGCAGGGCCATTCGCCCGGCTCGAGCTTATCGATGGCCAATCCCTTGAAAATAGCACGGTTCCCGATGAAGTACTCGTGGAGCGTCGAGATCAGCAGGCTCTTCCCGAACCGGCGCGGACGGCTCAGAAAATAATACTTACCCGTATCGACAAGTTCATGCACAAGGGCCGTCTTGTCGACATAGATGCTGCCGAGAGAACGAATCTCTACAAAGCTCTGTATTCCGATGGGATATACGATATTTGCCATAATTGTCTGTTTTCAGATTATCGTCCAGTCGGCGATGTTGCGGGTCTCCGACGAGAAGCTGACGGCCACTTTGACGACGCGTCGTCCATCAGCTGCGAATGGGAGGGCATATTCTTTGGCATCGATCTGCGACATTGCCGCGTCGGCGCCCGCGTCGAGCTTGAACTCGAAGACATAGACAGCTTCCTTTGTGCCGAGGATCATGTCGGCGCGTCCCGACGACGTGCGGTATTCGGCCTGAACATAGAACCCCAGAAGCTTGGTTATGCAATAAATCACATCCTGATAGTGGGCCTCGTTGCGCTTTATCAGCTCGTAGGGGAAGTCGGCGAAGAAGCTCCGCAGTTTCTCCAGATAACCCGCGATGTCGCCAGACTGAACCGTCATCGCAAGCTCGAGAACGAGGGTGGAACTTTCTCCAGCATTGACATTTGTCGACAGTGCGAGAACATTGTCAAGAAAGCCGCGCCTGACCTCGCCGTTGGGATAACCTAAGATGACCGAGTTCATGGCGCGGTTATACTGCTTGATCGTCAGGTAGCCGGTATAATAGAGGGTAGCAATAATGTCGTCGCCTGTCACATTCCCCTCAGTGAGACGTGTGAAGGTGCACGGCGAGCCGTCAAGGTTTTTTATCGGCACGTCGGTTCGCTTAAGCATCTTTATAAGATGTGTCGGCGTTCCGGTCCGATACCACGAGTCGGTTATCATTCTGTTTTTCAATGCCGTGAGCAGGCTATATGGATTATAGACATCGCGCATGTCACCGGCGAAATGATAGCCGTCGTAGTTCGCTTTCAAAGCTTCGTATGTCTCGGCTACAGTGAGACCGTTTGCCTCGGCCAGATCCGCGACTCCTTTCCCGAAATATTCCCGAAGTTCAGGTTCGGTAACGCCGCATATCGTAGAATATATCGGATTCATCGATATATCCTCGATGTTGTTAAGGCCGCTGAACACGTTCATCTGAGGCAGTTTGCCGACACCGGTCAGCATGACAAACCGCAGGTTGGCGTCCTGAGACTTCATTACGCTGTAGAAGCTGCGCAGAACCTCGCGATTGTTCTCTTCAAGCTCCCTGTCGCCGAGAACGTCAAGGATAGGCTTGTCGTATTCGTCGATGAGAACTACTACCTGACGGCCCGTCTTCTCTACGGCGTTCCTTATCACCGCTCCGAAGCGAAGGGCATAGGACATCGAGGCGTCAGACGCGCCATATTCACGTTCCCATTCGCGCAGGCAGCTTTCCAGAACCTCACCCACCGACGTCTTGGAATCATACAGCTGCCCGTTGAAGTCGATATGAAGCACGGGATGGCAGGGCCACTCGCCCGGCTCAAGCCTGTCAATGGCCAACCCTTTGAAAAGACCGCGGTTGCCCTTGAAATACTCGTGGAGCGTCGAGATCAGCAGGCTCTTTCCGAACCGGCGGGGACGGCTCAGAAAATAATAGTAGCCTGTAGTGACGAGCTCATGGACGAGCGCTGTCTTGTCGACATAATAGCAATTCCCGTTGCGTAGTTTCGAGAAGCTCTGCACTCCTATGGGATAGATCTGATTTGCCATAGTCATTATATTTATACAATCGTCCAGTCGGCGATGTTGCGGGTCTCCGACGAGAAGCTGACGGCCACTTTGACCACGCGGCGCCCGTCGGCTGCGAATGGGAGAGCATACTCTTTGGCGTCGATCTGCGACATAGCCGCGTCGGCGCCCGCGTCGAGCTTGAACTCGAAGACATAGACAGCCTCCTTCGTGCCGAGAATCATGTCGGCGCGTCCCGACGACGTGCGGTATTCGGCCTGAACATAGAAGCCCAACAGCTTGGTTATGCAATAGATTACGTCCTGATAGTGGGCCTCGTTGCGCTTTATCAGCTCGTAGGGGAAGTCAGCGAAGAAGCTCCGCAGCTTCTCCAGATAACCCGCGATGTCGCCAGACTGAACCGTCATCGCAAGCTCGAGAACGAGGGTGGAACTTTCTCCAGCATTGACATTTGTCGACAGTGCGAGAACATTGTCAAGAAAGCCGCGCCTGACCTCGCCGTTGGGATAACCTAAGATGACCGAGTTCATGGCGCGGTTATACTGCTTGATCGTCAGGTAGCCGGTATAATAGAGGGTAGCAATAATGTCGTCGCCGGTGACATTCCCCTCGGTCAGACGTGCGAATGTGCACGGCGATCCGTCAAGATTCTTTATCGGCACGTCGGTTCGCTTAAGCATCTTTATAAGATGTGTCGGCGTCCCGGTTCGATACCACGAGTCGGTTATCTGTCTGTCGTATAAGGCTATCAGAAGGCTAAAAGGATTGTAGACATCGCGCATGTCGCCGGCGAAATGATAGCCGTCGTAGTTCGCTTTCAAAGCCTCGTAGGCTTCGTCGACTGTCATACAGTTTGCCTCAGCCAGATCCGCGACCCCCTTGCCGAAATACTCATGAAGCTCCGGCTCTGTTATGCCGCAGATTGTCGAATATTTCGGATTCATCGAGATGTCCATTATATTGTTCAGGCCGCTGAACACGTTCATCTGAGGCAGCTTGCCGACACCGGTCAGCATAACGAACCTCAGATTGGCGTCCTGAGACTTCATTACACTGTAGAAGCTGCGCAGAACCTCGCGGTTGTTCTCTTCGAGTTCCCTGTCGCCGAGAACGTCAAGAATAGGCTTGTCGTATTCGTCGATGAGCACGACGACCTGACGGCCTGTCTTTTCAACCGCCCGCTCGATAAGCTCGCTGAACATCTCGTCGGGGGTATGCTCCCGATTTATCTGAATTCCAAGCTCATCGGCCCATTTCAGAAGAGTAGTATGGAGGTGGCGCGTCAATATCTCGGGATATTTTACGTAGTTGCGCCCGTTGAAGTCGATATGAAGCACGGGGTGACATGGCCATTCGCCCGGTTCGAGACTCTCGATGGCCAAGCCTTTGAACAGCTCCCGATTACCTTTGAAATACTCGTGGAGCGTCGAGATCAGCAGGCTCTTTCCGAACCGGCGCGGACGGCTCAGAAAATAATAGTAACCCGTAGTGACGAGCTCATGGACGAGCGCTGTCTTGTCGACATAATAGCAATTCCCGTTGCGCAGTTTCGAGAAGCTCTGAATTCCGATAGGATAAACGATATTAGGCATGGTCGGCGGGAGTTTATTGTGCAAATATAATAAAAAGCTGAAGATTAACCAATCGTCCGCAGATGCATATAAAAAATTTGGCGGCCACGAATCTTTCGAGTATATTTGCAATGTATGTCAACCTCATCGAAAATCGCGCTGCCTCCGCGCAGCGACGGTGCTCCAGCCCCGGTGCTTGCACCGCATGTCAGGCGCCTGATAATAATCGGGGCCAACGGCGCAGGCAAGTCGCGTTTCGGAGCATGGCTCCGCCGTCAGCTCAACACCGACGCCTCAGCGGTGTCGGCCCTGAGAGCGCTCTACACTGTCGGCGCCGCGGGCGATAGCCTTATCGACCGCCGCTATCGCGAAATGACCTCACGCTCAATGATACGCGCCGACCTCGACACCGAATTCATGCGGATGCTGGCCGTCATGCTCGACGAAGAGGCGTCGGCCCTCTTTGCAGGTCGTTTCGGAGGCGACGCCGGTTCTGAACGGCCCCGTCTGGAGAAGCTGGTAGAGCTTTGGGAACAGATTTTCCCCGACAACCGCGTCCTCGTCGAAAGCGGGCGACTTCTCATCAGTCCGCGCAGCGGCGACGTCTCCTATGAGTCGGCACGCCTGAGCGACGGAGAGAAAGCCGTCATCTATTATCTGGGGTGCGCCCTGCTGACACCGCCCCGAAGTCCGATGATTGTCGATAACCCGGGCCTGTTTCTGAACCGCGCCGTGATGGGGCGCGTGTGGGATATGGCCGAAGCCATCCATCCGGGGCCTATCGTCTATGTCACCCACAATCTTGACTTTGCCTCGACACGCTCCCCCATGCCGGGCACAATAACCGTCTGGGTAAAAAGCTACGACGCCGCCCACCACACCTGGGACTACGAGCTTCTGCCCGAGGGGAGCGAGATTTCTGAAGACGTGTTCCTCGCCCTGTTGGGCGCCCGCAAGCCCGTTCTGTTTATCGAGGGGGACAGCGTGCGCTCGATCGACGCCAAGCTTTATCCGCTCGTTTTTCCCGACTATTCGGTCAAATCGCTCGGAAGCTGCAACAAGGTCATCGAAGCCACCCGCACATTCAATTCTCTCGGAGCGCTCCACTCTCTGGCCGCCACAGGCATCGTCGACCGCGACCGTCGTACCGACCGCGAGGTCGAGTATCTGCGGTCTCACTCGGTTCTCGTTCCCGAAGTAGCCGAGATCGAGAACATTCTGATGCTCGAAGATGTCATACGCGCCGTCGCCTCATACCACGGCCGCGACCCCCACAGGGCGTTCACCAAAGTCAAGCGCACCCTGCTCAAGCTTTTCAGCGCCGAGCTGAACCAGCAGGCACTGCTCCACACCCGCCACTACGTCAAGCGCACTACAGAATACTCTGTCGACCGCCGCTTCGACAACATCGGCCAGCTCGAGGCCCACGTCGGCAGCCTCGTCGACCAGCTCGCCCCGCGAAAATACTACAACAATCTTGTCAGCCTCTTCAGGAGCTATGTCGCCAAGGCCGACTACGACTCGGTTCTTCGCGTCTACAACCGCAAGTCGATGGTGTCGGAGACCAACGTCGGGTCGCTCACCGGAGGCCCCGGCAACGATCTGCGAAGCTATTCAAACGACACTATCGCCATATTGCGCGCCGGAGGACGTGAGGCCGGCGAAATAGCCCGCGCCATACGCCGCTGTTTCGGCGTCGACACAACCAACGTCAAATGAAAAAAATCACATTCTGGATCGAAGCCATGCGCCTGCGCACACTGCCCGTGTCGCTCGCCGGAATCATAGCGGCCTGCGCGCTCGCGCTGATCTCGCGATGCTTCAGTCTGACAGCCGCCATTCTCTGCCTGCTGTTCGCCACTCTGGCCCAGATAGCCTCGAACTTCGCCAACGAATACTACGACTTCAAGGCCGGACTCGATGCGCCGGGACGCGACGGCCCGCGACGCGGAGTGACCGAAGGCGACATTACCCCCCGAGCCATGAAAGCCGCCACCTACGGCGTTCTCGCCGCTGCCTGCGCCGTAGGGCTCGCAATCGCCGCCACCGCCGGATGGTGGCTCGTCGGAGCGGGAATAATCATTGCCTTAGGCGTGATAGCCTACAGCGCGGGGCCGTTTCCGCTCTCTCGCCACGGCCTGGGAGAGATTGCCGTAATCTTCTTTTTCGGCATAATACCCGTCAACCTGACCTACTATGTCATGAGCGGCGTCCTATGGATGCCCGACGTGTTCATGACATCGCTCTCAATAGGCCTCATGGGCGCCAATGTGCTTATCGTCAACAACTACCGCGACGCCGATGCCGACCGCTCGGTCGGCAAGAAGACCCTCGCCGTCGTTCTCGGACGGCCGGCCATGTCGGCGCTCTACGTCATCAACGCCCTGGGCGCCGTAGTCCTTATGGAACCCTTATGGATCGCCGGACCGCGCTGGGGGCTGTTTATCCCGCTGGCCTACGTCGCCGCAGCGTTTCTGATACGCCACCGCCTTGTGACCCTGAGGGGAGCGGCGCTCAACCCTCTTCTGGGAGCCACGGCCATGACCATGGCACTTTACTCCCTTGGGTTCCTCGCTTCGGTATTTTAACTATTGCGATCGAACCAACGCCGGCTGTGCGCCGTTATTATTCAAGACAATAAAAAACCGAGATATGAACGATTTCAACGAACTCATCAAATCAGACAAGCCCGTGCTTGTCGATTTTTTCGCCACATGGTGCGGCCCGTGCAAAATGCAGAGCCCCATTCTCGACGATGTCAAAAGTAAAGTCGGCGACGCCGCCACTATCGTGAAAGTCGACGTCGACAAAGCCGGCCCCATCGCCGCCCAATACCGTGTGCAGTCTGTGCCGACACTTATAATCTTCAAGAACGGCGAACCGGTATGGCGTGCCTCGGGCGTCCACAGCGCCGACGACCTCGTCGAACTGATCAAACGCCACAGCGAGACCCACAAGGCCGACAAAGACGACGCCTGAACCGTCGCTGAACCCACAAAAAATATCCCTGTCTCCCGACCATGAGCTGCCGCGTTGGGAGATAGGGAATTTTTTGTTATCTTTGCGCGGTCAGTCTGAGCAATACCATGTCTAAATCCTTCATCACAATTATTCTGTTAATCATATCGATCTGCGGCGCATCGGCAAAAAGCTCCGCGGCGCTCAACAGCGGCCTGTCGACTCAGCAGCTGCTCGACAGCCTCGACTCGAGCCTGGGGAAATCGGCTGCCTACACAGCCGAAAAAGAGCGCCGCATCAGTTCGCTGAGGCGCCGGCTGTCGCAGACCGCCAATCCCGAGCAGCGTTTCTGGATCTGCCGCAATCTTGTCGACGAATACAGCTCCTACAATTCCGACTCCGCGCTCCACTACATCGACGCCTCTACAGCTGTCGGCCGCCAGACCGGCCGTCGCGAATGGGTCGACGAAATGAACCTCAACAGAGCATACATCTACGCCGCCACAGGGCTTCTGTCAGAAGCCGAATCAGCGCTCAACGAGGTCGACCCGCGCCAGATGACACCGGCGCTTGCCTCTGAATACTACAACCGTCTTCTGTTCGTTCTGACTCACAAAGACCAGTATCTTGGCAAAAACTCCCTGACACGCCCCTACTCTGAGCGCGCCAAGGCCATGCTCGACAGTGTCAGCCGCCTCATGCAGCCCTCCGACCCGCAGTATATATGGTTTCTTGCATGGCGAAGCATGACCGATCCCGCTAAGACGCGCGAAGCTATCCCCGTTGTCGAGAAAGCGCTCGAAAGCTCAACCTATTCAACGCGCGAAGAAGCCATGAACGCATGGATTCTGAGTCGGCTCTACGAACTGACCGGCAACTCCGACATGATGATGCGCTATCTCATTCTGTCGGCCATCGCCGACGTCAGAACGTCGAACAAAGAGATAGCGTCGCTCGAAGAAATTTCCAACCGCCTCTACCAGAGCAACGATCTCGAACGCGCCAACGACTACATAAGCCACTGTCTTCAGCTTGCCAACGACTATAAGAGCCGCGTGAGAGTAGGGCGTCTGGCCGACCTGCAATATCATATCACCAAAGCCTACAGCCAGCGCAACGACCGCCAGCGGCGCAAGCTGAACGTCTATTTCATCATCGCGCTGGTGTTTGCGGCCGGTCTGGCCGTGGCAATGCTGATCCTCTATAAACAGAACCGCAGAATCCATCGTTCCAAAACAGAGCTCGACCGCTCGAACGCCCAGCTGAACTCGAAAGTCGAGGAACTGTCGCAGACACGCCGGCAGCTCAAGGAAGCCAACGACAGGCTTGAGATTCTCTACCGCAACGTGCGCGACGAAGCGGGCGAGCTCGCCGCCGGCAACGACGCCAAAGAGCGCTATATCGCCGACATCTTCGCAATCTGCTCCGACTATATCAGCAAGCTCGACGAATTCCGCCGCAATATCTACCGCAAGATCGTAGCCCACAACTTCGACGAAGTCAAGGAGCTGACGAAATCCCATGAGCTCAGCCACGGCGAGATAAAAGAGCTTTACCAGAATTTCGACAGCATATTCCTGAAAGTCTATCCGAACTTTGTCGACGACTTCAACACCCTTCTGCGCCCCGACGAACGCGTTGCCATGAAGAAGCCGGGAGTGCTGACGACAGAGCTTCGCATCTACGCTCTCGTCAGGCTCGGAATCAACGACAGCGTCAAGATAGCGCGCTTCCTCCACTGCTCGACCCAGTCGGTCTACAACGCCCGGATGAAGATGCGCAACAAGTCCGACATTTCAAAAGAGCAGTTCGCCGAAGCCGTGCGCCGTCTCGGCAAACCGGCTTTCTAAGACTTACCGCCAAGCTGCCGCAACCTTACTATTTTCGCCGGTCATCCGACCGACAACAATCTATAATTCAACACATTATAAAATCCATTCATTTACTATATATTTTCATCAAAGATTGACGTCCACTTATATTAAAGTAACTTTGCGAAGTCAATCAAATTTACTCATCACTTCCAATTTAATAGCATGGAAAATCTGACAAAGCGTTTCAAAGCTTTGGCCTTGCTTTTCGCTCTCATTATGCTTAACGCTTCGGCGGCTCTTGCACAAGTGACAGCGACCGGCACCGTCAAAGACAGCGGAGGCGAACCGCTTATCGGCGCCTCAGTAATCGAAAAAGGCACTAAAAACGGAACGTCGACCGACATCGACGGCCGCTTCACGCTCAACGTGAAGCAGGGTGCCACTCTCGTATTCTCATATATCGGTTACAAGACCGTCGAGATGAAAGCCTCGGCCGACATGAACATCTCTCTGAGCGAAGACACCGATATGCTCGACGAAGTTGTCGTTATCGGCTACGGCAGCGTGCGCCGCGGCGACGTGACGACTGCTATCTCGTCGGTATCGCAGAAAGACCTCGAGAACCGTCCCATCGTATCGGCCGCTCAGGCTATCCAGGGTAAGGCTGCCGGTGTGTCGGTGACATCGCCCAACGGCGCTCCCGGCGGAGAGATGACAATCCGCGTGCGCGGCACAACATCGTTCAACGGCTCCAACGACCCGCTCTACGTTGTCGACGGTGTTCCTGTCGACAACATCAACTTCCTCGCCCCGAGCGACATCGCCGACATCCAGATTCTCAAAGACGCCTCGTCGGCAGCCATCTACGGCTCGCGCGCGGCCAACGGCGTAATCCTCATCACCTCGAAATCGGCCAACACCGAAAAGCCCTCTGTTTCACTGACAGCCCAGTTCGGATGGTCGAAAGTGCGCCGCTCGATGGACGTTCTCAACGCCCAGCAGTATCGCGAGCTTCAGGACGAGATCGGCCTCATAAGCCTTCCCGAGAATCTGACCGACCGCACCGACTGGTTCGACGAAATCTACCGCACAGGAACAACCCAGAACTATCAGCTCTCGGTTTCGCAGAACACAGGCCGCACAAAATATCTGATGAACCTCGGTTATCTCGACCAGGACGGCGTTATCAAGCCCTCGTTCTACAAGCGCTATAACTTCCGCGTCAACGTCGACACCAAGATCGCCGAATGGCTCTCGGCCTCGGCCAACATCGTATATTCAGACTACACCTCCAACGGAATCAACACCGGTAACGGCGCCAACCGAGGCGGTGTTGTCCTCTCGGTCATCAACACCCCTACCTATGCTCCCGTCTGGGATCCCGAAAACCCTGACCAGTACTACACCAACTTCTACGGTGTCAACATAACCAGCCCCTCGGAGAACCTCGCCCGCAACAAGAACTCACGCAACAAGGAGAACCGCCTCATCGCATCGGGCAACCTACATTTCGACATCCTTCCGGGCTTCACCTTCAACACAAAATTCACCCTCGACCGCCGCAACTCGAAAAACACCGACTTCGTCGATCCGGTCTCGACAAACTACGGCCGCGAGAACTACGGCATCGGCAGCGACACACGCGCCAACAACCAGCTCCTTGTCTGGGACAACGTGCTGAACTACGTCCGCGACTTCGGTAAGCACCGCATCGACGTAATGGCCGGAACTTCATGGACCGACTCGAAGTGGGATCAGAGCTACATCCAGGGCTACAACTACCGCTCCGACGACATCCAGACCCTCAACGCCGCCAACCGCATCAACTGGACAAACACCGGCACCAACGCATCGGCCTGGACAATCATGTCGTATTTCGGCCGCGCATCATATAACTTCGACAACCGCTATCTGGTGACCGCCAACGTCCGTGCCGACGGCTCGTCGAAGCTCCATCCCGACCACCGCTGGGGTGTCTTCCCCTCGTTCTCGGCAGCCTGGCGCATCTCGCAGGAAAGCTTCCTGCGCGACGTCCAGTGGATCGACGACCTCAAGCTGCGCGCCGGCTGGGGACAGACCGGTAACCAGTCAGGCATCGGCGACTACGCCTATCTCCAGCGCTACAATATCAACCGCATCGAATGGTTCAAGGAAGGGCAGTCGAACGCCGTCCCGACCATAACCCAGGCCAACCTGCGCACAACCGACCTCACCTGGGAGACAACAACCCAGACCAACGTCGGCATAGACTTCACCGTGCTGCGCAGCCGACTGACCCTCTCGGCCGACTGGTACTACAAGAAGACCACCGACATGCTCATGAACGTGGCCCTTCCGGCCGGCGCCGCCGCTGCCAGCACAATCGCCCGCAACGAAGGCGAGATGACCAACCAGGGCTTCGAATTCGCCATAACCTCCCATAACTTCACCGGCCGCGACTTTACCTGGGACACCCAGCTCAACATGTCGTTCAACCGCAACAAGCTTACCAAGCTCGAGCTTCAGAAAGTCTATTACGACGGCCGCACGAGCGACTATGTCAACGAGCAGGTCGTCCGCAACGAGCCGGGCCGTCCGCTGGGCGGATTCTACGGCTACATCTCTGACGGCGTCGACCCTGAGACCGGCGAGCTTATGTATCGCGACCTCAACGGCGACGGCAAGATAACCTCATCGGACCGCACTTATATCGGCGACCCGAACCCCGACTTCACCTTCGGTCTGACCAACACATTCTTCTTCAAGGGATTCAGCCTCAACATCTTCCTTCAGGGCTCCTACGGAAACGACATCTTCAACGCCTCGAAGATGGAAATGATGGGCATGTACGACGGCAAGAACCAGATAACCGACGTTCTGCGCCGCTGGGTAATTCCCGGACAGATCACCGACGTCCCCAAGGCCGGTTTCGACATGAAAAACTCATCATACTTCATTGAAGACGGCTCTTATCTCCGCGTCAAGGACATCACCCTCTCCTACGACTTCTCGGGCGCATGGATGAAGAAAGTCGGCCTGACCAAGCTCCAGCCCTATTTCACCGCAACCAACCTGCTGACCTGGACAAAATATTCGGGCATGGACCCCGAAGTCAACCAGTGGGGCAACAGCGGTGCCGTTCAGGGCATCGACTGGGGCACATATCCCCAGACACGCAGCTTCACTCTGGGTGTTAACGTCGTATTCTAAACCAACTCAGCCAACAACAACATGAAATACAACAGAATTTTCGGATACGCAGCCGCTCTGGGATGCCTCGCTATGGCCCCGTCGTGCTCGCTCAATCAGGATCCGCTCGACACCTATTCCGATGTCACCGAAGGCATCACCGAAGAGCAGGAAGAGATCGTCTTCTCGACAAAATCTGACGTCGACAGCTATCTGACGGCAATGTATAAACTCTTCGAAGACCGTCAGGAGCACTGGTATCTCGATGTGCTTCTCATCGCCGAAGCCCACTCCGACAACGCATACGCCGGAACGACCGGTGCCGAAGTCGTCCCCTACGAAGACAACTCCATCGAAGGCTCTAACAGCGTTCTTCTGCGCGACTGGACGCGCTATCTCGAGGATGCGGCCGTAGCCACCAAGCTCATCACCAACATCGACAAGGTCGCCGACGGCAGTGTCAGCGAGGCCGAGCAGCACGCCTACGAAGCCCAGGCCCGCCTTTTCCGCGCCCTCGTATGGTTCGACATGGTGCGTCTCTGGGGCAACATCCCTATCATCACCACAACGGCCGGCAACATCACCGCCGAAAATGTCGGTGAAATGTATAACGCCTACTTCCCCGCCCAGAACACTGAGGAAGAAGCCTACAAGGCCATCGAGGCCGATCTTCTCTACGCCGAGCAGTATGCTCCGGCCAACAGCGGCGACAAAACACGCCTGACCCGCGGTGTGGCCCACGCCATGCTCGCCAAGATCTATGCCGAGAAACCTTTGCGCGACTACGCCAAAGTTATAGAATATGCCGACAAATGCGTGGCCGACGGCTATGCTCTCGTCGACGACTATTCGACCCTATGGGCCGTCGGCGACTCTTTCGAACCTGTGCGCAACACCTCCGAGAGCATCCTCGAAGCCCATTTCTTCACCGGCGCCGGAAACTGGTGTTCATGGATGTTCTGCAACCCCGTCGACAATCCCGGATCGAACTTCACCTGGGCCAAATGGGTGACCCCCTCTCGCGACCTCTCGGCCTGCTTCAACGCCAACGGCGACACAAAGCGCTACGCCGAAGCCGTGGCCTTCTACAGCTGCACATGGAGCAACTACTATCCCGCCGACAACTATGCCTTCATGAACAAATGCCGCTCTGAATTCTCGAGCCTGATAAAACTGCGTCTGGCCGACATTCTGCTGCTCAAGGCCGAAGCTCTCATCCAGAACGGCCAGCTCGCCGACGGCGCCGCGATAATCGACCGCATCCGCAGCCGCGCCGGCATCGCTCCGCTCGACGCCGCCAAAAAGGGAAGCAAAGAGGCAATGATCAACGCCCTGCTCGACGAACGCCGCATGGAGCTCGCCATGGAAGGCCAGCGCTGGTTCGACCTCTGCCGCCTCGACAAGGTCGAAGAGGTAATGAACGCCGTCTATTCGAAAGACAGCGGCCGCCACGCCCAGCGCAGCCCCTTCACCGAGTTCTCCTACAAGATGCCTATCCCGCAGTCTGCCATCGACCAGAACGACAACCTCGTTCAGAACCCCGGCTATTAATCTTTTTATTCCGAAACAATCATGAAATACAACAATAAAATGATTCTCAGCGCTCTTTTCTGCTCGCTCATGCTCTCCACTACGGCCTGCAGCGACGACAACACTCCGCAGCCCGACGAGCAGGCTCCGGTAATCAGCGTCGAAGGCGACGTCCATGCCCTGACAACAACAGCCTCGCGCACTTTCGACCTGACCCCCACGGGAATCAGCTTCTCGACAAAAGACAATATGTCGCCGCGCACCGTCAGAATCGACCGCTCGACAAAATATCAGGAAATCGACGGCTTCGGCGCAGCGATAACCGGCTCGACAGCCTACAACCTGCTGAAAATGGAGCCAGAAGCCCGCACGGCCTTCCTCAAGAAAACCTTCTCGACGACCGAAGGCTACGGAATGAGCTATATCAGAATCTGCATAGGCTGCTCCGACTTCTCACTCAGCGAATATACCTGCTGCGACACCGAAGGAATCGAAAACTTCGCCCTGACAGCCGAAGAAACCCAATATGTCATTCCCGTCCTCAAAGAGATTCTCGCCATAAACCCCGACATCAAGATCATGGGCTCCCCCTGGACAGCTCCGCTCTGGATGAAGGTCAGCGACCTCTCGACCCTTTCCCCCTGCAACTCATGGACAGGCGGTTATCTCAACCCTGCCCATTACGGCGACTACGCCCAGTATTTCGTCAAATGGATCAAAGCCTTCGCCGACAACGGAATCAGAATCCACGCCGTAACCCTCCAGAACGAGCCTCTGAACCGCGGCAACTCAGCCTCGATGTTCATGGGATGGCAGCAGCAGCGCGACTTCGTCAAAGTCGTAGGCCCCGCCTTCGAACAGGCAGGCATCAAAGCCAAGATCTATGCCTTCGACCATAACTACAACTACGACAACATGGCCGATCAGGACAAATATCCCTGCAAGATCTACGCCGACGCCGAAGCCTCGAAATATCTCGCCGGAGCCGCATACCACAACTACGGCGGATCGCCCGACGAGCTCAACGCCGTCCACTCTGCCTTCCCCGACAAGGAGCTTATCTTCACCGAATCGACAGCCGGCGACTGGAACGACGGCTCGAACTTCGCCGGCCGCTTCATCGCCGACGCACAGGACATCACCCTCGGAACCGTCAGCCGCTGGAGCCGCGGTGCCATTATCTGGAACCTCATGCTCGACGCCCAGCGCGGCCCCAACCGCCCCGGCGGATGCACCAACGGCTTCGGCGCCGTCGACATCGACAAGAACTACAGCCATATCCGCTACAACTCGTTCTACCACAACATGGCCCACATGTCGGCCGTCATAGCTCCGGGAGCCCACCGCGTGGCCTCGTCGGGATATACGGCAAACAGCCTCATGTATGAAGCCTTCGAGAACCCCGACGGAACGCTTGCCGCCGTCATCTGCAACGCCGATGCCGAAGCCGTGAACCTCACCCTCGACGACGGAACCCACCACTTCCTCGTGCCCGTGCCCGGCCGCAGCGTCGTTTCACTGAAATGGTAATCACCCCCCATCCTTAAAACAGCAATCATGAAATTCAGATATATCCTCCCGATAGCCGCTCTGGCCCTGATGACAACGGCCTGCAGCGACGACGAGCCGGCCGGCAACCCCGTGATAGGCTATGAAAGCCCCGCAACGAAAGCCTGCTTCGGCGACAATATTCCCTTCACCGTCCACGTCTCCGACGCCGACGTGGCCCTGTCGACCCTCAAGGCCCAGCTCTTCTTCGGCGAAGAGATGGTTCAGGAACAGGTTATCCGCACCAAAGAGAACAACACCGACTATTCCGGCGAAATCTACGTTCCCTACTACGCCAATATCCCCGACGGAACCGCAACTCTGCGCTTTGTTCTTCAGAACATCAACAAAACCGTGACCGTCGAGGAATATCCCGTTGCGATAACCCATCCCGACTACCCCTACCTGACTCTCGTGGCCGACGGCAATGAATACCGTATGGAACCGCAGGGCAACGGCCTCTACAGCGTGACCGCATCGTTCCCCCAGAAAATCAAGGCCACCATCGTGGCCCCGAAAACCGGCGAGAACGGCAACGAGATTGTCTTCGGCTATGAGAGCAACGCCGTCGTTGTCGGCGCCGAAGGACAGATTCCCTTCTCGAACGCCTCGGCCGGCCGATACACCGTCAGCTTCGACACTCGCACGTTCGCGACCGCCCCGTTCGTTGTCCTGAAAGTCAACGACACCGAAATGACCGGAATCGACGACAACACCGCCCGTGTCGACCTCAGCCTCATGCAGGGGCAGGCCATCACCATCGACGGCATAGCCGGTATCAGTGAATACTGGTTCGATCCCGACTGGTTCGCCACCGACGCCGACGGCAACGTGACCTTCGCCGCCGCCTCAGGCTCATACCGCATAATCGCCGACCAGAAGCTGAAATACTTCCGCGTCCAGGCTCTTGCCAGCGGCGCTCCCGCCTCGCTCGGCGCCGACGCCACCGGTTCGATATGGGTTATCGGCGAGAATTTCGGAAAGCCCTCTCTTGCCAACACAACGGGCTGGGTTACCGAAAACTCGGTCTGCATGGCTCCGATCGGCAACAAGAAGTTCCGCCTGACCCTCGTCGGCGGCCAGCAGATCTCGACCGGTTCGATCAACTTCAAGTTCTTCGGAGGTGCCCTGAGCTGGGACAATGAATTCGACCACACCACGCTGACCTCGACGAGCTCTGTCGTGCTCATCGGCGACGGCAACGGCCACGACAAAGGAAACCTCTACCTCGCCGAAGGCTCATCGCTGAAAGAGGGGGTCACCTACGTCTTCACGATCGACCTCTCAGCAGGCAACAACGCCGGTGTGCTCTCCGTCGAAGAAAAATAGTCAGTCCAATTATAAAATGAAACAGAAACTCATAACCACTCTGGCAGCAGTGGCCCTGACTCTTGTCGGGGCCACCGCCGCTGTTCCGGTATATCTCAATCCGTCGAAACCTCTCGAAGAGCGCGTGGAAGACGCGCTGCAGCGCATGACTCTCGAAGAGAAAGTCGGTGTGCTCCACGCCCAGTCGAAATTCTGCTCGCGCGGCGTCCAGCGCCTCGGAATCCCCGAGCTCTGGACAACCGACGGCCCCCACGGAATACGTCCCGAAGTGCTCTGGGACGAATGGGAACAGGCCGCCTGGACCAACGACTCATGCGTCGCCTTCCCGGCCCTGACAGCCCTTGCCGCCACATGGAACCCCGAGCTGGCCGAGCTTTACGGCCGGTCGCTCGGCGAAGAAGCCCTCTACCGCGGCAAGGATGTCGTTCTCGGCCCCGGAGTCAACATCTACCGCACTCCGCTCAACGGCCGCAATTTCGAATATATGGGGGAAGATCCCCTGCTGGCCTCGCGCATGGTAGTGCCCTACATCAAGGGGCTCCAGAGCAACGGCGTCGCAGCCTGCGTCAAACACTACGCCCTCAACAACAACGAGGTCAACCGCCACACCTCGAACGTAATCGTCGACGACCGCACTCTCTATGAAATCTATCTGCCGGCCTTCAAAGCCGCCGTCACCGAAGGGGGAGCCTGGTCGATAATGGGCAGCTACAACCTCTATCAGAACCAGCACGGCTGCCACAACAAGCGCCTTCTCTGCGACATACTGCGCGACGAATGGGGCTTCGACGGAGTAGTCATCTCTGACTGGGGAGGCACCCACGACACCGCCGAGGCTGTCGAAAACGGCCTCGACCTCGAGTTCGGCTCATGGACAAACGGCCTCACAAACGGCCGCTCGAACGCCTACGACAACTACTATCTCGCCGATCCCTACCTGAAACTGCTGCGCGAAGGGAAAGCCGACATGGCCACCCTCGACAACAAGGTGCGCAATGTTCTGCGCCTCATCTTCCGCACGGCCATGAAGAGCGACAAAGGCTTCGGCAGTCTATGCAGCGACGAACACTATGCCGCCGCCCGACGCATCGGCGCCGAAGGCATCGTTCTGCTGCGCAACAAAGGCAACCTTCTGCCTCTCGACCCCTCGAAACCGCAGAACATCCTCGTTGTCGGCGAAAACGCCGTCAAGATGATGACCGTTGGCGGCGGCAGCTCTTCGCTGAAAGTGCAGCGCGAGACTTCGCCGCTCGACGGCCTGCGCGCCCAGGCGCCCGCCGGCTCGACCGTAGTCTGGGAACGCGGATATGTCGGCGACCCGACAGGTGAATACAACGGCGTGACCTCCGGTCAGGATCTCAGCGAGAGCCGCAGCGCCGACCGCCTCATAGCCGACGCCGCCGACGCCGCCCGACGCGCCGACGTCGTCATCTTCGTCGGCGGCCTCAACAAAGCTACCGGACAGGACTGCGAAGACTCCGACCGCGAAAGCCTCGCACTCCCCTACAATCAGGACGCCGTCATCGAAGCCCTCGTGGCCGCCAATCCGCGCACGGTTGTCGTCAATGTCAGCGGCAACGCCGTGGCCATGCCATGGGCCGACAAAGTCCCCGCTATCCTTCAGGCATGGTTCCTCGGATCTGAATCGGGCAACTCGCTGGCCGACGTAATCTTCGGACACGTCAACCCGTCGGGCAAACTGCCCATGACCTTCCCTGTCAGACTCGACGACGTCGCCGCCCACGCCGTCGGCGAATATCCGGGCACAAAACGCGCCGACAGCGACATCGTCGACATCCGCTACAACGAAGGCGTCATGGTCGGCTATCGCTGGTTCGACACTAAGAAAATACGCCCGCTCTTCGCCTTCGGCCACGGCCTGAGCTACACGACTTTCGGCTATGGAAAGCTGTCGGCCGACGCCTCGAAGATAAGCCCCGACGGAGCGCTGACACTCAGCGTCGACGTAACCAACACCGGCTCGCGCGCCGGCGCCGAGACCGTTCAGCTCTACATCTCCGACACCAAAGCCTCGGTCAAGCGTCCCGCCAAAGAGCTCAAGAACTTCGCCAAGATATATCTCGAGCCCGGCCAGACAAAGACGGTCACATTCACCGTCAGGCCCTCCGACCTCGCCTTCTTCGACGCCGGCGCCCACGCCTGGAAAGCCGAGCCGGGCGAGTTCCGCGCCCACGTCGGCGCAGCCTCCGACGACATCCGCTCGTCGCTGCGCTTCGCCCTGACCGACTGACATCTCCCTGCCTCTATCGAACCCAGAGAATCCCGGCGCCGCGCGTCGGGATTTTTTATTATCTTTGCTGAATAAGACAACCGAGACGAGAATGACCGACGATTTTTTAAACGCCAAGGGGGACTACAGAAGTCTTATCGTGTATAAGAAAGCAGAATGTATCTACGATATAACTTTCTATTTCACCTCGAAATATCTCAGACGAGGCGACCGCACTGTCGATCAGATGGTTCAGGCGGCCCGAAGCGGAAAACAGAACATCATTGAAGGCAGCGCGGCGTCAGTGACCTCGCGCGAAACCGAGATAAAGCTCTTCAATGTGGCCAAGGCAAGTTTCGACGAACTGCTGGCCGACTACGAAGACTATCTCAGAGTGCGCGACATAGCATTCTGGCCTCCCGAGAAACAAGCCCGGGTAAGAGAGTTCTGCCGCACACACAACGACTCGGCGCTCTACCGGCAGATAGCGCCGCAGCGCGACGACGAGACTCTCGCCAACCTGTGCGTAACAATGATTCATCAGGAGCAGTTTCTGCTGTTCCGATTAATCGAAAGAGCTAAAAAAGACTTCCTCGAAAACGGCGGCATCCGCGAAGAGATGAGCCGCGCGAGGCGAGCCTATCGCGACCGGGGGCCGAAGTAATGGGAATAATGGGAGCTTTGGGAGCTATGGGCCACCCAAAACTCCCAAAACTCCCAAAGCTCCCAAAGCTCCCAAAGCTCCCAAAACTCCCAAAGCTCCCAAAACTCCCAAAACTCCCAAAACTCCCAATTTCCGCCCTGTTTGGCTGTTTCGGGCGGAATTTGTAATTTTGCAAAAATTTTTTATTCATGAATATCCTCGAACTTAGCGAACAAGAGATTGTTCGCCGCAATTCGCTGCAGCAACTGCGCGATATGGGCATCGACCCCTACCCTGCCGCCGAATATCCCGTGACGGGCCACGCCGACGAAATAATCAGTTCTTTCTCTGACGACGCTCCGCGCCGCGAGGTGTCGGTAGCGGGCCGAATAATGAGCCGCCGCATAATGGGAAAGGCGTCGTTCATGGAACTTCAGGACGCCACGGGCCGCATTCAGGTCTATGTCAACCGCGACGAGCTGTGCCCCGGCGAAAACAAAGACCTTTATAACATCGTGTTCAAGAAGCTGCTCGACATCGGCGACTTTGTCGGTGTGGAAGGCTTCGTGTTCCGCACACAGACGGGCGAGATCTCGGTTCACGCAACCGCCCTGACAGTTCTGGGCAAGTCGCTGCGTCCGCTGCCTATCGTCAAGGTCAAAGACGGCGTCACCTACGACGCTTTCGACGACCCCGAGCTGCGCTACCGCCGCCGCTATGTCGACCTCGTTGTCAACGACGGCGTCAAGGAGATTTTCATCAAGCGCACGAAAGTCTACAACTCGATGCGCTCCTATTTCAACGACCACGGCTATATGGAGGTCGAGACCCCCATACTCCAGTCGATTCCGGGAGGCGCCGCGGCCCGTCCGTTCATAACCCACCACAACGCTCTCGACATTCCGCTCTATCTGCGCATCGCCGACGAGCTCTATCTGAAACGCCTCATCGTAGGCGGCTTCGAGGGGGTTTATGAGTTCTCGAAGAATTTCCGCAACGAGGGAATGGACCGCACCCACAATCCCGAGTTCACCTGCATGGAGATCTACGTCAGCTATAAGGACTATAACTGGATGATGGACTTCACCGAGAAGATGCTCGAGAAGATATGCCTCGACGTCAACGGCACGACAACCGTCAAAGTCGGCGACAACGTCATTGACTTCAAGGCCCCCTACAAGCGCGTCACCATGCGCGAGGCCATCCTCGAACACACCGGCGTCGATATCGACGGAATGGACGAGGACGCACTGCGCCGCACCGCCCGCGATCTCGGCATTGAGGTCGACGACACGATGGGCAAAGGAAAGCTCATCGACGAAATCTTCGGCGAGAAGTGCGAGGGCAAATATATCCAGCCGACTTTCATCACCGACTACCCCATAGAGATGTCGCCGCTGACCAAACGCCACCGCGACAATCCCGAGCTGACCGAACGCTTCGAACTGATGGTCAACGGCAAGGAACTCGCCAACGCCTATTCCGAGCTCAACGATCCTATCGACCAGCGCGAGCGCTTCGTCGAGCAGATGCGCCTCAGCGAGAAAGGCGACGACGAGGCCATGATCATCGACGGCGACTTCCTGCGCGCCCTCGAATACGGCATGCCCCCCACATCGGGAATGGGCATCGGCATGGATCGCCTCGTAATGCTCATGACAGGCCAGACGACGATTCAGGAAGTTCTCTTCTTCCCGCAGATGCGTCCCGAAAAGGTAGCCCGCCGCGACAAGCCCGAGGCCTTCACCGCAGTCGGTGTCGACGCCGACTGGGTGGCTCCGCTCCAGAAAGCCGGTGTGCTGACCGTCGAGGCTCTGGCAGCCGTCGACGCTCCCGGAAAGCTCGTTCAGGAGCTTCTGGCCATCAACAAGAAATATAAACTCGGTCTTAAGAACCCGACCCCCGACATGGTTGCCGCCTGGGTTGAGGCCGCTAAGAAATAACTGCGAGACGTGACATCTTTCCCCGGAAAAATCGCCGTCATGGGCGGAGGCAGCTGGGCTACGGCTCTGGCCAAGCTTCTGCTGTCGAACCGCGAATCGATAATATGGTATATGCGGCGTCCCGACCGCATCGACGACTTCTGCCGCCTCGGCCACAACCCGGCCTATCTGAGCGACATACCCTTCGACGTCAACCGCATAGCCTTCACCTCCGACATCAACCTCGCCGCACGCGAAGCCGACACTCTTCTGCTGGTGACCCCCTCGCCCTACTTCCTGAGCCATTTCGAGAAGCTGACCGAAGATATCTCGGGCAAAGGAGTGGTCTCGGCCATCAAAGGAATGGTGCCGGGATGCAACAGCCTCGTCAGCCGCTATATGGAAAGCCACTACGGCGTCGCCCCATCGCGCATCGCCGTCATCGGCGGCCCCTGCCACTCCGAAGAAGTGGCTCTCGGACGCCACAGCTATCTCACCATAGGCTGCGCCTGCCGCGACAACGCCGAAGCTGTCGCCGGATGCCTGCGCGGCCGCGCGCTGAGCGCCACGGTGTCGACCGACGTCGCCGGCCTCGAACTCGCCGCCGTGATGAAAAACATCTACGCCATCGCTGCCGGCATCGTCCACGGCCTCAAGAGCGGCGACAACTTCCTGGCCGTGCTCGTCAGCAATGCCATACGCGAGATGCAGAGCTTCATAACCGCCGCTGTCGGCGCCGGACGCGACATCGACGCCTCGGCCTACGTCGGCGATCTGCTCGTCACCTGCTACAGCAACTTCTCGCGAAACCACAACTTCGGCTCGCTCATAGGCCGCGGCTACAGCGTCAAAGCCGCCCGCATGGAGATGGAGCAGACCGCCGAGGGATACTACGGCGCAGCCTGCATCCATGCTTTCAACGAGAGCGTAGGCGCACGCATTCCTCTTGCCGACGCTGTCTATGACGTCCTCTACCGGGGCGCCCGTCCCGCCGACGCCATGCAGCGCCTGTCGCTTATATTCGACTAACAAACCTCATTAACCTCCTTTATTATTATGCAGACAATAAAAATCAACGTAGCCGACGCTATCTGCCCCAAGTGCGAGGCCGCCATGCTCCCCGAGGCACAGCAGGCCGTCGCCACACTTCTCAGCGGCAACGGCGCCGGAAACGACTTCCTCGGATGGGTCAAGCTCCCCACCGACACCACCGATACGCTCATCGACGACATCAACGCCACAGCACGCCGTCTCCGCAACCTCTGCGAAGTCATCGTAGCCGTAGGCATCGGCGGCAGCTATCTGGGCGCCAAAGCCGTCATCGAAGCCCTCTCGGGCTCGTTCAGCTCGCTTGAGCCGGGCCGCATCGGCGCCCCGAAAGTGCTCTTCGCCGGCCAGAATATCGGCGAAGACTATCTCGCCGAACTTCTCGACTATCTCAACGGAAAGAAATTCGGCATCATCGTCATCTCTAAGAGCGGAACAACGACAGAACCCGCCATCGCCTTCCGCCTCCTGCGCGAAAAACTCGAAAAAGAGGTCGGCAAAGAGAATGCCAGAGAGCGCATCGTCGCCATCACCGACGCCAGCCGCGGCGCCCTGCGCACTCTGGCCAATGACGAAGGCTACACAACCTACGTCATCCCCGACAACGTCGGCGGCCGCTTCAGTGTTCTGACCCCCGTCGGACTACTGCCCATAGCCTGTGCCGGATTCGACATCAAGGCCCTCGTAGAAGGCGCCCGCACAATGGAAGCAGCCACAAACGGCGACGACCCACAGACAAACATGTCACTGCTCTACGCCATGGCCCGCAATATCCTCTACCGCGGAGGAAAGAAAACAGAGCTTCTGGTCAACTTCCACCCGAAACTCCACTTCTTCGGAGAATGGTGGAAACAGCTCTACGGCGAAAGCGAAGGCAAAGACCACAAAGGCATCTTCCCCGCTGCCGTTGACTTCACCACCGACCTCCACTCGATGGGCCAGTGGATTCAGGAAGGCGAGCGCACGATCTTCGAGACCGTCGTCAGCGTCGAAAACCCCGACCGCGAGCTCGTGATCCCCACCGACGCCGACAACCTCGACGGCCTCAACTATATCGCCGGCAAGCGCGTCGACGAAGTCAATAAAATGGCCGAGCTCGGCACACGCCTCGCCCACGTCGACGGCGGAGTGCCCAACATCCTCGTCACCATTCCGCGCATCGACGCCGACAGCCTCGGACAGCTCATCTACTTCTTCGAGAAAGCCTGCGGCATCAGCGGCTATCTGCTCGGCGTCAACCCCTTCAACCAGCCCGGCGTCGAAGCCTACAAGAAGAACATGTTCGCCCTGCTGGCCAAGCCCGGCTATGAAGAGGCAACGGCCGCCATCCGCGCCCGCCTCGACAAATAACCCCCCCATCCAACCGAACCTCCCCGAAGAGGCTGCGCCCGCGCAGCCTCTTCGTCGTTATTCCCAAAGCTCCCAGAACTCCCAAAGCTCCCAAGCATCAGGCGTAGGAGTGGAGGCCGGGAAGGAGGTAGTTGGCGCCGAAGTAGGTGAAGAGGACGCTGACGATGGCCAGCAGCAGGTAGAGGTTGAGGACGCGCGGTCGGCGCAGACGGCGCAGCGAGGCGGCGTGGAGCGGCACGGCGTAGATTAGCATGGTCACCAGAGCGCAGGTCTCTTTCGGGTCCCAGCCCCAGTATCGACTCCACGACTGGTTCGCCCAGACAGCGCCGACGAAGATTCCGGCGGTGAGCAGAAACTCGGCGGGAACGAGCAGGACGCTGTTTGTCAGAGCCATGCGGTCGCAGAGGTCGCGGCGCGAGAGTCCGACGGCGGCGAGCACGGCCATAAGAAGAAACATAACGTAGGAGATCATGACGAGCATGACGTGGACTGTCAACAGACGGCTCGACAGAACGGGCTGCAGGGCGGCTATGCGCGGTGTGGCCGAAGCCATGGCGGCGGTGAAGAGGGCCATGGCGGCTGTCAGCATCAGAGCTCCCTGGATAAGGCGTCGCCGGCCGCAGAACAGTGCCGCTGCCGAGGCGGCGAATCCCATGAAGAGCATCGTCTCGGGGCCGTTGGAGACGGGCACGTAGCCGCCGAGCCAGCCGCGCACGGCGAGAATGGCGGCGACGGCGAGAGCCGTCAGCCCGCAGAGAGCGGTAGCAACAGTTCCGAGCCAGCGTTTTTTGGTCAGGGTGCCGCGCTTCAGCGCGCACCAAAGCAGAAATCCGCCGACCGTCAAAGCAATCAGCGCCAGCGGGAACGGCCGCGCCAGGCGGTTGTAGCGGCGCTCGACGTCGACGCGCAGCGGCGAGGGAAGGCCGTCGGGAGCGGCATAGCGGCGCTGGGCTTCTATAAGGTCGAGCATGACCTGTCCGGCGCCGATATTGTCGCCCGAGGCTACGAGACGCTGTATCGACGGCATTGTCTCAACCATGAACCGCCACTGGTCGAGGCCCATCGCCGAGGGGCGGCGCCCTGTCAGCGAGAGCCATTCGAGCCGGCCAGAAGCCGTGCGGTAGGGATAGATGCGGAAAGCCTCGCCGGTGCCGAGCCATGTTATCAGAGCGCGGCGCTCCTGCTCTTTCTTCCCCGACGCGTCGGAATGCGAGGCGAGATAGTCGCGGTTCCAGTCGTCGAACCAGAAGAGCCATCCGGCCAGAACCTGCTCGGGCGTCATGCCGCGGTAGGAACGGGCGCCATAGAGCTTCGAGGTGACGTCGCAGGCCATTGTCTGCATCGGCGCCACACGGTCGTTCCAATAGACGAACACCCGGCCCATGCGCGTTGCCAGAGGCCGCTGCATCGTCGGCAGGCCGCCGGCCGAGGCTGTGGCCGCAACGACGATCATAGCGGCCGCGAGCAGCTTGCGCAGGTGTGCGCGCCAGCAGGAGCGCCGCTGAAAGAAAAACAGAACCATGGAGAGGCCGAGCAGAGCATACCCGGTGTAGGTTATGGCTATGCCCCACGGATCGCGGGCAACCGAGAGTGTCGAGTCGGCGGCTCCCATGGCTGTCTGGTAGAAACGCCATCCGCGGTAGGTGGCTACGCTGTTCATGGCGACGGTCAGGTCATGGCCGTCGACGGTTATGTGGCTGCGGAAATCCATCGGCGTTGTCGAGGCCGGGTAGAAGACGACCTCGGCGCTGCGCAGGGCCACACCGAACGGGAAAGTGCCGTCGCCGGGCCCCGACGTCTTGTCGAAACGGGTCACGGCAGGGGCGCCGTCGGCGAGCGTGACCGTGCCCGTTATGCCACAGAAATGAGTCACAATCGCTCCGGCCACGATAATGGCCAGAGCGATATGTATCAGGAGCGTTGCCGCGGGAAAATGTCGTTTCATAGGGGGGTCAGATAGCGTCGACGAAGCGGATTATGGCGTCGCGGTCGGCCTTCGGGAGGGCACGGAACTTGACGACAGTGTGATAGGCGTCGGACTGAGGCGAATAGCCGTGCCACATGATGGCTTCGAGCGTCGTGCGGGCGCGGCAGTCGTGGAGACGGTCGGCAGTCGGCGAGCCTGTGACTTTCTGATGGAGACCGCGTCCCCAGAGAGGCGTCGTGCGGCACCATCCGCCACGTATGTCAGAGGCCATCATCAGTTTGTGCTGAACCATATCGGTGTAGGGCCAGATTGTCTGATAGGGATAGCGCGGCAGCTCGTCCCCCTTGAAGAACTTCGCCGGGTCGGCGATATTGTCGGGGCCGGTTGTCCAGCTCGGACGGTGGCAATAGTCACATCCGATCTGGGCGAAGAGCTCGCGTCCGCGGATAACATCGGGATCGTCGATGTCGCGCACGGCGGGAACGGCCAGACCGCGGTGCCATACCATGAGGTCGGTATATTCGTCGTCGGTCATCTCGGGGTCGAGATCTTTCGAGAGCAGATAGTTCTTGATTCGGTCTTCGATCGGGCCTGTCCACCATTCGGGATGTTTGCGCGAGGGATCGACCTTGGCCAGATAGTCGTCGAAACCGGCCTGCACGTCGGGGTCTTTCGCGGAATATTCGGCATAGGTTCCGGCAGCGTCGAGATAGTGGTAGCGGCGGTCGGAGCGCGTCACGTTGGTGATGTTCCAGATAGCGTTGGCGCCGGCGGCGTCCTGAAGCGGGCCGCGGCTGAGGACGTAGGTGAAGCGGCGGGCGTAGGGAGTTCCGTCGCCCTGAACGGTGTTCTTATAGGGTGATACCCATGCGCCTCCGGCATAGAAAGCGGAATTCAGACCGTTTGGCAGAAAGCCGTCGGCTTCCTCCTTCTGATACTGCGCGAGAAGGTCTTTCTCGTCGATAGCGTCGAGCAGACCGGTTCCGGGAATACCGATTGTCGATTCGAGCTTGACCTCATAGCCGGTCGGGAGCTGATAGCCCTGATTGACAACATAGATGGCATCGGAGGGCATATCGACAACGGGATACTGGAGCGAATATGTCTCGCCGTCGTCGAAACGGTTGCCCCAGGTGTCGGTTGCCTCGCGGTATGAGACCTTGACCTTCGAGCCGTCGACAGGAGCCTTGAAAGGAGCGACGGCGTAGAGCTGCGGCATACCGGCAAGCCAGGGCACATAGCCTTCGGTTGCGGGATTGTAGACAACCAGAAGGGTTCCGTTGCCCGGATCGCGGGTGTCATACGAGCCTTCGGCCACGCGCTCTCCATGGCTGTAGTTAGGATGGCAATGGGTACACGATGTTCGGATATAGACAGGGCCGAGGCCGCCGCGCACACCGTCGGTATTGGTCATGAACGGTTTCTCGAAAATAGCCTCGCCGTTCTTGAACGACTGGTAGAAGCCCTGATTCTCGACAGCCGCGGTCGGCTGTTCGAACACGTTCGAGGTCGCGAGCTCCGTCGTTCCGAGCTTGCCGCCGGCATAGTACCAGTCGGGGCGTTCGGGAGTGTCGGGAGCATCGTTGTTGGTGATTTTCTCATCGTCGGAACAAGAGGCAAGCGCCAGTGCCGAAAGCGCTGCCGCTGCCGTAACCGACATCTTGAAGATGTTCATAGTCGGAAAATATGATATTTGAATATAAAAGTCTGTTTATCGGCGTCCGATCAGATCGTTGACTTTCTCGAGCACATCGACGAGGTCTGTGCCGACAACCTTCACGGCGCGTTCGGCTTCGGCGCCGCCGGCGGTCTTGGCGAACGGCTCGGGAATAGCCGAAATGGCGGCGATAGCGTCGTCGATGGCCAGGCGGAGTTCGGCGTCGAGGTTTTTGTCGACACTCTTCACATAGTCGCTGACCGAAGCGTCGCCGGCGTTAGTGCCGCAGTAGGCGTTTCTGATCGAGATGATATTGTCGACGAAGTCTTCGATGGAATTGAGCGAATAGGGCGACTCGATATAGTTCTTATCTTCGAGCGACGAACCGCTGTGAGGACGTCCGATCTTAGTGTTGCCGACCTCATCGGCTATATCGATGCAGCCCTGAATAATCTCTTCGGCAGCCTCCTGATAGGTTTTGAAGCGCGAGCCGGCGCTGCGGGCGTTCTTCATCTCGTCGCCGTAGTTTTCGCCGTAGTCGAGATCGGCGTCGGCGAGAATCTGCTGTTTTTCAGCCGAAATATTGTCGGTTCCGCGCCAGCAGGCCTCAAGACAGACTGTCTGTTCGGCGAGGTCGTCAGCTACGGCGCAGAGATATGTCAGCTCTTCGGCGGTGTAGTTTGTCGAATGGGGTTTCGAGGCGTTTTCGTCGTCGGTCAGCTCGAAGAGCATATATTCAACCGAATGGAAGCCGATGAGACCGTAACCGCCGTTGTTGGCCAGCGACCACTGCTTTCCGGCGCGTATGTCTTCGAGAAGGCGCTCCATAGCAGCCTTGTCGAGCGGCCACGAGTCGATGTGGGGGTCGATATTATGGTTGGCAGCGGGGCCGAAGAGGAAAGCCTCGCTGAGCTCCCAGCTCTTGCGCGACTGTTTCCAGGCACGTCCGGCGGCCTCGATATCGGCGGTTGTAAGAGTCCCTGCGGCATGTTTGTCGCGCATGACGTGGCAGAGGTCGCGAAGCTCGATGGCGGCGTCGGCCATAGAGGCGTAGGTCGGCAGAACGGTTTTGTCGACATACGTGCCGACAGCAGTCTTCAGAGCCTGCTCCTTGGGGGAGAGAGCAGCGTCGTCGCCACCGGCGGGCTCGTTGTTGTCGTCGCTACACGATGTCATGGCCGTCAGAGCCGTAGCTACAAGAAGTAAATGTTTGATTTTCATTGCATTTTATTTTTTATTGGTAATAATTCAGATCGGTTTATTTGAACCAGCCGCAATAGGCGATACCTATTTTCAGTGACGGCTCGTTGTTATAGCGGCGGTCGAGGATTCCGTAGACATATTCGGCCTTGACCACGATGTCGCGTATCGGATAGTAGTTTATGCCGCCGCCTACCTGATGGCGCTTACACCAGGCCAGAGCCGTGACGCCGTCGGTTTTCTGCATCGAATTATAATAGTCATAGCGGCCGAAGACATAGAAACGCTGCCCCGAAGCTCTCATAGAGGGGATGGCGCCGAAAATATCGTAGCCGGCCTCGATTCCGGCGCAGCAGGCGTCGGAGGCAACCTCCTGTTTCTTCGACGACGACCCTTTCGGCATCGACATATTGAACTCGGTTATATGGCGCGAGTCGCTCAGATGGCCCCAGTCAAAGAAGCCGCGGGCCACTACGTTATGGGCGTTATAGGCGAAATCGAACGATCCGATCGACACCGTTCCGTGAACGCCCTTGTTCTTGAGCGACGATGTCGGTTCGAGGGTATTGCGGAAAGAGTTGCCTACATATCCGCTGACACTCAGGCGAAGACCCGGAACAGAGTAGTTGTCGACACGCACGGCGCCGGCTACGGTGTTGGCTATCTTGAACTCGAAAGGCGATGCCGAGCCGCCGTTGATCCAGCTGCTGTTGCCGAAGCGCTCGCTGTCGAGGCCCGGCATAAGCATTCCCTGATAGGCCCAGTCGCCGGCGCGGCCGAGCACCGTCAGCGACACTTCGCGCCAGGTGCAGGGCAGAATCGTCGACTCGCCCACGGGGCGATATACACCGAAGAAGGTGTTCGGCTCGTGGTGGGCGTTGGTGCCGCCTACGGGAACAACCTGCAGGCCGGCGCGTATCTTCAGCTGAGGCATGAACTCTTTCTGAAGCCAGAACTGCTCGAGAGCTACCTCGCCCCCGCGCTCAACCTCTTTCTCATATTCGCCCCCCTCTTCGGTCTCGAGCTCCATGGCGGTCTCGACACCTCCGTGCTCGAACTCTATCTCCGACGACATCGACCATCCCTTGCCGAAATCATAACCGAGATATATAACAACGTGAGGCACGTCGAAACGGCCGTGGCGGTCGCCGGAATATTTTCCCGGATCGGTATAGCGCAGGTAATTGTCGCTGAAGAAGTTCTCAACGAATACCGCCTCGCCGTAGCCGCCGACATGGAGGCGGTCCCAGGCACTGATTTTTTTGGCGACGACGGTCCGGAGCGAATCGGCCGGTTCGGCGGCTGCCGCAGCCGGAACACAGAGCGCAAGAGCAAGAATAGAGGTGATAATAGGTTTCATCTGTTGACAGGTTGGAATTTCAGCGCAAAATTACCGCCCGCCAAAAGGCGCCGAAATACCCAAAATCTGTTAAAGGGGCGCCTGAGACATCCCCAAAAATAGTGAGAGGCTGCCTTTTGTGGCATATTTGTGTCACAATATATCTGTTTTGTTAAAATTGTTAAAAATTATTGGATATTTAAAACTATTTGCTATCTTTGAGGCGATTAAGC
>ERZ836877.144-NODE-144-length-121157-cov-4.805280_pt1 | contig 121157 bp, 110 predicted proteins | sample MGYA00519469_ERZ836877 | MGnify/ENA primary metagenome ERZ836877 (study PRJEB31850, sample SAMEA3708809) | human gut metagenome | biome: human gut; feature: human-associated habitat; material: faeces | place: China | collected 2014 ...
TTACCTCGAAAATCCACCGCCCTGGCGTTTACATTTTTTAAGGAACGATGCCTAAATTTGTATAGTTAGTGTTTTTTCATTAATTTTGTATTTAATCCATATATATGGTGTTTAATCATATATATATCGGATTGTAAAACGTGACTATGAACTATCAGCTGATTGCCGACGTAGGCTCCACCAAGGCTGCCTGGACATTGATATGTCCGGACGGTTCGCTGTCGCCTTACAGCGACACGGGCATCAACGCGCTGCTGGCCTCGCCCGACGAACTGGACGCCGCCTTCGGCCGTCTGGCGGCATGGCTTCCCGACAAGTGCCGCATAGATGCGGTGTATTATTACGGTGCCGGCTGCGCAACTCCGGAACTGTGCGGCAAGGTGGCGTCCCGGTTGCAGGCTGCGTTCCCCGACGCCCGAGTCGAGGTAGCCTCCGACCTTCTCGGAGCCGCCCGCGCAATGCTCGGCACTGACCGTGGAATAGTCTGCATACTCGGCACCGGCTCCAATTCATGCCTGTACGACGGCTCGGCCATCACCCGCAACATTCCCTCGCTCGGGTTCATCCTGGGCGACGAGGGAAGCGGTGCCGCACTCGGTAAACGGCTTGTGAGCGACACGTTCAAGCAGCAACTTCCCGAATCCGTGCAGCAGCGGTTTCTCCAGACCTTCTCCCTCACCGTGGCCGACGTGCTCGACAAGGTGTACCGACAGCCCAATCCCAACAGGTTCCTGGCCTCGCTGGTTCCCTTCATAGCCGAAAATCTCTGGAACCCGTACATCTACTCGCTGGTGCGCCGCGAATTCGAGGCGTTCCTGCAGCGCAACGTGCTGCTATACCCCGGCGCACACTCCATGCCGGTGGCTTTCGTGGGTTCCATCGCCTGCCATTTCCGCGACGTACTCGACAAGGTGTGCGCCGACGCCAACATCCGCGTCGGCTCCGTAGCCAAGGACCCCATGCAGGGACTCGTAGACTTCCACACCATGACAAAATGAACCTTAAGCATACCGATATGAAAATTGCCCGGACACTCACCATGATTCTCCTGCTGGCGGCTTCCTGCTGTCTGCCGGCACGCGCCGACGAATACTGGGACCAGAAGACCAGCCTGTTCGACGTGCTGCCCGTCACGTCCGACGACATAGTGTTTCTCGGCAATTCCATCACCGACGGCGGCGAGTTCGCCGAACTGTTCGACATGCCCAACATCAAGAACCGCGGCATACGCTCCGATGTGATTACCGGCGTGGAGAAACGTCTCACTCAGGTCACGTCAGGACATCCGGCCAAGATTTTCCTGCTTATAGGCATCAACGACGTGTCGCACGGACTCACCGTCGACCAATTGGGCGCCCGATACGAACGTCTGGTTAAGAAAATCAGGGAACAGACACCCGACACCAAGCTCTACATACAATCGGTAATGCCCATTAACAACGATTTCAACCGATATAAGAACCTGAAAGGTCGCGAAAAGGTGATTCCCGCACTGAACCGGCGCCTGCAGACCATCGCCGCCCAAAACGGCGCCGAGTACGTGGACCTTACCAAGGCTCTGGAATCCGCGCCCAACAAGCTCAACCCCAAATACACCAACGACGGCTTGCACCTCAACGGCCCCGGATACCGCGCCTGGGCACGCGCAATCCAACATCTCGTGAAACAATAAGAAATGAAAAGATCTATAATTCTCAGCTTAATCCTTGCGGGGGCGTCGTTCGCTGCCTCCGCCCAGGTTCAGAGTGAATCCGGACCCATCGTAATCCAGCCTCTGTTCGAATATCCCGTTGCCCCGGACTCGATACCCTCGCTGCCGGGCAAATCGGAATGGATAGTGACCCATTTCTGGGACAGCATGGACTTCCAGTCCAAGAACACCGTGGACCAGATAGCCCTGAACGACGCGTTTGAAGTCTATGTGTCGCCTATGCGCTGGTCGTCGGTCGAAACCGTCGACAAGTCGCTGCTGGCCCTGTTCAAGAAACTGGAGAAGAACCCGACCCTTACCCTGCAGTTCACCCGCGCCGCCGAGGAGGCGCTGCACGGTCCCCGCGCCATATACTGGTCCGACCCCATCTATATCCGCTTCATCGACTTCATGATGAAGAACAAGAAGATAGACAACGCCCGCAAGGAGCGTTACAGGCTGCACAAGAAGCTGATGGAGAATTCCAAGATCGGCGAGCAGCCCCAGACATTCGAATACACCACTCCTACCGGAACCACCGCGCGCTATATGCCCACGGGCGTGATAACCGTAATTGAGTTCGGCGACCCCGGCTGCGACGAATGCCGTTACGCCAAGCTGAAGATGGAGACGGACGTGACTTTCTCCAACCTGGTGGACAAGGGTATGGTCAACGTGCTGTTCATCATCCCCGACCCGGTGGATGGCTGGCAGACCGAAATGGTCGACTTCTCGCCCAAATGGCACACCGGTGCGTCCGACACGGTGGCCGACCTGTACGACATCCGCTCCACACCCTCGTTCTACGTGATAGGACGCGACGGCAAGATCTTAGTCAAGAACGTGGACTTCCGCAAGGCCATGCAGACCGCCGTACAGGCCTCCGAAGAATCAAACACCAAACAAGCCAACTGACCGGGAAATGCTTAACTTCATCAAACGCCTGTACATCTGGTCCACAGGATATTCATACACCAATCTGGGCCGTCTGTTCCTGCGTCTGTTCGTCGGACTCATGCTCATGCAATTCGGCGTACGGCAGATGTATCAGTACGGCAGCATAGCCCCCGAATTCCCCACCTTCATGGGGATGTCGCCCGAAGCCACCCTGGTCGTGATGATTGTGATAGAGATATTCTGCTCGCTGTGCATCATGATCGGCTTCTGCACGCGCTTCATGACGCTGCCCCCGTTTGCTGCGATGGTAGTGGCGGAATATCATCTGCTCAACTATGTGGTGGACACGCCGAGCTATATGATTACATGGGCCATGCCGGGCTACCTGCCCATCATGTTCATGGGCATATATTTCTTCATCATCCTGGTGGGTCCGGGCAAGATCAGCATCGATTATTTCCTGTCGCTGCACCTGCTGCACACCGACAACAAGAGCGAATCGGAACTGGAGGAGGTATGAGGATAGCTGTACTGGTATCGGGTGGCGTGGACAGCGCCGTGGTGGTGGACCGGCTCTATAAGGAGGGCCACGACCTGACACTGTTCTACATCCGCATAGGCAACGACAACGGCGAGGGCGACTGCTCGGCCGACGAGGACATAGAGATGTGCACCCTCATCGCGCGCAAGTACGGCTTGCCGCTGCGTGTGGTGTCGCTGCACGAGGAATACTGGGACTCCGTGATGGCCTACGCCCTGCGCACCGTCAGGGAAGGACGCACCCCGCATCCCGACATGATGTGCAACAAGCTGATCAAGTTCGGATATTTCGAGGAGCGCTGGGGCCATGAGTTCGACAAGACCGCCACGGGGCATTACGCCGACATCGTGGAGCAGGACGGCAGACTGTACCTGGCCACCGCCGCCGACCCCGTCAAGGACCAGACCGACTTCCTGGCCCAGATCAGCTACGAGCAGCTGTCGCACCTGATGTTCCCGCTGGGCCGGATGCCCAAGCGCGAGGTGCGTCAGGCCGCCCTCGACGCCGGGCTGCCCAACGCCACGCGCAAGGACTCGCAGGGCATCTGCTTCCTCGGCAAGATTGACTACGCCGACTTCATCGAGCGTCACCTCGGCACACGCCCCGGTCCCGTCATCGAAATCGAGACCGGCCGTAAGATAGGCGAACACCGCGGTTACTGGTTCTATACCATAGGCCAGCGCAAGGGTCTCGGCCTGAGCGGAGGCCCCTGGTTCGTAGTGAGAAAAAACGTGCGCGACAACGTTATATATGTGAGCCGTGGCTACGACACCCCGCGCCAGTACGGCCGCGTGATCAACCTGCAGGAAATGCACTGGATCAGCGGCGACCCGGGACTGGAGCAGGTAGCCTTCAAGACGCGCCACTCCCCCGAGTTCCATCAGGGACGGCTGGAACGTCATGACGACGGCTCGCTGACAATCCGTTCCGAGCAGGACATACAGGGCATAGCGCCGGGGCAGTTCGCCATAATCTACTCGCCCGACTGCCGCCTATGTTTCGGCTCCGGCCTGATTTCATGAAGTCGTTTAACTGCTTCTATTGTTAACCATGATTGATCCGAAAGACAAACGCCTGATACAACTGATAGGCATCACATACAACCAGATAGAAAACGGCGTGTATGCCGTGATTCTTCAGGAGGTGAACGGCACCCGGCGCGTGCCAATCATCATCGGCTTTCCCGAAGCGCAGTCCATCGAATGCAAGCTGCAGGAGATAGCCACGCCGCGCCCCCTGACCCACGACCTGATGGTGAATCTGATGTCCACCTTCGGCATCTCACTGCGCGAGGTGGAGATATACCGCCTGCCGTCGGGAGTGTTCGCCGCCGAACTGGTGCTGTACGCCAACGGCGAACGCCGTATAGTGGACTCGCGCAGCTCGGACGCCATAGCCCTGGCCATCCGCGTGGGCGCCCCCATTTACACATCGGTGCAGGTGCTTGACGAAGTGGGATTCGAACCTGACGACGACAACACGCCCCCGCAGCGAAAGGCCGACATCAAGGCCAACGCCAGGACCGTGACAGCACGCGCACGCAAACTCTCCATCAAGGAACTCGAGGCCGAGATGCAGCGCGCCGCTGAAAACGAAGACTATAAACTGGCGGCCCGGCTTAAGAAGGAAATCGACAGCCGCACGGCCGACAAAGACAACGACAAAAACTTAGATTCCAATACAGATAACACTGACCTTACTAACACTATCCTCTAACCTACCATGAAAAATAGAAAGCAACGCATCGAACTGATGGTCAAACTGATCCGCAACAAATGCATCGGATCGCAGGACGAACTGGCCGCTCTATTGGCCGAACATGGCTACAGCGTGACGCAGGCCACACTGTCGCGTGACCTCAAAATGCTGAAGACCACCAAGGTGCCCACCGACCGCGGCACCTACGTCTACACTCTCCCCGATTCCAACACCCTCAAGGACAAACTCCTGGCCCGAGGCCGGATGGACATGAACACCAACTACCAGAGCGGGTTCATCTCGCTGGAGTTCTCGGGCAACATCGCAGTGATCAAGACCCGCAACGGCTATGCCGCCGGTCTGGCCTACGACATCGACATGCACGATTTTTACGAAATTCTCGGCACCATCCCTGGGTCGGACACCATCTTCGCCATCCTGCGCGAGGGTGTCTCGCACGAGGATGCCCGAAAAGTTCTGTCACAAATTCTACCACTCTGATATGATACGCACAGTGATATTGGGTGCCGACACCCCCGATGCCGGCGAGTTGATCAGGATCCTGTCCATGCATCCGGACATCGAGCTGGTATGCGCCCAGGCCTACGGCAAGGAGGGCCGCGCCCTGACCTCGCAGCATCACGGTCTGATCGGCGAGACCGACCTCACCTTCACCACGGTGCCGGCTCCGGCCAAATGCAATGTGGTGCTCGACTTCTCCGAGCATGGCGAGCCTGCGATAGTCAGCAAGCTCGCGGCCGCGTTCCCCGAGGCCCGCTTCATCCGGCTGGACCGATGCCAGGCGCCCGACGACGGCAACGAATGGGTCTACGGTCTGCCGGAAATCAACCGCAAGGCCCTGGTGCGTGGCGCCCGATTCGCCGCTGTGCCAAATTCTTTCGCCTCGATGGCGCTCGTGACCCTATATCCCCTGGCGCTCCATCTGCTGCTCAACTCCGACATAACCCTCGACATCGAGGCGCCTCAGGACATCATAGACGAGACGGATATACCCGCCATCGAACGCGAGATTACCCGACAGCTCGAACTGGCGCAGACCAGTTTCAAGGGCAACGTGACGGTGCGCACGTCGCTGAGCAACACGCGGCGCACCGCCTCGCTCCACCTGGACCTCCCCTGCTCGCTCTCGCTCGACGAACTCCTTAAGATATACGGCATGTACGAGGACCATCACTTCGCGTTCCCCGTCATAATGCCCGTCGGACCCTCGGAAGTGGCCGGCACCGACAAGTGCGTCATCTCCCTCTCCAAGCCCGACCCCGATACGCTGCACATCGACGCCTCGGCCGACTGCCGTATGCGTGGCGCCGCCGGAGAGGCCGTGCATATCCTCAACCTGATGTGCGGTCTGCACGAACGTACCGGTCTCGCGCTAAAGGCCATCGACTTTCACCCAATCTGATCCGCAATGTCCGTCAATAAAGTAATACTCCTCGGCTATGTGGGCCGCGACCCGGAAATCAGGTTCCCGCAACCCGGTTTCCAGCTCGCCATGCTCACCCTGGCCACTAACGAGACCGTCGGCAATCCTCCCGCCGAAATCACCGAATGGCATAACCTCGTGATGACCGGCAAGAATGCCGAACTGGCCGAAAAATATATCCGCAAAGGCACCCGCCTTTATGTGGAAGGACGTCTGCGCACCCGCGAATACGAAGACAAATTCAAGATTCGACGCCGCATCACCGAAATTCATGTGGACCGCGTTGAACTTTTAGGCCGCTCATCCGCTTCTCAATAGTATACACGATAGTTTAAAAAGTTGAAAGAGTTGAAAGAGTTGAAAGAGTTAAGATAATACCTTTTTAGTTACGAGATTATATTATATTAGATTATATTAGATTAGATTATATTATATTAGATTAGATTATATTATATTATCGTATGCACATTTCTCTTAACTTTTTAAACTTTATCAACTATTTCAACTGTTTCGCAAGTTGAAAACTTACGAAACCATATAACCCTAAACCGATAGAAAAATGCGTAAATGGCGTATTGAAGATTCTGCCGAACTCTACAACATCCCCGGCTGGGGACTGAAATATTTCTCCATCAACGACAAGGGCCACGTGCAGGTCACCCCTAAGGAGAACGGGCCTGCCATCGACCTGAAGGAAGTGATGGACACCCTGCAGCTGCGCGACGTGCAGGCGCCGGTACTGCTCCGTTTCCCCGACATACTCGACGACCGCATCCGCAAGATTTCCGAATGCTTCGGACGCGCGGCGAGCGAATATGAGTATCAGGGCAACAACTATATAGTCTATCCCATCAAGGTGAACCAGATGCAGCCTGTGGTAAGCGAGATAGTGAGCCACGGCAACAAGTACAACATCGGTCTGGAAGCCGGCTCAAAGCCTGAACTTCACGCCGTACTGGCCGTCAACACACATGAGGACAGCATCATAGTCTGCAACGGATACAAGGACGAGGACTATGTGGAATTGGCGCTGCTGGCACAGAAGATGGGACGCCGCATCTTCATCGTGGTAGAGAAGATAAACGAACTTAAGCTGATAGCCAATGTGGCGCGCCGTCTGAACGTGACGCCCACCATCGGCATACGAATCAAACTGTCGTCGTCCGGATCCGGCAAATGGGAGGAATCGGGCGGCGATGTCAGCAAGTTCGGGCTCAACTCCTCCGAGCTGCTCGACGCGCTGCAGTTCCTGGAGCACAACAAGATGATGGGATGCCTGAAGCTGATACACTTCCACATCGGCAGCCAGATCACCAAGATACGCCGCATCAAGAACGCCCTGCGCGAGGCCATGCAGTTCTACGTGCAGCTGCAGAAATCGGGCTTCGAGATCGATTTCGTCGACATAGGCGGCGGCCTCGGCGTGGACTACGACGGCACGCGCTCGTCCAGCGGCGAGAATTCCATGAACTATTCCATCCAGGAATATGTCAACGACTCGGTGTCGTCGTTGGTGGACGTCTGCACCAAGAACAATCTGAAGCACCCCAACATCATCACCGAATCGGGCCGATCGCTTACCGCCCATCATTCCGTATTGATAATACAGGCTCTGGAGACCGCTCAGCTTCCGATATGGGACGACAACGAGACACTGGACGAGGATGCCCACGAACTGGCACGCGAGCTTTACAATATCTGGGACAAGATAGACCCGGCGCGTATGTTCGAGGACTGGCACGACGCGCTGCAGATCCGCGAGGAGGCGCTGGAGCTGTTCAGCCTCGGCCTGCTGTCGCTGCGCGACCGCGCCCGCATCGAGAAGCTGTTCTGGTCCGTGGCCCGCGACGTGCGCGACCTGTCGGGCAACATGAAGCACCCGCCGGAAGAACTCCGCAAGGCGGCGCGGATGCTGCCTGAGAAATATTTCTGCAATTTCTCGCTGTTCCAGTCCCTACCCGATTCATGGGCCATCGACCAGATGTTTCCCATCATGCCTATATCGCGTCTTGACGAGAAACCGACGCACCAGTGCACCATCCAGGACATCACCTGCGACTCCGACGGCAAGATCAACCGTTTCGTGGCTCCGTCGGGCAGCAGCTACTGTCTCAACGTGCATGGCATAAAGGCTAACGAGCCATATTATCTCGGCGTGTTCCTTGTGGGAGCCTATCAGGAGATATTGGGCGACCTGCACAATCTGTTCGGCGACACCAACGCCGTGCACATCACGCTGAACAAGGACAGCTACGAGATTGCGCAGATCATAGACGGACAGGCCGTGGCCGATGTGCTGGACTATGTGGAGTACAATCCCAAGCGGCTGGTGCGCAACCTGGAGACCTGGGTAACGGCCTGCATGAAGCGCGGAGCCATCACGCCCGAGGAGGGGCGTCAGTTCCTCAACAACTACCGCTCGGGCCTGTACGGCGGCACATATCTGGAACGCTGATGCGCCGGTTCCTGAAGCTGAGTTATTCGGGAGCGCCCTTTCATGGCTGGCAGTCTCAGCCCAATGCCGTGAGCGTGCAGCAATGCATCGAGGAGGCACTTGCCACTGTGCTTCGCGCCCCTACGCCTATCGTCGGGGCAGGAAGGACGGACACCGGCGTCAACGCCCGCGTAATGTACGCCCACTTCGATACCGACACGGATATTCCGGACAGACAACGGTTCCTCACGGCCCTCAACAGGCTGTGCGGACCCGGCATATCGCTGCTGGACCTGATAGATGTCGCGCCTGACGCACATGCCCGCTTCGACGCCTCAAAACGTACGTACAAGTATTTCGTCACGTTTCAGAAATCGCCGTTCCTCAGTCCGCTCAGCTGGCACTCCCCTACACCTCTGGACATAGACCTGATGAACCGTGGCGCACGAATACTGACCGAGACAAGCGACTTCACCTCGTTCGCCAAACTCCATTCCGACGCCAAGACCAACATCTGCCGCGTCTCGGAGGCACGATGGGAACCGTGGCACAACTCTTTCGGCACGCCGGGAATTGTCTTCACCATCTCGGCCGACAGGTTCCTGCGCAACATGGTGCGCGCGGTGGTCGGCACGCTTGTGGACATGGGACGGGGAAAACTTTCGGAACAGGGACTGCGCGACATCATCGACGCCAAGGACCGCTGCGCCGCCGGAACCTCGATGCCGCCCCAGGCGTTGTTTCTGTGGGACATCGAATATCCATATATCAAATCAGAAATCTAAACCGGATTGCTTATGAATCCTCAAGAACGAATCCTGTTCCTGCGCAAGGAGCTGAACAGACACAACCATAATTACTACGTTAACAACGCTCCGGAAATCACCGACCGGGAGTTCGACCTCCTGATGCGCGAGCTTGAGGATCTGGAGAAGGCGCATCCTGAATTTGACGACCCTCTGTCGCCGACAAAGCGCGTGGGTTCCGACCTGACCAAAGGATTTGAACACGTGGTACACGAGCGCCCCATGATGTCGCTGGCCAACACTTACAGCATCGACGAGGTCGATGACTGGTTCATGCGCATATCCAAGGCATTGGAGGGCCAGGATTACGACATCGTGGGCGAGATGAAATTCGACGGCACCTCCATCTCCATCACCTACGAGCATGGCCGCATGGTGCGTGCCGTGACCCGTGGCGACGGCACACAGGGCGACGACGTCACCGCTAACGTGATGACCATACGCAGCGTGCCCCTTGAGCTGCTGCCGGGCGACTGGCCCGACAAGTTCGAGATACGCGGCGAGATACTGATGCCCTGGCATGTGTTCGAAAAATTGAACGCGGAACGCGCGGCCAACGAGGAACCGCTGTTCGCCAATCCCCGCAACGCCGCTTCCGGCACGCTCAAGACACAGGATTCGCGCGAGGTGGCGCGCCGGCACCTCGATGCCCGCTTCTATTATCTGCTGGGCGACAACCTCCCCTTCGACAACCATTACGAGAACATGCTGGCCGCTCAGCACTGGGGATTCAAGGTGTCCAAAGCCATGACCACCATGAAGACGCTGAAGGAGGTGGACGATTTCATCGCCTACTGGGACGAGCACCGCAAGGAACTCCCGGTGGCAACCGACGGCCTGGTGTTCAAGGTAAACAGTCTGCGCCAGCAGCTCAACCTCGGTTCCACGGCCAAGTCGCCGCGCTGGGCCGTGGCATTCAAGTTCAATCCGGAGCGTGAATGCACGCCGCTGCGTTTCGTGTCGTTTGAGACCGGACGCATGGGCATCGTCACTCCCGTAGCCAACCTGGAGCCGGTGCAGCTGTCGGGCACCATCGTGAAGCGCGCGTCGCTGCACAACGACGACATCATGCAGGAGCTTGACATACACGAGGGCGACTGGCTCTATGTTGAGAAGGCCGGCGAAATCATCCCGCAGATTGTGGGCGTGAACAAGGAGCACCGCAAGCCGGACGCGGAAACAATAAAGTTCGTGACGCACTGTCCGGAATGCGGCACGAAGCTGGAACGCATCTACGGCGAAGCGGCATGGTGCTGTCCCAACAAGTATGGCTGTCCGCCGCAGATCACAGGCAGGATAACGCACTTCTGCGCCCGTCGCATGATGAACATAGATGGCATCGGCGAGGAAACCGCCGAACTGCTTTATAAAGCCGGACTGGTGGAAAACATCGGACAGATCTATGACCTGACGGTAGACAAACTTGCGCGCCTGGACCGTATCGGCGAGAAGACGGCGCAGCGCATCGTCAAGGGGATAGAGGATTCCAAGTCAGTACCGTTTGAACGTGTGCTGTACGCCCTCTCCATCCCCAACGTGGGCGAGACCACGGCCAAGCGTCTGGCCACGGGCGTCATCTCGATGGACAATCTGCTGAGCATGTCGGTCGAGCAGATAGCCGCCATCCAGGACATCGGTCCGGTGATAGCCGAAGGCATCTACACCTTCCTGCGCGAGCCACAGAACGTGCTGAACATCGAGGCGCTGACCAAGGCCGGCGTCACCATGCAGGTAGACGAAGCCAGGTTAGCCCCGACAGGTACGGCACTGGAGGGCAAGACTATCGTGATTTCCGGCACGTTCTCGCATCACAGCCGCGACGAATACAAGGAGATAATCACACGCGAGGGAGGCAAGAACGCCGGTTCCATCAGCAAGAAGACCAGCTTCGTCCTTGCCGGCGAGAACATGGGTCCCTCCAAGCGCGACAAATGCACCCAGCTCGGCATCCCCATGCTGACCGAAGACGAATTCCTCGCCCTCCTCAACGAATCGGAATAAACGGCTTAGTCTTTTGGTCTATTTTTTGGAGAAGACGTGGGGATGGATTATATTTGCAAAAACTTAAGGATATGAATACAGTAAAGATTAATGCCGATATCTATCACGAAGCAAAAAACTATGCCAGACTGAATAACCTCAGTATTCAGGACGTTATCGAAAAAGGTCTGAGAACTTTTTTTGAAAACATGCGCGCTTCAAAGCCCAGACAAGAGACTATAGATATGCAGAAGGCATTGCAATACGTCTCGACCCTCTCAGCCAAAGGATCCGCCATCGTGCCGGCCGATGAGGATGGACGCGAGGCCCGTAGCGCAAATTTGCATAATTGAAATCATTCGGAGCTGACTGAAAATTATTGAAAGGACTTCTTAAAATGAAAAAGACTCTTTTTGTTATTCTGATGTGCGCGATGTGTCTGCTGATGTCTTGCGAGAAGCATGACGGGATGCAATATTTCAAGGCAAAGTGCGTGGCTGAATTGAACGGACAGACGTACGTTGACCAGACATCGTTTACGATAAGTCCGAATGCTATCGTAACACCCTCCATATATTGTGATGATGCCGTAAGGTTCTCAACCTTGTTGCGTACGGGACGTAAGGGCGATGTCGCCTTCGGTGTCGATATAAATCTTTTCATCAACGCGCAGGATATTGTCACGGACCGGGAATATATAATCGAGAAACAGGATGTCGAATCCCTCGGCAATGAGCCTTCGACTTCGGATTACGTCCGTTACTGCCGGGACAATAACGTTTCGTACGCGGATATCCTTTCATACGCACTCATGCAGTCTGAAATTCCGATCAGATGTTCAATCAGATTCACGACCTTTGACCCGGAGAAACGCCAATACCAAGGCTCCTTTACCCTGACGTTCAGTGAAGGCACCCTCAAAGGCGAATTTGAGATTTAGGCACCTTTGTCCTTAAAATGTGAGCAGATGCGCATTTTATGTCCCTAAAATGTGTGTATAATCACATTTTACATACGTATAATGTGAGTAAAGCTTGGATTGTGACATAATTTTTACTAAATTCGCAACATCATGAAGAGATTTGCTATTGAGACACTTGTGAAGTGGAAGGAGTCCTCACGCAGGAAACCTATGATAATCGAAGGTGCAAGGCAAGTGGGCAAGACATGGCTTGTCAAAGAATTTGCTGCCACGCACTATAAGAATATCGCCTACGTAAATTTTGAAGAACAGGTATTTCTGAGAAGTCTGTTTTCAACCGATTATGACACGGACAGAATCATTAACGCCATCAGCGCGGCTACGCATGTCAACATTATTCCTGGCGAAACACTGATATTCTTTGATGAGATACAGGAGGCGGAAAATGGGCTCACTGCATTGAAATATTTCAATGAAAACGCGAGCGAACAACACGTCATTGCTGCCGGAAGCCTATTGGGTATCGAATTGCACAGGAATACATCCTTTCCCGTCGGCAAGGTTCAGTTCATGACATTGCATCCGATGAGTTTCTTTGAATTTTTGGATGCAATTGGAGAAAACATACTGATGGAAATAATCAGCCGAAAGGATTGGTCCACAGTCAACATGTTTTCTCCTAAACTTTCAGAAATTCTCAAGCAGTATTATTATGTAGGAGGTATGCCCGAGGCCGTGCAGGCTTTCAGTGAGAATCAAGATTGGAAAGAGGTCAGAGAGATTCAAAACGAGATTCTCAAAAGCTATGACTATGATTTTTCAAAACATGCTCCGGCAGATGTGGTGCCGAGAATAAGAATGTTATGGAATTCGCTACCGGCTCAACTCAGTAAAGAGAATCGAAAATTCATCTACGGACTTGTTAAAGAGGGAGCCCGGGCAAGAGAATATGAAATTGCATTGCAATGGCTATTTGATGGAGGACTGATACATCGTGTCAATAATGTGACGGCACCTCGGATACCCCTGAAAAGCTACGAAGATAAGGCTGCATTCAAGATATTTGCACTTGACGTCGGCCTGTTGGCAGCAATGAGCGAATTGGATTCATCTGTAATAGTGGAAGGCAATCGGATCTTTACGGAGTTCAAAGGGGCATTGACCGAGCAATATGTTCTTCAGGAACTGCTTCTGCATCATGAACCATATTATTACGCCAAAAAGAACTCTCAGCTTGAGATTGATTTCCTTATTCAGGAATCCGGACAGGTCACACCAATCGAAGTAAAGGCAGAGGAAAATCTAAAAGCGAGAAGTCTGCGTCAATTCGTTGCCGACCATCAACCGGAGACTGCATATAGGGTATCCATGTCAAACTACCGGCAGGAATCGTGGATGACTAATCTGCCTCTCTATGCAGTGGAGACATTATAAGTGGAGACATTATAATGGAGACAGCCCGCGCTTCTATCGGTTGGCGATGTGGACATCGCCACTCCAGTAGAGGCGCGGGCTTCTCGATGGAAAAGAATGATTATAACGAGGCCTATAAATGATTATTCGGTTAAATGATTACTCGGTGCGGAGGTAGTCGACGGGGTTGCTGCGGGCTACCTTGAGGGCGTTGAGGCAGACCACGGCGAGGATTACAGTCAGGATTACGAGCAGGCAGAGGGCCATGCTCCAGGGCGAGAGGGACACCTGGTCGGTGAATTGCGACAGCCAGTCGCGGCCTATCAGCACGGCTGCGATTCCGCCTGCCAACAGCGACGGCACGGCAACCTTGAGAATGTCGACACAGAAGATGCGCAGTATCTTGCCCACGGTCGTTCCGTTCACCTTGCGGATGGCTATCTCCTTGGCGCGCCGCTGCACCTCGTCGGCCGTATAGCCTATCAGACCGATAATCGTAATCAGCAGGATGGCGATACCCGCCGCCATCACCGAGAAGCCGAACCGCTTCACCGGCGCAATCATGGCCAGTACCTGAGCCTTGAAAGGCATAATATACAGATCACCCGCATGATTGCGGTCTATAATGTTCTGAGCCTCCTGCAAAGTCTCAGGAGTAAGATTGCTGAACCGGACATATAAATTCCGGCATACTTCCGAAGAAGGAAACAGAACTCCGGCGCGATTGTCGGCATACTCGCTGTTAAAACCGCCGCGACGCATTTTCCTGATCACGCCACTTATGATGAATTCACTTGTTCCATCCAATCCCTTATGTTCAGTGATGTTGAAACGTTCGCCCACTATATTGTCATCCTTATGGCCGAAGTATTTCTTCATGACATCCACGAAGCCTTCTTCCACCACAACCTGATGGACGGTGCTGTCGGCGTTTTCGCGGAAGGTACCTCCCTGCACAAACTCCATTCCCATCACATCAAAGATATCCGGATTGGCATAGTACATATCGGTGACGTTCACCTGGTTGTCCTTATCAGGGTCATCTTCCATCCAAACATTGTTTCCGGACCTTGACAACCCTGTAAAATTCTGATCGGCCGAAGACACGGCCTCCACACAAGCCAGACGGGACAGTTCGTCTTTCAACGCCCGTTTTTCGTTTTGAGGCAATGAACCTGTTTCCAGCAACCCCACATTCTCGTAATCATAGCCCATGTCGCCACGACTCATCATGTGGTACTGACGGTAAACCAACAGAAGCAGACAGAACATCAGTCCGGTGGCGAAGAACTGCACTGACAGTAACCCAAGTTTCCAGAACTTGCGACGACGTGTATTCTGATGGAATACATGCGACACCGGGGTCCTGCAATAAATCCATGCCGGAATCACACCGGTTATGAGCAGCAACGCCACGCATACGCACACCTCTACAAGCCACACGTCAGGACTTGACAGCAACACAGAGGCCGGATAACCCAACAGCATCTCGCACTGATCCGACAGACTCAGCACTATCAGCACGGCAAGCGCGATGGACACGGCAAGGAAGAACACGCTCTCCCCCATGATGCGCAGGAAGAGCTTGCGGTTGCTTGTGCCGTAACATTTGCGCACGGCCATTTCCTTGCCACGCTTGCCGAGCTGGCCGATCACTATCAGCAGATAGTTGAGCGACGCACTCACCAAAATAATGAATGCCAGCAGACTCAAGATCCATATCATGGTCTTGACGCTGTCCTGCGAGACATACACTTCGTACAGGGGCATCAGACTTATGTTATACTTGAAGGTTTCCAGATCGGAATTGTCCACATTCTCCTTCAGCATGCGCCGAATGTGCGGAGCTATTTCTTCTGCAGACGCGCCTTTAGCAAGACGGACATAGCTCTTGTAACGGTCGTTACCAACCCAGTTATCCCGTCCGTCAGCGGAGAATTTTCCAATAGACGACAGAGAGAGATAGATTACGTTCCTGAATGTAGAGTTTATAGGAAAATCCTCGTACACTCCGTCAATCATTATCTGATAACTTTTGTTGAAATCCGGACTTACCAAAGTCATGCCCATTACATCTCCTCCGATTTTCTCCGCCAGGGAACGCGGTATCATGCAACGGTCCTCCACAGCCAATGCCTCGTGTGGATCTCCACATATCACAGGCCATCGCAACACATCGAACAGACAACTATCGGCCATTGTAATGCCTTCGGCTTCAAAATCTCGGCCATCCGGAGTCCGAACCTTCAATGAACCGTCCCACATCTCAGTGATTCGGGAAGCCTGTTCAACCTGAGGCACATACCGTTTCAACCCGGGAGCAATAGCGCCCGCCGTCTGATTGAATTCCCGGAATTCTCCACAAACTACCACGCTCTCCCTTACCAGATACACATTCCCGTATTCCGGGATGGCGTGGTCGAACGACTGCTCGACAAACGCCTTGGCCACCAACAGAAGTCCGATGGCCAGACCTATGGTGAGACAGAATATCTTGGTCAGGTTCCGTCTCAGGTCGGATGTAAAGAATTTCAGCATAGCGTCAGAGTTTGTCGTTAAGGTTCTCCACCACCTGCCCGTCAAACAGGTTTATGATATAGTCGGCCTGAGCGGCGTCGCGCTGCGAGTGGGTCACCATCACGATGGTGGCACCGTCGCGGTGCAGGTCCCTGAGCAGGTCCATCACCTCGGCTCCGTTCCTGGAATCGAGGTTGCCGGTCGGCTCGTCGGCCAGTATCAGTCCCGGTTTGCCGACGATGGCGCGGGCTATGGCCACGCGCTGCTGCTGACCGCCCGACAGCTGCGAGGGGTAATGTCCGGCACGGTGGCTGATGCCCATGCGGCGCAATGCCTCGTCAACGCGACGCCTCTTTTCCGCCTTGTCCAGCTTCAGGTTGTTCAGCGGCAGCATGATATTGTCGCGCACCGTCATCTCCTCGATCAGATTGAACGACTGAAACACGAAGCCGATGCGCCCCTTGCGCCATTCCGTGCGCTCCGATTCCCTGAGGTTGCCTACTTCCTTATCGTCAAGCCGGTAGCTTCCGGCCGAGGGATTGTCAAGCAGTCCGAGTATGTTGAGCAGAGTGGATTTTCCGCAACCCGACGGACCCATTATCGCCACAAACTCGCCGTCGCCGATGGTGAACGACACCTTGTTCAGAGCCACCGTCTCGACAGTGTCCGTACGGAACACCTTCTCCAGATCTTTGATTTCAATTTTCATAGTTATAGTTTTAGCGTTATTTTTCAGTCATTATTGTAGTATTACCTTCCCGGCGTTGCCGAAATTCTTGTAGCTGCTGGTGATGATGCGCTCGCCCGGATGCAGCCCCTCCAGCACCTCGTAATACTGTGTGTTCTGACGTCCTATCCTGATGTCGCGCAACGTAGCGGACTTGCCGTCCTCGCTCAGCACGTATGCCTGATGGCCGCCGGTGCTCTGGAAGAATGCACCGCGGGGCACAAGCACCGCCTCCGTAGGCTCGCCCAACTGCAGGTTGATGTAATAGGTCTGACCCACGCGGATATTCTCAGGCAGCGCGCCCTCTATCCTCAGATCGGCCCTGAACATGCCGTTGGCCACTTCGGGATAGACCTTGAACAGCGTCACGTCATACTGTTTGCCCTGACGTTCCACCTTGCCGCGCAGCCCGGTTTCCACCCGGTCGATGTAATGCTCGTCAATCTGCACGGTAATCTTGTAGTTGTCCAGGATGTTGATCTGCCCTATCTGCTGGCCGGCGCCCACGTTCTGGCCCAGTTCCACCGATAGAGTGCCGAGCTGGCCGGAATGCGAGGCGCGGATGTTGAGGTTGTCGGCGCGCTGACGCACCAGGTTGAAGTTCTCCTGCATGTTGTGCAGGCTCTCGCGCATCATCGACACCTGCACCTGTCGATACAGCGAGTCCTGACGCTGACGTTCCTGCAGCAGCACGAGGTTCTGCCGCGCCAGCTCGCAGTCTTCCCTGGCCTGAAGGTATTCCTCACGCGAAATCAGTTTCTCCTTATACAATGTGTCCTTCTGCTTCATGACCCGCTGCTTCCTCACATAATCCGTGCGCGCCGACAACAGATCCTGTTTCACCTGCGTACGTTCTTTTTCCATCGCTATCTCAGTGTCGCGCAACATGTTCTGTTTCTCGGCCAACTGCGATTCCGAGTCGAGTATCTGCTGACGCAGATTGGGATTCTGCAACGTCACGATGATGTCGCCCGGCTGGACGTCGGCGCCTTCTTCCACCCACTTATGTTCCACTATACCCGATTCAAGTGCGGAAACCTGCACAATCACGCCGGTCTCCACATGGCCGTTGACGCGGATAAAGTCATTGAACATTCCCTGTGTCACTTCGGCTGTTGTTATCGAGTCGGCCTCCACCTTGTAGGTGGACTCGCCCACCCTGCCGGCTGCGAATATAGCGGCTGCCACTATCAGCACCGCAACGGAGCCGATTATGCCATACTTCTTAATCTTTCCGTATTTGGGTTTTATTTCCTTGTCCATTGCTTAATCAGTTGTACTTAATCAGTTTTTCGCCGTTGTAGTATCCCAACAGGATTCGGCTTATTATTTTCTGAATCCGTTTTCCTTCGCGGTTAGCGCGTGCCGTGGCCAGCTTCGCGCCCGAGGTGTACAGGTCTATCGCCGAAGCGCCGCCGAGCTCGAACTTGCGCTGCACGGCCTTGTATGCCGTTTCTTCAGCCGTGACCCTGGCCGTGGCTGCCTCCAGCTCATCGGTCGCCGCGTCATAGTCAAGTCGTGCTTCCGATTTCTGACGGTCTGTCTCCAGTCGCGCTTCCTCCAGCAGCGCTTCCTGACGCTTAACCTCAAGTCTGGCTTTCTTCAGTCCGTTCACCCGCGACAATCCGTTGAAAATCGGGAAGTATACCGAAAATCCGATATATTGCCCCATGTTATCGTGCCACTGCTGCGAGAAACGACGGTTGACATAATCGGCTCCGAATATCTTGTAATATGAAGTAGATACGCCTGCATTCAGGGATATGACGGGCGAGAAAGCGCCCTTTGCGGCCCTGAGGCTGTACTTGCTTTGCTGCAGGCCGAGTCGGGCCTCCGCTATCCGGGGATGCACGAACTCCGCATCAGGTTCTCCGTCATATTCTTCCTCCGTCAGTTCCAGTTCGCTGTCATCGGGTTCCATACCCATTGTGCTACGAAGCGTCAGATATGCCTTGCTCAGCAGGTTGCGCTGGTTTGTCAGCTCGTAACGGTCTGCGGCGACGATGGCTTCCACTTCTGCGACGTCGGCACCGCTCTTGGTGCCGAGCTCCATGCCGAGCTCAGCGGCTTTCAGATTCCGCAGGTCGCGCTCAAGCTGCTCCTCCATCTGAGTTACCATCGCCTTGCAGTACGACACGTTGTAGAACGACCGGATCACTTCGAGCGAAATGTTGTCCGCCTCAAGCCTTGCGGCTTCTTCCTGACGGAGCTTGCCGGTCTTTGCTGCCTTAAGGTTGTTTATGCTCACCAGGCCATCGAACAGAGGGAGCGACATCTGGAGCCCGAAGCCGGTGTACAGGGTCTTGCGGTTGTCGTAGGTGTTTGTTTCGGGGTCGATGTTGCGACCGAAGCTGAGATTGCCGCTTGAGGACAGCCCCACCGAAGGCATCAGGTCGGAAGCGGCTATGCGGCTGTCGATGGCGCTCTGGCGCACCGCGATGCCGTTTATCACATTGCGCGGGGCATGGTCGCGGGCATAGACCAGACAATCGTTCAACGTCATCTGCGCTATGCCCGGCAGACCGCCCAATGTAAACAGTATGGAAAAAATCAGTTTCTTCATCGTCTTTGTTTATGACGATGCAAATTTATATCTCGCCAATCCGATTGTCCCATTAATTTTGAAGAAACCGCATTTTGCACATTGAAATCGTCTAAAATTTAGACAATCGTTTCCGTTGAATCCATTTTTCCGGTAATTCACTTTGCGCATACGCCCATACGCGTTAAATTTGCATCATGAAAATACTGATAATCGATGACAACAAGGCGGTGCGGCTGTCGCTTAAGATGGTGCTGGGAAGCGAGTTCGACAGCATCCTGACCATCGGCGACCCGACGTTGCTTCCGGCATTGTTGGCCAACGGCGACTTCGATGCCGTGCTGCTGGACATGAATTTCGACACCTCGCGGCTGGACGGCAACGACGGGCTGTTCTGGCTGGAGCGTATCAAGTCGATGCCTCACCCGCCGGCCGTGGTGCTGATCACCGCTTTCGGCGACATCCGGCTTGCCGTCGAGGCCATGAAGCGTGGCGGCGATGACTTCGTTACCAAACCCTGGGACAACGACGACCTGATAGCAAAGGTTAAGTCGGCCATCCGCAAGAACCGCCAGGCCCGATCGGAACAGGCCGTACTGTCGCAGGCCAAGGACACCAAGGCGCGTCAGGACAAGCTCGACGCCATGACCCTCGACGAACTCAAGGCCGACCACATCAATTCGGTTGTGGCACGCTGCAACGGCAATCTCACTCAGGCCGCCAAACTATTGGGCATAAACCGTCAGACTCTTTATAACCAGTTGAAGAAGTGAACCGTTTCCGTCTGAATTTCATACTCTGCATAGCGGGGACAGTGCTTTTTACGGCATTCGCCACGCTATGTTTCGCCTATGGCAGACATGCCTTAGGCATTCTTTCGCTTATACCCCTCGTTATCTCCATCATTCTGCTGTGGCGCCTGGTGCGGCGGGTGATCAGGTCAATGTCCGATTTCATGGATGCGCTTGACATGAACGACACCACCATCCGGTTCGCGGAGAGTCACGACCCGGACATCAACCGCATGTCGAATACCATGCGGCGCATTATGGCCGTCTACAGTTCCAGCCGGATGGAGCTGGAGACGCGCAAGCTGTATTACGACCGCATCCTGCGCATCACGACACACGAACTGCGCAACGCCATCACTCCGATAGTGTCGCTGAGCGCGGACATGAAGCGCAATCCCGACCGTTACAAGGGCGAGAATCTGAACGAAGCCGTGTCGTTGATTTCTGACGAAAGCCAGAGCATACGCCGTTTCCTGGATTCGTACTATGAGCTGACGCACCTGCCTAAGCCTCAGATCGAGACCATCGATGTGATGGAGTTTTTCACTGGCATACGGAAGGCGTTTGCGATTTATCTGACTGACAACGGTCTTGACCCTGACATTATGGATTATACCATACCGGTAGACATGCGGCTTCGTGCCGACCGCGACCTGCTGGGACGTCTTGTTACCAACGTGCTGCGAAACGCGGTGCAGGCAGTTGCCGGTGTTTCCGAGCCGCATATTCATGTCGACGTGTCTGTGAGCGAAGGGCGTCCGTATATCAGCATCGAGGACAACGGCTGCGGCATACCGGCGGAGATGATGCAGAATCTGTTCCAGCCGTTCTTCACCACCAAACCGGGCGGCAGCGGCATCGGCCTGTGCCTGAGCCGTCAGATAGCCCGTCTGCATGGCGGCGACTTCACCATCTCCTCCACCCCGGGCCACGGCACCAAAGCCATCATCACTCTCTGAAGTAAAACTTTCGGGTCATTATGGCGTTTATTATGTAAACTCTTAATAGCATACTTTATGGATTTGAAGGCACTTTACAACTTGTCGTACGGAGTATACATCGTCGGAGCGTTCAAGGACGGGCGCGCCGTCGGCTGCACCATCAACACCTGTTTCCAGTTAACGTCCAAGGGACCTATCGTGGCAGTATCACTGAATAAGAGCAACTACACACTGGAGGCGGTGAAGGAAAGCGGACGCTTCTCCGTTTCCATCCTGTCGCAGGATACGGATCCGATGCTTATAGGCCGGTTCGGTTTTTTCAGCTCGCGCGACACGGACAAATACGAAGGCATCGGCTATGATCTGATCGATTATGTGCCGTGTGTGAAAGGCACGTTTGCCGGCCGGCTGATACTCGAGGCGTACGAGACGGTGGACTGCGACACGCATACCCTCGTACTGTGTCATCTGGTCAACGCCGTGGAAGGCACCGGCACCCCGATGACCTACGCCTACTACCACAACGTCATCAAAGGCCAGGAACCCCCGACCGCCCCGCTCTACCGCAAAGAATAGCAATCAATTTTCCACCAACAGACTATATATTGAATGACAGCCCATGTATCGGGCGACAGTCTATGTATTGGGTGACACGGCTACTAAGTCGTGCATCCCATTATGTATTGTCCTCGTAGAGGCGCGGGCGCTCCGTGCCGCGCTCAGGAACGCAAAGCGACCTATATCATTCAGTTTACTTTCATCAAGATTCCGTTTACGCGCAAGTTTCAGATCCTTAAGATACTGGCACGTGACTTCAATCTGATAACTCACTGTCGACTAATTTTAAATATTCATTAAAATCTGAGCAAACAACTGTCTGACCATTCTCAAGTTCATCAATCGCTTTGAGAGTTACAGGATTTGGCATGGAATCATTCACCTTCGATTCTTTTACTGAGACTACCCTCGCAGCATTTTGATGGCTCGCTTCACGTCATTGAGCATAGATTCGTCTTCCAACGATACTATTAATTGAGTCATAATATTTTCCGATTAAAACGTAAAGATACAAAAAGTTTTAGCATTCACAAAAATATTAACAATTATCGGCGCGGTCCGGCCTGCTCGCCAGATGCGTCAGATGGGTAACACGCTATTCTGTGTCGATTTTCTCGAGTTTGATATTAACCTTAAAGTCTACATCGGGGAAGCCGGTACCATAAGGAGTACCAATAAAATTCCCATCCTCATCATACCCATACGAATCTCCTGAATTAAAGTATATCTTTTTATCAGGCTTATCGCCATACCAGAATGCTTTGCGTCCATTGCGTCCATTACGAACATCTTCAACAGTCATTGACTTCCCATCGTCAGAAATTATGAAAGATACCGGACTGATATTATTAAAACTTACGCTTTCTTCCTGGAAGGTATGTCCCGAACTAAAAGACCAATCCGCTTCTCCACATATAAAATACACAGGATTACCCTTTTTGTCGTCACACATTTGTTGATTAGGTTCCAATATCAGCTTATGGCCCTCTATAGTTCCAGTGACATTCCCATCGGGATATTCCAAAAACAGACCCTTAATCGCTACGCTATTCCCGGCCGTGGTTATTATCACATTATTCGTCCGATTATTGTAATCACCCCCGGCAGTCATACATTTATAAGAATCGTAGGTCATCTTCCATGTTCCCGACGGCACAAATTCAGAATCCATATCTGTATCCGACTTTGAATCAGACCCCGGAGATACTTCCTCGTCGCGTGAACATGCCGATGAAGCACCTGCCAGCAATACCCCGGCAGTCATTACAATGTACAACAACCTTCTCATACTTTATATCTGACTCCTATTTGTAAAGCGTTTCTTTTTATAAGAACATTATTTGTATAGCAGTTATTGCATTTCACTGACATTTTGCTTTCATAGACCGTTAATTTTTATATTCTAATCTATATGGTCTTGATTTTAGATAATATCAGCGACATTTAATCCGTGTCTGATGCGCGGCACGGAGTGCCCGCACCACTATGCAAAGCCTACTGATAAATCATAAGGACTTTCCTTCATCGTCCTTGGACTGTTGCTGTAGGTAAAAAATCTCTTTCTGACGTTCTATCTCGGCTCGGAGCTGCTCGGGCGACGGCATATAAGTCATATACTTAGACGCAAACATGTGATCGTTGTCATGTAGCACTGAATAACGCGCAATGTCTTCGTCCGTATCACCACATAGAAGTATCCCAATGGTGGGATTATCGCTCTCAGTACGTTTAAGTTGATCGTACATCCTCACGTACATATCCATCTGTCCGACGTCCTGATGACGAATCTTTGATGTCTTCAGATCAATCAACACGTAGCATTTCAGATAGATGTTATAGAAAACAAGATCGATAAAGTAGTCCTCTTTCTCTGTATGGATATGTTGCTGACGGGCTACAAATGCAAAACCTTTGCCAAGCTCAAGCAGAAATTTCTCCAGATTATCAATTATGGATTGCTCCAGATCTGTCTCCCTGAATGATGAGTCTGCAGTGAAACCCAGAAATTCCCCTATGACAGGATTTTTAATAAAATCTGTCGGATCGGGATACTGCAATGGAGCCGTCAGTTGCAACATTTCTTTATCGACAAGGTCTTTGCGCTGAGAGGCAAGCCGACGATGATAATATTGCGAGCTGATATTGCGCTGAAGGGTTCGCACACTCCAATCCTGAGATGACGCTTCAGCTTCATACCATTGACGGGCTTCGTCATTAAGCTCTTGAATAAGAACACGATAATGTGACCAAGAAAGTAAATCAGCAGATTTTCCACACAGTGTGTGGAAAATTCGCGGGAACATATTGAAGAAATTTACATAACTGTAAAGATTCGTCTTGGTGAACCCTTTACCGTAAGTGGCCGTCAGCCGCCTGGAAAGTTCCTTGATTACCGAAGCCCCATATTTGGCGCGGTCCTCGCCGTTGAGTTCTTCTTCGGCTATAATCTGCCCCAACTCCCAGTTTCGCCTTACAAGGCTCTCATTTACCTGACGGTAGGCTTTTGCACGTGCATCTTCAATAATGGCGGACGCCCGTTGTATAGAGGCTCTATAACCTCAGGTGCAGGCAATGGTGTATTTTGTCGAATTATCTTACTCATCAGGAATAGCTTAACAATTTATCAAGACTACAAATTTACAAAAAAAATATGTCAATAGAAAAAAGTTGACGGAAAAAGCCATAGCCTTTTCCGTCATGGTTATGATTAAAAAACCAAGTACTTATATTTCCGCATCGGGCATACCCTGAATGCGCTTTACAGGGCGCGGAGGTCGCGGATGCAGGCCTTGGGGTCGGGGGCCTTGAATACGTAGGAGCCGCTGACCAGGATGTCGGCGCCGGCTTCGGCCAGCAGCGGGGCCGTGCGGCCGTTGACGCCGCCGTCGGCCTCGATCATGGCTTTCGAACCGGTCTCGTCTATCAGGGCGCGCAGACGGCGTATCTTGTCAAGGCTGTGCATTATGAATTCCTGGCCGCCGAAGCCGGGGTTTACCGTCATGATCAGCACCAGATCCACCTCATGAATCACGTCGCGCAGCATCTCGACCGGCGTGGAGGGACACAGCGTGACGCCGGCCTTCATGCCGGCCTGATGGATGGTGTGGATGCAGCGGTCCAGGTGCACGCAGGCCTCCTGATGTACGTTCATGATCTCGGCGCCGAGGTCGCGCACCTGACTCACCCATTTCTGCGGCTCGACTATCATCAGATGCACGTCCAGAGGTTTTGTAACCACTTCCGACACCGATTTCAGGACAGGGAACCCGAACGATATGTTGGGAACGAACACCCCGTCCATTACATCAAGATGCAGATAGTCTGCCTCCGATTCATTGATCATCTGAAGCTGAGGCTTCAGGTCGGCGAAATTGGCTGCGAGCAGCGACGGACTTACTTTCATGTGTTTTATGGTTTAAGAATGCACGATGCATTATTAAAAAAGCGCAATGCACAATTCGCGATGCGCAATTCTTATTTAGATTTAAGGATTCACTCTTTGGGCGCGGTGTCCTTCTTGCGGTGCTTGCCGAATGCATTCCAAAGTATCACTAAGATACATATCAGCAGGATGCCGTAGCCGGCCCAGGTCAGATAGCGGTTGTATTCCTCCACTTTCTCAAACAGCATTTCCGGCGGAACGGCGGTCGAGAGCCAGTAGCCGAGTCCGGCCAGTATGGCATTCCATAATCCGGCGCCAAGGGCGGTGAACAACGCGAACTGCCCCACGTTCATGCGCGAGATTCCGGCCGGTATCGAAATCAGCTGGCGTATAGCCGGAATCAGACGCCCTACGAAGGTGGACACCGCTCCGTGATCGTCGAAATATTTCTCGGCCTTCTCCACCTTGGCGCGGTCTATCATGCAGGCGTGACCTAATTTACTGTCGGCGAAGCGGTAGATGACCGGACGGCCCACCCACAGCGACAGGTAATAGTTGATGAACGCTCCGCACAATGCCCCGAGCGTGGCCATCACTACCACCATATATATGTTCATGTCCGAACCGGCACCGGAATTGGTGCAGGCCAGATAAGCCGCCGGGGGCACGACCACTTCCGACGGGAAGGGTATGAACGAACTCTCGATGGTCATGAACACGAACACGAACAGATAGTTGGCATTCTCCACGAACCATTGGAAGAAACTGCTGGCATCGAATATGGCCAGAGGTATCATGTCAAGTATCATAAATATTCAATCAGGAATTAAGTTTAGCGGCCACTTCGGCAGCCAGGGCACGAGCGGAGTTGCGGACATCTTCGTCAATGCCCTGCTTCATCATCACGAAGCCCTGCATTTCCATACCTGCTGCGGCGCAGAAATCGTCCATTTCCTTCTTTACAACGTTCGCGGCCCACGTATAACTGCCGAATCCGGCGAACACCTTGTTCTTCACCTCGCGCACCTGCAGGGCCGTCAGCAATGACCTGACGGGCGGGAACAGCGTCATGCTGTATGTGGCGCTCCCCACAATCAGACCCTTGTAACGGAACGCGTCGCTGATCATATAGCTCATGTCGCTGTGCGAGGCGTTGTGTATCCTGATGTTCTTCACTCCGGCCTCGGCCAGTCCGCGGGCTATCTCCTCGGCCACCTCGGCCGTGTTGCCGTACATCGAGCCATAGATGATGGTCACGCCATCCTCACCTTCGTAGCGGCTCAGGCGGTCGTAGATACCCATCACTTCGGCTATCTTCTCATGCCATACCGGGCCGTGGGTGGTGCAGATATAATCGGGCGTGACGCCGTTGAGTTTCTGCAAGGCTTGCTGCACGAAGCGGCCATACTTACCCACGATGTTGCTGTAATAGCGGTACATCTCGTCCCAATATACGGTTGTGTCCATCTCCGTATCGATCAGACCGCCGTTCAGCGCGCCGAAGCACCCGAACGCGTCGCCCGAGAACAGCACTCCCCTTTCGGCTACATACGTCATCATGGTCTCGGGCCAGTGTACCATGGGCGTGAGGCGGAACAGAAGATTCATGTCGCCGAGGTCAATTGTGTCGCCGTCCTTGACGGTCACGAAGCGGCTGTCGTCGTCCACGTGGTAGAAGCCTTTGATCATGCCCACGGTCTGAGCGTTGCCAACGATTTTCAGGTCAGGCCAGCGGCGTACCACCTCGGGAATGGAACCGGAATGGTCAGGCTCCATGTGATGTACCACCAGGTAGTCGGGCGTGGAGCCCTGCAGCGTACGCTCCACTGCGTCGAGGTATTCGTGAACCTCGGTGATCTCTACGGTGTCCATAAGCGCCGTACCTTTCGAGCCACGCACCAGGTAGGCGTTGTAGCTCACACCGTACGGCAGCGGCCACATGCCCTCGAACTTATCGGTAACGCGGTCGTTGACGCCCGTGTAATATATGCCGGATGTTATTTCTCTTATGTTCATAATCCAAGATCTGTGATTCTGTTGGGATATGCCTCCAGGGCATGCTCCAGAATGTCAAGGCCTTTGGCCAGATACTCAATGTCATGCACGTATGCGATGCGCGCCTGTCGGCGTCCCATTGCGGGATTGGAATAGAATCCGCTGCCGGGAGCCAGGAACACGGTGCCCCCTTCGTACTCAAACTCCTCGAGGCACCACTTGCAGAACTTGTCGGCGTCGTCCACCGGCAGCTCCACCATCGTATAGAAGGCGCCGTCGGGCATCGGGGCGTAGCAGCCCGGGATGCGGTTGATGCGCTCCACCAGGAAGTCGCGGCGCTTCTTGTACTCGTCGTACACGTCCCTGATGTATTTATCGGATGCGTCCACCGAGGCTTCGGCCACAATCTGGCCTAACAGCGGAGGGCTGAGACGTGCCTGACAGAATTTCATCACGGCGGCGTGTATCTCCGGATTACGGCACACCAGAGCGCCGATGCGGATACCGCACTCGCTGTAACGCTTCGACACGGAGTCAATCATCACCGTGTTGTAGGCTATGCGGTCCAGGCTCATAACCGACGTAAACTTCTGGTCGGTGTAGCAGAACTCGCGGTACACCTCGTCGGCGAACAGGAACAGGTCGTACTGCTCGCAGATGTCGGCGATGGCCTCCAGCTCCTTGCGGGTATAAACGTATCCCGTCGGGTTGTTGGGGTTGCACAGCAGGATGGCGCGCGTACGGTTGGTGATCTTCTTCTCGAAGTCCTCGACAGGCGGCAGTGCGAATCCATCGTGAATGTTGGAGGGCAGCGGACGGATACGTATGCCGGCCGAATCGGCGAAGGCCATATAGTTGGCGTAGGCCGGCTCAGGCACTATTATCTCGTCGCCCGGATCCAGACAGGCCATGAAGGCGAACAGCACCGCCTCCGAACCTCCCGCGGTCACTATGATCTCGTCGGGACTGATGTCCAGTCCGAAACGGTGATAATACTCGGAAAATTTCTTGCGCAGGCTCTCCAGGCCGTCCGACGGCGAATAGGCCAATACGCGCAGATGGATATTTTCCACAGCCTCCAGCGCCTCGCGGGGAGTATGGATATCCGGTTGTCCAATGTTCAGGTAATAAACGGAAAGGCCCCTCCGGGCAGCCGCATTGGCCACGCCGGAGAGCCTTCTGATAGGTGACGAGGGCATGTAAATCCCTCGTTTTGACGGATGTAACATTTTTAACGTATAAACAGCAGCTCGCGATACTTGGGCAACGGCCATATCTCGTTGTCCACCATAAGTTCCAGATTGTCGATGTGTGTGCGGATCTCGTCCATCTTGGGCATCACGTCGTCGTGATAGGCTATGGCCTTGTCACGCTCGGAGGGCATGCGGTTGGCCTTGTGGCGCACCTCGATCATCTCCTTCACCTTGGTCTTGATGGCTGCTATGTTCTCACTTATCTGTTCTATATTCTCCATGTCGATTGCCGCGATCGTGTCGGCCTTGTCGCCCGAGAACAGCTGCTTGATCTTATACACGTTGTCAAGCAGCGTGGACTGGTAGCGCACGGCGGCGGGGATGATGTGGTTTATGGCCAGGTCACCCAATACGCGGCTTTCGATCTGTATCTTCTTGGAGTATGTCTCCCACTTCACCTCGTTGCGGGCCTCTATCTCCTTGAGGCTGAGGACGCCCGATTTCTCGAACATCTCCACGCTTTCGGGGCGTGTGTATGCGTCGTACATCAGGGGAGCCGAAGTCTCGGTGTCGAGACCGCGCTTGGCGGCTTCCTCCTTCCATTCGTCGCTGTAACCGTTGCCGTCGAAGTGGATAGGCTTCGAGGCCACGATGAGCTTGCGTACCTCGGACAGGATAGCCTTGGTCTTGTCCTCGCCGGCGGCCATGCGCTTCTCGACGGCGTCGGCAAACTCGTTGAGCTGCACGGCCATGGCGGCGTTCAGGGCAATCATGGCGGCGGCATTGTTGGCCGACGAGCCTACTGCGCGGTATTCGAAGCGGTTACCCGTGAATGCGAAGGGGCTGGTGCGGTTGCGGTCGGTATTGTCCAGCATCAGCTCGGGAATCTGGGCCACGTCTATGTTGAACTTCTCCTTGCCGTTCACTGTGAGCGAGTCGCTGTCGTGTTTCTCGATCTTGTCGAGGACCTCGGACAGCTGGCGACCCAGGAACATCGAAATGATGGCCGGGGGTGCCTCGTTGGCGCCCAGGCGGTGCTGGTTGGTGGCGGTTATGATGGATGCCTTCAGCAGACCGTTGTGCTTATGCACGGCGGCCATGACGTTGGCCACGAAAGTGACGAAGCGCAGGTTGTCCTCGGGAGTCTTGCCTGGAGCGAACAGGAGCTTGCCGGTGTCGGTGCCGAGGCTCCAGTTGTTGTGCTTTCCGCTGCCGTTGATACCGGCAAAGGGCTTCTCGTGCAGCAGCACGCGGAAATTGTGACGCTTGGCCACCTCCTCCATAATGGACATCAGAAGCAGGTTATGGTCGTTGGCAAGGTTGCACTCCTCGAATATCGGAGCCAGCTCGAACTGATTGGGAGCCACCTCGTTGTGACGGGTCTTGGCGGGTATGCCGAGCTTGTGGGCCTCCAGCTCCAGGTCGAGCATGAAAGCCTCCACGCGGCTTGGGATGGAACCGAAATAATGGTCCTCCAGCTGCTGGTTCTTGGCCGATTCGTGACCCATGAGGGTGCGACCGGTCATCACCAGGTCGGGACGTGCGGCATACAGAGCCTCGTCCACCAGGAAGTATTCCTGCTCCCAGCCAAGGTATGCCACAACATGCTTCACCTCGGGATAAAACAAGTGTGCCACGCGAGTTCCGGCCTTGTCCACGCTGTTAAGCGCGCGGAGCAGAGGCGTCTTGTAGTCAAGGCTCTCGCCCGTGTAGGAGATGAACACCGTGGGGATACACAGCGTGTTGTCCTCGATGAATGCGGGCGACGAGATGTCCCATGCCGAGTAGCCGCGAGCCTCGAAGGTGTTGCGGATGCCGCCGTTGGGGAAGCTGGATGCGTCGGGTTCCTGCTGGACCAGAAGCTTGCCTGAGAATTTCTCTACCACTCCACCTTTGCCGTCATGCTCTATGAAGGCGTCATGCTTCTCGGCGGTGCTGCCGGTCAGAGGGTGGAACCAGTGAGTGTAATGGCGCGCGCCGTTGTCCAGCGCCCACTGCTTCATGCCCTGGGCCACGCTGTCGGCCAGCTCGCGGCTCAACGGCTTGCGGTTGTCGATGGCGTCTATCAGCGCCATGTACGTCTCGCGGGGCAGGTACTCAAACATCTTCTGTCGGTTGAACACCTGCTTGCCGTAGTACCGCTCTACCCGCTCCTTGGGAAGCTCAACCTTCACTGCTTTCCGGCCGGTGGCCTCAAGCACACTCTTTACTCTGAGGTTTGACATAAAATTATAAATTAGGGTAACTCTCTTGCTTTATTTACCTTTACCTTTTATCTATTCCGTATATTTCACCGCAGTGTCCCGACGCCTCGTGCATCCGCCCTCGTGCATCCGCCCTCGTGCATCCGCTTCGGGTATCCGCTTTGGGTATCCGCCTCATGCATCCGCCTCATGCATCCGCTGCGTTTTTTGTTCCGGCTGCTTGGCTTCAGCCAAGTCCCACCGTTTCCAGTCTTTTCATCGCCTCGCGGGTCTTCTCCTCGGTATTGAAGCCGGTGAAACGGATCCAGCCCTGACCCAGGCTGCCGAATCCCACACCCGGCGTGCAGCTGATCTGCGCCTGCTCCAACAGCGTCTCGAACAGCTTCCAGCTGTCGTCGGCCGCCGGCGATTTCACCCATACGTACGGTGAATCGAGTCCGCCGTATACCTTGAATCCGGTCTTAAGCATCGCATCGCGGATGATGCCGGCGTTGCGCAGGTAATAGTCCACATTCCGGCGTATCTGCTCCCGGCCTGCTGCGGTGTAAAGGGCCTCGGCACCGCGCTGTATCACATAGCTTGCACCGTTGAACTTGGTGGTCTGACGGCGCAGCCACAGTTTGCGCAGCTGCACGCGGTTGCCCTCGGCGTCCGTGCCTGTAACCTCGGCCGGCACCACGGTGTAACCGCAGCGAAGTCCGGTAAAACCGGCCGTCTTGGAGAAGCTGCGCACCTCGATGGCCACCTCGCGCGCGCCCTCTATCTCATAGATGCTGCGGGGCACGTCGGCGCTGCGCACGTATGCGCAATAGGCCGAGTCGTAGATTATCACGGCATCGTTGCGGCGCGCATAGTCCACCCAGGCCTTCAGCTCGGCGTGAGTGAAGGCCGCACCCGTCGGATTGGCAGGCGAGCAGAGGAATATCACATCGGCATGAGCCTCGGGAGGCGTCGGCTTGAAACCGTTCTGCTCCGTGCAGTCCAGGTATACGAAGTTGCTCCACTTGCCGTCCACCAACTTACCGCCGCGTCCGTCTATCACGTTGGAATCGACGTAAACCGGATAGCCGGGGTCGGTCACGGCCACGACATTGTCTTTAGAATATATATCGCCTAAATTGCCGAGGTCGCTCTTGGCGCCGTCCGACACGAAGATGTCATCGGCCGAAATGCCGAGACCGGCATAGTCGCCGTCGGCTATGGCCTCGCGCAAAAACGCATAGCCCTGCTCCGGACCGTAGCCATGGAACGTATCGCCGGCCGCCATATCATCTACTGCGCGGTGCATGGCCTCGATGCACGCCTGCGGTATCGGAAGCGTCACGTCGCCGATATCCATGCGTATCACCTCGCTGCCGGGATGCGACTCCTTATATTCACGCAACTTGCGGGCTACCGTCGAAAACAGGTAGCTCTCAGGCAATTTCTCAAAATTATCGTTTATCTTCATCTTTATTCAATTAGCAATTAGTAATCAGTAATCAGCAACGCCCACTTCATCACTCATCACTATAACTTAATACCTGTAAAAACTTCCGTCGCACACGAACCGTGCCGGCCCGGTCATCATCACATGGTTGGTGGCCTCGTCCCAGCGGATGTGCAACGTGCCGCCACGCAGCACTATATCCACCTCGCGGTCGGTGTGACCGTTCAGCACGGCGGCCACGGCCGTGGCGCACGCACCGGTGCCGCAGGCCAGGGTCTCGCCCGTGCCGCGCTCCCATACGCGCATCTCGACATGGCCTCGGTCCACCACACGGGCGAACTCGATGTTGGCCTTGCGCGGAAATACCTCGGCGCGCTCCAGCTCCGGTCCACGGCCCAGAACCTGCTCGTCGGTTATCTCATTAACAAAAACAACAGCATGAGGATTTCCCATGCTGACTGCCGTAATGTCGTATTCCGTATTGTTGACAGTGATTCGCTCGTTTATCATGCGGTCGGCGCTGGTGCTGACCACCGGCACCCGATCGGGCCGAAGCTCAGGCTCGCCCATATCCACGGTCACCTCGGTCACCTCGCCGTTCTCAACATGCAACTTCAGCACCTTGATGCCGGCAAGGGTCTCCAGCGTCACCTCCGTCTTGTCCGTGAGGCCGCGGTCGTAGACATACTTGCCGATACAGCGCGACGCGTTGCCGCACATTTCGGCCTCGCTGCCATCGGAATTATACATACGCATACGGAAATCGGCCACGTCCGACGGACATATCACTACCAGTCCGTCCGAACCCACCCCGAAATGCCGGTCGCTAACCTCTACGGCCAATTTGCTTAAATCTTCGGGAATTGCCTCAAAACCATTCAGATAAATGTAGTCGTTACCGGCGCCGTGCATCTTTGAGAACCGCACCTCGCGTTTCCCAGCACTCGCCGATTTGTCGTTGTAAGTACTCATACTTCGGTCTTGAAAGCGCAAAGTTATAAATAATTTCCGAAACCTTCAAAAAAATTTTTAAGTCCCCGGGCCGGCCGGCTACCTTGCAAGATCATTCATATCCTTCCCCACCATGGTGCAGACGCATGAGTCGGACCATACGTTTTCGGCGGTCTCTATCATGTCGATGATGGTATATATTGGCAGAATCACACCCATCACGGCCACCGGAGCCCCCATACCGGTCATCAGCGACAACGTCAGGAAATAGCATCCCATCGGCACGCCGGCGTTGCCTATGGCGGCAATCACCGAAATGGCCACCCACATGGCAATGGTGGCGAAATCGATGGTCATTCCGCCGTTCTGCAGCACATACAGCGACGTGACGGCTATGAAAGCGGCGCAGCCGTTCATGTTGATGGTGGTGCACAGAGGCAATACGAACCGCGAGACACGCGGACTGACGCCCATGCGTGTCTCCGCGTTCTGCATCGTCACCGGCAATGTGGCCGCAGAGCTTTTGGTGAACAGGGCCATCATCACCGCCGGCGCCATCGCCTTGAACACCCTGACGGGATTCAGCCCCCGTGCCATCAGGAACAACGGCAGCACTATCAGCATCTGGGCTAAGTTGCCGCACAGCACCACCAATACGTATCTGCCCAATGTGTCGAGCATCACCCCACCCGATGCCTGAGCCGTCAGCTGCCCGGTAAACGCCACGATACCCAACGGCAGGGTCCATATCAGTCCGCGTATCAGCATGAACAGCATCTCCTGCAGGCCGTCCAGGCCCTTGCGCAACACAGCCTTTCCCTCCGTATCCGGCATTCGCGATATGGCGAAGCCCATGGAGAAAGATATGATAAGTATCGACAGCACGTTGCCTTCGAGCATCGGCTTGAGGATGTTGTCGGGGATTACCGACAGGAAATGCTCGCCCAGCGAGAAGTTCCTGAGATTGTCCGGCACTGCGCCTGATTCCGTTGCGAGCAGGCTTTCAGGCAGATTCTCCGGTCTGACCAGGGCGAACAACGCGCCGCCTACCACGGCCGCCGCCAGCGTGGTGAGCAATGTATATTGCAGGGCCTTACCGAACGTTTTTGCCGTGGACTTGTCGCGACCGAACGATGCCAGCGTCGTAATCACCGCCAGCGCGATGGTCGGCACGGCCAGGAGCTGGAACAGCCGCGTATAGATAGTGGCTATCACATTGGCCGCTTTGTCAATGGCCCTCACTCCGAGCAGTCCTAACACCACGCCGAGCATCAACGCACCAAGCCATATCATAAGCTGCTTGCGATCGAAACTCGACTTCGTATTTGGCCGTGCGTCGCGTTCCGGCAAAAAACGGTTTCTACCCTCTCCAATTTCCCTATGCTTTTCTCGTTCGTGTCCCTTTCCGTACTCCTTTTCCATAAATTATAAATTCATGCCTTGTGTCATTGATATAACAATTACGCCGCAAATAATATCAATCGCAATTACCCTTATTCATTCAGTGTTATATTTGGCACCATGCATGGGAAATGCATTGGGAAAAATACCCGATGTCATCTTCTCGCTATTGCCTCATCTAATGAAATTTATTATCTTTGCTCCGATAAAAACAAAACCCGATAGCTTGATATACAGGGGCTACCGGGATTCAACACTCTGCAAAGATAATAAGAAATTTTCGTAATTTTGCGTTATGAAACCTATAATTTGTTGCGTGGCCATATTGAGCATTGCCATGTTGCAAACATCTTGCAACACACATAGTCATACTTCAACATCGCAAAATAAAATTGATGAGTCAGGAGTATTCTACGAACCCGAACAGCAGCCCTACTATCTGCATGGAGACACTAAGGGCTTGTTGAATGACCTATATACCACTATTTCAGAGACCGCCCCTGCTACACAGGAATGTGTCAAAGGCAGAGCCGTTGTCAGGTTTGATATTTCACAAGACGGCCAAATAGACACCAACTCAATAAAGGTAGTAATAAACAGGTCTGTACCTGACGATTATTTGAAAGCAGCCATAGAAGCAATCAAAAAATTAGGTAAGTTTGAGCCCGGTAAAATGAACGGAATCCCTAAAAAAGTAACATGGAACCTTCCTATCGTCTATCCTGTTCCTCTTGAATACATAAAGACAACTGAGTAAATAATCTCGTCTTTAACAGTATACAACAGTGTTCCGTGACCATACTACAAAATGAGAAGTGTTAAAGGACTTTCCACTTGCCACTCCTTGCGGAACCGACACGAATAAGTTTGCCGGTTTTCTTCAACGCCGAAATAGTCCTGTCAATACTGCTCTTTGACTGATTGGTTGCTTTGGCAATTTCCGCTATTGACATATTAGCATTAACTCCAATCAACGTCAAAACCTGCTCAGAAAGTGTTTTTCCAACATCATCAACGTCACTTGACGTTGATTGACGTTGATTGACGTTAATCGGAAGTTCAAATCTAACTTCTGATTTTGTTATATCGCTCTCTATGGTTACAGCACAATCTGTCAAACTTTTCCAGTTCAGAATTTTGTCGATGCCATATCCTCCGTTTTCAGACAATTTTGCAAGTTTGAAGAAACGAAGTATGTTTGGATTGCGAGGTTGCGACACAATCGTCTGACCTAATAAGTTCAGGTTTACCGGGAAACTGCCGGGATTCTGTAATTGGATACTTGTGTCGAATACTCTCACAGTAGAGTGTATCTCACTGAAATAATCGGCATGAGCCAACATATTTACAAGTGCCTCCCTGATACAGTACAACCGGGTATTGTCATCGGGTGCAATTCCATCGGGGCGCGGTGAATATGGGTTGTCTATCCTTGTTCTGAGTCTTTGGAGTATTACCTTGAAATATTCCCATATATTTTCCTGTTCCTGTATGCGGAATGTATATCGTATGTCGGCATCCTGTATCGATGTGCCGGGTATCTCCATATAATCAATAAGGAAATCAGGATTATAACGTAATATCGCTTCGAGGCTTCCGAACATCAGCAATCCTCCTACTGAAAGCAAGCCATTTAACATTATGCCGGTCTTAACTGCGAATTCCGTATCAGGCAGCGTATTGTAGGTTAAATCCGGATTGAATGCCCTCAGATAGGCGCGGTAGTCCTGAAACGACCCTTGGTTTATATCATCATAGCACGACCCAAATACAGCTTCGTTAGACTTCTTGCCGAAAGCCTGGTCACGCTGCATGGCACGTATTTCGTATTCCGTGGCTCGCTGATCACCACTTCCAATACGGATATAGGTGTTTGACGGAATGCTGATATAAACCGGCTTATATTCCGACATTGGAATATAGAAAGCCAATACCGCTTTCCCATCAATATCGAATTTAGCCGTTTGAACAGATATACGTTGATTGAATTTGCAGTTCGACCGAAGAACTGTTACAAAATCCTGCTCCATCTTTTCTGCATTAGCAATGCCTTGGATTTCATAAGTCGATTTGCCCCCTGCTCTCCGTTCTTTTACGCCGAATACAATCCATCCTCCATCAGAATTAGAGAACGCACTGACTGTTTCCCATGCAGTTTTGGGAATTTCATTTTGGGCTTCTTTTATCTCGAAGTCATTCCATTCGACGCCGTTTAATCGGCTCAGCAGTTCTTCTTTTGTCATTCTCGTATATCTTTCTATGCAAAATTACAGAATTTTTCTGATTAAATCCACTATATGTGAATTTTAAATCCCTTCCTGCTTACCACGTGAACCTCAGTCCGATTGGCAACGTGAATTCAAAGGGCTTGTCCTGACGGATTGTCCTGACATCCGAGCCGGTGTTGAAATAATAGCGGAACGAGGGCTCTGCGTATATACTGAATGACGGTGTGAAATGATACTGGATGCCAAGACCTCCCTCCACAGACCACTGCACGGGAGCATGAATATGGAACTTATCGGTGCTAACAGCGCCCTCTCTCGGCAGATATTCCCATACGGACCATGTGCCATAAACCGGAATGTCCAACGCCCCGCCTCCCTGACCATACAGCGAGAATCCTCGGTACGTGAATATCCGATAGTTGATTTTTAATGGAATGCCTATATAATGTATACGTTGCGTTGTCTCCCTGTCCATCAACTCGCTTTCCGAAAGGAATTCCGACCGCAGGAACGTATAGCGGAGTCCGGTCTCAATGCTCCAGCTGGATGTGAGCGTTTTATTGACGGACAGTCCGATTACCAACGGCATGTAATGATGGGATTTTTCAGTGACCTCAATTTCTTCAATCGGATCGTTGGCATCCGACATATCGGGATCCGGTATCCGATAACGGTTCAAATCATTTTGACCAAAGCTGCCGGAGTACGCCAATGCCAAAGACCAGTCCCGGCTTTCGCTGTGCTTTGTGTTTAGAACATCTTCACGTACGATAAGTCTTTCTCGATTTACAATATTCGGAGACAGCATTACGGTGTCGTTCGTAATACTGTCATTCTCAACAGCAGGTATACTGTCGGCTGCGATTGTCGTTTCCGCTATATCCTGATGCACCTCAGGACGCTGTATCGCCTTGTATTTCATCCTTGAGCCTGGCGCGTCATCTCCTGTCGCTGAATCTGCGCTATCGATCGAGTCTTTGGCTAAGGGTAATTCCTTATCGGCGTTATTGCTTATAACCGGTGCCGGGCGCGTATCCTCATTGCGGTTGATAGTCCATTGCCAGATAAGCAATATAATTCCGATAGTCGAGAGTATGCCCATCTCCATACGGTATTGTTTTATCATACGTCGCAACATCGCTTTTGCATGAGTGAGTTGCGATGATGAGGAATGTGGAGCTATGCCGAGCATACCCGCTATCTCCTTATGAGAAAGCCCGTCAAGAACCGCAAGCCGAAAGACTTTGCCGTAGCCTTCGGGTAATTTGCTGATCATCTTATCCAGTTCTTCCCAGGTCAGTTCGCGTTCTTCATCTACAATCGCGTCGGCGTTATCGGCAATCTCGGTATCAGAAACAGCGACTGAAATATGGCTTGACCCGTCTTTCAGATATTGGAGAGACAGGTTCTTCATTATGGAGATAAGCCACGGCTCGACCTTTTCAGCATCCTTCAGTGATGATATGGAGGCAAATGCTATAAGGAAACCGTCATGCAGAATGTCCCATACCGCATCTTGATTATGGACATAATATGCTACAATCCTGTACATACGGACAAGGTAGGTCTGATAGAGAATCCCGAAGGCTTCTCTATCTCCCGACTGACAGCGCTGTATCAGATATCCTTTATCCATTGACTCATAGATTCACGCTACATCAAAAGACTGCATGAGACAATAAAAAATATTCTCACAAAATTAATAAAAACCACAATATCATAAAATTATTAACTTAACTTTCGCATATTGGAACTATTAAACTGCAAGTCACAGAACTGACGGCAAAAGCACGCTTTTCCCTTTTCACTGAACTTACAGAACAAACACAGAATAAATATATTGTATTTGTGACCTCTTTCGCCATTTGTCACAGATCCTGCTGTCGCAGGTGCCGGAACTTGCTCAGAATGCTTCTGTGACAATTCCTGTTGCCGTTTAAGACGGCTCTGTGCTATGGCCGAGTCTGTCCCGAAGATGCGAAAGAAAAAGTTCCGTGCCTTTCTGTCTGTTCTGTGCGGATGCACGGCATCCGAATAGTTCTGTGACTTGCTTTCCATTTAAGTCCATCATATAAACCTGCCGAAACTTAAATTTTAATCGAAGTGATGCAGTCTTTTGGCCATAAATCCATCTATACGGTGAGTTTATCAACAACTAAACACCAACATAACCAATGACAAATTTAATTAACAACATTTCGCTTATGAAACGAATACTACCGCTTGCCCTTATGGCGTCAGCCATAACGTCGGCTCCTGTGGTTACTGCCTCCGCAGAACGGATCGATCCCGTTTCGGTCGAAGATTCCGGATGCCTGAACACTCGCTCGGACAATCCGTATTCCCCGGACTACGATGCAGACTCATGGTCCATAACATACGTCAACGGCATTCTTACCGTGACATGGGAAAACTTCGTGGCCAACTGCTGTCCCTTCGGATTCACCACATGGTTTGAGAGAGATGGCAACAACCTGGTTTTCAACGCCCAGGAGAACAGTGCTCTATGCGAATGCGTATGCGCATTCAACGTCACCTCCACTTTCGGCCAAATAGAGCCCGGTCATTACACAATCACGTTCCGCAGATACGGCGAGTATATATTCTCCGGGGCAATCGACATTAAGGAGGGATCCGCCATCTCATGGGCACCCGCCCAATCCGGTATACGCACGGTCGGCCCGGCCAACGATCTGATTACGCTGACGCCCGCAGGCATGCTCCATGTCACGGCCGACAAGGAAGTGACCGTCGAAATCTACGATGCCGCGGGCATGATACGGTTCCGCATGGACTCCGACAGCAATTCCGACATCGACATCAAGTCCCTGCCGAAAGGCATCTACATCGCAAAGGCCTCCGACGGCGTCAATTCCGCCACCCTCCGCTTCGTCAGATAACTGACATAATATAAAAGGATATTTTTATTGCTTTTGCTTTCCGTTTGTTGGATTTATTTGTTAATTTTGTAATTGGAAAGTCCAAGGATGAATAACATCAAACACACAATATAACTCAAAAATCATGATCTCAAACAAACTGCAAGACGCAATCAACGGACAGATCGTAGCCGAGATGTGGTCGGCCAACCTGTACCTGTCCATGTCGTTCTATTTCGACCGCGAGGGTTATACCGGCTTCGCCAGCTGGATGAAGGCCCAGAGCAAGGAGGAGATGGAGCACGCCTACGAGATGGCTGACTTCCTGCACAAGCGCGGCGGCAACGCCCACATCGGCGACATCACTTCCGTACCCCAGAACTGGGAATCGCCCCTGCAGGCGTTCGAGGAGGTGTACGCTCACGAGTGTAAGGTATCGGCCATGATCAACGCCCTTCTGGATCTGGCCGAGGAGGAGAAGGACCGCGCAGCCCAGGACTTCATGTGGGGCTTCGTGAAGGAACAGGTCGAGGAAGAAGCTACTGCCAGCGGCATCGTAGACCGCATCCGTCGCATGGGCGGCACCGACATCTTCGGTCTCGACCAGGAATACGGCAAGCGCAAGTAATCATACCGCCAACAACAAGTAATCATACCGCTAACAAATAGAAAAGGTCGCGGACTTCCGCGGCCTTTTTAATTGTGCTTTCAGTTCTCTACTTATTCTTCTACTTTCAGTTCCTTACTTGTTCTTCTATCGGTATCGGTCGCGACGTCATCATGTCGTATGTGTTGATGGCGGCTATCACCGCAGTGCACCCGATCACGCCCCAGGCTATTACGGCAAACCAGTCGGCCACTACACTCATAACCGATTCCTGCGGCAACGTCACCTGCCAGCCGGCAACCAAGTCGCTCAGATACGGCAACGTCAGCGAGAACAGGAATCCAACCACAAAGCCCACTATGGCGGCTACTGCCACCGCCCTCCGGTTGCGGGCCCGCATTTCCTCCATACGACGCTTCACTATCTCCACCGATTCCATGTTCCGTTCCAGCCGGTTCATAAACAGGCTGTCTGACGACAGTTCCGGCTGAAAATCAGCAAACAGTGCCTTCAACTTATCATCTTCCATAGTCTCTCAGTTTTTTGACAATAACCCGCGCAGATGATTCCGACCACGTGACAGGTGCTGCTTCACCGCATCCTGCGACACTTCCTGAATATCCGCTATTTCCTTGACCGAATATCCCTCCATATAGAACAGCAATACAGAGGTCCGTTCCTTGGCAGGCAAGCGGTTCAGGGCCTCGTACAGATCCTGATAGGCAAATCCCGTGTCAGCGCCTTCGGGTGCCGACAGCTCACGGGCATCGTCATAACCCACCGTCAGCCGACGGTCGCGCTTGTGGTTCAGAAAGGTGTTGTAACCGATGCGATATATCCAGGCGTTGAACTTGTCGGCATTCTTAAATGAGTCGCAAGCCATATAAGCCTTGATATACGCTTCCTGAGCCACGTCGTCGGCCAACGAGGAATCGCCACAACACAGAGCCACCAGAAAGCGCCTGAACGCCTTCTGTGTGGCTTCCACATGAGAAATGAACTGCTCGCGCGTCAATCCTTTACCTGTTTACGGGTCACGAAATAGACCACCAGATAACTCAGACCAATAGCGAGCGACGCACCTCCGAATACCAATGGAACTATAACCGGATCGGAAGTAAATTCGGTTCCCATGCAGGCGGACACGGTGCCCACGATACATAACCCCAGGCCGACGAACGTGAACATACAGCCACGCAGCAGTCGCAGATTCAGGATCTCGCGAGCCGTTTTTGGCTTACGCTGATTCTGCAGAGCCTCGGCCAGTTTGTCGGCGTCAGGGCCGCAGTTGGCCTCGATGGCCTTCATCAGGATTTCGGCACGCTTGTTCTCAGCGTTGATCTGCGACCAATAATAGATGCCCACAATCGCCACCGGTAGCACCACACACACAAAGATAGGAACTAATATATCCACCATAATGTCTATAATTTAATTGTTTAACGTCATTTTTACGACCGTTCTTATCAGCGGTCTCACATTATAGACACAACACACTTCCAAAAGGTGACATCCTATCATTAATTTTTGACAGGAGAACAGGAGAAACAGTAGATTATCCGGTCTTTATTCACTAACTATATGCATAATGATTGGAGAACAGTAGTCATAAATCTCCTGTTTCTCCTGTTCTCCTGTCTAAAACAAATCTCCTGTCTAAACAAAAAGAGGGCCCGACCGCTGCGGATCGGGACCTCCGTTGTTTCTGTATGATGCAGGTTATTATTCTTCGGTCTGCGTCTCGGCGTATTCCTTCAGCAGCTTCTCCTGTACGTCGCCCGGAACGAGCTCGTAGCTTGAGAAGTTCATCGAGAACGAGCTGCGGCCGCCGGTGATGGAGCTGAGCGATGTGGAATAGCTGGACATCTCCTTCAGGGGCACCTTGGCGTTCAGCTTCTCGATACCGTTCTCTGAAGCCATGCCCATGATGATGGCGCGGCGTCCCTGCAGGTCGCTCATCACGTCGCCCATGGTGTCGCCGGGGGTCAGAACCTCCACGTCGTACACAGGCTCCAAGATCTTCGGATTGGCCTGCTTGAAGGCCTGGCTGAAGGCGTTGCGGCCTGCCAAGCGGAACGAAATCTCGTTCGAATCCACCGGGTGCATCTTGCCGTCATAGATCATGACGCGCACGTCGCGTGCGTACGATCCGGTCAACGGACCCTGCTCCATGCGGTCCATCAGACCCTTCACGATAGCCGGGATGAAGCGTGCGTCGATAGCGCCGCCCACGATACAGTTGTACACTACCAGTTTGCCGCCCCAGTCCAACGGAATCTCCTGCTTGTCGCGGACGCTCAGCTTGTATTCCTGGTTGCCGAACTTGTAGGTGTCAGGCTCGGGCATACCCTCGGTGTAAGGCTCGATGATCAGGTGCACCTCGCCGAACTGACCGGAACCGCCGGATTGTTTCTTATGACGATAGTCGGCACGTGCGGCCTTGGTGATGGTCTCGCGATAGGGTATCTTCTGCTCCTGGAACTCAACGGGAAGTTTCTCGTTGTTCTCTATGCGCCACTTCAGCGTGCGCAGGTGGAACTCGCCCTGACCCTTCACCAGAGTCTGCTTCAGTTCCTTGCTCTGCTCCACTATCCATGTGGGATCCTCCTCGTGCATACGGGTCAGGATGGCCATCATCTTCTCTGAGTCGGACTCCGTGACGGGCTTGATGGCGCGGATATACTTGGGCGCGGGATATTTGATGAAATCGAACTGCCAGTCGCAACCCTTCTCGTCCAGGGTGTTCCCGGTGCGCACGTCCTTCAGCTTCACGGCGGCGCCGATGTCGCCGGCCTCCAGCGCCTCAATGGGAGTACGCAGCTGGCCGCATACGGTGAATATCTGGGCCATACGCTCCTTGCCGCCGCGTGTCACGTTCTCCAGGTCGGCACCGGCCTTGAGCGTGCCGCTCATCACCTTGAAGTAGCTGACCTCGCCGATGTGCGGCTCCACGCTGGTCTTGAAGAAGAATACCGATACGGGACCGTCGGCCTTGGGCTCGACAGGCTCGCCTGCGGTGTTCTCGGGTGCCGGCATCTCGCTTACGAAGGGGCAGACGTTACCTAAGAACTCCATGATGCGGCGTACACCCATATCCTTGGCGGCGCTCAGCACCACAACGGGGAAGATGGAACGGTTCACCAGACCCTTGCGGATACCTTCGCGCAGGTCGTCCTCCGACAGAGGCTGGTCGTCGAAGAATTTCTCCATCAGCGTCTCGTCGTTCTCGGCAGCAGCCTCCTTCAGGGCGTTGTGCAGCTCCAGGGCCTTGTCCATTTCCTCGGCGGGAATCTCGGAAATAGTGGGAACACCTCCGTCGGGTCCCCATTCATATTTCTTCATCAGCAGCACGTCGATCATGCTGTGGAAGTTCGGGCCGCTCTCCAGGGGATACTGAATGGGAACCACGTGCGAGCCGAATGTCTCGCGCAGCTGTTCCATCACGTTGTCGTAGTCGGCTTTCTCCCCGTCCATCTGGTTAAGGGCGAACACCACCGGCTTCTTCAGCGCGGCAGTGGTGCGGAATATGTTCTGCGTACCTACCTCGACGCCATAGTCGGAATCGATCAGTATCAGACCCAGGTCGCTGACTCCGAGTGCCGTATAGGCGTTACCCACGAAGTCCTCCGAGCCGGGGCAATCTATGAAATTTAACTTCTTGCCGTTGAATTCTGCGTTGAACACCGTCGAGAATACCGAGTAGCCATACTCCTTCTCTACCGGGAAATAGTCCGACATTGTGTTTCCAGCCTCAATGGTACCACGGCGTTTTGTCACTCCACACTCGTAGACCATTGATTCCGCGAGTGTGGTTTTCCCCGAGCCCTTAGATCCCAACAGGGCTATGTTCTTGATTTCGTTTGTCTTGTAAATCTTCATAGATATAGAGATTTTTATTGGTTATCGCTATGTCGTGCGTTCTGGAGGTCCCCACACGCCCTCCGCGCACTTTGGTTTGCCCAAAATTAACAAAAATCTACATACATTAGTCACTCCGGCACTATGTTGTAAAACATATTTTTCATTTTTGCATCATTTTTCCATAAAATTATCAGACATGAGAACAGCAGAGATTATTGTAGACAGAAGAACAAGTGAGATTATTTTTGACAGGAGAACAAGTGTGATTATTTTAGACAGGAGAACAAGTGTGATTATTTTAGACAGGAGAACAGTAGAAACAGGAGATTAAAAATGGGAATAAGTTCTGATTCTTATATCCGACATTCAATTACAACTCCTGTTTCTACTGTTCTCCTGTCTATAAATATATTTCTCCTGTCTATAAAAAGTAATATTTATATCCTCATGTCTGAAATATTTCTTAATTTTGCCTTTATGTCCGAATGTATGAAAAATAAAGAGTGTCTTACTGTCAGACCGGGACACAGTGCGGGGATTTACGTGCACATACCGTACTGTGCGCGACGGTGTCTGTACTGTGATTTCTATACCGAGGGGGTGATTCGCGCGGACTGGCCGGCATACGTCACGGCACTGCTCACAGAGTTGCGTCAGCGTCTCGACGGTCCGGAAGGCGACATACTACGCGATGCCGACCGATATACCTTATATATAGGGGGCGGCACTCCATCGCTGATTCCTCTCGCGGAATTCCGGCGTCTCGCCGACGGCATAATCGGCATGACTGGAGGCAAGCCATCGGAATTCACCATCGAGGTGAACCCCGACGATGTGACGCAGGAGAAAGCCGAGGCATGGCGGGCTGTCAGGGTCGACCGCGTCAGCATGGGCGTACAGTCACTCATAGATTCGGAACTGAAGTTTATAGGGCGTCGGCATGATGCCGCTACGGCGATACAGGCGTACGGCATACTCCGACCGCTGTTCGACAATATCAGCCTCGACCTGATGTTCGGGCTTCCCGGACAGACTATGGAATCGTTACGGCAAACACTCGCCGGATTGATGCAGATGCGTCCCGAGCATGTCTCGGCCTATTCGCTGATGTATGAGGAGCGCACGGCATTGACGCGCCTTCGCGATTCAGGCAAGATACAGGAAGCCGACGAAACGCTGAGCGTAGATATGTTCCGCGCCATCTGCGACACGCTGGAACAAAACGGCTACGGACATTACGAGATCAGCAACTGGGCGTTGCCCGGTCGTGAATCCCAACACAACTCGACCTACTGGCAAAGTGTCCCCTACCTTGGACTCGGCGCCGGCGCCCACAGCTACGACGGCCACCGCACCCGCCGCAGCAACCTCCCCGACGCCCGCCTTTACGTCTCCTCCCTCTCAGACAATTCCAATTCCTCCCACTACACCACCGAGCACCTCGACTCCGAGGCACTTCGTGAGGAGATGATCATGACGCGGCTACGCACACGCCGTGGTCTCGATCTTGATGAATTTAGCTCCCGGTTCGGTCAGAAGGCTCTGGATTCATTGGTACGTCGCGCCGCTCCGATAATAGCGCGTGGCTTGCTTATCAATAACAACCGCCATCTGGTCCTGACCCGCGACGGCGTCATGCTTTCCGACGACATCATCACCGACCTGTTTTAGAAGCTGACCTGCAGCATGGCCTGGAGGCGGTTGTCGTGAGCCTGCTTTCCGTCGAAATTGACGCGGCGGCCGTAGTCGTACTCCACGCCTACCTGCACGATGGAGTTGATATTATAGAACATGTTGGCGGCAACATATTGGGCATACTTGTAGGTCGAACCCCATGTCGAATCCGCATCCTCGAACCGGTCGACATACGCACGGACATGGCTGTAGGTAGCCGTGGCGAACAGTTTCGGTGTAAACTGATACTGCAGCGAGGCATACCCTCCCCAGGCCTCCGTAAGCCCGAGACGCGACGTATCCGACCCCATGGGCATCAGATCCATTCCCTCGCCGTTCAGATCCTGGATATAGCTTGCTATTCCCCGGCCATACATGGCCATATACGAGGCCGAGAGTCCACCGGCAATCGGAGTGGTGCCGCTCACCTTCACGCCCCAGCCCACCTTGTCTATATTCCGGTTCGACTCCATGTTGCGGTAATACAGGTTGCGTATCATGCCCGACAGACGCACCCAGCCTTTGCCTCCGGCCCAGTAACGCTGGATATAGAAGGGTATGTCCGGCACGCGCTGCGTCACCGTCTCGGTTCGTGCGGCGTTGGTGAATGAATATTCCGGCATATCTATTCCCACTCCGGCCTGCCACATGCCGTCGCGTCCGAACCGCGGCTCGTAAGCTATCATGCCGTGAGGTATGAACGGTATGGCATTAGGTCCCTCAAAGTCGATGGTAGCAGGAGCGGCCGCCACATCCCCGAAAATGGTATAGGAATACCCGGCGGTAATGTTACGGTATTTCAGATATGCGAGATGAAGCTTAGGGGCATAGTTCTTGCCTAAGAAATTTAGCGAGACGTATGCGCCAAGCTGGTTTTCGCCGCCGGGCAACGCCACGACGTTCATGTAGACGTTGCTCTGGGCAGCCGAGAACCGGAACTGTGCCTTATTGCCGGGACGCGTGTCCATCGGTATGGCCGAGGTGACGAAATAGTTCGCGTCGGGCAAGGGATTGCCTATGTCGTACACTCCTATGGCCTTTACATTGGCCCCGATACCGATGTAGAAACGCCCTTCCTTGCCTAAAACAGCAAATCGGGGCACATCCTTGAGATTGACCACATGCGGGGCATTCTCATGGAGCGTGACGTATGCCACGTCGGTCGTGTCGTTGTAACGCACCACACGCACCAGTCCGGAGTCGCGCGACACGCTGTCCGCAACGGTCTGCGCGCCGGCCGTCAGGGCCAGCGTCGAAAGACACACTGCAATGATATGTTTCATAGCATTATAGTGAATTTATCGCTTTTTATTTTCCGGGGAGTACGGTGGCACCTTGTCGGCCTTGGGGGCCTGTGCCAATGTGTCGCCCACATATTGCGAATGGTCGCCCGTGTCAAAATGTATGGCGTTCATCTGCAACGGGGTCAGATCCTCGGCATCCTTAAACTGTATTTCAGGTATTGTTTTCATGACTTACCTATGCGTGCGTTAATAAACTCAGACACTCTGTTCAGGCCGAGTACCGCGGCGACGTATGCGGCCAGCAATGCGAACAGCGGCAACGTCAGCGGGAAGATGTCGTGCCACCAGCCTCCGGACAGGTAGCAGAAGAACTGCAGCCACAGCAGGCCCTGAGTGATGACACACATGGTGCACCACGTATGGATGCGGAATCTCTGATACCAGATGCTCCAGAACGTAAAGGGGAGGCAGCAGCCGTTGGCCAGGGCCAGCCAGTGCATCATGTCCGGGAAACAGAGCATCGTCAACAGCGATACGGTGAAATACCCCACTCCTACCTCAGCCCATCCGAACAGGCCGAAAAATTTGGAGGCTTTCTGTTCCAGCACCGTGTCGCAGCCATGCTTCTGCAGCACTCCGCATATCCGGTCGGCGGTCTTGACGTTAACCTTCAGTGATTTAAGCAACAGCTGGAAGGTGATGTACAGGCCGAACAAATCGATGCAGAGCAGGAATATCGCCGACAGGTCGTGCCACAACCCGCTGTGCCAGAATCCGAACGCCACGAGCGCCACACAGCAGAATCCCAAGATCCATGCCTTGGCGGTCTCGGCCAGCTCGAACAGGTGGTGCTGTCTGTAACAGGGTTCCTCCGACTTGCCGTCGGGATAAGCCAGCAGTGCGACGCCGCTCCATCGCTGGGCGAACAGCGACAGCTCGCGTCGCTTCTTCTCGTGATAATAAATATAATCCACGGTCTGCGAGCCGTCTGACGCGGTCTCTATTCCCGTGACTATGACAAAGCCCGTACCCTCCTGTGCCAGAAACGGCACGGTGATACGGGACAGGTCGGTCTTGTCGGTCACCTTCACTCCACGGGTCCTGATGCCGTAGGAATCAAGCAGGCGCGAGAAACCGAACAGCGACTTGAACGGCATGTTCCTGAACGCCTTGTCCGATTCCGCACCGGTATGCTTCACTCCGAGCGCACTCAGAAAATCACTGAAGACGGTGACCCCGGTTTTCATAACGCTTGTTTTTATAAGGCTTGCTGTACGTGCTGGGCCAATACGGCACCCTCCATCTCGCCGCTGCCGCGCCATACTTCGGCGCCGTCCTTATAAACGATGAACGTGGGTATGGACTGCACGTCGAGTTCGGAAGCCAGTTCCTGATTCTCGTCTATGTCGAACTGATATACCGGCACCTGCCCGGTATAAAGTTCCTTCACGTCGGCCACGACAGGCATCATGCGCTGGCAGTGAGGACACCAGCTGGCATAAAACTCCACCAATACCACACCCTTCTCGTCCTTCAACTGATCGTACTTCGATTTATCCATAACATTCGTAGTTTTAGCTTTTCGTAATACCTGCGCTTATTCCATAAGACGCTTACCTACGAATATAACGCCAGGCGGACCTGATGGTTCGCCCGGCGTAACTATGACCAATGTTCAATTTTGAATTTGAAATGAATCCTTATTCCAAACTATTATCTTGAACTTTCTAAACTTTTTTAACTCTTTAAACTGTTTATCAGATCCAGCGCATATAAGCGAAGTCCTGACGGTGAGGCAGCTCCTTGTTCTTGGGATAGATGCGGAGCGCATAACGGAACACGCCTGCCTCGCGCATCTTGCTCTTAAGCTCGTAGGTATAGATATCGCCGTCGCGCTTCACCACCTTCAGGTCCTCACGCTCGGCGTACTTCTCCTCGCCGTCGTGCTCGCGGTAAACCACCAGTTCTACGCCCAGCGAGTCGCCCAGACCCTTGGTGTCGATCACGGCCTTTGCGGTGAAGGGGTCGCCGGTACGGCCTGCGGCTGCGTCGTTGACGGTGTGGATCTCGCTGCTGATCACCTGGATGCTGTCCCACTTGGAGGCAACCTCCTCTTTCCATGCCACAATCTCCTTGGCCTTCTCGGCGTCGTTCTTGCTCAGCTTGGCAAAACGCTTGGCCTCCGGCTCGTAGAAGCGGCTGATGTAGTCGTCCAGCTGACGCTTCATGGTGAAGTGAGGCGCGATGTGGGCGATGCTGCGCTTGATGTACTGTATCCATTCGGGGCTGTAGCCCTTGGAGTTCTTGGCGAAGTACAGCGGGATGATCTCGTTCTCCAGCATCGAGTAGATGGTGGCGGCGTCGAGCTTGTCCTGCTGGCCCTGGTCGGTAAAGGTGCGCTTGTCGGTGATGGCCCAGCCGGCCTTCTCGTCGAAACGGTAACCCTCGTACCACCATCCGTCGAGCACGGAGAAGTTGAGCACGCCGTTCATCTCGGCCTTCTCGCCCGATGTGCCGGATGCCTCCAGCGGACGTGTCGGGGTGTTCAGCCAGATGTCCACGCCCGTAACCAGACGTTTGGCCACGATCATGTTGTAGTCCTCCAGGAAGATGATCTTGCCGCGGAACTGAGGCATACGGCTGATCTCGATGATGCGCTTGATCAGGCCCTGGCCGGCGCCGTCGGCGGGGTGTGCCTTACCGGAGAATACGAACTGCACGGGGTATGCGGGATTGTTTACGATGCGCTCCAGACGTTCCAGGTCGGTGAACAGCAGGTGTGCGCGCTTGTAGGTGGCGAAACGACGTGCGAAACCGATGATCAGCGCGTTGGGGTTGATCTTCTCCACCACACGCATCACCTCCGTGGGGTCGCCCTGGTTCTTCAGCCACTTCTCCTTGAAGTCACGACGCACGAAGTTGATGAACTTGTTCTTCATGGTCATGCGCAGGTTCCAGATGTCCTCGTCGGGCACGCTGAAGATGTCGTCCCACATCTCGGGATTGCTCTGGTCGTTGAACAGGTCGGCGTTGAGGTGCTCGCCGTAGAATGCCTTCCACTCGGAAGCGGCCCATGTGGGCATGTGCACGCCGTTGGTCACGTAGCCTACGTGGCTCTCCTCGGGGCTGTAGCCCTTCCAGATGCCGGCGAACATCTTCTTCGACACCTCGCCGTGCAGCCAGCTTACGCCGTTGGCCTCCTGGCAGGTGTTAAGGGCGAACACCGACATCGAGAAGCGGTCGTTGGTGTCGGGATTCTCGCGGCCCATGTTGATCAGGTCGGCCCAGCTGATGCCTAACTTGGCGGGATATTCACCTAAGTATTTGCCTAACAGCGACTCGTCGAAGTAGTCGTGACCCGCGGGCACGGGGGTATGCACGGTATAGAGCGACGATGCGCGCACCAGCTCCAGAGCCACGTTGAACGACAGTCCGTCGCGCTGCACGTAGTTCACCAGACGCTGCAGGTTGAGCAGGGCGGCGTGACCCTCGTTGCAGTGGTACAGCTGTGTGTGGATGCCGAGCTTGTCGAGCATTATGATACCGCCTATACCAAGCAGATACTCCTGCTTGATGCGGTTCTCCCAGTCGCCGCCATACAGCTTGTGGGTGATGGGACGGTCCCACTCGGAGTTCTTGTCCAGGTCGGTGTCGAGCAGGTAGAGCTTCATGCGACCCACGTTCACACGCCATACGTGGCAGTAGATGATGCGGCCGGGGAAGGGAACCTCCAGAATCATGGGCTGGCCGTTCTCGTCCAGTACCGGGTCGATGGGGAGCTGGTCGAAGTTCTGGCTCTCGTAGTTGGCTATCTGCTGGCCGTCCATGGCCAGGCTCTGCGAGAAATATCCGTACTTATAGAGGAAACCTACGGCGGTCATGTCCACGCGCGAGTCCGATGCCTGCTTGATATAGTCGCCGGCCAGTACGCCCAAGCCTCCGGAGTAGATCTTCAGGCAGTTGCACAGTCCGTACTCCATCGAGAAATAGCTTACCGACGGAATCTTCTTGTCGATAGGCTGGCTCATATAGTCGTTGAACTCGCGGTAGGTATCGTCGATACGCTCACGCAGAGCCTTGTCGTTCAGTATCTCGTTGTAACGCTCATAGCTGAGCTGCTGCAGCAGCATTACGGGGTTCTCGCCCACCGCGCGCCACAGGTCGTGGTCCAGGTCGCGGAACAGGCTCTTACCCTTGCTGTTCCATACCCACCACAGGTTTTTCGACATCACCTCCAGGGGCTTCAGCTCTGCAGGGATCTCCGCACTGACTGTCATCATGCGCCAGTTGGGAGTGTTCGTGTTGCTTACTTTGAGTTTCATATTGGTTTTTGAGTGTTGTTATCTAATTTATTATTAAGGCATCATCGGCGCATATTGCGCGACAACGCTATCTCGAATGCCTTGTCGTAGTTGAGGATGAAGAATTTCCAGTCGGCCTTGGCTGCGGTGAGGAACGCCAGGTTGCGTGCCTTTAGCCTGAGGCTGACATCCTCGGTGATGTATTCCAGCGCGGCCATCCGTATCAGCGCGGCTGCCTGGGCGTAGTTGGAATCCGTGCGGTCCACCACGTAGACGCCGCTCTTCATCAGCCCGTTCTGGAAATTGTCGAGCACCCACTGTCCGAAACCGGCCTTGTCGTCGGTGATGGTGGGCACTCCGAACGCCACGCTTTCGAGCGGCGTGTAGCCCCACGGCTCGTAGTAGCTGGGGAACATGGTCAGGTCGAGCGCCGGCAACAGGTCGTAGTAAGTGATGTCCACCACACCGTCGTGTCCGTCCAGATAGCTGGGCACGTATATGACGCGCAGTTTCTTCAGCTTGCCTTCGCCCTGCAGCTGCTCGATGCGGCGGCAAACTTCGTCCTCGCCCTCGTTGTTGAGGCGGTGCGTCAGATAGTCGGGCTGAGTCTTGACCGCTCCGTCGAAGTACAGGTTGGTCACCACGTCGCCCGAAGGCTCCTTGACCCATCCGGGCACCAGCACGAATGCCAGAGCCTCCTGGTCGGCGGGAAGTTCCTGCTCCAGACCGGCAAGTACATCGAGGTACATGTCCAGACCCTTGTTGCGGTACTCGTGGCGTCCCGATGTCGCTATAATAAAGGTGTCGGGACCATACTGATGTCCTGTTACGGCCTTGGCCACTGTCAGCAGCTTGTCGCGGCCGTCCTTGCGCAGGCGGTTGTACTTCACGGTCTTGGGCACGAAGTCCGGCTCAAAGCCGTTGGGCGTCACCACCTGGGGACGGATCTGCAGCAGCTGTTCGCATTCGCGGGCGGTCACTTCGCTCACGGTGGTGAAGCAGTCGGCGTTATGCGCGGCGGCTTTCTCCAGGCTGTGCTTGGACTGCATGTTCAGTTCCGTAGCCATCTGGTCGCCGTTGTACTGATGGAAATAGTCGTACAGAGGCTTGCCGTTGCCGCAGATGCTTCGGCCTATGCTTGTGGCGTGGGTGGTGAAGATGGTGCTGACGCGGGGCTCGCGGTTCTTGAGGTAGAGCAGCCCCATGCCTGTGGTCCATTCGTCGAAGTGTGCCACGACGCGCGAGGGATTGGCCTTCAGGTGCTGGGTCAGCGCCTGGATTACGATGGCCGAAGCCACGGCGAAGGCGCAGCTTTCCTCATAATCGCCGTACGAGTGCAGCGAGTCTACGCCATAGTCGCGCCACATCTCGCCGTATATCTCGCTGAGATGGCGGGCGGTGTCGCCCCGGTTAACCAACACAACCTGCGGCGCGCCGGGGATGTCCCAGCGGCCCACACGGATGCTGATGCCCCAAGGCAGCTGCAGTTTCTGCTGCGCCTGCTTCAGCAGCGTCTTGCGCTCCTTGAAATAAGGAGAAGGATTATCTTCGTTCCACAGATCCGGACCGATGAAGATCAGTTTGTCGCCAAACTGCTCGCCGAGTGTCCGTGCTTTCGTCGACAGCACCGCGTAGATGCCTCCGACCTTGTTACATACCTCCCAGCTGGTCTCAAACAGCAGGTCTATCTGATTTGCCACGCTCGGCGTGGCGCCTTCCGATAAATCTTTCGCAATGCTCTTGCGAGGTTCCATGTTTCTATTGTCTATTTTTGGCGCCTCACGGCCCTCCGGCTATGCGGCGCGTTTCTTTTTAGTAATTGTACGTCTATTATCTTGACGATTATTTTGACGCTTAGACTCTGTTCCTTAAAAAATATTTACGCCAAGGTCGCAGATGTGCCTCAGATTTGGTCTTGCAGACTCAGGAGCATAGCGGGCTATGTGACTGAGTCAAAAGGCCAAAGATGAGGTGCAGCTGCGAGTCAGGGCCTATAATATTATCAATTCTCTATTATTTTGAACCTTGACCGGTGTCTTTTCGGTTAATTTTGTCGCTTTCTTCGGTCACAGCCGTGAGGCTGCTCCCTCATCAATCGGCAAAATTACCTCGAAAATCCACCGCCCTGGCGCTAATATTTTTTAAGGAACAGAGTCTTAAAAATATCCGGGTGCAAATTTAGTAAAAAATTTCCACTCTGCACCTTTTTTAACGTAAAAACGCAAGATTTGGATTAATATTTTTCATCCATTGTGCATTATTATGCCCTTTGGTGTAATATTTTACACTTTCTTAACACTACAAAAGGGACAGACGGCGCGTCTGTCCCTTTCAATGTGTATTTTTTTTATCTTTTTGGTCTAAATTACCTTGTCACTTGTCACTATGACTTCTGACCTCTGATTTAGAAAGGCAGGTCGTCCGACTGGTTGTCGGCCGGAGCCTCGAACGGAGTCTGGGCCGGAGCCGCACCGAAGCCTGCGGGCTGTGCGGGAGCGCCATACTCGGGTGCCGGTGCGGGTGCGCCGTAACCGGGTGCGGGAGCCGCCATACCCTGGCCGTTCTCAACGGGACGCGCCGAGAACACGCTTACGTCCGTGTACCAGCGGCCGTTGAACTCACGGCTCTCTATGTCGCACGAGAGCACATAGCTCTTGCCGTTCTCGAATTTCAGCTGATCCGCCTTGTCTCCAAATATATGAAACTTCACCTTGCGGGGATATGTTCCCGGGGTTTCGCATACATACTCGTCTTTCTGCCACGGCCGTCCTGCTTTCGATGTACCTGTCTGCCGTCCCAGGTACTGCACTATCATTCCTTCAAATTCCATAATATAATATTGTGGGTTCCGGGATGTGTTATATGACCCGGAACCTCCCACAAAGTTAATTATTTTTTCCCTTACTCACAAAATTTAGACGTAAATTCCCTTTTAAATTTTCGGGGCTGCCATCCTTTGTCACTCTGACTTCTGACCTCTGACTTATTTAGAGGTATGGATTGAACTTGGCCTCGTCGCCAATGGTGGTGGCGGGACCGTGACCGGGATACACCACGGTGTCGGGGGGCAAGGTCAGCAGTTTGTCCTTCACGGCATTGACCAGCGTGTCATGGTCGCCTCCGGGCAGGTCGGTGCGCCCTATGCTGCGGTAAAACAGCGCGTCACCCGAGATCACGTAGCCACCCTCCTTGTCATAGAGTGCGATGCTGCCGGGCGAATGGCCGGGAACATGAAGCACATGCAGCTCCCCCTCGCCTACCTTCACCACGTCACCGTCCTCCAGATAGCTTGTCATGGAAACGGCATCCACCTTCTCGCGCATACCGAACTGCCATGCCTGCTCCTGCAGACGCTCGCCAAGCACAGTGTCGGCCTTATGACCCAGCACCGGCACCTGGAACAGGTCCTTGGCATACTTGTCGCCGATGGCATGGTCCACATGCAGGTGCGTATTGATGATGTGCGTCACCTCAAGATTGTTCTTTTTCACGAAGTTGGCTAATGCGGCCTCCTCCTCGGCATTGATCATGCCGGGGTCTATCACAGCGCATTTGCGTGTGGCGGTGTCAACCGTCACGTATGTATTGATTTCAAACAGCGAAAAGGTAAATTTAACCAGTTTCATAACATTCTTTATTAAATGAATCCGGGAGTGCGTCACACCACGGGCGTATACAGCAGTTTCTTGGTTTCGAAGAAGGGTTCCTTGAAGTATCCCGACAGGTCTACCTGTTCCGACACCTGCGCCAACGGGCCGAGTTCAGCCTGCACGTCGCCACCTTTCAATGTAATCAGTCCGTTGGGCACTCCGTTGCGCTGGTCGCGCGATATGTTCTTACGGCATATCTTCAGCAGGTCGCGCTGCGGCATCACCGCACGGCTCACCACGAAGTCGAACTTCTCCTTCACCTCGGCCACGTCGCCGTGCTGAAAACGAACGTTCGTCAGACCGCACGCCTCGGCCACGGCCTGTGCCACTTTCAGTTTCTTGCCGGTACGGTCCACTAACAGGAACTGTGTTTCGGGAAACATTACGGCCAAAGGAATGCCCGGAAAACCGCCACCGGTTCCGAAGTCAAGAACAGCCGAGCCGGCCTTAAAGTTGATAAACCGGGCTATGGCCAGCGAGTGCAGTATGTGGCGTTCCTCCAGGTTCTCGATGTCCTTGCGCGAGATCACGTTGATCTTCTCGTTCCACTCTGGATAGAGCTGCAACATGATGCCGAACTGCTCCTGCTGGCGTTCGTTCAGGTCAGGGAAATATTTCTGTATCAATTCCATAAACGGGAGTTACATTTCGGCGGCGCCAAGTATCAGCTCCGACAGTGTGGGATGTCCGAATATCAGGTCCCCGATCTGTTCGCGCGTCTGCCTTAGGGCTATCAGGTCGGCACATTGCTGGGCTAACAGCGCAGCCTCGGCTCCCATGATGTGCGCGCCTATCAGCACACCGTCGGCCTTTCGGAATATCAGCTTCACGATGCCGTCGGTCTCACCCATTGCCAGAGCCTTGCCGTTGCTGCGATACAGGCTCTTGGCCGTCTCGATCTCAATACCCTGCGCCTTGCACTGCTCCTCGGTGAGTCCGGCCATGCCGCATTCGGGGTTGGTGAATACTGCTGAGGGGACCACGTCAAAATTGATGTTATCCGCTTTGCCAAGTATGTGGTTCAGCGCGCGTTTGCCCTGTGCAGTGGCCACATGAGCCAGCATCATCTTGGCGTTCACGTCGCCCACGGCATAGATGTTGGGCACGTTGGTACGGAAATTCTCATCAACCGGTATGCCCCGCTGCGACCATTCCACGCCGGCGGCGTCCAGGTTCAGGCCCTCCACGTTGGCGCCACGACCCACGGCCATCAGCACGTTGGTGCCTCTCACGGTCTGTTCCTTCCCTTTCTGCTCGTATGTTACGGCCACGCGGTAGTCGTAGGTCTCCTCTATCTTGGTCACGGCCGCGCCTGTTACGATGTCAATGCCGCGTTTGGACAGTGTCTGTTTAAGCCTCTTGGCTATGTCGGAATCGAAGGGTGGCAGAATCTGTTTCATGTACTCGATTACGGTTACCTTCGACCCGAATGCGGCAAATACGGAGGCGAACTCCATACCGATCACGCCGCCCCCTATCACAATCAGTTCAGCCGGCACGAATTCCAGAGCCAGAGCCTTGGTGGAATCCAGCACCCACTCCTTATCTGCGCCGGGAATCGGCAGCGAACGGCTGTGGCTTCCCGTGGCGATGATGATGTTGTCGGCGTCATAGTCCTCGCCGTTGACGGTAACGGTGGTATTGTTCTTGAACGTGGCCATTCCGTTCACTACATTCACCTTTGCCTTGGTCAGCAACATCTCGATGCCGTTGCGCAGCTGGTCGACCACAGCGGCCTTGCGCTGCACCACCCTGTTGAAATCCACATCGAATTTCACGTTGTCGGCCGCGAATTCCGCCGATTCCTTAAGTGTGGTGATGACTTCGGCGTCCTTCACCATGCACTTGGTGGGGATACAGCCTTCGTTCAGGCATGTGCCGCCCAGTCTGCCGCCGTTAACCAATGTAACGCTCAGCCCCTGTGCCGCTGCCGACAGAGCCGTCTCATATCCTCCGGGGCCGGCCCCTATTATTATCAAATCGCTATGCATAAGTAATTCCTATCTTTGAAATTATAACAATATGAGATAAGGCTTGAGGGCCTTATCTCATATTATTAACTAAGTTTTAACAAGTTCAATTGTTGGCCTCACACATCTGCTTGTACGAAAGTATCGGCTTCTTGGCGGCCGTCGTCTCGTCGGGATGCGAAATCAATGTGGTGAGCGGAGCGTTCTTGACGCTTTCGGGATCCTCGGCGGCCTCGATTGCCACCTTGCGCATCACGTCGATGAACTCGTCAAGCGTCTCCAGACTCTCGGTCTCGGTCGGCTCTATCATCATCGACTCGTGGAACAGCAGCGGGAAATAGATGGTCGGCGCATGGAAACCATAGTCCAACAGTCGCTTGGCCACGTTCAGCGTGGTTACGCCGGTGCTCTTGTCGGCCAGGCCGTCGAACACGAACTCATGCTTGCAGTGTCCCTCGATGGGAAGTTTGTACAGGTCCTTCAGGCTCTCCTTGATATAGTTGGCGTTCAGCACGGCCATCGGGCCTACTTCCTTGATCTTGTCGCGGCCGAGGCTCAGAATGTAGGCATAAGCCTTCATCATGACGCCGAAGTTGCCGAAGAATGTTGACACGCTGCCCAATGACTTGTCGCCGTCGGTCAGCACGCCGAACGTGCCGTCCTCGTTCTTCACCACGCGGGGCATGGGAAGCAGGTCGACCAGGTTCTTAGCCACGCCTACGGGACCCGAACCGGGACCGCCGCCGCCGTGAGGCGTCGAGAACGTCTTATGCAGGTTGATGTGCATTATGTCGAAGCCCATGTCGCCGGGGCGCACCTTGCCCAACAGCGGGTTGAAGTTGGCGCCGTCGTAATAGAGCAATCCGCCGGCCTTGTGCACCAGCTCGGCTATCTCCATAATCTCGGTCTCGAACATACCCAGGGTGTTGGGGTTGGTCATCATGATTCCGGCCACGGTGTCGTCCAACAGAGGCTTCAGATCCTCCACGTCGATGCTGCCGTTGGGCTTGGACTTCACCTCGACCACCTCCAGGCCGGCCACCATTGCCGACGCGGGGTTGGTGCCGTGGGCGGTGTCGGGCACAATCACCTTGGTGCGCTTGTCGTCGCCGCGCAGCTCGTGGTAGCGGCGCATCACCATCAGACCCGTCAGCTCGCCGTGGGCGCCGGCGTATGGATTGAGCGTGAATTCCTCCAGACCGGCCAGCGACGACAAGGCGCGCTGCAGGTTCCAGTAGAGTTCCAGCGCTCCCTGAGCGGTCTCGGCCGGCTGCAACGGGTGCAGACCGCTGAACTCGCGCATCGATGCCAGCTCCTCGTTGATCTTCGGGTTATACTTCATGGTGCAGCTGCCCAACGGATAGAAACCGGTGTCGACACCGAAATTCTTGTTCGACAGGTTGGTGTAATGTCTCACCACATCCAGCTCGCTGACCTCGGGCAAATCCAGAGGCTCGTCGCGGCGCAGAGACGCCGGTATGGCGCCCAGTCCGTCGGTGGCATACCGGTCGGCCGGCAGTTCGTAGCCCTTGCGGCCGGGCCGCGAAATCTCGAATATAAGTTTGTCGTATTCCTTCATTTCTCAGCCTCCTTTTATGCCTCCAGCATTAACTTCACCAATGTGTCTATTTCTTCCTTAGTGCGCTTCTCGGTCACGGCGAACTCCAGCACGCCCGGCTCTATCTCCACGCCTCCCATGTAGCCGTGGTCAGCCAGATACTTGTTGGCACGCTTCACGTCCAGGTCGGTCTTAACCACGAATTCCTTCAGGAAAGGCTTGTCGTAAACTGCGTGGAATTTGCCCGTTGCCAGCAGCTGATTGTACAGATAATGGGCGCCGTCGCAGCTCAGCCTGTTCACCTCCTTCAGACCTTCGGGACCCATCAGCGCCACGTAAACGGTGGCGTAGAGGGCCATGAGGCTCTGGTTGGAGCAGATGTTACTTGTGGCCTTCTGACGGCGTATATGCTGTTCGCGCGCCTGCAGCGTCAGCACGTAGCAACGCTTTCCGTCGCGGTCGACGGTAGCCCCTACGACGCGGCCCGGCATCTTGCGCAGCATATCCTTGCGGCAGGCTATGAAGCCTAAGTACGGGCCTCCGAACTGCAGCGGCATACCCAATGTCTGGCCGTCGCCACACGCTATGTCGGCATCCCATTCGCCGGGGGTCTTCAGCACTGCGAGAGCGGAAGGATCGCAGTAAACGGCCAAAGCACCCTTGGCGGCATGAATCCTGTCGGCAACGCCGGTCAGGTCCTCGACGATACCGTAGCGGTTGACGGAGGGCACCATCACTCCGGCCACGTCACCCTTGGCCAGTTCCGAATCAAGGACGCCGAAATCGGTGACGCCGTCCTTGGCGGGAAGCTCGGTCAGCTCTACGCCGTGGAACTTCATGTATGTGGCAATGACGCGGCGCACCTGCGGCAGCAGCGTGGCCGACACAAGCACGCGGTTCTTCTTACGTGCCGACGCCACCATCATGAACATCGACTCGGCGGCTGCCGTGGCACCGTCGTACATCGAGGCGTTGGCCGACTCCATGCCGGTCAGTTCCGAGATCATGGACTGATATTCGAATATATATTGCAGCGTACCCTGCGAAATCTCAGGCTGATAGGGAGTGTAGGCTGTATAGAACTCGCTGCGCTCCAGCAGGTGGGAAATCACCGAGGGACTGTAGTGGTCGTAGGCTCCGTTGCCGCCAAACACCTTCAATACGTTGTTGGCTGCACCCAACTTCGCGAACCATTCGCGAAGCTCAGGCTCGGACATTCCTTCGGGCAGGTCGTATTCGCCTTGGAACACCACCTGCTGCGGCACGTCGTTGTACAGCTCGTCGACACTGCCTACGCCTATGCGTTCCAGCATCCGGGCCTTGTCCGCGTCTGTGTGCGGGATATATCTGTTGCTCATCGCTTCCTTATTATATAGAATGCGTCGATATTATATCGCTTCCTTATTATAGAATGCGTAGATATTTATATGGAGTGAGCCGTGAATTACTCCTCGCAGATCTTGGCGTAAGCGGCAGCGTCCAGCAGAGCGTCAAGTTCGGAAGGATCGCTCAGCTTCACCTTGATCATCCATGTGCCGAAAGCATCCTTGTTGATCAGTTCGGGAGCATCCTCCAGCTCGCTGTTAACCTCCACAACCTCGCCGCTGACGGGGCTGATCAGGTCGCTGGCAGCCTTTACGCTCTCTACGGCGCCGAAGGTCTCGCCGGCCTCTACCTCGTCACCCTCCTCGGGGAGGTCGACATATACGATGTCGCCTAAGGCGTGCTGTGCGTAGTCGGAGATTCCGATGGTTGCGATCTCACCGTCTACCATTACCCATTCATGGCTCTCGGCATACTTTACGTTCTCTTTTACTGTGCTCATATCTGTGTTGTTTTATTTGATTATCATTATAATAGTTGAAAAAGTTTATAGAGTTTAAAAAGTTAAGATAATAGTGTTGTCGTGTGAATTCATCACATTTATCTTAACTTCCTCAACTTTCTCAACTTTTTTCACTTCTTATAGTTCTTGTCGTAGAAGCGTTTCTTGACCACCGTTGCGGGGAAAGTCTTCTTGCGGATGCGCACTTCCACGCGGGTACCCAGTTTGTCGTAGGGCTTCTGAATCATGGCCATTGCCACCGACTTGCCGGTGGAGATGCTGCGGTAACCGGTCGTCACCTCGCCTACCACCTGACCGTCTACCTCCACGGGATAACCGTGACGCGGAATGGCGTTGCCGTCCAGTTCCAGACCGACGATGCGGCGCTTCACGCCCTCGGTCTTCTGTGCGGCCAGAGCCTCCTTGCCGATAAATTCCGGTTTGTCCAACTTCACGAACATACTCAGGCTGGCCTCCAGCGGAGTGATGTCGGCGCTGAGTTCGTCGCCGTACAGCGGCAGACCCACCTCGAAACGCAGCGTGTCGCGGCATCCCAGTCCGCAAGGCTCCACGCCTCCGGCCATCAGCTTGTCCCATACGCGCTGTGTGTATGCGTGGCTGCCGTAGATTTCGAAACCATCCTCACCCGTGTATCCGGTGCGGCTCACGATGATGGTCTCGCCCTCGGTCTCGATGGTCTTGAACGTATAGAACTTAAGGTCGGCCACCTGAAGGCCAAGCAGTTTCTCCACAGCCTCCTCGGCCTTGGGTCCCTGCACGGCCACCTCGCCGTATATCGGGCTTTCATCCTCTACCGTCACGTCGAAGCCGTCGGTGTGCTCCTTGATCCATGCCACGTCCTTGTCGATGTTGGCGGCGTTGATCACCAGGAAGAATTCCGTGTCCGACACCTTATATACCAGCAGGTCGTCGACCGTGCCGCCGTTGTCGTAGCACATCATGCCGTAAAATATCTGGCCGTCGGGTGCGCCGGTCACGTCGTTTACGAATATATGGTTCACATATTTCTCGGCTTCGGGGCCCTTGACGCGCACCTCGCCCATGTGACTGACGTCGAACACGCCCACCTCATGACGCACGGCGTTGTGCTCCTCGGTGATTCCCTTGTATTGTATCGGCATGTCGTAGCCGGCAAACGGCGACATCAGCGCCCCAAGCTTTACGTGACGGTCGTGCAGACACGTCGTTTTGATTTCTTCTTCCATCCTTGTCGTTCTGTTTTTCGTATTGGGTTTAAGGTTCTATATATCTAATATCTACTCACTGATATCTATTATCTAATATAGTTCCAAACAAAATTAATATTTGGCGGTGTTCTTTCCAAATAATTCCGACAATTTTTGTAATTTTGTCTTCGAAATGAATTATCCGTTATATCTGGCGCGCAGCATATCGCCCGGTCGCGGGTCGCTTAAGGGCGGCACGGGACGCGGTCGACGCGGCGGCGCTCCGACGGTCAAGGTTGCCGTAGCCGCAGTGGCCCTCTCCGTTGCCGTGATGCTGGCGGCACTGGCCATCGTATCGGGTTTCAAGCGCGAGATTACGGCCAAAGTCACGGGCTTCAACGCCCATATATCGGCCTATACGCTCCAGACTTCGGACGACGAGGACAACCTTGTGGCACTCACCCCTTCGCTGGAAAAGATTCTGGACGAGACTCCTTACGTTTCGGATTATTCCTTACAGCTGTCAGTGCCGGGCATCTTCAAGACCCGCTCCGACTTCCAGGGCATCTATTTCCGCAGTCTGGAGGGTAAGGGCATCAACGATTTCCTGTCTTCCAGCCTGGTAAGCGGCAAGATTCCCGACTATTCCAAGCCTGAGAACGCCAATCAGGTCGTAATCTCGGAGATAACGGCACGACGCCTGGGGATGAAGGTGGGCGACCGCATCGACACCTATTTCATGACCAACGAGTTGCGTGTACGCCCGCTGAAAGTGGCGGCCATATTCAACTCGCATTTCGACAATTACGACAAGGTGTTTGCTTACGGTTCGCTGTCGCTGCTGCAGCGTCTCGGCGAGCTTCGTTCCGACCAGGGCACAAGTCTGGCGATACATACCGACGATTTCCGCAACATTTCAGAATATACCGACGACCTGAGCCGCAAGCTGGCCGGGGCATACGCCGTAGGGCTGATATTCCGCCCGATGCGCCTCGAGAACGCCATGACACAGGGCGCCGGCTATTTCAACTGGCTGGCGTTGCTCGACACCAACGTGGCGGTAGTACTGACGTTGATGACGTTCGTGGCCATCATCACCCTGATTTCAGGACTGCTTATCATCATACTGGACAAGAAACGATTCATCGGACTGCTGCGGGCTCTCGGAGCACCGGCCCGACAGGTTCGCAGGGTGTTCATCTATCTGTCGCTGAAGATCACCATCCGTGGACTGGCCATCGGCAACGTGGCGATGCTGCTGTTCCTGTGGCTGCAGGACAAATACCATTTCCTGCACCTTGACCCGGAATCATACTACATCGACTTCATTCCCGTAGACATCTCCTGGCTGCAGGTCCTGATTCTGAACCTCGGCGTCCTTTTAGTTGTCTACCTCTCCCTGATCCTCCCCTCCTGGCTCGTAGCCCGCATCTCCCCCGCCGAAACCCTCCGCTACGAATAGAACCGCATAATTTCGGCCATCGGCGACTGGAATGACGACGTCCACGTCGTCAACTCGTGGGCGACGTGGACGTCGCTCCTCCAGTCATCGTGAATCCCCCAAAGCCTACAATTTCATCGTGTAGAAATAAGCTCAAAAAATCGCTTATTTTTTACAAATAACCGTATATTATTGATTATAATGCCATTATACGCGTAAAATAAGGTTCAAAATAAGCCAAATACGCCTGTTCCGATTCTTATTTTACACGTTTTGGGCCACTATATTCTATAATCCAGTCGCTGATGCTACGTATACCGTCATCGAAATTTGCTCCGACCTTTATGACGGTCCGGCCATCAGCCTGGAAGGGCAAAAGATAGTCCCGGCTGTTGATCTGCTCCATAGCGTCTTCTGCCGTACGGTTTAACTTAAATTCAAACAGATACAGATAATCGGAGGTCTTCAACACCAGATCGATTCTTCCTGACGCCGTCTGCATCTCAGCCTCAGTGTAGAATCCCATCAGCTTCATCACCAAATATATAACATTTCGATAATGCAGTTCCAGACTGCCGAGATCAATCTGATCATAATGATATACACTGAAAAGAGCCCTGAGACGTACCATGAAATCTTCGACACGTCCTGACTCTACGTCACGTACAAACTTATTTACCTCGAATTCACTGCGACCATTGTCATTCGTAGTGTATGCTTTCATCAAGCCGTTCAGGAATCCACGTTCTACTTCCACATTGGGATAACCAAGAGCAACCGTATCAAAACGGGAATCTGCAGATTTGATTGTAAGATAGCCGCTTTGATACATTAACGGAATCGTACTGCTCAGATCGAACGAGGCATCCATCAGGTCATGTATATCCTCGTCTATGTGTTCAAGGTCGCGTAAATCAATCTCCATCCGCCGTATCATTTCCACAAGAAACGTAGGAGTCCCGGTGGAAAACCAATATGAACCGAAATCTTTGGCATCAAGCGCATTGAGAAGGCTGAACGGATTATATATATCGGGCGATTCTCCCGAGAAATGATAACCGTCATAATAACGGGCAAGTTTAGCGTAGGTTTCATTTACCGACATACGCTTATTGCGGGCCAATTCCGTTACCCCCTCGGGGAAATATGTCCGGATTTCTTCAAGAGTGATACCACATATCGCGCTATAGTCCGGTCGCATCGAGATGTCCTTAAGGTTGTTCAGATCACTGAAAATGCTTAGTTTCCCGAATCGTGACACACCTGTGAGCATGGCAAATTCGATATATTCATCGCAAGTCTTGAGATTGCCATATATCGATTTCAGTTGCGAACGATATGTGTCCTGCAATTCCCTGTTGCCGGCAGTATCCAGCAACGGCTTGTCGTATTCGTCGATAAGAATTACTACTTTCCGGCCTGTCAATGCGTATGCGTGTTCTATGATACGACGGAAGCGTTCGGAATGTGGGGCATCATCTTTTTCTATGCCATACAGTTTCTCCCAGCGGTCGAAATCAAAGCCAAATTTGTCCAATAGACTGCCGGAAGAAACATACTCGAATGCGTTGAGAGCTATATGAAGCACCGGATGTGCTTTCCAGTCATGCGCATAATTGCTTATTGCCAGTCCCCGGAATAAGTCTTCCCTCCCTTCATAATAAGCCTTGATAGTGGAAAGAAGCAACGATTTTCCAAAACGTCGGGGCCGACTGAGAAAAAAATACTTACCGCTTGAAATAAGATTATGGATAAACCCTGTCTTGTCAACATATACATAACCTCCCGAGATTATAGTCTCGAAACTCTGAATACCTATCGGATACTTCATTGCCATGGCGTCTATCGTTAATCTCATTTGATTCTACAAAGTTAATTCACAGATTGATTCGATGCAAATTTATTTTCGCAAGACTCCCCCTTTGTCTGCTTTATCTTTATAGAACCGATTCGGGGTCCCGGGTGTTTTGATATAAAACCCTGAGGATATGAATCGTATTGTTACCATATTGTTATTGATTTTTGCCGCTTTGCCATTATCGGTCGCCGCACAGAGCCGCGATCTGAACCAGGCATATAAAAAAGAAGTGTTCACTGACGGCCATCATAAGAAGATGCCGTATCGGCTGCTGTCGCCCAAAATCAGGGCCGACCACTCGCAGTACCCGTTGGTGGTGTTCCTGCACGGATGGGGCGAGCGCGGCGACGACAACGAAAAACAGCTCACCAACGGCGCGTCGCTGTTTACCAATCCGGCCAACGAGGATGCTTACCCGGCCTTCGTGCTGTTTCCGCAGACCCGCAAGACCTGGACGGGCAATATTGACCCGCGCTCGTTCCAGCATGGAGCGCCCGTGCCCAAGGAAACACAGACCGAAAAGACGCTGATGGAACTGATCAATAAGGTTGTGGCCGAAAACCCGATTGACCGCAGCCGCATCTATCTGGTAGGACTCTCCATGGGCGGCATAGCCACTTACGACTTAGTGTGCCGCTATCCTGACGTATTCGCCGCAGCGGTTCCCATCTGCGGTGCCGTCAACCCGGACCGTCTTAAAAACGCCAAAGGGGTGAATTTCCTGATATTCCACGGCGACCAGGACGAGGAAGTGCCGACAGTGGCGAGTCGCGAGGCCTTCAAGACTCTTGACGCCATCGGCGCAACGGTGAAATACGTGGAGTTCGCCGGCGTGGGACACGAATGCTGGTCGTTCGCATTCAATTCCCCGACGTTCCTGACATGGCTGTTCCAGCAGGAAAAGACACCGGCTCATACCGAGTCCATCGCCGAAATTCCATCGCACGATGAGTAATCGATCGGCAATTAGTATTTAGGCATTGTTTCTTCTTAAATAAAGATTTTTTGTATCTTTGCAACCGTTATGACAACGGCTGAAGATATATATTGCACTTTGGAGCAGATGGGCGACGAACGCCAGGCGCGGAACCTGAGCCGGTTTTTCAAGACCGGTAAAGGCGATTACGGCGAGGGCGACAGGTTCCTTGGACTGAAATGTCCGCAGACTCGTATGGTTGTCCGCGAGGCCCGTCTGGACGTACCCTTTGAGGAAATAGAGAAACTGCTTTACTCCGAATGGCACGAGGTCCGCTTCGCTGGCTTCATGCTGTTGGTGGAGGAAATGAAAGCGGCGTTGCCCCGGAAACGTGAGCCACAGACCCTTCATGCCGAAAGACGCAAGAAAATACTTGACTTCTACCTGCGCCATGCGCGTCAGGCCAACAATTGGGACTTAGTGGACATGACATGCACCAAAATCGTAGGCGAATGGCTGCTTTATCCCCAGGCTGACGGCACGATGCCGGACCACGGTATTCTCGACCGCCTCGCGGCCTCCGACAACCTGTGGGAACAGCGCATAGGCATGGTGACTACATGGCGGCTGGCGCGTGCCGGACAGACGGACGATACATTCCGTCTGGCCACGAAATTATTGCATCATCCTCACGACCTGATGCACAAGGCAGTGGGCTGGATGCTGCGCGAGGCCGGAAAAGTGGACAAAGATCTTCTTTTGGATTATCTTGAAGAACATTACCGCGAAATGTCGCGCACCACTCTCCGTTATGCCATCGAACGCCTTCCCGAACCGGAACGCCAATACTGGCTCAAACGACAATGAGCGATCCCCTCTGTGAAATGACGAATTCATATTGCAGAAAGCAGGACATTTGCAGAAAGCAGAAAAGCCAAGGTCGGAATCCGGCCTTGGCTTTTGTCTGTATTTAAAGACTTTTACAGGATAATCTTAACACTCTTGCCTGCGGCTGTCACGATATAGACGCCATGCTTCAGCTCGATAGAGGCTTCACCTTTCATTGTGCCGGCCAAGCGACCATCGATTGAGTATACGTTTATTTCTGTTTCTGGAGCAGCCATAACAGTCAGTCTATTGCCGTCTACGGCAACGCTCATCCCTGCATCCGGTACTGTATTGATACCGCTCTGAACGTCACGCTCCTTCAACATCACGTTGTCAATCAGGTAATGAGGCTGATCACTCTCAATTCCGAGACGCAAATTGAATGTATTGCCGACTTCATTATCCGCGCTGACAGGATAAGTCTTTTCAGTCCACACTCCACTCTGTGCCTGTTCTATGTAGTCATCATCGTAGTTTATTACATGGTCATCAGCCTGCACCCTCATCTTTTTATGATTGCTGTCGTCGCTGTAACGATACAGTTTGAATGATACCTGATCGTAATCCTTTAGAGTCTTGCCTTCCGGAAGATTTACAGGAATCTCCATAACCGTATTGTAGTTACTTGAACCTGAGAATGAGCCTACAAGATTTGAACGATTTTCAGGGTCTTCAGCGGTTGCCACATTTCCCTCAGCACCGCCGTCTCTTGACCAAGTGCCCAACTCCACACCGACAGCGCCATGATGTTGGAAGTCATTAATCATCAGATTCTTTTCCGTAACAGTTCCATTCGTTGTAGCATCATAATCCACCGGGGGCAAGTCTGCCCGCTCCTGTAGTTTTATGTTGTCAAGAGAATAATTGGCAGCATTGCTCTTAATACCTAACCGAATCATGATTTGATTTCCGGACGTTACAGAGGCTGGAATTGTGTATTCCCATGTCTTCCATCCATTATTCGGAGCCCTCTGACTATATCCATCGTCTAATTTCACCTCGGCATTGTCTACATACACCACGAATTGCTTGTAGTTACTGTCATCCGCAAAACGATAAATATCGAACTTAATGGTCTGATAATCGGCAATGGTTTTACCGGAGGGCAAAGTTACAGGCACCTCTATCAAAGTGTTATAATTACCTCCGACAAAGTTGGCCATCATATTCTCGGCATTGTCAGGTTCCGAAATAACGGTACATGTTCCCGAGCCTGCGTTATTACTCATGTAGTCCCATGTATTCAGAACATCGCCTACACCCATCTTCTGGAAATCCTCGGCCATCAGCCAACCGTCTGTGACCGTACCGTTGGCTGATGGAGTTGCCGAGCCATCGCCCTTTTCTTTTAGCCGGACATTATCCAGTGCATAGGCACCGCGTCTGATGCCTATCTGGAGATTAACCGCATTGCTATTCGCACATGTAAGCCCCTCCGGAATCGGGAAGCTATACGTTTTCCAATTGCCGACCGTCGACCAGTTATCATCTTTTTCAGACGCATAGACCTTCTCGTCATCTATATAGATGAACAGTTTCTTATAGTTGGAGTCTTCACCATACCGATATATATCGAACTGTATCGTCTTATAATCCGACATCTTCTTGCCGTCAGGCAGTGTGACAGGAATGACAATCAGGTCGCCATAATTCCCGTTTTCGCACTTTACGGCAAGGTTATTGACATCTTTTTCATCCTCCACGATACTGACTGTAGCGGATTTGTTACTGTTCTCGCAATTCCATGCCGACATCGCATCGCCGACAGATTTGTTTTGGAAGTCCTCGACTGTGAGCCAGCCGTCGGCTGAGACCGTCCCGTTCTGAGACGCTGTGACAGCGTACGCGCTCATACTGAGCATCATCGTCGCCGCCGCGAAGTAAAATCCCTTCATTCTGAATAAGTTTTAAGGTTATTATAATTGTGTGTTTTGTGTGTCGTCAATATATTATTTTGATGGTCTGCACAGCTTTATCCGACTGTTCTATAGTCACGGCATATACCGAGCTATCCATAAGTCCGTCCATCGGTATAATTCCATTTACTATTGGACCTTGTGCGACCCTGATGCCTGCAGGAAGTAAGGTAACGGTATATTTCCCATCCTTTACACCTCCGACCTCCAGGATTGAGCCGTTCCTTTTCAGCGTAATTTTCCCGTCTGCCTCACTTTCCGGTGTCCTGATTCCGGACGATACCGGCTTGTAAATCCTATATCGACCGGCGCAGTTCAACCAGTTCATGAAATAAAGACATCCGTCATAATAGCGATATTTGCCTGTAGGAATTGCAGTGTCATAAAAATTCTCTACAAATTTCCACACATTCTTGTTGTCGCATGCCATGGCACCGGAGGCATTGCAGGCAACCAGTCCGGGAGAATGGTCGGTGTTGCCGTTCTTATCCTGGCCGTCAAGCGTATATACACTATGGTAAGTAGTCACGCCCTTTGAGACAAAGAAATCAAGAATTTTGTTGACCAATGCCGTATAATCCACATCCGCAGGCCGGAACCAGGCAAAGTCCATGCCCATGTTCATCATGCAGCGCCATGCGTCATATAGGAAATCGTGATGGTCTCCGTCTCCGTTATGCGGAGAGCCGTCAAAATCAGCATAATCGGGCATAAGCCCGGTCTTTGCATTGGCAAACTTAGGCCACATTTCTCGGCTTTTGGCTGCCAGACCATTATAGAAATCATTATTGGTATCGGCCCATTCTCCCCACAACTGATAGAATGCGGGCAGATGGTACGAGGGATCCGTGAACTTGGCCGCCGAAGCATAAGGCACAAACACCACCTGCATTTCCGAGCTGTCAAACAGCGGAGTATACGAGGAATACGGCGCTATATCCTTTGCCGGCTTCTCCTCCGACATCTTCAATATATAGTTGGCCTCCTTCGAGTAATTGTAGATACCTTCGCTATCGCCCCAACGGTTGGATGCGAACATCAGTGCCATGACGAAATATTCCTCGCCGTCGGATGCCGGAGTGTCGCCTTTGCGCGTACCGTCCTTGTTACATTGCCATGAAAAATAACCGCGTCTCTCATCAGTCTCGGGGAACTGCATGTATGTCTTGGCCCATTTCCAAAGCTTGTTGAATTCCTCCTGCCTGTCAAGCTGCACACATATCATCATGCCGTAGGACATACCTTCGGTGCGCACGTCATTGTTATTGACATCCAGGATATATGCCATGTCATTACCCACAGGATAATACAGCCGCTCGGTGTCGTTGTCACCTTCGAAATACGTTGCCCACAAATCGTCTATTCGCTGCTGTATCTGGGAATCGGAGTACCCGGCCTCCTTAAACAGATTCCGGTATTCCCCGGTATAATACGCTCCTTGCACCGGTAATACCGGATTCCCGAGATTCAGGTCATATTTCAATACCACGCCTTTTATATAATATGTCATGGCATTGTCCGTCAGACCAAGCCCCAGCTTAAAGCTGTTTCCTATGGAGGAGGCTCCGTTCAGTTTTGAGATATCCAAAGTTTTTGGAATCCATTTATCCTTGTCGCCCTGCTTAGGATAGTCATCGCTTCCGTCGGCCTTTACATCCTTATAAGCCAACTGTCCATTGATGTACACCTGTAATTGCTTGTAATTGGCATACTGTTCGTTGCCCGATGACGGAATATAAAATTGAAATGCAAGCTCAGAGCACTGTCCTAAAGTGATGCCGTCCGGTAAAGTTACATTCAGCACAGGCATCTGACCATACTGCGCGCACTTTACCTTTATTACATTACCCGTTCCTGAAGGATTAGCCTCTATTACAGCTTCTGTGTTACCGTCGCCCGTAACTTCAAGCTTCGATCCGATGGACATCGCGTCCAGATTCACTTCGTATCGCGCACCATTAGCGGCAAACATACCGATACATAATAATGCAAGTGTAAATGATTTTTTCAATGTATATACTTTTTAAGGTTATAAAAAAGTTTTAATGAGTGTGTTATTGTGTGTTGCAAAGTTAGCTCAAACCTTTCATTTACCAATTTCTAAATGTTTCATTTTCAAAAGTACTTGTATCCTATATTTTTATTCATGTCTCATATCCGTTTTTATTTGTAATATTTGCTTTGCAAAGACTTCGTTCTTTACATAATCATACTGGATTCGGCTACAGGAATGACGATGTCAACGTGGTCCTTTGTTGACGACGTGAACGTCGTCATCCCAGTCATGTCTGATCCCTATATCATATTTAACATCTCGATTTTTTTTATTAAATTCGCAACGTACTAAATAATCTTCATTATAATGTAATGAAACGGATAGGAATTCTGAGCGACACGCACGGGGTGTGGGACAGGCGGTTTACTGAATATTTCAAGGAGTGTGACGAGGTGTGGCACGCCGGCGACGTGGGAGACCCGGAGATAATACAGAAACTTCAGGCCCTGGTTCCGACCGTGCACGCCGTCTACGGCAATATCGACGGCCAGGACGTGCGCTGGATCACGGAAAGCACCGCCGTGTTCCAATGCGAGGACTGCAAGGTGATGATGCAGCACATCACCGGCTATCCGGGCCGCTGGGCGCCGGGCATGAAACTGCTGATTAATGAAATAAAGCCGGATATCGTGGTCGGGGGACACTCGCATATCCTCAAGGTGGTGTACGACAAGGAGCTGCAGCTGCTGCACCTCAATCCCGGCGCCGCCGGCCGTCAGGGATGGCAGTCGTGCCGCACTCTGCTGCGCCTCACCATCGACGGTTCCGACATACGCGACTGCGAGGTAATCGAACTTCACTAAGGCAACGTTCCTTAAAAACACGCTCAGAGTATATCCGATACCTATATCGGACATTTTTTGCCATTTTGACATATCAGATTGCTTCCGAAATTTTTTAGTATTGCATAATTTTCGTAACTTTGCATCTTGAAGTCGACTTTATTGTATCCGCATATCGGATGACTCCATCCGTATGCCGGCAGCAATAACTATTACATTTTCAGAATGAAATTAACCGAAGTATTCGCCAATATTTTTGGCAACGCCGTTTTTCGGCCCTCCGACGAGGGTATGCGCAAGTGCGCCGATTCTTATCAGTTCCTCAGCGAATTCGTAAAGGACAAGGTGATATACGGCATCAACACGGGTTTCGGCCCCATGGCCCAGTGGCGTGTGGATGACAAATACCTTACCGACCTGCAATATAACATAATCCGCAGCCACAGCACAGGCGCGGGCGAGCCTCTGAGCGACATCGAGGTAAAGAGCGCGATGATAGCGCGCGCCGGCACGTTTCTGCAGGGCCGTTCGGGCATCCATCCCTCGGTGGTGGAACTGCTGACCGAGTTCATCAACCGCGGCATATACCCTTTCATACCGCGCCACGGCAGCGTAGGCGCCAGCGGCGACCTGGTGCAGTTGGCCCACATAGCCCTGTGCCTCATAGGCGAAGGGAAGGTGCATTATAACGGCGAATGGCGCCCTACAGCCGAAGTTATGGAGGAATGCGGCCTGAAGCCGATGCAGATATACATCCGCGAGGGTCTGTCGGTGACAAACGGTACTTCGGTGATGACCGGCATCTCGATAGTGAATCAGTATTATGCCGAGAATCTGTTGCGTTACGCCACGGTGTTCGGCGCCTGGATGAACGAGATAGCCTCGTCGTTCGACGACTACATGTCGGTAGAGGAAAACGAGCCGCGCCGCCAGTACGGCCAGCAGGTCATAGCCCGCTGGCTGCGCGAGGCCAGCAAGGGAAGCGAATGCCTGCAGAAGCGCGAGCACGAACTGTATGATCCCGCCAGGAACCGGTGCGATTACTTCGAACATAAGGTGCAGGCATACTATTCGCTGCGCTGCATCCCGCAGATATACGGCCCGATATACGAGGTGCTCGACAATTCGGCGCGCGTGCTTGAGAACGAACTCAACTCCGCCTGCGACAACCCCATAGTGGATCCCGACTCGAAGAACATATATCATGGCGGCAACTTCCACGGCGACTACATCTCGCTGGAAGCCGACAAGATGAAGATAGCCGTGGTGCGTCTGGCCCAGACGGCCGAGCGTCAGCTCAACTACCTGTTCCACGACCGCATCAACGGCATCCTGCCTCCCTTCCTCAACCTCGGCACCCTGGGCCTGAACTACGGTATGCAGGCATGCCAGTTCACCGCCACGTCCACCACGGCCGAATGCCAGACGCTGGCCATGCCCAACTACGTACACACCATCCCCAACAACAACGACAACCAGGACATAGTGAGCATGGGCACCAACAGCGCCCTGCTCTGCCGTCAGGTAATAGACAACGCATATCAGGTTTACTCCATACTTTTCATCGCGCTGGCACAGGCCACCGACTGCCTGAAGATAGCCGACAGGCTGTCGCCCGTCACGCGTCGGCTGTATGACGACGTGCGTGCCATCTGCCCGCTGTTCGTTGAGGACACACCCTTCTACCGTGAGGTGGCCGAGACCGAGCAATACCTGCGCAATAACATCATAGACTATCTGAAATGAAGAAATACGCATTGGTCACAGGCGGCTCACGCGGCATCGGAGCGGCCATAGCGAGCCAGCTGGCCGCCGACGGATACCATGTCATAATAAATTACCGCAGCAACTCCGAGGCTGCCAAGGAAACGCTTCGCGCCATCGAGGATGCCGGCGGCGAGGGCGAACTCCTGCCCTTCGACGTGACCGAGGAACATACGGTGGACGAAGCATTGGAACAGTGGGAGGAGCGTCATCCCGACGAATATATCTCGGTGCTGGTCAACAATGCCGGCGTGCGCAGCGACAACCTGATGGTGTTCATGGAGACCGAACAGTGGAACCGCGTCATGGGCGCATCGCTCAACGGCTTCTTCTTCGTGACGCGCCGTCTGCTGAAGAACATGATGACTCACCGCAACGGCCGCATCGTCAACATCGCCTCGCTGTCGGGCCTGAAGGGCCTGCCGGGCCAGAGCAATTACTCGGCTGCCAAGGCCGCCATGATCGGCGCCATGAAGGCGCTGGCCCAGGAGGTGGCACCCCGCAAGGTTACCGTCAACGCCGTCGCTCCCGGCTTCATACACAGCGACATGACCAAGGACCTGAACGAAGCCGAACTCAAGAAGACAGTGCCCATGAACCGATTCGGCGAACCTCAGGAGGTGGCCGATCTCGTATCTTTCCTCGTCTCACCCAAAGCATCTTACATCACCGGACAGACCATATCAATCAACGGAGGTCTGTATTGACACAATTATGAGCAGAAGAGTAGTTATCACAGGTATAGGAATCTGGTCGTGCATCGGCAACAACGTGGACGAAGTGTGCGAATCGTTGCGAGCCGGCCGGTCAGGCATCAGTGTGGATCAGGAACGCATGGACTACGGTTACCGTTCGGGTCTTGTAGGCAAGGTGGAGCGGCCAAAGCTGAAGGGCGTCCTTGACCGCCGTCAGCGTCAGTCGTTGTCGGAGGAGGCCGAATACGCCTACATGGCTTCGGCCGAGGCATTCAGTATGGCCGGCGTTTCCGACGAGTATCTGCGCGACAACGAAGTAGGCGTGATTTTCGGTAACGATTCGTCGGCCAAGGCGGTGATAGACTCGCACACCATCATGGAGAAGGAACGCGACTCGGCCATGATCGGCTCGGGTCTGATATTCCAGTCCATGAACTCGACTGTGAACATGAACCTGAGCACCATCTTCCATCTGAAAGGCATCAACATGACCATCTCGGCGGCCTGCGCCAGCGGATCGCACTCCATCGGACTGGCCTATATGATGATCAAACAGGGTCTGCAGGACATGGTCTTAGCCGGCGGCGCCCAGGAAACGAACCAGTACAGCATGTCGTCGTTCGATGCTCTTAACGCCTTCTCCACCCGCATGGACGCGCCGGAGAAGTCGTCGCGCCCTTTCGACCGCGACCGCGACGGCCTGATACCGAGCGGCGGCGCTGCGGCACTGGTTCTCGAGGACTATGACCACGCCGTGGCACGCGGAGCCACGATATTGGCCGAAGTGACCGGTTACGGTTTCTCATCGAACGGCGGCGGCATCTCGCAGCCCAGCGACGACGGCTCCATCCTGGCCATGTCGCGCGCCATGGAGGATGCCGGCGTCACCCCCGACGACATCGACTATATCAACGCCCACGCCACCTCCACGCCTCAGGGCGACAAGTTCGAGGCCATTGCCCTCGGCCGTCTGTTCAAGGGTAAGAAAGCGCTGATCAGCTCCACCAAATCCATGACAGGACACGAATGCTGGATGGCCGGCGCGTCGGAGATAGTGTACAGCGTCATCATGATGCGCAACGGATTCGTGGCCCCGAATATCAACTTCGAGAACCCCGACGAATTCAGCGAAGGCCTGAACATCACCCCCGTCACCGTCGACAAGGATCTGAACATCATCCTGTCCAACTCCTTCGGCTTCGGCGGCACCAACAGCGCCCTCGTGATCCGCAAGGCCTGACACCCCTGCCGATTCTGACAACCACACATCTCAAGCATAATCGAGGCTGCCGCACCCCGGCGGCCTCGATTTGTTTCATTATAAGAATACCAGCAAATAAGTCAAAACTTTATTTCAGCTATTGTGTATATAATATATATTTTATATATTTGCAACCATAAAAATCAAAAGATATGGCAACTTCACTCAATATCAAGCGCAAAAATATTGACCTTCCGGTCGATACGTTGCAAAAGCTCTCCATAATGGCAGTAGCACAGGGCAAGAGCTTAAAGAATTTCATAGAAACCCTCCTTATTTCAAAGGCAAATTCCGTAGCCATAGAAGTAAGCGAAAACCCCTCCCCCTCTGGAGATCCGTGGTTTAACGACCCGGAAAATATGGCATCTGTTCAGCGAGGCATACTTGAAATGAAGGCCGGGAAAGGTCGAGCCTATTCAATGGATGAAATAAGAGACATGTTAGGCGTATGATTTACGAGCTGATTCTTATGCCCGAAGCATCTAAGCATCTGAAAGAATGGCGCAAGTCCGGGCAAAAGAAAACATTAAAGAAAATTGCTGACTTATTTGAAGAACTCCGGTTGCATCCGAAAACCGGCACAGGGCATGTCGAGCAACTTAAAGGCAATTTGACAGGGTTTTGGAGCCGGGAAATCAGCAAAGGCGACAGAATGATTTACACCATTGAAGATGACAACGTAATTGTCAACGTGGTTTCAATCAAAGGACATTACGGCGACAAATAAAATTTGATCAAAACACTAAATGGGTTAGATCTCCGGGATAGGATACTGATCAATAGGCCCCCATATAACGATTGCTGTCCTATAATGGCTGTTGTCGTTTTATCCCCTATTTTGGGCGTCTTGGAACCGAATAGCGCACTTTATAGTACTGTTTTCGGACATTTTTTGCCGTTTTGACGCGCGCAAGGAGTGTTAAAATTTTTCAGTTTTGCATTATTTTGCTAACTTTGCACTCAGAAGACAACAATAGAGTGTTCCATTATACCCACATAAAGCACACTATTATTAACCAATAAAACTTTTCAGACATGAAAAAATTAATGCTCGTGATGCTGACACTGGTCCTGAGCGGACTGGCAGCCATGGCAGGCGACAAGCTGGAAGTGGTCAGCGGCAGCATCGCATCGCTCAAGAACTCCACTGATGCAGCTTTCGTAAAGCTCGACATGACCAACACCACTTACGACAAGAAGAAACCCGTGCGCGAGGACGCCCGCTTCGCCAACATCGACAACAACCTGGACGACTGGACCAGCGAATTCGTACGCGAGTTCAACGAGAACAGCAAGGCCTTCCGCCTTACCGATACCGACCAGAACGCTCCGTACAAAATGGTAGTGGACGTTGAGGATCTGGACTATCACGTAAACGTGATGTCGTTCAAGGGTGGCCACGCCATCGAACTTGAAGGCACCGTAACCATCACCGACAACGCCGGTAAGGAAGTAGCCAAGCTGAGCTATCAGCACGAGAGTTCGGGCTTTACCTTCGACATCGCCATCGAGGAGACTTTCGAAGGCCTGGCCAAGAACCTGGCCAAGAAAATCAAGAAAGGCAAATAAATATTAAGCCCTATTATGGCAATGTGCCGGCAGACGTGAGTGTGCCGGCATAACTAATAAATTAATAATATGCATCTTTCTGACAGTTTAAAGCAGCGGTATTGCAAGGAACGTCTCAGCGCGCGCGAAGCGCAGCGCGAGGCGGAGATGATTGCATTCGGGCCCGTAGTGTTCCAGGCCGCGCGCATCATGCTGAAGTGGGGCATCCTCGACATGCTCCGCGACAGCGAACACGGACTGACCATCCCCGAGGTGGCGGCCCGCGCCGAGATTTCGGAATATGCCTCAAAGTGTCTGCTTGAGGCTGCCCTGTGCATCGGCATCGTATTGGTAAACCCCGACACCGACCGTTTCACCCTCTCCAAGACCGGTTGGTTCCTGATAAATGACGCCGCCACGCGCGCCAACATCGATTTCAACCACGACGTTAACTATCGCGGCTGGTTCCATCTGGACGAAGCACTGAAGGAGGGCAAGCCCGCCGGCCTCCCGACCTTAGGCGACTGGCCCACAATATACGAGGGCCTTTCTTCGTTACCTAAGGAGGTACAGAATAGCTGGTTCGGTTTCGACCATTTCTACAGCGACAGCTCGTTTCCGGAGGCGCTGGACATCGTGTTCGCCGGCCGTCCGCGCACGCTGCTGGACGTAGGTGGCAACACCGGCCGCTGGGCCCTGCAGTGCGTGGCGCACGACCCTGACGTGCAGGTCACCATCCTCGACCTGCCTCAGCAGATAGGCATGATGCGCAGCAATGTGGACGGCCACCCCGGAGCCGACCGCATAGAAGGCATGGGCGTCAACCTGCTGGACGAATCACAGGAGATGCCTGCGGGCCATCGGTTCGACGCCGTGTGGATGAGCCAGTTCCTGGACTGCTTCAGCGAGCAGCAGGTGGTCAGCATCCTTCGCCGCGCCGCCAAGGTGATGGACGCGGATTCGCGTCTGTACATAATGGAGACGCTGTGGGACCGCCAGCGGTTCGAACCTGCCGCCCTCTGCCTGACGCTGACCAGCCTCTACTTCACGGCCCTCGCCAACGGCAACAGCAAGATGTTCCATTCCGAGGATCTGTACCGACTCGTGCGCGAAGCCGGCCTCAAGGTCGACACCGTACACGACAACCTGGGCCAGGGACACTCCATCCTGGTGTGCTCGCTGGCATAACGCATCCGCACCCATGGCGGACGCGCATTCATAACTGAATTTCTACGGGACTCCATACGACTCCCGACAAACGTTTTTAGCAAGATGAATCAGACTGATATCGAACTGAAAGTAAACAAATTCTTAATCGACGACCTGGAGATAGACGAAGACGCAATCAAGCCCGAGGCAAGCCTCAAGGAGGACCTTGGCATCGACTCGCTCGACTTCGTCGACATTGTTGTGATTGTGGAGAAGAACTTCGGCTTCAAGATCAAGCCCGAGGAGATGGCCAACGTCAAGACCCTGGACGATTTCTACAAATACATCGCCACTAAGGTAGGCTGATAGGGATAGTTGGCGGAACTGACACATAACGACTGGTCCGGAACCACATACGGCAACGGATGGATGCATCGATGGCTCGTTCGCATAATGCGGGTGATCGATGTACGGTTCTTTTACGCCTTTACACGCATCTTCGTGCTGCCGCCCACACTGCTGGTCAACGGCAACGGACGGCGCTCGGCATACAGCTTCGCACGCCGGCGCCTGGGGCTGAACCGCCGCAAATCGGCCCGGATGGTATGGAGCAATTTCTGTGCCTTCTCCGAGGTGGTAATCGACCGGTTCTATATGTATGCCGGACACAAGTTCGACATCGAAATAGACGGCTTCGAGCATTTCGACCGCCTGCAGCGTCAGCCCTCCGCATTCGTGCAGCTGAGTTCGCATATAGGCAACTACGAGCTGGCCGGATATTCGCTCGTGTCGGAGCTGAAACGCATCAACGCGCTGGTGTTCGCCGGCGAGAAGGAAACGGTGATGGCCAATCGTTCGAAACTGTTCGGGCGAGGCAACATCCGCATGGTGCCGATGCGTCAGGACATGAGCCATATCTTCACCCTGAACGAAGCCATAGACAACGGCGAGATAGTCTCCATGCCGGCCGACCGCGTGTTCGGCTCGGCCAAGGCGTACAAAGTGCCCCTGTTCGGTGCCGACGCCCAGATTCCGCAGGGACCGTTCCTGTTGGCGGCCGCCAAACAGACACCCATGCTGTTCGTGGCCGTGATGAAAGCCGGCAGGAAGAAATACCGCATCACCGTGCGCGAATTGACGGCACCGATAGAAATGCCTACCCGCAAACGCGCCGAGGCCCTGGTGCGCGAATACGCCGGATTGCTGGAGCAGACCGTGCGCCAATACCCCGAACAATGGTACAATTACTTCAATCTCTGGACCGATGACTGAAACCTCCGGACCGATGACTGATTTCGCAAGCATCGACATTCACGAGCTTCTGCCGCAGCAACCGCCATTCATAATGGTAGGCCGTCTGCTGCACTACGACCCCTCTCTTACCGTGACCGAAACAGAAGTTTCGGACCAAAACATATTCACCGAGCAGGGCCGTTTCACCGCGCCGGGACTGATCGAGAACATGGCGCAGACATGCGCCGCGCGCATCGGCTATTACAACAAATATGTGCTGAAACAGGGCATTCAGCTCGGCTTCATCGGCGCGGTGCGTGGCTTTAAAATCCACCGGTTGCCTAATGCGGGCGAAACCATACGCACCTCCATTAACACCGTGGAGGAAATCATGGGGATGCTGATGGTGGAAGGCCGGACCGTATGCGGCGACGAGACAATAGCGGAAGCCACCATGAAGATAGCCCTGAGCGATATCGAGTCACAGGCCGCAAATACCGGAAAAGCATGAAGACACTGACCGCCGTACATCCGTTCGAGATCCGCTTCAGCGAAGTGGATTCGATGAACATAGTGTGGCATGGATCGTACATGCTCTATTTCGAGGATGCGCGCGAGGCGTTCGGCGCCAGGTACGGTCTGGAATACATGACCATTTTCGGCAACGGCTACTACGCGCCGTTAGTGGAGATGGACTTCAAGTTCAAGTCGCCGCTGCGCTATGAGTCGCACCCTGAAATCATCATCACCTACCGCCCCACCGAATCGGCCAAGATAGTGTTCGACTACGAGATACGCGACCGCGACACCGGTACGGTCTGCGCCACAGGACGTTCGGTGCAGGTGTTCATGGACCGCAACTACGAGCTGGTGTGGGAGTCGCCGGAATTCTACCGTAATTGGCAAAAGAAATGGGAAGTGCTATGAACATAGTCGCAAGAGGCACATACATGGTCACTCCGCTTGGCGAAGGGTCCGAATGCAATTATGAGGCATTGTGTCAGGGACGCAGCGAGCTGAAGCCGCGTCCAGGCGCGTTCGGACTGCCCGAGACATTCGTAGGCTCGTTGCTGCCACGCGACTGTTGGAACGAGAAACTTAAGGATATGCCGGGCCGCGACGCACTGACTCTGTTCGAAGCTCTGTGCATTTACTGTATAAAGGAGGCCGCCGGCAATGCCGATCTGTCGGATCCAGGCACGATATTCATCCTCTCCTCCACCAAGGGTAACGTGGATCTGTTAGAAACCAATCCCGATGACCCGCGCGCGTACCTTGACCGGTCGGCCCGTAAGATTGCCGGACATTTCGGTAACGGGAACACCCCCGTCACCGTATCAAACGCCTGCGTGTCGGGCGTATGCGCCCAGCTGATGGCGGCGCGCATGATACGTTCCGGTCAGTACCGACGAGCCGTGGTGGTAGGCGGCGACCTGCTGTCGCGGTTCATTGTCTCCGGCTTCCAGTCGTTCAAGGCGCTCAGTCCCGAGGTATGCAAGCCATTCGACGCCAACCGCACCGGCCTGAATCTCGGCGAGGCCTTCGGCGCCATCATACTTGAAGCCACCGACCATGTCGGCGAGTCAGACTGGGTATATGTGGCATCCTCAAACCATAACGACGCCAACCATATCTCCGGGCCGTCGCGCACCGGCGAAGGCTCATACCGCGTACTGCGCGACCTGCTGAAGCACGTGGATGCCACCGAGCTGGCGTTCGTCAACCTGCACGGCACCGCCACAAACTATAACGACGAGATGGAATCCATAGCCGTGGACCGCGCCGGACTCGCGCAGGTTCCTGTAAACGGACTGAAAGGATACTTCGGCCACACCCTCGGCGCCGCCGGCGTGATCGAGACCATCATGTCGATGCAGGCCGTGGACCACGGCACCATCCTGCCCACACGCGGATTCTCCGGGCAGGGAACGTCACGCAAACTGAATGTGACGGATGCTCCACGCGCCACTGACAAAAAGGCTTTCATAAAACTGCTGTCCGGCTTCGGAGGCTCCAACGCCGGTATATGCTACAGGAAAGGAGGTGCCGAATGAGACTGCTGAAACAAGTCGAGATACAACCCGGATGCTTAAAGACAGACGGCAACAGGATTGATTCGCTGTGCGGACTCTCCCTGTCGGAAATATACCGTAAAGTCTGCAACGGTTATCCAAAATTCTTCAAGATGGACGGTCTGTGCAAGACCGGATTCGTGGCTGCCGAGCTTTTGCTGCAGGGCCTCACTCCGGAACAGAAGGCTGAAGGGTCAGTGATACTTTTCGGGCGCGCCGGCTCGCTGGCCACCGACCGCAATTACGAGAACACCATCCGCGACCCGGAGAATTACTACCCCTCCCCGGCTTTGTTCGTCTATACCTTGGCCAACATCGTGACCGGCGAAATTGCAATCCGCCACAAGATGCAGGGCGAAAGCTCAATGTACGTCCTGCCGGAATACGACCGCGAGGCGGAAACACGGACCGTACAGTCGGCATTCGACGAATCGGACACGCCGCTGATAGTGTCGGGTTGGGTGGATTACGAAAATGACGACAATTATCAAGCAATATTGAATTTATACATAAAAGACTAAATACTTCAACTATGGAAGAACTGATAAACCAACTGAAAGAACAGATTATCGAGGCCCTGAACCTCGAGGACATGACCCCGGCCGACATCGACGCCGACGCACCCCTGTTCGGCGAGGGCCTTGGCCTTGACTCCATTGACGCCCTTGAGCTGATAGTGCTGATGGAACGCGAATACGGCATCAAGTTAGGCAATCCGGCCGAGGGCAAGAAGATATTCAGCTCCGTTGCCAGCATCGCCGACTACGTAAGCAAGAACCGCAAGAAATAAGGACCCCCACACGGCATGAAGATATATGTGACGGGTATGGGGATAGTGTCGGCGCTTGGCATAGGCGTCGACGCCACGCTGGCGGCGTTGCGTGAATCGCGTTCGGGCATCGGACCGGTGAAGTATCTCGATACCGTTCATCGTGACCTGCCCGCCGGCGAGGTACCGGCATCTGACGCAGAGTTAGCCGCCATGCTCCGGGCCGAAGCGCCTGTGAGCCGGATGCGCACCGTCATGATCGGAGCCATCGCGGCCCGCGAGGCCATAGCCGACGCCGGTCTGTCGCCCGACGACCTGCGCGACGACGTGCTGATCAACGGCACCACCGTGGGAGGCATGGATTATACCGAGAAGCATTTCGCCGAGGCATTGCAGGATAATTTCGAAAGCGAAGCCGCTCAGCACATGCAATACAACGACTGCGGCAGCGCCACCGACCTGATGGCGTCGATGTGCGGGCCGTTCCGGATGGTCACGACAACGTCCACGGCCTGTTCCTCGGCTGCCAACGCCATGATACTGGGCGCCAACATGATCAAGGCCGGCTTTGCCGACCGCGTCATAGCCGGTGGCACCGAAGCATTGTCCAGGTTCCATTTCAACGGCTTCAACACGCTGATGATACTGTCGTCCCAGCCCTGCACGCCGTTCGACAGCGCCCATTGCGGCATCAACCTCGGCGAAGGAGCGGCATACCTTGTGCTGGAAAGCGAGGAATCGGCACGCCGACGCGGGGCAAAACCGTTGGCGGTCCTGTCAGGTTACGGAAACGCCTGCGACGCTTTCCATCAGACCGCCACGTCCGACAACGGCGAAGGGCCGTTCTTAGCCATGTCCAAGGCTTTGAAATCGGCCGGTCTCCGTCCCGACGACATCTCATATATCAACACCCACGGCACCGGCACCCCAAACAACGACGACTCGGAGCTGGCGGCCATAAAGCGTATATGGCCCGGCAAGGTTCCCTTTTATTCGTCCACCAAGGGCTTCACGGCCCACACCACAAGTGCATCGGGAGCCATCGAGGCCGTAATCTCCATACTGGCGCTGCGCGATTCGTTCGTGCCGGCATCACTGAGATGCGTCAACCCCACCGACCCAGACCATGCGCCGGTCACGGCCACTATGTTCGATACAAAGCTGACGCACGTCATGAACAATTCGTTCGGATTCGGCGGCAACGACAGCGCGTTGATAATCTCTAAAGCGGAATGAACGGCATGAACAAATGTTACATCATATCCGGCAGCTGCCTGCACGACGAGGAAGCCGATGTCAAAAAATATGTGACGCCCGGCGAGGCGCGCCGCATGTGCCGCATCCTGAAGCGCGCCGTGTACACGTCGTTCGAGGCGTTGCGTCAGAGCGGCATCGAATGTCCCGATGCAATCATAACCGGCACATCGATGGGTTGCATGGAAAATTCCGAGAAATTCCTGGCCGACATCTGCCGCAACGGCGAACAACTGCTGAAGCCAACGCTGTTCATGCAGTCCACCCACAACACCATCGCCTCCATGACGGGCATCCTGCTGAAATGCCACGGCTATAACATGACCTATTCGCAGGGAGGCGTCTCGTTCACCAGCGCTCTGCTCGACGCCTGGCTGCAGATTCGCGCCGGCGAGATCAGCAACGCCTTAGTGGGCTGTCACGACGAGCTTACCGACGCCATCCGTAAGATCCGCCACGCCGCGCATCCGGAGATATCCCCCGCCGATTTCCGCGAGGTCTCCGCAGCCTTTATGCTGGCCTCCGAGCCCCTCGGCGATAAACCAATCGAGGTCGAGAAGGTCATTATATTACACCGCCCCTCTCCCCGCCGACTGGAAGAAGCCATCCGCGCCCTTTCCTCCGAAGGCGCGCCTCTCTCTGTCGGCGCTGAGGCGAAAGCCGAGGCTGAATCCCTCCTCTGCGCCTCTGCCGATGCGGAGAGCGTATATGCGGCCTGCCGGCGTCTATCTCCCCTCCCCGGCGAGCCGAAGTCGGCCCTGGTCGTGACACGGGCCGGAGAGTCGGTGTCGTTGATTAAACTAACACTCGCCCCGCCATGTGGCTGCTGATAGGACTCTCCGTGCTTCAAAGCCTGATGCTGGCCGTAGGCCAGGTCGCCCTGAAGATTGCGCTGGCTCGAATGCCCGCATTCTCATGGACGTCCGAGTTCTGGCTGAGCCTCCTTACGAACTGGGCATTCGCCGCCTGTGGCGCCCTGTTCGCCGGCGCGTCCATCCTCTGGATGTACATACTGAAGCACTACCCTCTCAGCATGGCCTATCCGCTGGCGAGCATCAGCTACGTGATTGCCGCCTTCATGGCCATCCTGGTATTTCACGAGACGGTGCCGATGACACGCTGGATCGGCGTGTTCCTCATAATGGCCGGATGCGCCCTCGTGGCCTATAAATGAATTGAAGATGATGAAGAAACTGCTTTTGCTCACAATGCTTGTCGTGACGTCGCTGCCCGTATTTTCGGCGACACTGACCGGCGCACGATATAAGGAAACCGCAGCCAAGATCAACGCGGCCGCGGCAAAGATGCCCTCCATGACCTGCGACTTCACGCAGACCAAGCATCTGGCCATGCTCCGCGAGAAAATGGTGTCGAAAGGCAAGATGTATTACCGCAAGCCCGACAAACTGCGCTGGGAATATGTGTCGCCCTATAAATACACCTTCATCCTCAACGGTGCGAAGGTGTCGGTGGCCAACAACAAGCGCAACGACGTGATAGACACCCGCAACAACAAGCTGTTCAAGGAGATAGCCCGCATCATGATGAGCACCGTGACGGGCCGCGCCCTGTCGGACACCGGCGACTTCACCATCACCATCAACGAGACGGCACCGACATGGGATGTAACCCTGGTACCCAAACGCAAGAATATCAAGCAGATGTTCTCCAAAATCATATTGAAGTTCCGCCGCACGGACTGTCAGGTGCAGCAGATAGAGCTGTATGAGAAGAACGGCGACCGCACCGAGATAAAGCTTCAGAACATAAAGACACCTTCGCCCGTAAATGACGCGCTTTTTAGTATATCTTAGTCTGCTCCTTACCGGCGGACTCTCGGCATACAGTCAGAATCTGGACGCACTGCCGCAGGACACCGTCTTCCGCTATGGCTTCGATATGTCCATGCAGAAGGCCGGGCTGACCGGCGTGGCCCTTACGCGTCTGGATAACAATGCCATATACGGCAGCATCGTCAACGAATTCGGCGTCTCGGCCCTTGATTTCACCTACGACATACGCCGGGGCAAAGTCAAGCTGAACCATGTGGTGTCGTTCTTAGACAAATGGTACATCAGGCGCGTGCTGCGCGCCGACCTGCGCGTCTGCCTCGACCGGCTCTACGGCCTCTCGGACCGTATGCCGAAGAAGCACGACGTCCTACAGAACGGCTCCACGCTGACAGTGCGCAACCTTGCCCACGACATCTCCTACTCATTCACACCCCTTGCCCATGACCCTCAACAATAACATGTACCGCACCGTGCGCACGGACCCTGAGGCCATGACAGCCGACATCCGCCTGCTCGCTGAGAGCGCCATATATAAAGCCCATTTCCCCGAAAAGCCTATCACTCCGGGCGTCTGCATCGTGCAGATGGCCGTGGAGATGTTCGGCGCGCTGCGGGGCAGGGAATACTCCGTCCGCGAAGTGGTAAACGCCAAATTCCTGATCGTGATGGAACCGCAGGCCACACCCGACGTGCGCTATGAATTCACCAAGATTACGGACGGCGCAGAGCCGGGCACAATCAGGCTGCAGGCCGCGGCCCGTTCCATCGCCGACAACGCCGTAATGGCAAAACTCTCGCTAATTCTTCAGGAGCAATGACGAAGGCATCAGTCAGCAAGGCCATGCGCAGCCACGGCATCTGCGTGATTATCCCGACATACAACAATGCCGGGACGCTGGCCCGCGTACTGACCGATGTGCTGGAATATGCTCCCGATGTAATAGTGGTGAACGACGGCAGCACCGACAACACCCCCGAAGTGCTGCGCGGATTCAAGGACCGCGTCGACATAGTGTCCTATCCCCGCAACCGTGGCAAGGGATACGCGCTGAAAACGGGTCTGACCCACGCGCGCCGTCGCGGATTCGATTACGCGCTTACCATCGACTCCGATGGCCAGCACCGCGCCTCCGACATCCCGAAGATGGTGCAGGCAGTAATAGAGCATCCCGGCGCGCTCGTGGTCGGTGCCCGCGACCTGACCAAAGTGGACATAAACGGCAAGAGCTCGTTCGCCAATAAGTTCTCCAACTTCTGGTTCCGCGTCCAGACGGGCAGGAACCTGACCGACACCCAGACCGGCTACCGCGTGTATCCGCTGAAGCATCTGCACGGGCTCCGGATGCTCACCTACCGCTACGAGGCCGAACTGGAGTTGTTGGTGTTCGCGGCATGGAACGGTGTAAGGATCGTATCGGTGCCTATCGATGTCTATTATCCGCCCCAGTCGGAACGCATATCGCATTTCAAGCCGGCACTCGACTTCACGCGCATCAGCATACTGAACACCATACTCTGCGTCGCGGCCATCGTCTACGGCATCCCGGTCCGCACATGGTATTATTTCCGGCAGAAACGGGCCTTCAACCGCGAATGGAAATTCTTCACGCGCAAAAACGGGCAGCCCAAGGAAGCGGCCATGACCTTACGCCGTCTGTTCCGTTCGCTCTACGCATTGTCGTTCTATCTGGTCAGCTGTCTGGGTGTACTCACGCCCTTAGGTATCGCATTGTTCAAATTCGGCAAATCGAACGAGAAGAAACGCACACGCTACCACCGCAAGCTGCAGCAAGTGTCACGGTACATAGGCAACCATCTGCCCGCGGCGTCGCCCGTGAAGTACATCAACGACAAGGAAGATTTCAGGAAACCGGCGCTGATAGTCTGCAACCACCAGTCGCACCTGGACCTCCCGGTGATCATGGCCCTCTATCCCAAGATTGTATTCCTGACCAACGACTGGGTGTGGAACAATTCGGTGTTCGGCAACATGATACGCTATGCCGAATACTATCCCGTTTCGGCCGGCATCGACAACCTGTTGCCCAAGCTGCGCGACCTGCGCGACCGTGGTTATTCCATCATGGTGTTCCCTGAGGGCACCCGTTCGGTGGACTGCTTCATATCGCGGTTTCATCAGGGAGCATTCCACCTTGCCCGCGAGCTGGAATTGGACGTACTGCCGTTGGTGCTTCACGGCGCCGGACATGTGCTGCCAAAGCTGGACTTCATGCTGCGCAAGGGCGAAATCTCGATCGAAGTGCTAGACCGCATTCCATACGAGCCGGAGTCGCCACTGACGATGCTGAAGCAGGCTTCCCGCGCACGGGCCATTATCCGCGAGGCTTACGACAAGACAGCGCGTCGCAAGGAGAATACGGAATACTTCATCCCTCTCGTCCTTTACAAATACGCATGGCGCGGATGGAAGACAGTGTCGGAATGCAAGCGCGCGCTGCGCAAGGCCGACAGTTATTCCATGGCCATAGACCATCTGCCCGCATCCTGCCGCTCGGTGGCCATACAAAATGCAGGAATCGGCGTGGTGCCGCTGCTGTTCGCCCTGGTGCATCCCGACGTGCAGGTCACGGCATACATAGAATCGCTGGAACAATACGATGAGGCGGTCAATACGCCGCACATCCCCGATAACTTACATTTCATTCACACGGTGTGGCCCGAGGACGCACAGTCGGAGGCCGACATCTCTTTCTTACTTACCGACGAGGGTCTGTTACAACCCTTGTAGACGCTATGGACAAGACTTGCCTGATAATCGGAGCCGGACTCGGCGGACTTTTCACCGGAGCGCTATTGGCGCGCAACGGATACAAGGTGACTGTGATAGAGAAAAACGCCACCATCGGAGGAGGGCTGCAATGCTTCCGGCGCGGCGACAAACTGTTTGAGACAGGAATGCACATCATGGGCGGATTCCAGCCCGGTGGCAACCTGTCCAGGATATGCAGTTACCTCGGCATACTCGACCGGCTGAAGATAGAACACCTCAACCCCTGTTGCACCGACCGCATCTGTTACGGCAAGGACGGCAAGTCGTACATCATAGGCTCGGGCCGTGAGAATTTCGTCAAGGTCCTTGCCACGCAGTTTCCCGATGAAGCCGAGGGAATCAAGGCATACGTCGACGAACTGTTCGACATTACGGAACGCATACCGCTGTTCAATCTCCGTCCCGGCATTGCCGACATGACCGGGGAATACGGGCGGTTCAGCATGCCTGCCGACCGTCTTATAGCCAAGCACGTGAGCAACGAGGTGCTACGCGAACTGCTGGCATACCTGAATCCCATATACAGCGGAAGTCCCGGCCATTCGCCGGCATACGTCCATGCCCTGATCAACGTGCTGTTCATTTCCGGCGCATCCCGCTTCGTGGGCGGCAGCCAGCAGCTGGCCGACGCGCTGGCCGGATGCGTCACCGACCGGGTCGGAGAGATAGTAGCCGGCGACCCGGTACAGGGCATCACTGTCGAAAACAAAGCCATCACGTCCGTAACCACGAAGTCCGGACGCACCTTCACACCGCAATTGGTGATCTCCTCCATACATCCCGTGTCGCTGCTGAAGATTCTGCCTCCCAAGACATTCACCACGGCGTTCACCAACCGCCTCAACAACATACCCAATTCATTCTCGGCTTTCTCGCTCTATATCGACCTGAAACCCGACACGTTCCCTTACATATCCTACACCGGCTATTACCTGCGCGACTACGGCATGATGTGGAACCAGGCCACGCACGAGGAGAACAAGAGCCGCTGGCCGCACGGATTCCTCTATATGACGCCGCCGGAGCCGGAACAGGGTCCGTTCGCATCGAGGTTGCTGATACACTGTCCAATGGAATTCGACGAGGTGCGGCAGTGGCAAGACACCTCCACAGGGAGGCGCGGCCGGGATTACCTGGACTGGAAACAGGACTGCGGCGCAAAACTGATCGACGCGCTTGAAACCATCTACCCGGATATCCGCAAGTGCATCCACAAGGTCTATGCCTCCTCACCCCTCACCATCCGCGACTATTACAATGTAAAGGAGGGTTCGATGTTCGGCTATACCCACGATTCGGAGGACATACTCTATTCGCAGATACCGGTGCGCACCAAGCTCTCGAACCTGTACCTCACCGGGCAGAACGTGATGCTACACGGCATCTGCGGCGTACCGCTGACGGCCATCAAGACCGTGGACGCCATTTTAGGAGAGGATTATATAATCAACCAGATTCTGGAACATGAAAGGATTTAGATATATATTGTTTATTACCACGCTGTGCGCGGCCATGTCGCTGCATGGGCAGGCCTTCAATATATGGGAAGGCACCGGGTGCAGGTCTAAGGTAAGGCTGACGCCGTACCCGGTGAGCGAAGCTCCCCACGGAAACGGCTCCGCGCCAGCTATTATTGTATGTCCGGGGGGCAGCTACTTCTGGCTGGACAAGGAGACGGAGGGCGACGGCGTGGCAAAGTGGCTCAACACACAGGGCATCGCGGCCTTCGTGCTGGAATACCGCGTGGGTACCGTGCCGGGATTCATTTTTCACGACCGCCTGGTGAAGCGCGGCAACCGCTTCCCCGATATGCTGCAGGACGTGCAGCGCAGCATCCAGCTGGTGCGCGAGAATGCCGACAAATACGGCATCAATCCGGACAAGGTCGGCGTTATGGGGTTCTCGGCAGGAGGTCACCTCACGCTGATGGCCGGCACCATGTTCGACACCGACGTGCTGTCGCAGGTAGGCGTCAAGCCGTCCGTATCATTGAAACCAGACTTTATCGCTCCTATCTATCCGGTGGTCTCGTTGGTTGACGAATCGGTGCACAAACGTTCGCGCCGCGGCTTATTGGGTGAAGGTAAGTCCATAAGTCCCGAAATGAAGGACTCCCTTTCGATGGAACACCACGCACGCCCCGACATGCCTCCCACGTTCCTGATGAACTGCGTGGACGACCCCATAGTGAAATACCACAACTCCGAACTGATGGATTCGGCCCTTACGGCCAACCGCGTTCCGCACGTCTATATACAGTACAAGACCGGCGGTCACGGATTCGGCGCCAATCCCGACAAGACAACGGCAGAGGCCATCAAATGGCGCGGCCGCTTCATTGCGTGGCTCCGCAACCTGCCCTTTATGAAGTAATTTTGAATTTTGAATCATAACGACAATGACGTCAAACCATATACAGAACGACATAGAGTTTGCCTCGCCCGAGGAGATACGCGATTTTCAGGACGCGCGTCTGCGCGAGGCAGTGGCCTATCTGGCCGCCAACTCGCCTTATTACCGCCGCATGTTCCGCGACAACGGTATCGACCCGGCATCCATCCGCACGGTCGACGACCTGCAGCGCCTACCGTTCACGGCCAAAAAGGACCTGCAGCTTTACAACAATGATTTCCTGTGCGTGCCTAAGGAGAAAGTGATTGATTACATCACCACATCGGGCACCCTCGGCGACCCGGTGACATTCGGCTGCACGGAACTTGACCTGCAGCGGCTGGCCTACAACGAGAAGAAATCGTTCAGCTGCGCGGGAGTGCGTCCCGGCGACATCATCCAGCTTATGACCACGCTCGACAAGCGCTTCATGGCCGGCCTGGCCTACTTCCTCGGCATCCGTGAGTTGGGCGCGTCGGTGATCCGCGTGGGCAACGGCATCCCTGAACTGCAATGGGACACCATACACCGCATACAGCCCGACACCATCATGTGCGTGCCGTCGTTCATCCTCCGGCTGATTGATTATGCCGAGAAGAACGACATAGACTACCGCGCGTCGAGCATACGCCGCATCATCGGCATCGGCGAGGGTCTGCGCGAACAGGACTTTTCGTTAAATCTCCTCGGTAAACGAATCAAGGAGAAATGGGACGTGGAACTGTTCGCCACATATTCGTCAACCGAAATGGGCGCGACGTTCTCAGAATGCCCCTACGGCTGCGGAGGCCATGTGCATCCGGAACTGATCATAGTGGAGATAATCGGCGACGACGACAAACCGGTGCCAGACGGCGAGCCGGGCGAGGTAGTCGTTACCACGCTCGGCGTGGAGGGAATGCCCCTGCTGCGGTTCCGCACCGGCGACATATCGCGCAAGATTACGGGACAGTGCAAGTGCGGCCGCAATTCCTTCCGACTCACTCCCATTGTGGGCCGCAAGAACAATATGATAAAGCTGAAAGGCACCACCGTCTATCCTCCGGCGATATACGATGTGCTGGATAATACACCGTACGTGGCCAACTACGTGGTGCTGGTGCGCGACAGCTTCGCCGGCACAGACGAGGTAGTGGTGAAGGTAGGGCTCAACTCGCGCCCTGCGTTCGATGTGATAAAGGAACTCAAGGACCGTTTCCGCTCGCGCATCCGCGTGGCGCCGATTATCGAGATACTGGATCCCGACGACGTCAACAAGATCCTGTTCCCCAGCACATCGCGCAAGCCGTTGAAATTCATCGACCTCAGAAACCATAAATAATCCGGAAACAATAGCTGATCAAGAATCCATTCAAGCCGTATGAGCAAGTTGATTCTGAACATATACGATCTGTTCCGCCGCAGGCGGTGGCTGTGCCGGAGCATCTTCGCGGCGCTTACCGCGGTGCTTGTGGCATTGGTGATGACGCTGCATTACAAGGAGGACATCTCCGACTTCCTGCCCCTTGACCACGATAACCAGCGGGCCATGGCGGTGTATCAGGACATATCGGGAGCCAACCGCATCTATGCCTTCGTGATGATGCGCGATTCGGCACAGAACTCGCCCGAGCGTCTGGCCGAAGGGGTCGACCTGCTCACGCAGACTTTAGCGGAGACGGATACCGCCGGACTGCTGCCGGACGTGATCAGCTCGATCGACCTGGAACAGATCATGGGCGTGGCGGCGGCTGTGTACGACGACATCCCCTACTTCATGACCGAGCGCGACTATGCCCGCGCCGACTCGCTGTTAGCAATACCCGGCTATACGGCCGCGCAGCTGATGAACGACAAGGAGCAGCTGCAGTCTCCCGCCGCCGGTTTCTCGGTCGAGACCATGTCACGCGACCCGCTCGGCCTGTTCTCGCCCGTGGCCGCACGCATACACTCCGGCGGCTCGGACATAGAATTCGACAACTTCGACGGCTACATCCTCTCGCCCGACGGCAAACGGGCCATCGTAATGATGGACTCCAGATTCGGCGCTTCGGAATCGGACAACAACGGCCGCATAGTAGACCTGCTTAACGCCGTAAAGCAAAAGGTGGAACGGCAGGATCCGGCATTTGACGTTCATTTCACCGGCGGACCCGTCATAGCCGTCGGTAACGCCGACCGTATCAAGAAGGATTCCATATTGGCAGGCACCATCGCGGGCGTGCTTATATTGGCGTTGCTGATATATGTGTTCCGCAACATGCTGAATATCCTGCTCATCGTGGTGTCGGTGGGCTGGGGATGGCTTTTCGCAATGGGGGGCATCGCCATATTCTACGATTCGGTGTCCATCATCGTGATAGGCATATCGTCCGTGATTCTCGGCATAGCCATCAACTATCCGCTGCATCTGATAGACCATCTGGCGGAGAATCCGAACCGGCGTCTCGCCCTGCGCGAGATTGTGTCGCCGTTGGTTGTGGGCAACGTCACGACCGTGGGCGCGTTCCTCTGCTTAGTGCCGCTCAACGCCACGGCGCTGCACGACTTAGGTCTGTTCAGCTCGTTGCTTTTGGTTGGCACCATCCTGTTCGTGCTGCTGTTCCTGCCCCAACTGGTGCGCAAGAATTCTCCACGCGTCATCCGCGAGGAGAAACGCTCCATGTTGTCACGCCTGGCCGACATCAAGCCCGAGCGCAGCAAGCCGTTGGTGATAGCGCTGAGCTGCCTTACATTGGTGTTCGCGTGGTTCAGCCTCGACACGGGCTTCGACACCGATATGCGCAACATCAACTACATGACGCCGCAGAACCGCGCCGACATGGAATATTTCTCGTCGCTGATGCCGGGCGGCAAGACCACCGAGCCGCTGTATGTGGTGAGCGAGGGCAAGTCGTGGGACGAGGCGATGCGTGACAACGAACAGGCGGCGCGTGTGCTGAACGGCCTCGCTGCCGACGGCCAGGTATCGAAACGCTCGGATATAGCCGACTTCCTTCCCTCCGGCTCCACGCAGCAGACACGCCTGAAACGCTGGAACAGGTTCGTGACCGAGCATTCGGCGCTGTTCCGCGATTCGCTCCCGGCCGAGGCGGCACGTCTCGGGTTCAGCGAGGAAGCTTTCGCCCCTTTCCACGAAGCCATATCACGGCAGTATACTCCCAAATCGTTTGAGGAGCTAAACGAGACATTCCCGCTGCTGTTCGCCGGCAACATCAGCCGCGACGATGCAGCCGGCCGCAAGGCCATCGTGCAGATCGTGGACGTGCCGAAAAATGACATCAGCGCGGTCAAGGACCGGATTAAAGAACGGTTCGACGGCCTCTGCTTCGATGTTGCTTCCATGAATTCGTCGATAGCCAATACGCTGTCCGATGATTTCAACTACATCTGTTATGCCTGCGGATTCATCGTATTCGCGTTCCTATGGCTGTCGTTCGGACGCATAGAACTTGCGGCCATCGCCTTCCTGCCGATGGCGCTGTCATGGCTCTGGATTCTCGGCATAATGGCCATCTGCGACATCCGGTTCAACATCGTGAACGTAATCTTAGCCACATTCATCTTCGGTCAGGGCGACGACTACACCATCTTCATCACCGAGGGCCTGGCATACGAATATGCGTACCGGCGCAAGGTGCTGGCATCGTACAAGAACAGCATCGTTGTGTCGGCGCTGATAATGTTCATAGGCATCGGGTCGCTGATATTCGCGCAGCATCCGGCCATGCGCTCGTTGGGTCAGGTGACGGTGGTGGGCATGATAGCCGTGGTGCTTATGGCCTACATAGTGCCGCCGCTGTTCTTCAACTGGATCACCCGGAGCAACGGCCACGTACGCCGCCATCCCGTCACACTCGCATCGCTGTGTATGCAGGTGTTCCGGCCACGCCGTTACAAAGCGCTGCAACAGGCTTTGGCTGCCGGACCCATGTCGCCCGACATGATGGAATATGCCGTATCGGGCCGATATCTGTATAAAGGCCGCGACATCGAATCAAACGCCAAGAAAGCCCTGAAGGGCATTATTTCACACCTTGACGAATTAAAGGATGTCAATGCCGATGATTTACTTGTCATTAACGGAACGGCACAGGGCGAGCTGGCCCTGACTTTGGCTCTGCTTCATCCAGGCGTATCCGTAACGGTAGTAACCGACAACGAGGATTCTCACGCTCTGATAGAGACGTGCGCCATCGATTTCACTCCGAATATCACTGTCATAACCAACAATAACGATTATGAAAAACATCCGGATTCTTACGTGCGTCTGTATAGCGATGGCAATGCTGTCGCCTACGCTCGCCGCCGACCTGCCTAAGTCTGTAAAGCTGAATTCCGACAGCACCGTCACCTTCACGCTGCGTCTCACGCCCGAGATGCTGAGGGCCGTCAACGAGTCCGATGACGATGATGAGGAGGATGACGATGAAAACAATAAAGAGCCTGAGGAACCGGATCAGCCCGACGACGTCTATGTTGTCGGCAACCTCATAAAGAACAAGAGCCTGCTGAAGAAGATGGGGCTCCCGTTTGGCGGCGATTTCAGCAAGGGCGAGATGGACGAGAAGAAAGGCGTGTGGACATTCCGTTCGCCCAAGCTCGCACCGAACATGTACACCTATCAGTTTGAGATTGACGATAAGAAATATACAGATCCTCTGAATCCGAACACCGTTCGCGACATAGCCGACACGCTGAGCTATTTCATCATTCCCGGGGGCAACGCCGACTATTTCCTTGACACCGACGTGCCGCACGGCAAGGTGAGCAAGGTGTGGTATCCCGGCACGCTTGATGGATTCAAGAAACGCCGTATGTCGGTGTATCTGCCGGCCGAGTATGACAAGAATCCCGACAAACGGTATCCGGTGTTATATCTGCTGCACGGCTCGGGCGGCGACGAGGACGCATGGCTGGGCTGCGGACGCGCCGCGCAGATTCTCGACAACATGATGGCACAGGGCAAATGCAAGCCTATGATAGTGGTGATGCCCAACGGCAACGCCGAACTTGCCGCTGCTCCCGGGGCCGATCCCGACCGGCCCGACCAAAAGCCGTTTGCCAACAATATGTCCTCGATGTTCGGTGCCATAGAAAGCGTGTTCATGCACGATGTGGTGGATTATGTCGACTCGCATTACCGCACCCGTACCGGCAAGGCTGACCGTGCCATCGCCGGTCTGTCGCTCGGAGGACTGCACACGCTTTATATCTCGCTCAACAATCCGGAATCGTTCGACTATGTCGGATTGTTCTCGGCTCAGACCACCAATGCCATCACCGACAAATCATCTCCCACAGTCGACAAGATCGGAGGCCTCTGGAACACCCTTTCCGACACATTCCCGGCATTGCGCAATAATAAGATTGGCAAGACCATGGAGGCGGCCGCCGGCCAGGATGCGGATATTTACAAGAACTTCGACGCGAAGCTGCAGAAGCAGTTCAAGCAGGCTCCGAAGCTGTATTACATAGCCGTCGGCACCGGCGACTTCACCAAGAAACTGAACGACGACCTGCGCCTCACTCTGGCCGACCACCGTTATCCCTACGTCTATCACGAATCGGACGGCGGCCATACCTGGGACAACTGGCGCAACTATCTCATCGACTTCCTCCCCCGCCTGTTCTAATCACTTACGACAAAGCACAATGCCCCGCCACAGTCTCACTGCGGCGGGGCATCTATTATCTAAAATCTAATGTCTACTCACTATCAGAGCAGCGTCACTGAGCGTGCGATGAACCTGGAGAGTTCCTCGCCCTTCAGCATGTTGCCTTTCAGCAGGGCCAGGTCGATGATCTGACGCACTACCGGCACCTTGGCGGCGTATGCGGCGATGATGTCCTCCTGCTGTTTGCGCAGGTCGCCGGCCTCCTTCTCGTTGGCGGCTATCTTCTGCTCGGCCTCGGCCTTGTCCTCTTCCTTCTTCTCCTTGAGGTCGGTGCGGAGTGAGGTGATTTCCTCGTTCAGTTCGTCGACCTTGCTACGCAGCGGCGTCAGCTCACCGGTCAACGCACCGGCGGCTTCCTTCACCACCTTGCGCACCGCGGGCTGCTCGGTGTTGACAACCAATGAATACATGTCGGGCATCTGGCCGTAGAAGTTCATGCCGGGCTGCATGGCCGCCATGTCCTTCATACGACGCATCATCTCGTTCTGCGTCAGCGTTGCGGGAGCGTCGTCGCCCTTCAGTGCGTTGTATTCAACGATGAAGTTGGTGTTCTCCACCGTAGGCAGCTGGCTGCGGAACATGCCGGTCAGCACCTCGATCTCGAGAGAGTCAAGGTCAGTCGTAGTGTCGTCGCTCTTGCGTATCAGACGCTCCGGAGTGTCGGAGTCTACGCGCACGAAACGGGTCTTCTCCAGCTTCGACTCCAGCATCTGGATAACGTGCTGGTCAAGCTGACCGTTCATCAGCAACACGTTGTAGCCCTTGTCCTCGGCTCCCTGTATGTAGCCGAACTGGGTGGTCTTGTCCGTGGCGTACAGATATATCACGCTGTCCTCCTTATCGGTCTGCTCGGCCGATACCAGGGTCTTGTACTCCTCCAGCGTGTAGTATTTGCCCTGCACGTCCTTAAGCAGGAAGAATTTCTTGGCGGCCTCGTAGAACTTCTCGTCGGTCAGCATACCGTACTTGATGAACACCTCGATGTCGTCCCACTTCTTCTCGAACTCGGCGCGGTTGTCCTTGAACATCTTGTCCAGCTTTTCGGCCACCTTCTTCGAGATGTAACCGGAAATCTTCTTCACCTGCGAGTCGGCCTGCAGATAGCTTCGGCTCACGTTCAGCGGGATGTCGGGCGAGTCGATCACACCCTGCATCAGCATCATGAACTCAGGCACCACGCCCTCCACCTGGTCGGTTACATAGACCTGGTTGCAGTACAGCTGTATGCGGTTGTGGTTCACGTCCACGTTGGCCTTGATCTTCGGGAAGTAGAGGATACCGGTCAGATTGAAGGGATAATCCACGTTCAGATGAATCCAGAACATCGGATCCTCCTCGCCCGGCTTCAGCTCGTGGTAGAACTTCAGATAGTCCTCGTCGGTCAGTTCAGCCGGCTTGCGCGTCCACAGCGGCTCGGTGTCGTTCACCACATTGTCCTTGTCGGTATCGACATACTGGCCGTCCTTCCACTCCTTGACCTTGCCCGAAATCACGGGCACGGGGAGGAAGCGGCAATACTTCTTCAGCAGCGTGTCGATGCGCGCCTGCTCTAAGAATTCCTTGCTGTCATCGTCGATGTAGAGGATGATGTCCGTGCCGCGACCCTCCTTATCGGTCTCGGTCAGCGTATATTCGGGGCTGCCGTCACAGGTCCATTCCACAGCCTTGGCGCCCTCCTTGTAGCTCAGCGAACGGATCACGACCTTCTTCGACACCATGAACGCCGAATAGAATCCGAGTCCGAAGTGGCCGATGATAGAGTTGGCCGTGTCCTTATATTTCTCTAAGAATTCCTCGGCGCCCGAGAACGCGATCTGGTTGATGTAGCGGTCGATGTCGTCGGCGTCCATACCGATGCCACGGTCGCTGACGGTCAGCGTTCCCGCCTCTTTGTCAATTTTGACACGCACGTCCATCTCACCAAGTTCGCCCTTGTATTCGCCGAACGACGACAGGGTCTTCAGCTTCTGGGTGGCGTCGATGGCGTTGGACACCAGCTCGCGCAGGAATATCTCATGGTCGCTGTACAGGAACTTCTTGATGACGGGGAATATATTTTCAGTAGTTACCCCAATTTTTCCGGTTGGCATAATCTTTTATGTTTTTTATATTTATATCGCACTAATACTGTGGTCAAAGCCCGCGGCTTTGACGTCCCTACTGTTATAACAAAAAAGAGGCCGATATTCCTATCGGCCCCCTTATCGGGTTAATACTTGCGCCTCAGTGCCATTATTGGCACTGCACGGTCAGTTTATTCTTCGGTCTCGTTCCAGGTGCAGCACACGAACTTGAACTCGCCCTTGCTCTGGCACTCGAACACGATGGTCTCGGCCTTCGTCGCGCCGTCGTAGATGAAGAAGTGGATGGTGACGGTGGGATGGAAATCGCCCATCGGCGCCATGTCGGGATACCATTCATGGAGCACGGCGGGTGCCACCTGGTCCTCGAAGCGCTTCTTCATTGTGGCCACAACCTCCTCGTCGGTCATCCCCTCGTATGCGGCGGCATACTGCAGGCGTGCCGAGCCGGGACGCAGGTCGATGTTGTTCTGATAGGCCGAGGCTCCGGTGTAGTAGTCGTTGTTGCCGTAGCTGGTAATGTACTTGTCGCCGTCAGGCACGTTGTCCTTCACCCAGTCCACGCAAGCCTGATAGAAAGTGGCGCTGTATGCCTGACCCTTGCCTGTAGGCAGCGTGATGGTGATGGAGGGATCGAGTTCCCACTTGCCGTCGCGCTTCACGAACTGGTTGGTCACTTCCTGCACGCCGTTGGTGGCCACCTTGTCATACCACTTCGTGCCGTCGAAAGCCCAGAGAGCGCATGCGTTGGTGGTCTCCTTGTTGGCAAAGTACTTATAGCCGATATACATCTCGTCGTCCTCCTTTGCGTAGGGATAAGTCAGCGCCAGGAACTTGGGCAGGTATTCGGCGGCCTGAGTGCCTGAGAAGTTGCCGTATGTCAGGCCCATCGACGCGAAGTCTGCGGGCTGGATCATCCTAACGTCCTGCACGGCCCATGCCGAGCCGTCGAACTTGTACGCGCCGTACTTCGACACGCTGACGGTGCCGTAGTCGGGTCCGTCAAGATTGAAGTTCGGGTTGGTGTCGGTCTCGCTGTACTGAGCCACTACGAAATCGCCGGCCTTGGCATCGGGCAGAGCCTCCTTCAGCACGTCGCTCATGCATGTCGAGACGGGGTGCATCGGTGAGAAGGCGTCGATGTAATCCTCATCACCGGCATATACCGTCTGGTAATCGTCGGATGTCACCTTATAGCTTGAGGAAGCGTTCACGCCCTGAATCAGCTCGGGTACCTCGCTTACCTCGCGGTATGTCACGTTGATTGACGAGCCGTTGCTGACGGCATAGTATGCGAACAGCGAGTCGTTCAGCAGGTTGGGCATATAACGCTCGGCGGGAGTGGCCGGAGTGATATACTGCTGGTTTGCAACGGCGGCCAGGGCCTTTACGGCGTCGGGCGACGTGCCGTCGGCCTCCTCCTTGGCTGCCAGAGCCTTGTTGAAGCGGTTGTCGGCAAACCGCTTGTAGTCGGCGGCCGTCAGCGTATAGTTGATACCGGGCACAACCTGATCCATATTCTCGCCACCCTCGAATCCGTCCAGGTGGTTGTTCCAGCTGTCTTCACCACACGAGGCAAGACCCAGCATCATCAGCGCCGCCGGCGCAATGAATTTCATTATTGTTTTCATGTCTTTCCTCCTTTAGAAGTTGATTTTGAGTTTCACGCTGAATGTGCGGCCGAAGGAGTAGAACACGCGGAAGGCATTGTTCCATGCGCCCTTCTGGCTGGTCAGCGTGTATGCGTCCTTCACATAGTTGTAGTCGCATACGTTGTTGATGTTACCTATCAGAGTGGCCGTGACCTTGCCTGCAATCTTGAAGCGATAGCTGGCGTGCAGGTCAAGCTCGTTGCCCCATGGAATTTTCCAGGGATCCTCCACCGTGATTTCAGCGTTCTTCATATATGAGTCGCTTGAGATCTCGTAGTCGGAGTAGTTGCGTGCGCTCCACACCCAGTCGGCGCCGATGCGGAATCCCTTGAAGGGCTTGAACGTCACGCCCAGGAAGCCAGTGGTCTGTGCCGAGCCGCCGATCTTGCGCCCCTTCTGCATCACCTTAGCGTATGCATGGTCCGGAGCAAGGATGCCCGATGCCAGCGTACCGTCCAGGTCGGCCAGAGGCTGCCCCTGCTCGGAGTAGAAGTAACCTGTCGGGTTCGAATTCCAGATCCAGTCGCCCAACGAGAACATACCCTCCAGTTCCATCCAGCGGACGGGGATGTACTTGGCGTTGATCTCGAAGCCCATGTGACGTGCGTTGACACCCGACATGCTCAGGGTGTACAGCTGGCCGGCAAGGGGTCCCTGACGGATCTCGCCGGTACGGGTGGTGGTGCGATCGCACTTGTCAAGCCATTCTGTATAGTAGAGGTTGGCGTTCAGCGAGAACACTTCTGAGTGATAACCATAGCCCAGCTCGATGCTCCATATCTTGGAGTTCTTCGGGTTGGGGTTGATCACGTTGCTGGTGGCCTGCGACAGGAACACGCCGTTGCTGAAGAAAGGCACACGCGAGATGAAGCCGCCGTTGACGAACACGTTGTTGTAACGGTTGATGTTATAGTTCACGCCGGCCTTTACGGTACCGCCGATGAAGTTCTTGGTCTTTGAGCGCTCGTGCTCCTTGTCGTAATAGAAGAAGTCGCGGCGCCACATCGAGGTGTTGTTCAGTGATCCGGACACGACGGCGTTCAGCTTGTTGTCCAGGCCGGTGTACTCCAACTGGGCGTACGCTCCTTCCTGCACGGTGTAGCCGTTGAAGTTACGGTAAACCACGTCGCCCACGCCAAGGTGCTCGAACTTCCAGTTCGGGTCGGCTGCGGCTGCGTTGTTCTCCGGCTTCACGCCCTTGCGGTTCTCGTAGTTCATGTAATATTCGCCGTTGTAGAGGTCGATGATCTTGTTGTTGTGCTTGCCGATGTAGTAACGCACGTCAAGACCGCCGGTGAAGGTCAGCGTCTTGGGGATGAACTCGTTCTTGTAGGTCGATACCCAGCCGTACCATTCATGGTTGTTGTTGCTGCTGGACATCACCATGTTCGAACCGGTGGTGGATTCCATGTTCATGGTCTGGATGGCGGCATAATCGAATGTGCCGTCGGCGCAGCGGAACAGATCGTTGAGCTTGCCCTGCGATGCACCGTACCATGAGGAGTTGGAGAGATTGACACCATTGTATGTGCCGTGGCCCTGACCTCCGTAACCTCCGCCGGTACCGATGGACATGTACAGCGTATTGGTCCACGAGCTCTTGTAGTCTATCTGCCAGATGTGCGTCAGCGAAATCTGGGGCTTGTGGTAGAAGTTATAGCTTGAACTCTTGCGCTCGCCGTTCAGGCCGTAACCGAACGTGGGATTGTAGCGGTAGGGACTCTCCCCGTCCATATAGTTGCGCACGTTCTGCCATCCCTCGATGGTGAGGCCGTCCTGGCGGCTGCGCTGATAGTGGGTCTGCGGAGCGCCGAACGCGGTCAGCGACAGCTGCTGGTTCTCGCCTATCTTCTTCGACACGTTGACGAAGTAGTTGTAGCTGTTGAAGTCGGTGCCCTGCACGTAACCGTCGCCCCAGCGGCGCGATCCCAACACGGTGATGGCCCAGCCGTTCTTCATCAGACCGGTGGAGAGCATCAGGCCGTACTGGTTCATACCGTCGTTGCCCATGCCGTACCATGCGGTGCCTTCGCGCTTGGCGTCGAGGCTGCGGGTGGTGATGTTGATGGTACCGCCCACCGAGGGAGCCGAAAGCAACGCCGCGCCAAGACCGCGCTGGCTCTGCATGCTGCTGGTCACGTCGGCCAGTCCGGCCCAGTTGCTCCAGTACACGCCGCCCCACTCCATGTCGTTGATCGGAATACCGTTGATCAGCGTGGCCACGTTCTCCGACTTGAAGCCGCGGATGTTGATCTTGGCGTCGCCGAAGCCGCCTCCGTCGGGAGTGGCCCATACGCCGGGAGTGGTCTTAAGAATCTCGGGAAATTCCTGGGCGCCCAATTTGGTCTCGATCTGCAGCTGGTCGACCGACGACAGGGCCACAGGCGTCTGGCGCGTGCGGGCCACGGACTGCGTCACGATCACGTCCTGCAGCATCCTGGCATTGGGGCTGAGTTTGATCACGCCCATTTTCGAGGCTACGCGCACGTCCGCGCCGTTATAGCCCACATACGTGATTTTCAATTCTTTCGCATTGTCCGGCACAGACAGACGGAAATATCCGTCCACATCTGTCGACGTTCCCTTGCTGGTGCCGGGAAGCTGTACCAATGCGCCGATCAGAGGCTCACCTTGATCGTCAACTACCTGACCGCGACACTCGATGTCGGCCCAAGCCTCGTTTGCGAAGCCCAGTCCGGCTGCCGTCACGGCCATGGCGAGAATAGTTCTCTTCATATCTGTTGTTATTGGTGGTATTGGTGGTATATTTTTCGTAGTTAAGTCGTTACCATGCACATTGAGTCATTGACCATGCACATATTCTCGTTTCAAGTGCAAAGTTAGTGAAATAATTTTTAAAAAATGTGAATTTTTGATTACAATTTACAGTCAGCACTCTAAAAATTGCAGGATTTGGCAATCTCGCCTTTTTGATGTAACTTTGTAAGCAAATCGGGAGTCGGAGGACTCCTAATAAAATGAAAGCTGAATAAAGAAGCTGAATAAATCGATGATAAACCGAGTACTGATACGTAACAAGGTAGTGCAGGTGCTGTATTCGTGTCTGCTGGTGAGCAAGAAGTTCCAACTGGCCGAACCGCCGGCCCAGCCCACGAAGGAGAAGCGCTATGCCTACGGTCTGTATGTCGACATGCTGGCACTGTTCGTGATGCTGGCCCGACGCGTGGAATTCCGTAAGTCATATCCCCTTGAGACCAGCCGTTTCATGGAGCGGATCAAGGAGGACGACCGTGTATCGGCCGCCGTGCGCCGCCTGTCCGAGAACCCGATGTTCGTCAACACCGTCGACAATCTGGCGCAGACACTGAAGGATTCCGGCATTTTCCGCAACTACATCAAGGATTCGCAGAATGGCGACGGCGCCGCCGAGGACACCCTGTGGCGCGAGACGTTCAATCAATTAGTGATGCTCACCCCGGCAATAACCGAATATGCCGAAAGCCTCCCCTCCTACACTTTCCGTGGCATGGAGCGTATGCAGCAGATGATGAACGAGACTCTGTCCGACTTCATGTCATCGCAGGAAAGCCTGGACGACTGCACCGCCACACTGCTGAAAAGCCTGGACGCCACCCGCCAGCTGTACATACGTCTGCTGGCACTGGCCGTGGACCTGACCGACTTCCAGGAACGCAAGCTGGACGAGGCGCGCAACCGCGCCGTGCAGTCGCCGGAAGCCCTGAACCCCAACATGCGCTTCGTCGACAACCGTCTCGTTAAGGCTCTGCGCGAGAATCCCGTGCTGGTGAAGGAAGTGAACAACTACCACATCAACTGGATGAGCGAGGACCCGCTGCTGATGGAAAGCCTGCTCCGTTCCGTGCTCGACTCCGACATATATAAGGAATACATGGAGCGCCCCGAATGCGGCATGGCCGAGGACGCCGAGCTGTGGAAGGAACTGTTCCGTAAGGTGATATTCGACAACACGGCCCTGCTGGAATGGCTGGAGGAGACTTCGGTGTTCTGGAACGATGACATCGACATAATCGGCACATTCGTCATCAAGACCCTGCGCCGCGTGGAGGAGGGCGACCACAACGCCATCATGCCGCAGTTCAAGGACGACGAGGACCGCGAATTCGGACCCGCGCTGCTCAAGGCTGCAATTAAGGGACAGCCCGAATACAGCGCGTGGATACAGCAGGCGCTGCGCACCAACGAATGGGAGGCCGACCGCCTCGCTTTCATGGACGTGGTGATCATGACCACCGCCCTGGCCGAAATCCTGAACTTCCCCAAGATTCCCGTTTCGGTCAGCATCAACGAATACATCGAGATAGCCAAGAGCTACAGCTCGGCCAAGTCCGGCTCGTTCGTCAACGGCCTGCTGCGCGACATACTCGCCATGCTCAAGGAAAAAGGAATACTGCATAAGGCCCTGTGATGCACAATTCGCTGCATTAGGCCCGGCATCGCACAATTACTGCATATTCCACGTTATTAAGAATAAAAATAAATAAAGAATACTATGTTGACAACTATTTTACTGCAGGCCGCCAAGAGTGCAGGCGGCGGCATGGAAGGACTCATCATGATCGTGGCCATGATCGCCATCTTCTATTTCCTGATGATCCGTCCGCAGAACAAGAAGCAGAAGGAAATCAAGCGTCAGCGCGAGGCCATGAAGACCGGCGACCGCGTAGTGACCGCCGGAGGCATCCACGGCAGACTGCGCGACGTGAAGGACGCTACCGTAACGATGGAAGTGGCTCCCGGCGTCACCCTCAAGGTGGACAAGACCAGCGTGTTCCCCGCCGTAGAGGAGGCCGCTCCCGCCAAGAAGGAGAAGAAAGCCAAGGAGGTAAAGGAAGAAAAAGAGGAGAAGGAAGACAAATAATCCATCTCTGTTATGCCGCTCCGGAAACGAGACTTGCGTGACACCTGGCTGAAGGCACGTACCTCCGGCCAGTTCCGCAATGTGCTCCTGTTCCTGGTGTTCGTGGCCGTCAGCGCGCTGTTCTGGTGCATCCTGGCGCTCAACGACTCGGTGACGGAGACCTTCGCCGTGCGCGTACAGCTGGAGAATGTGCCGGACTCTGTCACGTTCATCAACCAGCCGCCACAGGCCATGCACGTCACCCTGCGCGACAAAGGCACCAACATACTGCGCAGCGGCGTACTGAAGCATCCGCAGATCAACATCAATTTCCGCGACTATTCCGACCGCGGCATATTCCGGATGTCCAAGTCCGACCTGAACGCCGTGATCAAGACGGCCTTCGGCAACGGCATCCAGATCATAGCCACGTCGCTCGACTCGCTGCGCTGCTACTACACCGACTCGCCGGGCAAGCGAGTGCCGGTGCGCATCATGGCCGATGTCACCGCATCGTCGGGCAATATCATAGCCGGAGCGCCCGTGCCTATGCAGCGCGGTGTGCGCATCTATTCCTACGGCGACGAAATCGACACCATCACGCAGGTGGTGACCGAGGTGCTGAAGAAGCGCGACCTGTCGCAGACCGAGATGTTCGAGGTACGCATACGCCCCATCCCGGGCATACGCATCGTGCCGCCGGAAGTGGGCGTGCAGGTCAACGTAGAGCCGTTGGTGCACAAGGAGGGTTATGCCGTGATCGAATCGCGCGGCGTGCCGCAGGGCGAGAGTCTGCTGCTGTTCCCCAATCGTGTGCCGGTGTCGTACTATGTGCCCATGAGTAAATTCAACGACACGGAGGCGCCCATATCCGCCGCAGTGGACTATGCCGACACAAAGCTGACCCGGTCCAACCAGATACCCGTCAGACTCGGCAACGTGCCCGACTACGTAGTCAATCCCGAGATCAAGGCCGACAGCGTGGAATATACCCTTGTGAAACGATGAAGCTGATAGGACTGACAGGCGGCATCGGCACGGGCAAAAGCACGGTGGCACGCATATTGCGGTTGCGCGGCTATGAGGTCTACGACTGCGACCTTGAGGCCAAAAGGCTGATGGACGAGTCCCCGGAGGTGAGGCGTTCTCTCCGCGACCGCTGGGGCGAAGATATATACAGCGCAGAGGACGAATTAGACCGACGCAAGGTGGCCGAATACGTGTTTGCCGACCGCCGGGAGAAGGTCTGGCTCGACAGCCTTGTGCACGGGCTTGTGCGCGACGACGTGAAAAGATGGGCAGCCACCCGTACCGATTACCGTCATGACACGGTCTTTGTGGAATCGGCCATACTTTTCACTTCCGGACTCGCCGGGATGTGTCAGGAGGTATGGGAAGTGACCTCTCCGCTCGACATTCGCGTGGAGCGCATTATGAAGCGTTCCGGACTGACCCGTGAGCAGGCACTGGCCCGGATCGAGGCCCAGAAAGAGGAGCAGAAGATATGCCGATCCCGCCATACGCGGCAGATAGTCAACGACGGCGCCACTCCCCTGCTTGACGCAATCCCCGACATGAATTAGAAATCAATGCCGGCTGTTTTCAGACGGCAATTACTAATAGAAATCATTAAATACATATACAGCAATGTTAAAGAAAATCATTTCGATCACGGGCAAGCCCGGACTGCAGAAGATATTGAGCCAGGGACGCGGCACCCTGATAGTTGAGGATGTAGAGACCAAGCGTCGTTTCCCGGTTCATTCGCGTGACCAGGTGGTATCGTTGGGCGACATCTCGATGTACACCGAGAGCGGCGACACCCCGCTGGGCGAAATCATGCAGATGCTTTACGACAAGACCGGCGGCAAGCCCATTGACGGCGACTCGATGAACTCCGAGCAGCTTCACCAGTCGTTCGGCGACGTCGTGACCGACTACGACCGCCTCCGCGTTCGCGACCGCGACATCAAGAAGCTCTACAAATGGTACAATCTCCTCCTGGCCGACGGCTTCACCCAGTTCGTCGACGACACCGCCGACGCCGACGCAGCCACCGACGCCGAGACTCCCGCCGAGTCTAAGGCCGAGTAAACCAAAGAGTAAACCAAGTTACAATCCGGAATTCACATCAGCCCAGCTGATACCCATAACATGAGGGTGCGCCCGCAATCCGCCGGCGCACCCTAACTATTCATGTTAGCTTTTAACAAGCCTTTAGTGCAGATAATTTGCATGTAGCTGAAAATTTCACTAACTTTGCCTTTGAACCTCACGATGCTTATTACCTATTTGAGTACAGGAAACAAAAATACCATCCATTTTATTCTAAATTTCACCGACCATGGTACCTGATAAATCGAATCAGACATTATCAGAGAGTTTTATAAATGACGTCCGACTGATAATAGAACAGGGTCGGAGGGAAGCATATTCTGCTGTCGGAAAATCTCAGATTGAAACGTATTGGAAAATCGGACGTAGAATCGTTGAAGAAGAACAGAATGGTTCAGCGCGAGCTGAATATGGCAAACATATCATTACTAACCTAGCAGAAAATTTACATAAAGATTTCGGTTCTGGATATAGCAAAAGGAATTTGGCTTATTTTCGGCAATTATATTTATCATTCAACGACTTAGAGATTTTGCACGAGGTCGTGCAAAATCTGACATGGACCCATATTCGCAGACTTTTATCGGTTACTAACCCTACCGCTCGTCAATGGTATCTTTCACATGCTTCAAAAGATATGTGGAGTACTACGACACTTGACCGAAATATAAATTCCCAATATTATGAACGACGGCTTGCCGAACAAAAGGAAATAGTAGATGCAATACCTTCAGAACCCATAGCCCCATTTAACGATAAAGATCCCCTGGAGTACATAAAGAATCCGACAATCGCAGAATTCATGGGATTTAGCCGTGATACTAAATATAGTGAGTCGCAGTTAGAACAAGCACTGATTGAAAACCTTGAAAAATTCATTCTGGAGCTTGGACGAGGTTTCGCTTTCGTGGAACGTCAGCAACACATTACAACGGATCTTGATGATTTTTATATCGACTTGGTATTCTACAACTTTCGAATGAAACGGTTCGTGATTTTTGAACTCAAGACACACGCAATGACCCATGCAGACGTCGGACAACTTGACATGTATGTACGTATGTACGATGATCTCGTGAAGGGTCCTGACGACAATCCTACTATTGGAGTGCTGTTGTGTACGGATACAGACTCTACAATTGCCAGATATTCTGTACTTAACGATAGTCAGCACCTATTCGCGGCCAAATATATGACCTATATGCCGACCGAAGAAGAATTGCGACACGAAATAGAACGTCAAAAACAATTCTTCTTGGAACATCATAGCAACGATTGATGATCTTAGTATATTACTATAGCGATTTACTGTTCTCAAGGAGTTTATCAGATTCAATAGACTTTATCGGCTACTGATTTTCAAAATCGAGAGGCAGAGTTGGTGCAATAATTTGTCGGAATTCACCTTGACATTCCCTATAATTTCTTATTAGTAGTTCTGTAACAGGGCCACGTTTGGAGCCAGCACATGATATCGAACGCTTGGCAGTAGTTCGATGAATTATAAAATCTCGATAAAGATCATCCATATAAGTATTGGACGGATCAGTCGAAGCCCCATCGGAATTGCTAAGAAGTACTTGGCAGCCAATGTCATTCATTTTCATATAAAATTCACGTAATCGAAACTGTTCAGTGTCGTTAAACGAGCATTTGTTATAAGAATTGAAATTTGCCGTTGTACTAATGGGTCGATAAGGGGGATCAAAATACATAAAGGTATAACCATCCGAGATATAATCTTCCACTTGCGAAAAATCACCTTGCAGTATCTCGACCTTTTGTAGTATTCTGCTGTCTGTTCGTATCAGATTTTCATCAAGTATAGTCGGATTGGTATATTTCCCAAAGGCCACATTGAATGCCCCCTTTGATTTTTCACGATATAGTCCGTTAAAGCACGTCCTGTTAAGAAAGATCATATACGCGGCATCATCAATAAGAGATAAGTGGCTTTTATTGAATTCTTCTCGAATGATAAAAAAGTAATCCCGTTGTCTTTCACTATTCTGAAAATTACTGTATGAAGACTGAATTTGAGATAATTTTGAAATCAATTCTTCCGGATGATTTTTAATTGCTTTATAGGTATGAATAAGATGCGGATTTATGTCATTAATGATAGCTTTTGAAATATTAGGGTATTTATTAAGCAGATAAAATAGCACAGCACCACCGCCGACGAACGGTTCAATGTACGTAACAGATAACTGGTCGGAGAATGAAGATGGTAAAATTTGTTCTATGACGGGAAGTAATTGTGTTTTACCCCCGGCCCACTTCACGAAAGGTTTTGGCCTGTGATGTATATAAGCATTGCTCATTTCAGTAATTTGTTTTGCATGTCAGTCTAAAACAGTTGCAAAATTAAGATCAAATTCTTAAAGATCCTATTAAATTACTGAAAAAGATCCTGTTATAGAATGTGGAGCTAAGATGAAAGGGTGCCGTTTGTCGTAAAACAGAATTATTACCAATCACATGCATTTAATTGTGAAAGGTTTGAATGGAGAGACGCGACTTTATCGTAGGAAATAAATTCGACACGTTTTTTTATCGGAGAGAAAATGGAGGCATTGATTTTATCATTGAACTCATTCTCTCGATGGCCATTGGCAACTATATAGAATGAGGAAAAGAAATCCTGAAGTTCATAAAATTTTGACAAGGAATTTTTAATATCCGTTGTATGCTCTACCTCATAGAAATGAGTGGGCATATTCCTTTCATTGAACCAGATTACATCAACAGTCTTTGCCTTACGCAATAAAGCGTCAAATGTAAATTGAGGAATAAGCTTGTGGTCAATTAAATCACCCAGTTCCTTATCCAGAAATAACCGGTGTTGGTCTTGTGGAGGTACGTAAGTTGACACTTTTCTGTAATGGCCAATTTCTATTAATAGACCTTGGTAATAAGCATGATTGAACTGCTCGATGCTTGTAGCGTCACCCTCCTTAATATTGAATTTCGCAAGAACAATATCACGTGATTCTTCAAGCGCCCACAATCCCGGTTGAATTCGGAAAATAGCTTCGCTATTCTGCACAATTCTCCTGACGCTGGCTTCGGGAGTTTTGGTTTTCCATGTCGAGAAATCCATGACTTCGTTAAGTCGTCTAAGAGTTGCGTAACCTCCTTGGTCGCGCATTGTCTCTATAACCTGTTGCTCTTGTGTCATTTCAAATTGACATTTCAGTCCATACACAAAAAAATACAAATATACATCGCACATGCCTTGTGCATGATTCCGGGAATAGCACCTTAGGCAGTGTTGGGTATGTAATAGAAACTGATGAACTACCTCTATTTCCTACTCACTATTCGTTCCGTTGGCGGATGGCTTCGTACATGAGGATGCCGGCGGCGACGGAGACGTTGAGGCTGCCGATCTTGCCGAGGATGGGGATGGCGGCGAGCTCGTCGCAGGCGCGTAGCACCTCGTCGCTGATGCCGTGCTCCTCGTTGCCCATCACGATGGCTACAGGCACGGTGTAGTCTATCTGAGTGTAATTGACGGATGCCTTCTCGGTGGCGCCCACTATCTTGACGCCACTCTCCTTAAGCATACGGACGGCCGTCAGCATGTCGCGCTCGCGACATACCGGCACATACAGCAATCCTCCCGCCGAGGTCTTCATTGCGTCTGGCGTAACAGAGGCGGAGTTGCGCTCCGGGATCACGATGCCGTCAAAGGCGGCGCAGTTGGCCGTGCGCCCTATGGCGCCGAAGTTGCGGATGTCGGTCACGCCGTCCAGACACATCAGCAACGGCGTCTTTCCCTCCTCGTACAGCGCGGGAAGCAGATTCTCCAGCTTATGATAACGCACCGCCGCCATAATCGCTATGACGCCCTGATGATTCTTCATCGTGATACGGTTCAGCTTCTCCATCGGCACCCGCTGCACGGGAATGCCGTATAGCCGCGCCTTCTCCATTATCTCGCGGGCTATGTCGCCCCCCATTTCCTTACGAAGCAATATCTTGTCGATGCTCTTGCCGCTCTCCACAGCCTCCAGCACCGCACGCGTTCCAAATATATAATCGCCTTTTTCCATAATTCTTCCTTATTTCTATCGTCCGTCTCTTTTACCGTGCCGCAAGCGGAAGCTCGCGGGTCGTAGCCGTCACCTTGACGCGCTGAGAAGCGCGCGGGCATTCTCCCGGGCGGCCTCAGTCACCTCGCTTCCCGATATCATGCCGGCTATCTCGCTGACGCGCGCTTCGTGGTCCAGTTTCTCCACATGCGTCACGGTGCGGTCGCCCTCGTCGCGCTTATAGACCTTGAAATGCTCCACGCCCTGTGCGGCCACCTGAGGCAGATGGGTGATGGCCATCACCTGTATGTCGTCGCCCATGCGGCGCATCATCAGACCCATCTGCTCGGCTATCTCGCCCGACACGCCGGTGTCCACCTCGTCGAACACGATGGTGGGCATATTCATACGGCGTGCCACCACAGCCTTCAGCGACAGCATCAGCCGCGACATCTCGCCGCCCGAGGCTGTGTCGCCCACCGGCTGCAGCGTGGCGTTACGGTTGAACGCGCACAGGAACTCTACCCTGTCGCCGCCCGTAGAGGTCAGCTTGGCCGGCGATACGCGCACCTCGAATTTCAGGTTGGGCAGTCCCAACGTCCGGGCCGCCGCATATATCTCGTCGCCCAGCAACCGCGCTCCCTCCTGACGCATCCGTGTCAGCATCCCCGCTTTCTCCTTCAGCACACGGGCCATCTCGCGGGCCTGGCGCTCCAGTTCCGGCAATTCGCCGCCATCGCCTGTAAGCTCGCCCAGTTCCTGATTCAGTTTTATGTGTAAGTCTGCCAGCTCGTCGGCCTCCTTCACCTTGAAATGCTTAACAGCTGCATAGTATGCCTGCATTCGCGACGACAGGCGTTCCAATGCCGCCGGATTGGTGTCGAGTCCTGAATACATATCGTCGATGGCATCGGCTATGTCTCGTATTTCGGTCTCCATCACCTCCATACGCGCCGGTATGTCCTGGTCCTCCACATCGCGTCCGAACAGCGAGAAATCTATCTTGTCCACTATTCCGCGGGCCTCGGCCACATCGCCGAGCATACCCCGGTCGCCGCTGCCGAACAATGCCGCCAGCGACGCCAGACGCTGCTTTATCTCGTCGGCGTCCGACAGCACTTCGTATCTCTTTTCTATCTCGGTCAGTTCTCCCTTCTTAGGCTTCAACGCATCGAGCTGGCCGCACTGGAAGCGCAGGAATTCCTCATTCTCACGGTTCTTCGCGTTACGTTCCTTCACACGGTCTATGTCGCGGCGCAACGCGGCGAACCGCCGGAAATCGCGCCGGTAATCTTCCAATTGCGGAATCGTACCGGAAAACACATCTACCACATGCAGCTGCTCGGCCTCGTCGCTGAGTCCGGCGTTGGCGTGCTGGGAATGGATGTAAACCAATTTCGGTCCGATGGCCGCAAGGGTGGCGAGTGTCACCGGAGTGTCGTTGATGTATATCTTGCTGCGCCCCTCGGCGGCTATCTCGCGGCGGATGGTCACTTCATTACGCGTGCCGGTTTCGTCCGCATCGTCGTATGCCACCCACTCGATGCCACGCTCCTCGAACAGGCGCCGCATCTCTGGGTCCACATCCTCGAACGTGGCCTCGATGCGGCTTTTACCGCCGGCCACCACACGCGAGTCGGCGCGGCCTCCGGTCAGCAGCGACAGCGCGCCGAGCATGATGCTTTTGCCCGAACCCGTCTCGCCCGTTATCACGGTCATGCCGGGGCCGAACTCCACGTCCACACCCTCTATCAGTGCGTAATTCCTTATTCCAAGCCTCCTGAGCATCGTTCGTTTATTTTATCGCTGTTCCTCGGGATTCTTTATCTTGTTCAGCCGCTCCAACTCCGTGGGATAGATGGGCTGAAGCATGTCGTAAACCTTCTGCCGCTCCGTTTCGGGTGCTTTGCTGTACACATTCACCAGCTCGTCCAGTTTCGAATCGCGGAAAATACTTAGCGCTACCGACATCGGGGCAACATCATACACTTTCTTGATTTCATCCAGCGATTCGGTGATGGCTGCGCGTCCTTTGTCGGGGCTGGTCACCATCTCGTCGAGGCCCTTGCGGTGATACTGATACAGCAGGTTGCGTATTCCGGCGGTATTGGTATCGGTATACGAGTTGAGCACCGCCGCGCGGTTGCGCGTATCGTCAAAGGTGCGCCATCCCACTTCGCCGCTCGACTGCTGGTATTGCACTATCTGCTGCGCGCGGTCGTAAAACCGCTGGCCGCCGTTGGGCGAAAACGAATCGAAATCCAGCGCCAACAGCAGATAGGCGTAATAGTCCAGTATTGCCGTCAGGTTGTTTTCCGGTTGCTGCGTGTTGTAGGTCAGCGGGTCGCCCTCGCGGTAGTTGAATTCTATCTTGTTGTCCTTGAAATTAAAGAGCGTGGTGGTATACGTGGCGTTGTACACGGGGCGTATCAGCTGCACCTGCAGGTCGCCCTTCATGCGGTCGCCGTCATATTCGGAGATGGTGAAGAACAGGCGGCACTCCAGTTTCTCAGTCGGCGAGAAAGTTGCGTCGCTGAATTTCGTCTCGTTCATGTAGGAATTGAGCGTCTCCTTCAGATTGTCGAACACCGACTTGTTGGTGCCCTCTATCTTCTGGGTGTTCACCTCCACCGTGGCGCGGAATTCCTGGGCGTTCGCTCCGCACACCGTCGCCAACGCCGCCATGGCCGTCAATATGTACCGTATACCGTTTCTTATCATTTCATTGCTTTCTCTATGGCGTCGACTATGTCAGCCGCTACCTCACGCTTGCTTTTCAGCGGAAAAGCCTGCTCCCCGTCCCCGCTCACGATGGTGATGCGGTTGGTGTCGGTGCGGAAGCCGGCGCCCTTGTCCTTCAGAGAATTCAAAACGACAAAATCCAGGTTCTTATTGTGGAGCTTACTGTGCGCGGCATCGTGTCCGTCGTCGGTCTCAAGCGCGAAACCAACCGTAACCTGACCCCGGCGCTTCATGTCGCCGCACGTGGCGGCTATGTCGGGATTGCGCACCAATTCTATAGTCTGCGTCTCCACACCCTCGCGCTTAATCTTCTGATCCTTGCGCTCGGCTGGGCGATAATCGGCCACGGCTGCCGAGAACACCGCAATATCGCTGTCACCGAATGCCCGTGTCGTAGCATCGCACATCTCCTCCGCACTCTCCACGTCCACACGACGGATTCTGGGATGGTCCACGGTCAGCGACACGGGGCCGGCAACCAATGTAACCTCAGCGCCACGGTCAGCTAACTCCTCGGCGATGGCGAAGCCCATCTTGCCGCTGGAGAAATTGCCGATGAAACGCACCGGGTCCAGTTTCTCATAAGTCGGTCCGGCAGTCACCACCGCCTTCTTCCCTGCCAGCGACTCGCGCCCGGCGAAGTAACGCTCTATGCTCGCGAATATCTCCTCCGGCTCGGCCATACGGCCTTTGCCCTGCAGTCCGCTGGCCAAGGCTCCCGTTTCGGCTTCGATAATCATGACGCCGTCGGCGGCAAGCTGCCGCAGGTTGCGCTGCGTGGTGGGATGACGGTACATGTCCAGGTCCATTGCCGGAGCTATCATCACCGGTTCGCGGGCGGACAGATAGGTGGTGACAAGCATGTTGTCGGCCACACCGTGAGCCATCTTGGCCATGGTGGAGGCCGTGGCCGGGGCTATCACCATCAGGTCGGCCCACAGTCCGAGGTCCACGTGCGAGTGCCATTCGCCGGTGTTGGCGGTAAAGAACTCGCTCACCACAGGTCGCTGGCTGAGCGACGACAGAGTGACCGGCGTAATGAATTCCTTGCCGGCGGGCGTCATCACCACCTGCACCTCGGCGCCGGCCTTGGTCAGCAGGCGCAGCAGCGTCACGCTCTTGTACGCGGCGATGCCGCCGCATATACCCAGCACTATGTGTTTTCCCTTCAGCATCTATATCTTATTTCTTATGCTTGCGGCTTTCGGCATACAGACGCGTCACCACGTCCTTGGTATTCTTGGGGAAATCGCCCTGTACCATCCAGGCATAGAACGACGGCTCGCGACGGAACACGTCTATCACTTTCGAACCCTTGTGCTTGCCGAAGTTGAACACAGGCTCGTCGTTGTCGTTCAGCACGATACGGCCTGCCAGGTCGAGGCTCCGGCCTCCGCGCGAGAACTCGGCCAGGGCCTTGACGTCGTTCTTCAGTTCGGGATAACGGTCCAGCTGGCTTTTCAGCACCTCGTAGGTGGCCACGGTGTCGGCCTCGGCCGAATGGGCGCCCTCCAGTTCCTTGCCGCAATAGAAGCGGTAGGCCGCCACAAGTGTGCGCTGTTCCATCTTGTGGAATATGTTCTGCACGTCGATGAACTGGCGTCCCTCCAGATCGAATGGAAGTCCCACACGGTTGAACTCCTCTATCAGCAGAGGCACGTCGAACTTGTTGCTGTTGTATCCGGCAATGTCGCTGTCCTCGAATATCTGGCTCAGGGCCTTGGCCACCTGGCGGAACGTCGGGGCGTCCTTCACGTCCTCGTCGGTGATGTGGTGCACGGCGGTGCTTGCCGGCGGTATCGGCATCTCGGGATTGATACGGCGCGATTTGGTCTCCTCATGCCCGTCTGGATACACCTTGACGTAGCTGAGTTCCACTATGCGGTCCTTGGTTATGTTCGTTCCGGTTGTCTCCAGGTCGAAGAATATCAGCGGCCTCTCAAGTTTCAGTTCCATTTCACAATGATTTTACTACAGTTCGGGTCGGTTGCTTACAGCACCTGCATGGGCATCTGGATTATCACGAGGCTCTCGCCATCTTCCTGCGGCAGCGGCTCGTAGACGCCCGGACGCGCCGGGTCGGACAGCTTAAGCTGCACGGCATCGCTGCTGAGGTTGCTCAGTATCTGAATCATGAACACGCCGTTGAAACCGATGGTCATGTTGTTGCCGTCGTAGTCGCAGTTCACGTGTTCCTCGGCGCTCTGGCCGTAGTCCACATCCTGGGCCTTGATCACCACCTGGTTCTGTTCCAGCGACAGCACCACGAGGTTAGATGCCTTGGAGGCGAACAGCGTGACGCGGCGCAGCGACGACAGCAGCGACGCACGGTCGAAGGTCAGCGCGAAGGGCTGGTCCTGGGGGATGACGCGGGCATAGTTGGGATATGTACCGTTGATGAACATCGACGTCAGCGTGTAGTCGCCGAACTCGATGACGCAACCCTTGGCGTCGAACGTGACGCGCACCTCGGCTATGTCTTTCGACACGAGGTTGTTCAGTATGTTCGCAGCCTTGGGAGCCATGACGAACGACGATTCAAGTCCCGGAGCCTTCTCGGTGTTGACATATTTCACCAGCTTGTGGGTGTCGGAGCTGACAAATGTGATGTCGCCGGGATGGATGTCCCAGTAGATACCCATCATGACGGGGCGCACGGTGTCGGTGCTGGCTGCGAACAGAGTGTTGGCGATACCCTTCATCACCATCGAGGCCGGCAAAGACAGCGACATCGCGTTGCCGTCAAGGGCGCGCGGCGTGGGATAATCCTCGCCAGGAACGCCCATGAATTCGAAGAAACCGTTCTGGAACTGCAGCTTCACCTGCATGTCGTCGCGCACGGTGAGTGTCACCGGCTGGTTGTTCACCTCCTTTGTGACTTCCAACAGCTTGCGGGCCGGTATGGCCACGACGCCGTCGCCGTCGCATTCAGTCACGGTCATGCGGGCCACCAGCGAATTCTCCTGGTCCGAACCCATGATGCTGAGCACGTCGCCTTCTATCCGCAACAGAAAGTTATCGAGGATGTTCAATGAATTCTTGGCGTTCACCACCTTGCTCACTGCCTGCAGCTGCTGCTGGAACGCCTTGCCGTCTACTGTAAACTTCATATATCTTGTTGTTCTTATTTTTCGATAACACAAAATGCCACCCCGCGATGCAGGATTGCTTCAACTTGCAAATATAATCATTTTTTCGCTTATTCGCAATTCCGTATTTCATTTCACGCTCTTTTACTCCTCTCTGTGTCGATTACCGCCAATTTCATTCCCTGTCCGACCCAAGCAACCAACGGGGAATGTCGACAATCAATATTCCTTCATAATCGCTTTCCTCGTGTCGGGTTCTGGCAAGGAGCATCTTTGGATAAGCATCCCTTATTTTCAGTAAGGGCTCCACTTCCCTATGAAATGTTTCTTCGCCCGTTATGTCATCGCGGACCTGAATATACATTTTCTCACCTCCCCTCATCGCGACGAAATCTATTTCCTTCTGATATAATTTGCCGACATAAACCTCATATCCGCGTCGTAACAGCTCGATATAAACTATATTTTCCAGCATGCGCCCCCAGTCCATATTGCGTTTGCCAAGGACCGCATATCTTATTCCTGTATCCACAAGATAATACTTGCTCAACGACTGAAGATATGTCTTTCCTTTAACGTCATACCGACTTGCCTCATAAAAGACAAAGGCGTTGCAAAGATGCTCTATGTAACTTCCTACAGTCTTATAGTTAGTTTCAGTTCCATTTGTAACCAACACATTACTGATATTTCTTGAGGAAGATATGTTACTGATGTTATCCATCATGTATTCCGATACCTTCCTCAGTACCATGGCACTTCCAAGTTTATATTTCTCTACCAGATCTCTGACGAGTATCGTATCATAAACATCACGGATATATTTCTCCTTGTCCGAATCATTTCTATAATTATACGATCCGGACATACCTCCGAGTTTTATATATCGGTCTAAATGTCCATCGTAATCATTATCTACCTCAAAATAAGAACAATACTCACTGAAACTGAACGGATATATATGAATCTGCATGTGGCGCCCGGTGAACAAGGTAGCCAGATCACTGCTTAACAGGAATGCGTTTGAACCGGTAAGATATATGTCATATTTATCTTCCGAATGCAGGCTATTTATCGTCAGTTCAAAATTTTCACACAGCTGCACCTCGTCTATCATCAGACAGTTATACACACCTTCACGATACCTTTCTTCTATATAATCGTTAAGCTCATGATATTCCTTAAGGTGTTCGAATTTGATTTTTGTCAGGTCAATGTAGATTATATTGGCTGTATCATCATTTTTGACAATATAATCCGAGAACGCGGCCAGCAGTTTTGATTTTCCACAACGTCTTATTCCCGTGATTATCTTAATATCGGGAGTATTCATCAGATTCCTTAACCTGCGGAGATACAGCGGTCTTTCTATCAATTTCATATATTTCCGTTTCCCAAACTGAAATAATTTTTGATTTTGGGAAGCCTTGCAAAGTTACATTTTTTTCGGAATTATGATATTAAAAGCCGATATTCCTACTATTTTTCATATTCTGAGAGACTAATTTTAATATTTTTACTCTATGCGTCACCTTCAAGACCCTTTTTGTGTCTTAAATAGCGAACAAACTAATAAGGCATCGTTCCTTAAAAACACATACAAGCATGAAACAGGCAAGTATTCTCTGCATGGCTTTATTCTGCGCTTTATGTGCCGGAGTAAAGAGGGAAGCATCAGACTTCGGAACCGATTTTCATGTCTGCTTGGGAATTTGTTATACCAATGTCGAATATTCTTTGTAACTTTGTTTGATTACAGACAAAGGAGGTATGAAAAAGCAACGGGCTAAGATTATCGGTATCGCACGCCATCGCCTTTCGACTGACGGCGATGGTGTCACCACACTTGTTGTGTTTCATGGCTGCCCGCTTCGTTGTAGGTATTGCCTGAATCCGCAGTCGCTGGTCGATGGCGGTCGTTTCCGCGAGTATTCTCCTGAGGAACTGTATGCCGAGACGCGAATCGACGAGCTTTATTTCATCGCTGCAAACGGAGGTGTGACTTTCGGAGGCGGCGAGCCATGCCTGCGTCCGCAGTTTATCCGTGAATTCCGCGAACTGTGTGGCTCCGCATGGCGGCTCAATCTGGAGACATCGCTCAACGTGCCCCCTGCAAACATCAAGGCTCTGCTCCCGATAATCAATACCATGATTATCGACATCAAGGATATGAATCCCGACATTTACCACAGCTACACGGGACAGTCAAACAATCGTGTACTCGATAACCTTCGCCTGATAGCCGATGCAGGGCGACAACCGGACTGCATCGTCCGCATACCGCTGATACCCAACTACAATACCGACTCAGACCGCGTGGCCAGCCGTAAGGCTCTTGAAGCTCTCGGGTTCGACAGATTCGATTTATTCACCTATCAAATTCGCAAACACTGACTATGGCACGAGGGAAACAGACCTGCAAGATACTGAAAGATATACGCCGACAGATTGCCGAGGCTAACGACATCGAGTTCGTTACATCGGAATGTCGTTATAAGGGTGACTGTCTCGGCACATGTCCCAAGTGCGAGGCGGAAGTTCGTTATTTAGAGCAGCAGCTTCGAGCACGCTCTCTCGCGGGGAAAGCCATAGCCCTCGCCGGAATCTCGGCGGCATCCCTCGCCATGCTCATGCCGATTACTTCGCATGCACAATCGCCATCACACAATGTTCAAATGCATCCATGTGACAGTATTTCAGCAACCCGTGTCGATTCTGTAAAAGTAAGGGGTATTGTCACAAACGAATACAATATCAAAGGCGATTCAATAGTAACAGAAGGGTTGATTGGCGCATTGGTAGTAAATCTCACAAATGGCAAAGGTACAGCAACAGATATTGACGGCAGGTTTGAGATAGAAGCTTGCAAAGGTGATTCGTTACAAGTTTCATATATTGGCTATGTACCTAAGACAGTCTGCGTAAATTCTCCATCAGATACAATTCAAATCACATTTACTGAAGCTGAATCGACATTGAAGGATGAGGTTGTTTTGGTTGGAGCTTATTCAGCAATAAGAGATACCGACCATTATCTTGATCTTAATGTACTTGATGAAAAGGGCAAAGCAATCGACTCTTTTAATCTAAATGTGGAGCGTGTATGGATTAACAAGGATGGTGATGAGGATTCTGAACTTGTATCACCTGAATATTTTAACGACAAACACCCATGTCGCATTTATTGGGATGATGACGAGGGATTGCAAGATGACGACGGAGAGCCTCTCAAAGAAGCGACCCTACGCATAGAGGCCGATGGTTACGACGACCCGGTGACAATCAAGGTCAAATACCCGAAACATCACATCAAGAAAACCATCAAGTTCAAACACAAAAAGGAGTAGGTATGGCGATATTTTTCAAAAAGGATCTGATTGTCAATCGCAGTTGCGCTGAATTTCTATCGGAGTTATCGGCTTCGACAATAATATCATGTGATAGAATGAACTATGGGAAGAAAGGTGAATTTCGTGGCAATGTTTGGCAAAACGGATTTAGGATAGCATTGAATACATATTACTGGAACTCATTTGAGTCGCAGGCCGTAGGTTATGTCAAACCTTTCGGCGAGAACAAATGTATGATTCGGTTAAGTATCGGGCCACATCCGTTTGCTTTGGTCATTATGTGCTTTTGGAATCTCGGCCTTTTGGTGGCACTAATCGCAGCCTCTATCTCGACATTTTCCGATGGCATGTCCAAATTTATTGCTACTATATTATTGTTTATACCTTTCATTGTAGCGGATATTCTTTTTCTGCGCTTAGCTCTTTACTCAAACTACAAGAAACTTAAAGTCCGAATTCTTAATTTCCTTGTATAAGAGATTGACATGGAATATTTATCGGGCAGAGGGTATAAAAAACTTAACCCAATAGCTTGACAAGTCAGGGGCTACCGGGAATCAACAATGCACAAATAATGCTTTCTTTTGATGAAACAAATTTTGACTCATAAAAATTACATGAATACTAACTATCGTGTTGGCTGGTCGAAGACCTCGGTGGCGATAACGCTGGCTGTATTTGCTGTCGTTATCGGAATAATAGCGGGACTATTGATTGAGGGAACTCCGATTGTATCCATCGGGTTTCTGATTATCGGTCTGGTGCTGATCTGTCTGCTATATGTGGCCTCATACGCTCCGGTACGGATTGAACTGTCCGGCAATGCGCTGACCATCCATCGGATGTTGGGATCAACCAGTATCCCGATTGGCAGTATTTCCCGTTGTGAAAGGTATTATCCTGCCTTTCTGATGAAGGCATGCGGTTCAGGCGGCTTCTGCGGCAGTTTAGGATGGTACAGGACAACGGAGACAGGCCCTTTTGTCAGTTACGTGACTGATTGGCATAAAGCCATACTCATCGATGCCGACACAAAGAAGTATATGATTTCCTGCCACAATCCCGACAAATTAGTCGCGGACATAGACGAGGTGAAAAACACATAAACGGTCAAAATGATAATCTTCATGTTCCGTCAATAATATAATATAACCCTTCAATATTTCACATAAATGTGAAATATTCATCTCGTCTTTGCGTTATAAATAAAAAAGCGATAATATGAGCGAAGTAGAACTGGTTTTAATCAACGATACAGACAAGTGTACCATTTATACCATTCAGTTCTCGGAAGAATCCGAGACAGAATATGAGCGTTTTTATTCCAAATTCATTAAAAATGCTCAAATGAATCAAGATTTGTTGCGTATTGTACAGCTTATAGATAAAATTGCCGAAGAAGGAGCGTTGGAACGTTTCTTCCGACCTGAAGGCAAGATGCGCGATTCCGTGGTAGCACTTCCTGTGCTTCGCTCAAAACTAAGGTTATATTGTCTGCGTCTCTCCGACAGAATTCTTATTCTCGGCAACGGAGGTGTCAAAAATTCACGGACGTATGAGGAAGATGATTCGTTACG
>ERZ836877.145-NODE-145-length-121021-cov-9.632996_pt1 | contig 121021 bp, 100 predicted proteins | sample MGYA00519469_ERZ836877 | MGnify/ENA primary metagenome ERZ836877 (study PRJEB31850, sample SAMEA3708809) | human gut metagenome | biome: human gut; feature: human-associated habitat; material: faeces | place: China | collected 2014 ...
GCAAAATTACAGCACAACTATAACCTTTTAAATATGTACTTCTGTTAATGCTTACGCTTTTCCAACCATACCCTATTAAAGAAGTCCAATCCTGCCTGTTCAGGGTTGGACTTCTTATCTATATGTCCCCCTTCACTTTCCCGACAGCAGGGGCTCCACCTTACCTGCTAATAATACGCCACCTACCTGGAGCGGACTATCCGTTTCAAGTGGAGCGGACAGTCCGCTTCAACTAGAGCGGATAATCCGTCTCAGTTGGGTGGTGAACTCTCATCAGGTAAGGTGAGGACGTAAAGAAGGAGCTATGCACAGGGTGTGCATAGCATTACTCGAAGAGGATGCCTATTTGCGTACCTCAAACAAGATACTCCGGCGGTTCCCGTCTTCGTCCAGCAAAGTCAATAGATGATTTCCGGGTTCGATCAGGCAAGCCATCTGATGGATCTGGCGGGTTTCACCCAGATAGACATCATCCAAATGCCAGTACAAAGTGGCGTCGGACCGGGCATGGGTGGCTTTCATGACGACCTTTTCGCGCTCTCCCGAAAATCCTTTTGGCAGGTAGAGCACAGCCTGATGCTCCGGATACAGAATTGCTATTTGCCGGGATTGATCTTCTTCGCATCCCGGTTTCAATGGCGGTAACGCTTGATATTCGACGTGGTAATTCTTATAATAATACGCCTGTGCCGGTGGCAACACAAACCACGAACGTTCTTGCATCCGGCTTACTGATTCGCAGGAGCTGTTCACACGGTATTGGCCGTCTTGTGAAAGATGGACGATACGATGATAAGGACACACCGCTGTGGCTATGCCTGTGCGTGGAATATAAACCGTATCCACTTCGTCGCAAATAGCCGACGCTTTATGTCCGCTTTGCCGACAAACAGCTACCTCTTCCAATTCATCATACGGCCGGTCGAACCAAGGAGCGTCCGGCAGCCACGAATAGATATCAAACAGCATGGGGGCAGCATATCCTACTCCGGTCAAACCACTGCGTCCTTCACCAGTTGCATTGCCAACCCAAACACCAACGACATAACTAGGAGTCACGCCGATGGCCCAGGCATCACGTCCACCATAGCTTGTTCCTGTCTTCCAAGCTACCTGTTTCATTGATAAGAATTGTTGCCAGTCGGCCTCTTCTTCCGGACGATTCAGTCCCGACATCGCTTCGAACATAAACCACAAAGAGGCGTATGACAGAAGAGATTCGTCAGCCAGTCGAGTATCCGTTACAGAACGAATCGGTTTCTTTTCCTCCACAGGATATGCTGTCAACGGATGAATATCTGAACGATCATATCGTCCGTTGTATGAACGATAATGACTCAACATACGAGCTAACGATGCGTACATACCCGATAAATCCCATAAAGTACCTTCTGCCCCACCCAAGATAAGTGATGCCCCGTAATGATCTTCCGAAAAACGCAAGGTTGTCATACCCAATCGTTTCAATAATGACATGAACCTTCCGGTATTATATTGTGAAAGCATCCGGACCAGCGGTACATTCAGCGAACGCTCAATCGCTACATGGGCCGGTACTGCCCCATAAAATGTCTTATTAAAGTTCTGAGGCGTGAAACCATTAATATTCAAAGGAGTGTCGGCAATCAAGGTTCCCGGTAAGATAAGTCCATCGTTCAGCATGGCCGCATAAAGGAAAGGCTTCAATACACTACCCGTACTGCGTGGAGAAGTAATAACATCCACTTGGTAACCATGACCGGTTGTCATATTCTGGTCAGTCACATTCCCCACGTAGGCTAAGATCTTGCCAGACTCGACATCGGCTACTAAAGCGGCTGCATTATAAATATGATTAGAACGATAGTCGGCTACATATCGATTTACCAGCCGTTGCACTTGCTGTTGTAATGTAGGATCGATTGTTGTTCGAATCCTGTTCTCACGCTTCTCAGCCGCAAGCCTTTCCAATAAATGCGGAGCCTCGTTTGGTAAAGGCAATGGCTTTTCAGGCAAAGCTTCCATACAAGCCAATTCGTACTCTGTTTTATCCAGAATATGCTTCTCATAAAGGCGCAAGAGCAACTTGTCTCGTTTCTGTTTCAGTTCCGCCCGATTCCGTCCGGGATGAATCAGTGCAGGAGAATTCGGAAGGACCGCCAAAGTAGCCTGTTCGGCCCATGACAAATCTTTCGCCTCACGGCCAAAATAGCGCCAAGCAGCTGCTTCGATTCCCACAACATTTCCTCCGAATGGCGCATTTGATGCGTACATCCGTAAGATCTCCGCCTTACTGTAGGAATACTCCAGATAAAGAGCCCAAAGCATTTCTATCACTTTTTGTCCAACTGTACGCGATTGATTGCCTCGGGCAATCCTGGCCAACTGCATTGTAAGCGTACTACCACCGCTCACTACTCGACTTCGTGTCAGATTTAACTGCACAGCCCGCATCAAAGCAAAAGGATCAACTCCCGGATGATACCAAAACCGTTTGTCTTCATATTGTGTCAGACAAACAGCAAACTTTTCTGGGACTTCCGAACCTGAAGGGAAACGCCATTGCCCATCAGAAGCAATTCGTGCGCCCAATAATACTTCTCTTCCTGAAGTCTCTGTTGTATATAAAAGCGTGGAATAAGGTTTAGAGATAAATGGTTTTGGTATCCACAAGTGCATCAAACAAATCCAAAGAATGAGTACACAAAAAACAAGTTGCAAAGAATACTTATTCTTTGTACACCATTTCAGACAATGAACTTTATAAAGCATGGAAATTATCTTCAACTACCCGAGATTGTACAATCTTTGATCCAGGAGGAACACTGTGGGTTAACCAAATATTACCTCCAATAATAGATCCTTTACCAATAGTAATCCTTCCTAAAACGGAGGCATTCGAATAGATTGTCACATCATCCTCAATAATCGGATGTCGTGGTACGTCCATTGGCAAACCTTCATCATCCAAAGTAAAGCTCTTGGCTCCTAAGGTCACACCTTGATATAGACGAACATGATTCCCGATAATGGCAGTTTGACCGATCACAATACCTGTTCCATGGTCCATACTGAAATACTCTCCAATACAAGCTCCTGGATGAATATCTATACCTGTTCGGGAATGCGCCATTTCGGTTATAATACGAGGCAATACGGGAATTCCTTGTACATACAATTCGTGCGCTACCCGTTGGTGCAACATAGCTAAAATAGCCGGATAACAAAAGATAATCTCACTAACACTTTTAGCAGCCGGATCACCGTCTAAGATAGCCTTTACATCCGTCGATAACAGATACTTCACATGAGGAATCCGATTGATAAAAGCCATTGCCATATCAGATGCTTTTTGCTTCATCGAACAAGCACAATCATCTTTCTCAAAGCATAAACCATAATAGATCTGTTCATGAAGCAAATCATAAATCTGTTCTAAGTAGACCCCTAAATAATAAGGTAAAGATTCCTTACGTATCTCTTGAACATCATCAAAGAAACCAGGGAAAATGACAGAACGAAGTAAATTCATCAAGGATTGTATCCGTACGACCGAAGGCGAAGGTTTCTGATGTAAAGGGATGTATTTATACTCTGGAGCATCTACCCTAGATAACAACGCAACATTGTTTTGTATTTCCTTTAATACTTCTGTTCTATCCATAATAATCAATTATCCCATTGCGGATCATATTTAATGAATGTTTTAGAACCTGTTGTTATACCTATATAAATATAGGAGTTCATAGAGAACATAAACAGACTGTTCAGATTATCCGTAGAAAATGTTGAAACAAACGATGTATTCTTCTTTGTCCACGCATCATTTGTTGGATCATAGACCCACATACTTAAATTTGTATCCAAAGCATATAATTTGCCTCCAACATTTGTTCCACAAATAATACCTTGAGCTTCCGTCGGACAAGAAGCTTTTTCTTTCCATGACAACATATCAGATGATACAGAAGACCATAAGCGTTTACTATAAGATACTCCAGAAAGTCCGGTTCCTGTCATTCCTAAACCAACATACACTGTTTCATTGATTTCTTCAACGACGCTTCCCAATTGTTTTTCGGGGAATGTACCTACTTCGGTCCAAGATTCTGTCCAACCACTAAACTTCAAAATCTTAGAATTAATCGTATCATTGGCACTTCCTCCAAAATAGTAGGCATCATTATCTATGGAAATTCCGGCAGCATCATAAAGATAAATTGGAGAGTCATTCTGTCCTAATATTTTCCATTCATTACGTTGAACCGAATAATAATAAAAAGCATTAGACACCGCATCCTGATCATCTTTTCCTCCCAAACTTAAAATAGAAAAACTATTTAGAGGGAAAAAGGCTGAGCCTTTCACACCAACCTTAGCTGAGGCTTTATTTTGCCATGTATCCGTTTCCCAATTATATGCATATAATTCTTTCGAACGGGTTCCACCCAAATCTCCACCGAAAACATAGCCAACGCCATTACCAACGCAAGAAGATGCTTCTGTTACATTTTCTCCAGCGAATTTTGCCAATGTTTCAATGATATTGGGCGTTTTGATCTCTCTTGTTTCTCCATAGGAAGTGACGGCTGCATTCGTAGCATAAGCACGAACATAATAGGTATTTCCGCCCTTCAGTCCCGTTATTACTCCAGAGATCAAACTGTCTCCTTGATAAACTGATAGTTTATTATCTGCAATTGTAGGTTCTGTTTTGGCAGACCAACAGAATCCTGCATCAATAATATCACTTTCTCCTTTATCTTGGATAATACCGCTCACAGAAACCGAACCTGCAGATAAATCAGTCTCTTTTATATCTGTAGTAGTTACTGTTGGCGCTTGACTTTTTACAATTAATACAATAGGATCGCCTGCACTATAAGAAATTCCAAAAGAATTTTCAGCAAATGCACGCACATAATACCGTGTCTGCTGTTTTAAACCTTCCAGCTTTCCTGTGATTACTGAATCTTTCTGTAACTCACAAGCTACTTTATTATCATCTAATGATGGAATCTCATTCACATCGCTGTAACAGAAGCCACAAGCTTTAACATCTGAATCTCCTTGCGATTTCAGGATAGCTGTAAAGTCTGCTGAAGTATAATCCTTAGACAGCATTCTAAAGGATGAAAATACTGGCTTCCCATCAGTTGTCTTTACTGTTTGCCAATCTCCTACAAAACGACCGAATGTGTTTTTAACGTATGCCCGGATATAATATGTTGTAAGAGGTTTCAGACCTGTAATTTCCAAATAGAAAGAATCAGTTTCCATTGTACAAGGATATTCATGAGCATTCTCATCCTCTTTTTGGGTAGTTAAGAGAACTCCTCTTTCTTCAATATCACCTTCTCCTGCATCTACAATCTTTCCACCACAGGTGATGCTGGTTGCCTTTATGTCTTTCTCTGTTGGGAGTAATGTTCGGACCACTCCAAGTCCATTTGTTGTAGAGACTAATAACTCATCTCCATAACTAGTACCCTTCATATTCGTAGCATACGGACGAATGTAATATTCTTGATCACTCTCTAAAGAGATGGCAGTGGCTGAAAACTTCCCGAGGCCTTTACCAGAAATTACTGTATCGCCAGCTTCTATTGTCGGATTGGATTCTGTTCCCCAACAAACGCCATAACTCTCAACAGGAGCACCGTTTGCACTTAAAACTTCTCCTTCTATAGTTATTGTTGTCGCAGTTTTTTGTATGTCATATCCTTCTTCAACTCCCGTTAGCAAAATAACTTCAGGAGCAGAAGCATTTCGGATGTCTGTTGACATTTCTGGATCTTCAACACAGCTTGTAACGATAAGACTGCTCGTGCCTATGAGTAATAAAATATAGCGTAAATATTTATTCATATCTTATCCTTTCTTATCTTAAAAGAAAACTCCCGCGCCAGCATTTAAGTCAACATATTTAAAGTTGATTGTACTACAGCCTGCACTAATAAAAATTCTACCAAACTTTAGCATCATATCCCAATCGGCAGCAACACCAGCTTTCGATGCGTCTAAATGTTTTGCCCATGCAGCATCTTCTTCTTTTGCTGTCTGATAGTCTACTACTCGGTATTCATATAATAAAGATCGAGATCCATAGCCTAGACCCACAGACGTATAAAGCCAGTCTGTGCATTTAATTACTATACCGGCAGTTATCGCATAACTGTTCTTTTTCTTATTCCCGGTAAAATAATAACTTTGATCAGACGAAAAATCTATAATTTCTCCTCCATTCCTATCGGAACATTTTGTGGTATATTTGTCAAATCCCATATTGGTCTTAAACCGGGCATACCAACCCACATGTTTTTTCATTCCTCCTATTGTTAAACCATAGGGTGCTTCTATTGAATAATGATAACCAACGAACAGGCTCATAGGCTGTTTGTCTTTTTCTAGCTGTTCTGCAGTATAAGGAATATATTCAACAGGTTTTCTAGCTTCAGCCAGTATCTCTGTCCAATAACGTGCTAATTCTTCATTAGCCGGAGCTCCAATACCTTTTTCATAATATAGAATTAACTGATGCATTGCGGTTGTATCTTGTTCTGTTCCCCGTACATTTAAACAGTTCAGACACTTATTCATCAAACTACGCATTGATGGTCTCATTCGCTCATTGATTAACCATATTTCCGTTAGTTTGTCAATACTATAAGCATCACAATAGGATACACCTTCTTCAAACCACATTTTTGCATCCCGATAATCTTTTCTTTTCAAGGCTTCGTCTCCCTTTCGATTATATTCTGTCTGTTGTTGAGCCAAAGCAGACAAGGGAAACAAAATAAATACTATCAAGATACTTAATAATTTCATATAATTAAAATCCTATTATCAATAATAAGTTGCACCTTTAGTAATTATTGAACCATCAGAAGCATATATGTCATACAAATTGTCTTCACGTTCAAAAGCTCTACCTTTATCAGCTTTTCCTACGCTCAGGTATTTACAGGGAATACGTTCTTGTCCATCATTGTCAATTGCACCATATCGATTGTTTGATTTTTTTCTTACAATCGTATAACGTCCAAATGGCATTTTCTCTTCATACTGAGCTTTTCTTTCTGTAATATGCTGTTCTTCTATCTTTTCATCACAGGCAATAAGTAAACGCATAACTTCTTCTGTGATCATCTGATCTTTAGCAAGAGTAAAGTCATTCTTCGCACCAGTATAGTCTTTTGCATTCATCTTTTCTTTTCCGGATGCAAGCAACCGATTGTAAAGAGACTGAACCTGCTCTTTAGAAGGTGGAGATATCGTAATATTTTGATCTTCCGTTGTCTTCTTATCGATAGCTGGTTTGTCCTTTTCTGTTTTAGGAGAAGAGGATACTTGTTCGGTACCAGTTGACTTCTTAGGTGTACTTACAGGCTTTTGAACAGATTCTTGCTTCTCTACTTTTACTGTAGCTGTCTCAACATTCTTTTTAGGAACTGATGTTTGAGATGTTTCATCTTGTTTCTTTATAGAATCAACTAAAGATACATTTGCTACGACATCTTCTTCATTTTCCTTAATGAGCGACTGATCCACAATTTGTTTGGGCGGATTCTTTTTCTCTTCATAATAATATAATCCAGCAGCACTTCCTGCAACCAGCAAGAGAACACTTGTCGTCACAGCAACCATGCTATGAGATGACTTTTTTTCTTTTACTTTTTGAACTAGTTCTTCATCTGTTGCGTTCAGTAAAGTTTCTTCCTGGTCATCCTTCGGAGAAGAAGAATATAGCAAAGTTGTTTCTTCATCTCCTTCGCTGGCCGAGAGATCCTGTGGAGTTGATACATCTAGTTTTTTATAATCAGATCCACCTAATGCATTCATCATTTCTTCAACAGACTGATATCTGTTAGCCGGAATAATTTCCATAGCTTTCAAAATGACTTGCTCGGTTTGCTCTGATATAGCCGGATTCAATTCCCGAGGTCTAGCTAACGGACGCGTGGCCCTTAAGATTGATTCAGTCGGAATTTTACCTGTCAGTAAATTATACATGGTAGCACCGAGAGAATAAATATCCGGACAAGGAGAAAAAGACTGGATTCCTTCATTATCATATTGCTCTATTGAAGCAAATCCCTTCGATAGTGTCAACATGGTTGTACTGGTTTCCTGTTCTCCTACATCGTATCGTTTACTTACCCCAAAATCAATCAAACGTGCATTATTATCCTTGTCTATTAAAATATTGCTCGGCTTAATATCTAGATGAAGTATATTCTTTTGATGCACAAATTGCAAGGCTTCTCCAATTTGATGAATGTATCGAAGTGCTTCAGCCTCTGGTAGCATTCCTTCCTTAGCCAATTTGTCTTTCAGAGAATTACCGGCAATATACTCCATCGCAATGTAAGCCGTATTATTTTCCTCAAAGACTTCCAGGACATTTACAATATATGGATGGTGTACTTCCGAGAGAATCTTCGCTTCCTTGATTAGTTTCTCTTTGAATTTATCAAATAAAAGCTTCCCTGTATCTGAATGGACTTTTACTCGAAAAGAATAAGCATCACGGACACAATAATCCTTAAAGAAATATTCCTTGATACATACAGGTACCTCTGTTCTCATTGCACCTAAAGATCCTTTTACCTCTGTATGCCATATTCCTTTATATGTTATCCCAAAGCCGCCTTGACCTATAACTTGCTTGAGCTTATATTTCCCTTTTTGAAGTAAATATCCGTTTGGCAAATTCATAAAACAACATTCAAAACATTTGTTTTAATTGCCAAAATTAAAACATTTACATAAAAGAATAAAGGAAAGAGAGAAAATTTTGCTTTAAACTTTCTGTTTTCACTACAGATTCGACGGGTAATAGATAGAAGGAAAAATTATCTCGACTTTTCCGCAAACATTTTTCCACTAATATTTCTTTATAATTCTCTAAAGGACAACGAGTCGAGAAAAGAGATTCCAATTCTTCATCTGTAAAACTTTCCACAACGCCATCCGAGCAAAGTAAGAATATATCTCCGGCTTGTACGTCTGTTATTATGGAGACTTCAGCTTCTGTTGGACGTTTTTTCCCTTGAATAGCCCGTAGAATTACATTTTTCTTAGGATGATTGATCGCTTCTTCTTGCGTTATTAGACCTAATTTAAGCCAGGAATTGACTAAAGAATGATCTTCTGTCCGATACAGTATTTTGCCTTTACGCAAATGATAGATTCTACTATCTCCGATATGTGCTATTAAAACTGCAGAAGGCATTATATAAGCTAAAGCCAATGTCGTTGCCATGCCAATGGCTTCCGGATAATCGCTTGTATAAGTATCAAAGCAGGTTTCAACATACTGTACTGCTTTATTTACAAAATCAACATCAGGATCACCTTTCAGGAAAGTACAGAAAAAAGAATTTATAACGTCGCAAGCCATTGAACTAGCCACTTCTCCCCGACTAGCTCCTCCCACTCCGTCACATACCATATACAAACGATCGGCAGAAGAAACAATTTCAGATAACGGAAAAATTGAATCTTCATTATTACCACGTCTCCCTTTATCACTTACAGCCAAAGGTTTTCCCAATGTTATATTCATAGCCTTCCAGAATTAATAGTTAAAACGCAGTATCGTATGGCCTATTATGATTTCATCATCGTCATTCAACACTACTTTTTCGCCAGTCTCTAGATAATTGCTATTATATAACGTATGATTCTTGCTATTATTATCTGAAAGGTAATGTTTATAGCCTCCATGTTCATCTTTTTTTACTTCTATCCGAATATGCTCACGACTCATGGATCTATCGGCTGTTTCTATCTTGATATTTGCCCCGGATGCAGAAGATTTACGGCCTATAATATATTCTCCTTCCACTAAAGGAAAATGTTGTTCCGGTGTGTTTGCATCGGGTAATACCGTTAATCGTCCGACATGCTGAATGACCGGGTGAACAAGTATCGTTTCGGCATCATCAGCATTACTTTGTCCGGACGTAACTAAGGACACGGGTATAGCTTTCTTGCAATTAGGACATTTGAAAGAAGTAATACCGAGGGGAAGTTTCCCCTCGTCTACTTTCAAACCTACCTGACAATGTGGGCATTTAATCGAAATCATAAGATAAATGATATATCAGAACCATCTACATCAATCGATATAAAATCAGACACATCGTCTGAATCAGGCATTACCACAGAATCATCTGATAATGTGATAAAGTCTGTACCATCCACCGGTACATCATCAAGCATCACTGCATCCAGGATGCCATCGTTTCCATCTACATCCACTACCACGGCATCAGAGAGCAACGGAGCATCCTCTTCATTGTCAATGGTAACGAATGTATAATCATTCTCATGCATAATACTATCCCTTCCTCATTAAATTTATTATTTTATCCCAACGCAAAAATAATAAAAGGGATAATTATTCTGAATAATAATTATCCCATATAATCTAATGTTCAGGTTTTATGTACGAAAGGCATAGTTTCCTTATCCAACTACTCTTCTACCCATTTTGCCTGGCAGGAAGAAACCGGACAATGTTTCTTATTCCGAAGGGATTCCCATGGAATATCACCCAAAAAGGTTCCGCATTTCGGACAAACATAATCAATCTTAAACTGGTTGGTCAGATCTTGTAATTGCTGGGGTATTTTAGCTGACTGACGTGCGCCCAGATAAATTCCTCCAACAGGAGCCAAGACCGTTAGCAATAAACTCCCGATTACCCAGCCTTGGTTACTATCGCCCGTCACACTTATTATTAAACCAATGATTCCCGGCAATGCAAACGGCAACGACTGAAACAATCGAGTCTTGAACTGATTGGATGATTGTATTCTGACTTTCTCACGTGTATAATCGTCATATACTTTTTTCAGGGCTTTAAATTCAGTACTATAATCATTCTTACTCTTCAGTACTGCCAGAAAATCCAGTTGATATTCTTTACCAAGCCGGATATCATCCGTTGGAGTCACTCGTTTTCTAGCAATTTGTGCCCCGTTAACGAATGTTCCGTTCGACGATTCCAGATCTTCCAAGAACCAGCAATCCTGTTCGCCTGAAACCAGACGTGCATGATGCCGACTCACCTGAGGATGATCAATGATGTAATCATTATCTTGTGCTTTCCCGATTGTAATCACCGTCATGACAATACATCTCCTTTAGTTTCTTCCAATCCTTTCTCCACTTCCTTTTCCAACGACTCTTTAAGTTGCTTCAGCGGATCTTTAGAGATAACTAATTCTCTTGGTTTTCCTTCTTGTGTCAATAATAACAACTTCTGCTTCGGTAGATTAATCTGTAAAATATGTGTTTTATTTATAATATGACTTTTACCTACTCTCACCAGCATATCATTACTGCCCGAAACCTGTTTTTCCAAGAGTTCTTCTATCTTTCCGATATTGATAGCAAATGTAAATTGGATGCCATTTGATAACAATAATTTCGTATAGTTTCTATCCGCTTCAAAATACAAGATTTGGCCAATTTTAATACGAAGCAGCTCATCTCTCGTCTTTATCATTAAATATCGATCCATTGCTTCTTACTCTTTTTCGGTTTATGTAAAACAAATGTACGAATTATTTTTAAATTAACGTCTTTTCTTGATAAATCTATTTTGGTCCTGACTTTTCTTTCAATAAAAACATCTGTACCGGAACAACCAGATACAGATGTTTCTTTTTTATAGGATATTTCAAAATCCAAACATACGAGAATCGATTTCAAAATATACGAGAATCAAAAACAAAACTCCCGAGTTTTAGATCGGTTTTATGCATGCATTACCAACAGAGGTGTATCTGTATGGAATAACATACGTTTCGCTATACTTGGATTCAAAATACGGGACAATATATTCCGTTTATATGTTGTCAATGCGATTAAATCGATCTGTTTGTCGCGTACAAACTTTTCAATAGCCAAGAGCAAATCTCCGTCATCAAGAACGGTATGCGTAATATTGGCATCTTTGTACTGACGTTTGAAATACTCATGAACTCCCGTCAAGCGAATTTCGTTCCATTCATCCCGACTGGTTGAGATATTAAACAGATGTATATGCACATCGTATCCTTTTATTACTTCCATAAAGCGATCGAAGGCAACCAAATCCCGTTGACTGAAAGACGTGGCAAAGGCGATGTTTTTTACATTACTCAAATCCGTGAAAGGAACATTTTCCGGGATAGCCAATACCGGAGCCTTATTCATTTCGATCACTTCACCCGTAACACTACCAATCAGATCAATATCTTTCTGATCCTTTCCGCGAGTTCCCATTACGATCAGATCCGGACGATATTCTTTTCCAAAAGCGATGATTTCCTCTTCTGGCAGACCTTCACGTAACGTATAATCATATTTAACGGATGGCAACTTGCCTTCCTTCATCATTTCGTCGATGGTTGTACAGATTGTTCCCATATCCTGTTGTACCCTCTCCAACATCTGCCGGGTACTTTCTTCGTTAGCCTGATAAGCCATCGTGTCGCCCAAAGGAATAGCCGACGGGAAATAAGGACTGAAATAAGCATGCATAATCATAACTTCAGCATCGGCTTTCGCTGCATAGTGAATGGCAATTTCGCACGCCTTCAGCGAATAGTCCGAGAAATCAACCGGAACTAAAATTCTTTTTCCCGTATTCGTTATTTCCTTTTCTGCTTCAGCCGGTGATTCAAGCCATTTACTGTCTTCAATGATACGCAAAGCATGAGGTAAATCACTTTCTTTAATTCTCACTCGCACACCTGCCGATATAACGGGTTGTATTTGATTCACATTATGAATATACACCTCTATACCTTCCGACTCAAGAATCATCTTGAGCATTTGGGCCTTTTCAAAAGTATGAATAGCCAATGTTACTAATTTATCTTCCATACTCATAGTTATTAAAAGTGATTACTAATAAATAATTGAACGCTTCCATCTCTGCTTTTCCGCTTATTTTCCCAATAAATAGCAACTTGATCTCAGATACGGGTTCATTCAATCGGTCTGTTTGAAAACTACGAATCCCAAGGTAAGTTTCTTATAACAGTTCATTACCTTGGGATTTGTGTCAATAAGAAGAAAGCGTTTAGTTACGCTTCTGGTGCCGCAGCCTCATGGCTTTCTGCCAAAATCTGCATGGCACGATCAAAAATTGTTGTATCATCAAGTACTACCAAACCACCGTCTGGTCCCGGTTCAATATGAACACCACAGCTTTTTCCATCTTGGAAATTCTGTCCACCAAAGTAATTACGTACTGTTTCTACTGAAAGACCCAGTTCGTCTGCAATACGATGTGTTGAACCATCAGGTAAGCTATCTTTAATCTTACGAAGTTCGTTAAATGTGATTGTCTTAGGCATGATTATTAGTTTTAAAAGTTACACTTTGGTTAATTATTATACCGCTAACTTATACATTTTGCTTGTAAAAGCCAAATTATTTGGAGAAAACTTGGTAATAAAAATGTATGTTTAACGACATAAAAATGTAATATCTTTCTTATGGTATTACATATCAAACAAATAGAATGTAGCCATTAAACAATACCTGTTATCATTTAGCGGATAAAGGAAATTAATACACCCGAAAAACACAATAAGAATACAAACATCAACCATACTGCGATTGTGATGGCCTGTACTCTTTTCCCTTGATACATATATGACGGATCAGAAAGGAACGGACAAACGGATGCACTCAGGAAATGATAACGCGCCCACATATATATATGGTAAGCTACAAATCCGAAAAGAAGTCCCGACAACATCCCCGGAATAATATCCGAGATAAAGTGTACTCCTAAATAAATTCGGGTATAGGCATTGATAGTTGCCCAGATAAAAAGTGTTATGCCCAGCAGTTTGTTCCGAAGAAGTAATGTCATGAACATGGCAAAACCGAAAGCATTGGCCGCATGACTGGAAATAAAACCATATCTTCCTCCCCGATAATCAAAGACAGTCTTTACAGCATCCATAAAATCCGGATGGTGCGTCGGGCGAAAACGATGGAACAACGGTTTGCAAATACCGGATGCAAATTGGTCACACAAGGTGATTGTCAAGGCAATTCCCAAGAGAATAAAAAGTACCTCTTTCCAGTTTTTCTTATAAGCCAAGACAAGTATAATAAAAACGGCTAACGGCAGCCAAACTGCCTTACCCGAATAAAGCCACATGACTTCGTCCCAATAAGGCGTATGACAGCCGTTAAGCGTCAGGAACAGATCCCGTTCCCATACTAAGATTTGTTCTAACATGTTTTAAATCTTTTCGATGTCTTTGCTTGGCATCCAGCCAACATTTCCATCTTCCAGTTCGACTTCACTCCATTCTCCTAAAGTACTTTTGACGGCTACTTTAGTTCCTTCATGCAAGACTACTAAATCCGTACCACTCACATCTGGTGAGCTTTTCACTGTTGTACTGGCCGCAAAGACAATTGCTTCCTGGCGATTTTCCAATTCATTTTTCTGACTGAATCCAAAAATATTGGAAAAGACAACGATCAGTAACAGGACTAAGGCTGCATAAAAGCCTAATTGTTTGAAACGTCTGATCTTTGAGAAGAAAAAGACAACCAAACAGATGATGAACAGCAGAAAACAGATAATACCTACCGTTCCCCATGTATCGGCACTTGCGAGATCTCGAATGGCATTAAACCAATCTGTCAAGAAGAAGTGTCCAATGGGCTCTATCTTATCAACAGCTCTGCCTTTGGCCATTTGCAAGTTAAAACGAATGTCCTTGTCTCCTGGCTGCAGAAGCAAAGCGCGTTCATAATTCAGAATAGCCGGTGCTATTTGTCCGTTCTTATAATAGGCATTTCCTAAATTATAGTAGATGGCAGCCGACTCACCGTTATTCTTCAACAGACCCTCGTACAGCTGAATTGCCGTTGCATAATCTTCTTTGGTATATGCTACTTCTGCTTCTTTGATGGAAGCATCTTGTGCAAATACCGGCCAAACCAAACACTGGATCAGAATAGCCAGCCATAATGTTTTAATATATGATCTTGTTCTCATCTTCATTACTTTTTAATGGTATTTTCCATCTTACCAATTGCATCAACTGTCTGGGCATATAATTTGTCCATTGCCTCAGATCCCTGTGACGGAGCGTAACGAGCAAATTCGCAAGTATTCAGAATGTCCATGAATTCTTTTGTCAATGTTTCGTCAACACCGTATTTCGACAATTCCACCTCGACATTATCTTTCGTCAGTTCTGCTTGCGGTATATTCAGCTTGTCACTCAGATATCCCCATAATGCACGTAATACTTCTTCGTAGAATTCTTCTTTCTTGTTTTCCTGAAGTAATTTTCCGGCATTCTTCAAACGTTTCACGGCAATCTTGTTTGCTTTCTTGGTTCGTACACGTGCCAAGTCTGAGTTTTCCTTGATTTGTTTTCTGTAAACAATAAAGAAGACAATAAACAGAATCAACGGAACGACATAGGCCATGAAGTACATGAAAGAACCCAAGAACAAATCATCCCGATTATTGATGAAATGTATTCCTTTTGTTTTCAGGAAGCGAATGTCTTGTCCTAAATATTTGACTGATTCTTTGTTGGCAAAGTTAGCAACTGCAGGAGCTGTAGCACTTCCTTCTTCACCCTTTTCTACATACAATTTAAATGCTTTAGAGGAAAGCGTCTTGTATGTATTCGATTTGGTATCGAAATAAGAGAACTGGATGGCCGGAATTTCAAAATCACCATTGTATCTCGGAATAGCCATATATTCGATTGTCTTGCTTCCGGAAACACCTGCCGTAGTTGTTTTCGTATCTGATTCGACTTTCGGATCATAGATATCGAAGTCATTCGGGAATGCTACTTCCGGATTCTTGACCAATTTCAAGTTTCCGTTTCCTGAAATCTTGACTTTTATAGTCACAGCTTCATTGGCTTTCACATGATCTGTATTGATATCCGCAGTCATAGTAAAATCACCTACTGCCCCCGAGAATGATGCAGGCTTGCCAGAAGGTAATGGCTTTACATTGATCGTAGCGGGCTGAGAGACCAATTCTTTATTGACATCCCGATAAGTATCAAAGAAATCATCAAAGATACTACGAGCTTTCTGAGGCGTAGAAATACGAATCACAGCATCGTATGTACCTTTCCCAATCGTTAACTGTCCCGAACGCTGGGGATATAATACAACCTGACGCAAATCAACCGTAAAGTAATTCCGGTCTTTATACCTGTCTTGTACCCACTGTTTGTTTGGCAAATCTATTTCTTGTGCCAGAAATCCTTCAAATTCCGGGAATTTTGCACCATTCAGTGTACATGGACGAGCTGCGTATAACTTGAAGGTTACCAAGAATCCTTCCTGTTCATATACATCCCGATCCGAAACAATCATGCGGACAAAGAAATCATCGTTACTGATTGTCGTTGAAGATGCATTGGCTGCCGCGTTCGACTTTCCTGATTTGTCGGGAGGAAGAACCTTAATGGTCAAACCATTGGAAGTATAGGTAGCATTCTTCACCTTAATTGTAGCCGGAGCGATCGTGAAAGTACCTTCCTTTTTCGGCATCAATATATAGGTATAACTAACAGTTGTCTGACTGGAGCTTTTTCCATTTATCCAACTATTGCTATAAGATGTCGATTGCGAAGGTCCCATCAATACTTCGAAGTCCGGCATTTCCTGTACTCTCAAATCTTTTCCTTCCGCATTTACCACAAACGTCAGACGAAACTGCTCTCCCATCACTACCGACTGAGGAGCAGAAGCCTTGAATGATACCTGATCATCCGCCTTGATCGTCCAACCGAGTGTCGTCAGCAGAAAGAACAAGAAAAAACACTTTCTCATTATTCCTGTAGTTTTATTATTTAGCTTCATTACCATTGTTTTTCCGTTTTACGACGTTGCTGTTGCTGCTGCTGGGCTTTCTTTACTTTCTCCTGCGTATCTTTTTCATCCTGCAAGAAAGCATCCAACATCTGTTGTGCATTGTCCTGACTCATCTGTTCGTTCTGTTGTTGTTCTTCCTGAGTCTTGTTCTGCTTCTGATCATCAGGCTTCTGCTGTTGTTGCTGTTGCTGCTGATCCTTGTTTTCTTTATCTTCTTGTTTTTCCTCGTTTTTCTGGTCTTGACTTTGATCCTCATTCTGCTGATCGCTTAGTAGCTTTTGGGCCAAAGCCAAATTATAACGGGTTTCATCATCTTTCGGATTCAAACGCAACGACTGCTTATAGGCTTCCACACTCTGGGCATAATCTTTTCCTTTCATACTGATGTTACCCATGTTGTGATAAATCTCAGCCAGACGGGCCTTTCCTTCCGGAGTTTCCTTCATCTTGGCTTCCTGTCCGGCCAATAACTGATATTGTTCAGCTGCCTCTTTCAGTTTATCCTGCTTGTACAATGAATTACCCAAGTTGTAAGTTCCTTCGATTGAACGAGGATTCACATCCAAGCTTTTTCGATAAGCGACTTCCGCCTCCGTGTACTTTTCTGTCTTATACAACTCATTGCCTTCGCGTACATGTTTCCGCTCTGCTTTCTGGGCAAATGCTGAAGACAACATATTTCCCGAAAGCAGCACCGCAACACATACTATGGATTTCCGTATCAATTTCATTTCACTAAAGATTTAAGAGAACAACTTTATTTTCTTGAAGATCCGGTTCTTTCTGTCGAGTGTCAATACGTCACCGATCAGAAGAATCAAAGCGATCCATGCCAGAATCTGAAATTGCTCGTCGTATTCGGAATAGACTTTGCTGTCCATTTCCGTTTTATTCATCTTCTCTATCTCTTTCTCTAAGGCACGTAATGCCGAATTGGTATTATCAGCCCGCACATACATCCCATTACCGGCAGCAGCAATCTCCTGACACATCTGTTCATTCAACTTCGTGATGACTACATTTCCGGCATTGTCTTTCATGTAATTGTTTGCACTGCCCATAGGAATCGGAGCACCTTTCGGATCACCAATACCAACGATATTTACATGAATACCTTTGTCGGAAGCCATCTTGGCCGCACCAACGGCATCATCTTCGTGGTTCTCACCATCGGTAATCACGATGATCGCCTTATCGGATGTTTCATTCGGTGTAAATGAACGGGCAGCCAGATTAATGGCGGCACCAATCGCCGTTCCTTGTGTTGAAATCATTTCCGGACTGATAGACGACAAGAACATTTTAGCCGATATGTAGTCGGATGTAATAGGCAACTGTGTAAAGGCGTCACCTGCAAAGACAATCATACCTACTTTGTCATTAGAAAGTCCGTCAGTCAACTTAGCCAACATTTGTTTAGCCTTTGCCAATCGGCTGGGAGCTACATCTTCTGATAACATGGAGTTCGAAACGTCCAGACAGACCATGATTTCGACTCCCTGACGTTTGACGGTTTCCAGCTTGGAACCAAACTGCGGACCCGCAATAACAAATATCATCAAGGCAATAGCTGCAAACGAAAGCCAAAACTTCAGATGTTGGCGTTTGGGCGATACATCCGGCATAAGTTCTACCAATAACGCCGGATTACCATATCGCTTTACTGCTCTCCGCTTTTGAATAACGGCATAGATATAGAATACTATCAACGCCGGTAATATCAGCAGCAGATATAAAAATTCCGGATTTGCAAAACGAAACATATCTTTCTGTTTTTATGGAATATTTCTTAACACTGTATTTCTCAACAAAACTTCAATCAGCAACAAGGCAAATACCAGCAAAGCCCAGTTCTTGTATTCTTCCTGTTTCTTACTGAATTCCTGAACACTGATTTTCGTCTTTTCTAACTGATCGATCTCCGAATAGATTTCCTTCAGGCTTGAATTGTCCGTTGCACGGAAATATTGTCCGCCTGTCGTAGATGCGATTTGTTTTAATACTTGCTCATCGATCTCAACCGGTACATTCTGATATTGTACACCAAAGGCTGTCGGAATCGGATAAGGAGCTTCTCCTTGCGTACCTACACCAATGGTATAAACACGGATGCCGAATGTTTTGGCAATCTCTGCCGCCGTTACCGGAGCAATCTCACCGGTATTGTTTACACCATCCGTCAGCAGGATGATCACTTTTGACTTTGCCTGACTGTCTTTGATACGACTTACGGCATTCGCCAAGCCTAATCCGATGGCTGTACCATCCTGAATGATGCCCGGTTGTATATCTTTAAACAGATTCAACAAAACTCCGTGATCAATGGTTAACGGGCATTGTGTAAAACTTTCCGCAGCAAAAACAACCAGACCAATATTATCGTTCTGGCGTCCGTTGATGAACGATGCCGCTACATCCTTAGCCGCTTCCAGACGATTCGGCTTCAAATCTTCTGCCAACATACTGGTTGAAATATCCATTGCCATCACAATATCAATACCTTCCGTAGAAGAATTCTGCCAGCTGTTGGTTGATTGCGGACGAGCCAATACGACTATCAGCAAAGCTATGGCCAACATACGCAAAACAAATGGCAGATGTCGCATATAAACTTTCCAGGATGACGTTCCCGGCAATTGGAAAGCTTCAGACGAAGAGACCTGCAAACTAGCCTGACTCTTATGTAACTTGTAGATGTACCAGCCAATCAATGGGACTAATAACAACAACAAATATAAATATGTAGGATTTGCAAATACCATCTTATTCCTTTATTTTAGAATCATTTGTTTCACTCTGTTTTTCTTCTTCCCCTTCTGTCGCTTCAGAAGTTTCTTTCTCCGGAATTACTTCTTCGGGTTTCGTTTCGGTCACAAACAGATAAGCGTTTGTCATACTCCGGTCATTTTCGTCGGGTAGCGGATGAAGTTTGGCGAACTTAACGAAGTCTGCCAAGCCAAGAATCTGCTGTAACTTATCATAAACCGGCGCTGCTTCCTTCACACCCCGAAGGATATCCAATATTTCCCCGGATGTCATCTCCATTGCATTGACACCGAAACGATCTACAATATACCGACGAAGGGTTTCGGTTAATGCGGTATAATACTCCTTGTTCAAACCTTGTTGCCACAGTTTCTTTTCCTTCAACGCATCCAGCTCTTTCATAGCTTGCTCGAAAGGAGGCAATTTCGGTTCGGCTGGTTCCGAGAACGGCAAAATAGACTTCCGGTTCTTCAGTCGCTTGATTACATATATAATAATACAGAGCAACAGCAATCCCAGCAGCACACCGTAAATAATCGGATAATAATCTGCCCACACGAAAGGAGGTTTCCATACATCCTTAATGTCATAAAACTCTTCCGGCTTATCTACATTTACGGGAACTGTCGATACCTTCAAAGCTACCTGATTGGAATAAACCGTATCTGCCCCGTCGATGACTTTCAACGGAGGAAGCAAATACAAGGCCGAGTCGAAGGAAGTAATCAACAGATCCTGCTTGATCAGTAACCTGTTGTTTTCGATAACCGACGAATCAGGTTTGGAAATTTCCAGTACTTCTACTCCACGCATCAAGGTATCTGCAGGAATAACAATCTGTACCGGGCGATCCTTATCGGCAGTAACCGACAAATGCAGCTTGGTCTGCTCACCGATCAGGATAGCAGCCGAATCAATCTTTACATCAATCAGCGACTGCTGTGCCTGGATCTTTCCGCCTACCAAACCGGCAGCCATCGAAAATACCAATATAGTTTTATTCAATACATTCATGATTCTCTTTAATTTCGTTTTTCGAAAAGAGCCATTAACGACTTCACATAATCATCTTCCGTACGAATGGAGACTGAATCAACACGGCATTTCTTGAATGTTGTATCCATTGCTTCCTGACGTTTCTCCCACCATTCCTTGTACGCCTGGCGGACACGCGACGATGAAGTATCAATCCATTGTTCTTTTCCTGTTTCGGCATCTTTGATCTTCATCAGACCGACCGACGGCAATTCTGTCTCGCGCTGATCATATACCTGAATGGCAACCATGTCATGCTTGCGGTTAGCTACCGTCAAAGCATCCTTGAAGCTGTCCTTATTGATAAAATCAGAGATCAGAAAAGCTGTACAACGCTTTTTGATAGCATTCGTCAGATATTTCAATACCTGGCTTATATCGGTTTGCCGGTCTTCCGGCTGAAAATCGATCAACTCACGGATCACATACAGAATATGCTTTCTTCCTTTCTGCGGGGGAATGAATTTTTCGACCTTATCCGAGAAGAAAATCACCCCGATCTTATCATTATTCTGTATAGCCGAAAAGGCCAATGTGGCAGCTATCTCCGTCATGATTTCTTTCTTCATCACATTCACGGAACCGAAATCGCGGCTGCCGGATACGTCAATCAGCAACATCACGGTCAATTCTCGCTCTTCTTCAAAGACTTTTACATACGGACGGATATAGCGCGCAGTCACATTCCAGTCTATGTCTCGAATATCGTCCCCGTACTGGTATTCACGTACTTCACTGAAAGCCATACCACGTCCCTTGAATGCTGAATGGTATTGCCCGGCAAAGATATTACGTGAAAGGCCACGGGTCTTGATTTCGATCCGACGGACTTTCTTTAACAGTTCACTTGTTTCCATTGTATCAACTTAATCATTGAAAATTGACTTGGGAGAATGAGGCGTTTCCTGTCCGGATCACCCATTCTCCGTTGCTAGGGTTTATTATCAAGGTACTTCTACCTTATTCAGAATTTCACTGATTACTTCTTCTGTTGTCAGATTATTCGCTTCAGCTTCGTAGCTCAAACCAATACGATGACGCAATACATCGTGACAAACGGCACGGATATCTTCCGGAATCACATAGCCTCTACGCTTGATGAAGGCATAAGCACGAGCGGCTGATGCCAGACTGATAGAAGCACGAGGAGAAGCGCCGAAGGAAATCATATTTGCCAAATTAGCCAATCCGTGTTCTTGCGGGAAACGAGTGGCAAAGACTATATCGACAATGTAACGCTCAATCTTCTCATCCAGATAGACTTCACGAACCACCTTGCGGGCTTCCATGATTTCTTCTTTCTTCAAGATCGGCTTGATTTCCGGTTTGATACCTGAGATATTCTGGCGGATAATCAGTTTCTCTTCTTCTTTCTTCGGATAGCTGATGATAACCTTCAGCATGAAACGGTCCACCTGAGCTTCCGGTAGCGGATAAGTACCTTCCTGTTCAATCGGGTTTTGTGTAGCCATTACCAGGAAAGGTTCCGGCAGCTTGTATGTCCGTTCACCAATGGTTACCTGACGTTCCTGCATCGCTTCGAGCAAAGCACTCTGTACCTTGGCCGGAGCACGGTTAATTTCATCGGCTAATACAAAATTAGCGAAGACGGGACCTTGTTTAACTTGGAATTCTTCGCTTTTCTGACTATAAATCATGGTACCGATCACGTCGGCCGGCAGCAAGTCCGGGGTGAACTGTATTCGGCTGTATTGCGCGTCAATCAAAGATGACAATGTTTTGATGGCTAAAGTCTTTGCCAAACCAGGAACACCTTCCAACAAGATATGTCCATCAGAAAGCAAACCGATCAACAATGATTCAACCAAATGTTTCTGACCTACGATAACCTGGTCCATACCCATCGTAATCATATTTACGAAGGAACTCTTACTCTCAATTCGCTCATTTAACTCGCGAATATCCACAGTCTGACTCATAAATAAAAATTTATAGTGTTATATTATTCTCTTTTTTAAGCTGCACAAAATTAGAAATGTTAAATCCGTATGCTGAACTTTTGCAGTTAAATAATACTAAACCACACGCTGGCAGCGTTTTTTTTTACAGTGTTTAATGTTATGAATAGTTCTTTTTGATAGCTATCAGGCCGAAAAATCTATCGATTTTCATCCATTGCGGGTACAGGCTATTCTTTGCAAACTGACGGCTCCTTATTTTATTTCCGCCTGGATATTAAGTCAAATACAACAGGACACTAATCTTCCTCCGATCGGAGGAAAGGTTTCCTTCGGTCGGAGGACATGCATCCTTCGATCGGGGGAAACACATCCTTCGGCCGGAGGAAACCTAATGTTTCGTTACTTTGGGATTAATTCTTCGGCAGAATTGGATTAATACGATGGATGCAGTAGATTAGAAACCAGTCAGATCCGACTTCAAGGCAAAGAAAAAGGCGGGCCTTTGGTCGGACACCAAAGACTCGCCCTAGCCTATTGTTTTTTATTTCTGTTAGCTGTTCTCTTTCGGAAGTACCATGCGAAGCAGCAAGTAACCGGTCAGACCAGAAAGGAAAGAACCGACAAAAACACCCAATTTCGCCTGATTCAGCAGATCTATCCCCTGTTCGGTAGTCGAATCAAACGACAGATTCGCGATAAACAATGCTACCGTAAAACCGATACCTCCGAGCATCGACACGGCAAACAAGGTCCGTTTGCTAAGTCCCTGCGGCTTCGGAATAATACCACTGCGGATAAACAGATAAGAGAAGCTGAAAATACCCAGCGACTTACCGGCTATCAATCCCAATACAATGGCCAACGGTACATGTATCAATGATTCCGGACGGATATCACCAAACGTTACACCGGCATTCACAAAGGCAAACAGCGGCAATATCAGGTTATTTACCCACGGATGCAGGCGGTGAGCAATGGATTGCAGCGGACTGATGGAATGATCTGTACACATGTGAATATTGTTCAGTACCTGGATTTGATGGGAAGTCAAAACCGAAGCACGGTCGCAACTCTTTACATCATTCGAATCGAGCATCGAAAGATATTCTGTCATATCACCGGTAAAGCGTTCCAAATCAATTTTAGGTTTGGCGGGAACTGTAAAGGCAACCAAAACACCCGCGATAGTTGGGTGAATACCGGATTCCATAAACAACATCCAAACACAAAAGCCCAAAGCATAATAGAACAGACGGTTGTAAATCTTCATCTTTCCACCCAAATACAAAACCAAGAGCAAGAAAGCCGAAATCAACAACGGCTGTAACGAAACATGTCCACTATAAAACAAGGCGATGATGATGATTCCACCAATATCATCTACCACGGCCAAGGCAGTCAGGAAGATACGCATCGTCAGCGGTACACGTTTTCCCAGTAATCCCAATACAGCCAGCGCAAAGGCAATATCCGTAGCCATTGGAATAGCAGCACCATTCGCTTCCGGACCTTCGTGGCAAACCAGGAAATAAAACAGTACCGGCACAACCATTCCGCCAATAGCCGCCACAATCGGCAACAAAGCTTTCCGGAAAGACTGTAACTCTCCTACCAGAACTTCCTGTTTGATCTCCAGACCAATCGTAAAGAAGAAAACAGCCATCAAGGCATCGTTGACAAAAGCCAACATCGAAAGCGGTTCTCCGTGATGAGAAAAGATACTGAAGTCGCCGAATACCAGCTTTACAGGGAATTGCAGAAAATGATGATACCGGTCTTGCAACGGACTGTTTGCCAAGATCATGGCCAAGATAGTAGCCAGAAACAGCAAAACGCTGGCGTTGGGCTTCTGGATGGCAAAACGTTGCAACGGTTTCAAGATAACTTTAAATGTTCTTTCCATATCAGCATTCTTTATATAAGGTAATGGTATAATCCGCTTCGAAAGTCTCGCCTCCGTTCAGCTGTTGTATCCAGTCTTTGTCCTTGTATTCGCCGGTATAATGGGCACGATCACAACGTCCGTACCACGGTTCAATGCAGACAAACGGTGCATTCTTGGCAGGAGGCGACCAAAGTCCGACAACCGGAGCTGTAAATTCCAAGGAAAGGTGCGGCTGTTTTTGCTTGTCGAGCAACGTCACCTGGCTTATCTGTCGGTCCTCAAGTACCAACGCATCCCGATCAAATGTATGAATGTCCAGCGGAAGCAAGCCGTCTTGCAATGAAACAGGATGTTTATCCAAGGCCACACAACCTTTTTCTGCAATCAGGATACAAGACAAACCGTCTTTTTTATCAAACGAGAAGAAACCGCGTTCAGCTGTATTCGGACAAAAATCCGGATAATAAAATGCCGGATGCGCTCCTATCTGGAAAAACATTTCCTGCGAAGCCGGATTTATCACTCGCCACATCACCCGAACAGATTGCTGCTCCAGGCGATAACCTATTTCCAGAACAAACGGGAAAGGATACTTTTTCAAGGTCTCTTCGTTACTTTCCAGACGAAACCAGACTTCGGTTTCCGTTTGTGAGATTAGGGAAAACGTCATATCCCGTGCAAAACCATGCTGCGACAACGAATAAGTTTGTCCGTTTTGCCGGTATGTATTTTCCCAAACGCTACCAACGATGGGAAACAAAACCGGTGAATGCCGTTTCCAATACGCCGGATCAGCCTGCCATAAATACTCCGTTTGGGATCGGTTCCCTCGGATACTGCAAAGTTCCGCTCCTTCGGGCGAAACCTGAACTGTCAATTGTTGATTCGATAATGTAACCATATTCCTATAAACTTGCTATGTATTTTACGATCTGTTTCTTTTATTCCACTAAGCCCGTAAGCAACAGTTCCGGCACCAAGCCAACTTTCTTCAACGCTCCAATAAGAGCCGTATAAAGAGCGGGCTCTTGCTGATAATCCGGATAAATTTCTATCTGACGGATGTAAGAAGCCGGAACTTGTATGGCTTTCATTGGCTTTAAAGTCGTTCCATTCCATCGGTAATCAGCTTCTTCTGGTGTATTAAGAGACGTGATCCGCCATTCTTTACGAGGCTGTTCAACAGCCGGTCTCCATTCAAACAAGGCTTTATATAATAAGGAAACGAAACGAGAGCCCGGCAGAAATCCGGTGTTTTCTTCATCAAAAAGGATCTTATCGTATTCCTGTTTTAATAAAGGCTCGAAAGTTTCCTGCATTTCGTTCTCGTCATACTTGCAACAAACCAGCGACAAGTTCTCGCCCAGACACAAGTCAATCAGATCTTCTGAATCAAGACTTATCCATAAATCATTTTGGGCAGGTGTAAAGGAAGTTGATTCTTCATATAAAGAACAGGAAAAAGGAACCAGTTCCGGACCAATCAGCCGTAATTGATGCTCGCGGAAGAAAGGCATTTCTTTTTTACTGGATGACTTTCCGAGGGATAAACTTTGCTCGTACACTTCGATGACTTTCCGAATGCCTTGCAAACCAAAAGGCTCTGGCTGCAAAACGCCATGTTCATAAAGTAAATCACTCAATACGAGTTCAAAGCAAGGCTTATGTTCCATCTCCTTGCAAGTTGAAAGGAAATCCGGAATCGATATGGGATACTTTAAAATCATAAATTTTCTTATTTTGTTTCAAAGATAGTAGAATATTTCCAAAATCATATAAATTTGTGCGTAGGAATATAAACCAATATACAAAAATACATCTCTTATGAAACGTCGTGATTTTATTAAGACCAGTGTGATGGCAGGAGCCGCACTGACGCTGAACTTTGACAAATTAGGAGCTGCCTTATCTTCCAACTCAATGGCTGTAGAACAAGTTCCTGATATGGTAGCCATTATGGGTGGAGAACCGGAAGTCATGCTGGACAAAGCGCTGAACGAACTGGGTGGAATCGGTAATTATATTAAAAAGGGGCAAAAAGTCGTTATCAAACCCAATATCGGTTGGGACCGAAGTCCGGAGATGGCTGGTAATACCAACCCGAAGTTAGTAAAAGCTCTTGTAAAGAAATGTCTGGATGCCGGAGCAGAAAAAGTAACCGTTTTCGATCATACTTGTGATAATTGGCAAAAGTGTTATGAAACAAGTGGTATTGAAAAGGCAGTAAAAGAAGCTGGAGGTATCATCATGCCAGGAAATGATGAAAAATATTATAAAGAGGTACAAATACCGAATGGCGTAAAACTGAAATCAGCCAAGATACATGAAGCCTTGATTGAAGCGGATGTTTGGATCAATGTTCCTGTATTAAAGAATCATGGTGGAGCTAAAATGACTTGCGCCATGAAGAATTATATGGGTATTGTATGGGACAGACGTTATTTTCACCAGAATGATTTGCAACAATGTATTGCAGACATCTGTACCTGGGAAAAGAAACCTGTCTTGAATATCGTTGATGCTTATCGCATCATGCACCAGAACGGCCCGCAAGGTAAAACACTGGCCGACGTAGCTACGCTGAAGACACTGATTGTTTCTCCCAACATTGTAGCCATTGATATGGCAGCTCTTAACTTGTTTAATCAAGTCAAGAAACTCGATCTTGAAGCAGTTGCCCACATTGGCCGTGGAGAAGCCAATCATTTAGGTACGACCAATTTGAAATCACTAAATATCAAACGTATCAAACTTTGATTACTGATGAAGAAGAAAAATTACCTTAAGGGAGTGCGAGTACTGCTCGCTCTCCTTTTCTTTATACCTATTCTTTTATTTTTTGTAGACTTTGCTGATTTGTTACCTGATCAGACCCATGTCTGGTTGCAAGTACAAATCATGCCGGCTTTGCTGGGTTCGATGTGGATTGCCTTAATCGTTCAATTACTGCTGTCAGTTGTCATAGGCCGTTTATATTGCTCAACCGTTTGTCCGGCCGGCGTGTTGCAAGACCTGATTAATTGGATTTATGGGAAATGCCGGACAAAAAAGAATGGCATCCGCCGTTTTTCTTATCACAAGCCCATGAACGTGTTGCGCTATGTCTTGCTGTTTTTCACGCTGGTAAGTGCTTTTTCGGGTATAGCGAGTATTGCTCTTTGGCTGGATCCGTACAGTAACTTCGGACGAATTGCTTCAAATCTTTTCCGCCCGTTGGTGATCTGGACCAACAATGGATTAGCAGAAGCGCTCATGGCCATGGATAATTACAGCCTTTATCAGGTGACGGTTTCGACCGTTACTACCGCCGGTTTTATCAGTGGTATTATAGCCCTGCTCCTATTCATCGGATTAACTGTGTGGAGAGGTCGTTTGTTCTGCAATACAATCTGCCCGGTCGGTTCGCTGTTGAGTCTGTTTTCTCGGAAAGCAGTTTTTCATATTGCTATCGATCCGGAAAGCTGTGTAGGCTGTGGCCTTTGTGAACATACATGTAAAGCAGAAGCAATCAACAGCAAGGACAAGACGGTTGATATGTCGCGTTGCGTAGATTGTTTCAACTGTATATCAGTTTGCGCCAAAGGAAGTATTTCATTTACAGCCAAACAAGCCAAGAAAGTTGAAGCATCTGTTCAGCCCGTTCGTCAGGAAATGAGCACAACCGCCAATAGCCGTCGTACCTTTTTGGCTACAGGAGCGACTGTTGTTTCTACTCTTCCTGCTGTTTCTGCCTTGGCACAAGCCTTACATCAGGAAGGATGCCAGTGTGGTGACGATTGCGATCATGCCAACTGTTCACACAAACACGGAGCAGGAAACGGACAAGGTCACAAGAATCGGAAGAAATGGCCTCCTATTACACCTCCGGGTTCCTTGAGTATCGAACGCTTTAAAGACTTGTGTACAGGTTGTCACCTTTGTGTAACACAATGCCCCAGCCAGGTTTTACGTCCGGCAGGAATGGAATATGGTTTTGATTATCTGTTGAAACCCCACATGTCTTACCTGAACAGTTATTGTAATTATGAATGTACGGTATGTTCGGAAGTATGTCCTACACATGCCATTCGTCCGATCACGAAAGAAGAGAAAGCAACCACACAAGTAGGTGTGGCGCATTTCTTTATCAACCGTTGCATCGTTCATACGGAAAACACCGATTGTGGAGCCTGCTCTGAGCACTGTCCGACACAGGCCGTACAAATGGTGCCTTACAAAGGTACACTCACCATTCCACAAGTAAACCCCGATCTTTGTATCGGTTGCGGTGGTTGTGAATCCATTTGTCCGGTTCGTCCGATGCGAGCTATTATCATCAAGGCAAACGATGTCCACAAACAGGTAGAAAAGCCAAAACAGGAAGAAGTGAAAGAGATCGAAGTAACCGATTTTGGTTTCTAAGCCTGTTGTCAATTCCGTATTATTTCATACCTTTGCGGTCATGAAATTCGAATTACAATATAACGATACAAAAACAAATGCAAGGGCGGGCTTGATTACTACCGACCACGGAGTAATCGAGACGCCTATATTTATGCCCGTAGGTACGCAAGGAGCCGTAAAGGCTGTTCACATGCCTGAGTTGAAAGATGATATTAAAGCCCAAATCATTCTGGGAAATACCTATCATTTGTATCTTCGTCCGGGACTGGATATTTTAGAGAAAGCAGGCGGACTGCATAAGTTTAACGGTTGGGATCGGCCTATCTTGACCGACAGTGGTGGCTTTCAGGTATTCTCATTATCCGAAAATCGGAAATTGCGTGAAGAAGGAGCAGAATTCCGTTCTCACATCGATGGCTCCAAACATCTGTTTACTCCGGAAAAAGTAATGGACATCGAGCGAACCATTGGTGCTGATATCATCATGGCATTCGACGAATGTTGCCCGGGCGACGCAGAGTTTGATTATGCCAAACAGTCGTTAGGTCTAACCGAACGTTGGCTAGATCGCTGTTTCAAGCGTTTCAATGAAACGGAACCTAAATATGGATATCAGCAAAGCCTCTTTCCCATTGTACAAGGATGTGTATATCCTGAACTGCGAATCCGTGCAGCCGAAAATGTAGCGGCCAAGGAAGCTGATGGAAATGCTATCGGAGGTCTGGCCGTTGGTGAGCCAACTGAAAAGATGTATGAAATGATCGAGTTGGTCAATGGTATTTTACCCAAAGACAAACCCCGTTATTTAATGGGTGTCGGAACACCGATTAATATTCTGGAAGCGATAGAACGAGGCGTTGATATGTTTGATTGTATCATGCCAACCCGTAATGGACGAAACGGACAGATCTTTACTCCTTTCGGAACGATGAATATGCGTAACAAGAAATGGGAATACGATTTCTCTCCGATTGATCCGGAAGGTCCTTCCTTTGTAGATCGGATCTATACGAAAGCCTATTTGCATCACCTGATCAAAGTCAATGAAATATTAGGTTTGCAAATAGCTTCCATACACAATCTGGCCTTTTATCTCTGGCTGGTAAAAGAAGCGCGTAAACATATCATAGCAGGTGATTTCTCAACTTGGAAATCCCAAATGGTTCGTCAGATGGACAATCGATTATAATAGCAATATGAACTTGAAGCTAAAAAGAATAGATTGGTATATCATCAAACAGTTCCTTGGCACCTATGTCTTTGCCATCTTACTGATTATTTCGATTTCGGTGGTTTTCGATATCAATGAAAAGATTGATAAATTCCTTCGCCCGGAAGTGCCACTGAAAGCGATTGTCTTTGATTATTACCTGAATTTCATTCCGTATTTTGCCAATCTGTTCAGTCCGCTGTTTACATTCATTGCCGTTATCTTCTTTACTTCCCGACTGGCAGACAACTCTGAAATCATTGCGATGCTGGCAAGCGGTATGAGCTTCAGGCGATTGATGTTGCCATATGGTATATCTGCAGCGATCATTGCTACGGTAACATTTATATTAAATGCCTTCATCATTCCGCCATCCAACAAGACTCGTATTGATTTCCAGAATAAATACATCAAGAACAAAGCGACAACGTATGCCCGAAATGTACAATTGGAAGTAGAACCCGGTATTATTGCCTACTTCGACCGTTATGAAGCTCGTTCGAATATGGGTTATCGCTTTTCTCTGGAGCATTTCGAAGGGAAACGACTGGTATCACGTCTGACGGCCAATTCCATTAAATATGATACCTTATATCATTGGCAAGTCATAGACTATACGATACGGGATTTCGACGGCATGCGCGAATACATTACACAAGGTTCTCGCTTGGATACGACACTGACTATTGTTCCGTCGGACTTTCTCATCTCGGTCAATGACTGTGAAACCATGACTTCTCCGGAATTGCATACGTATATCAGCCGTCAGCAGAAACGAGGAATTGGAAACATCCAGACATTCGAGATTGAATATCACAAGCGATATGCCACAATCATGGCGGCTTTTATCCTAACAGCTATCGGAGCTTCTCTTTCTTCCAGAAAGGTTAAAGGAGGAATGGGTTTGAATATCGGTATCGGTTTGGCTCTTAGTTTCTCATACATCTTGTTTATGACGATCACATCCACCTTTGCCATTAGTGGATATGTAAGTCCGATGGTGGCAGCTTGGATACCTAATATTTTATATACTTTCATCGCCATTTATCTATATCGGAAAGCTCCGAGGTAAAAATAAACTATTCTCTTTTTACGATCAGAGAAATTAGTCTTTCAAATAAATGAGAATCAAATTCAAAATAAGTTGGTTTTGAATTTGATTCTCGTTTATTTTGGAAGCACATGAATAATCGAATGAATAAATGGCGGAATTATCTTGATAAATTATTACCTTTGCGCGTCGAATAAACGACATTGATAAGCATTTTGATTAAACAAACTTACATTCTATAAGAAACATGGCAAAAGTTACAAAAGAGGATGCCCTGCGTTACCATGCCGAGGGCAAACCAGGAAAAATTGAGGTTATTCCTACAAAGCCTTACAGCACACAGGCTGATTTGTCATTGGCTTATTCACCGGGTGTTGCTGAACCTTGTCTGGAAATACAGAAGAATCCGCTGGATGCATATAAATATACAGCCAAAGGAAATTTGGTAGCCGTTATATCTAACGGTACAGCCGTATTGGGTCTTGGTAATATCGGAGCAATGGCCGGTAAGCCGGTAATGGAAGGAAAAGGTCTGTTGTTTAAGATCTTCGCCGGAATAGATGTGTTCGATATTGAAGTGGATGAAAAAGATCCGCAGAAATTCATCGAGACAGTCAAAGCAATTGCACCGACCTTCGGTGGTATTAACCTGGAAGATATCAAGGCTCCGGAATGTTTTGAGATTGAGACTCGGTTGAAAAATGAATTGGATATTCCGGTTATGCACGACGATCAGCACGGAACAGCGATTATCTCGGGAGCCGGACTCATCAATGCTCTTGAAGTAGCTGGCAAGAAGATTGAAGATGTTAAGATCGTTGTCAACGGAGCCGGAGCAGCATCCATCTCATGTACTAAATTATATGTGATGCTGGGTGCCCGCAAAGAGAACATCATCATGTGCGACAGTAAAGGAGTTATCTCGACACAGCGTACGGATCTAAACGAACAGAAGAGAGAGTTTGCAACAGATCGTCCGGTAAAAACACTGGAAGAAGCAGTTGCTGGTGCAGACGTATTCTTGGGTTTGTCGGTAGCTGATGTATTGACCAAAGAAATGGTTCGCTCAATGAATGCGAATCCGATTGTCTTTGCCTTAGCCAATCCAAATCCGGAAATCTCGTATGCCGACGCTATGGAATCGAGAGAAGATATCATCTTTGCTACCGGACGTTCGGATTATCCGAACCAGATCAATAACGTATTAGGATTCCCGTACATCTTCCGTGGCGCACTTGACACCAGTGCACGTGCCATCAATGAAGAGATGAAACTAGCTGCTGTGAAAGCAATTGCACAACTGGCTAAAGAACCGGTACCCGACGTTGTCAATGCGGCTTATAAGTTGAAGCGTACTACCTTTGGTAGGGATTATATCCTGCCGAAAGCTCTTGATCCCAGATTGCTGACTCGTGTATCTTGTGCAGTAGCAAAAGCAGCGATGGATTCGGGAGTTGCCCGTCGGGAAATTACAGATTGGGATGAATATGCCAACCATTTGCGTGAAATGATGGGCTATGACAACAAGTTGCTTCGTTCGTTTACAGATATGGCCAAAGCCAATCCGAAGCGTGTTGTCTTTGCAGAAGCAAACCATATCAATATGCTGAAAGCAGCAGCTGAAGCTAAAGCAGAAGGAATCTGCCAACCTATCTTATTAGGCAACTGGGATTATCTGCATAAACTGGCAGGAGAAGAGAACATTAGCCTGGAAGGTATAGAAATCATTAATATGCGTTCAGACAGTGAAACTGACCGCCGTCATCGATATGCCTCCATCCTTGCCAAGAAGCGCGAACGGGAAGGTGTAACCTATTCAGAAGCTTGTGAAATCATGTTTAACCGGAATGCGTTTGGTATGATGATGGTTGAAACAGGTGATGCAGATGCTTTCATGACGGGTGTTTACAGCCGTTATTCAGAAGTTACGAAACTGGCAGAACAGATTATCGGTATTCGTCCGACTTACAAGCACTTTGGTGCCATGCATATTATTTCAGGCAAGAAAGGAACTTACTTCATGGCTGATACCTTGATCAACCGTCATCCTTCTACAGAAGTATTGATCGACATTGCCCGTCTGACGCATGATGCAGTCAAATTCTTTGCCCATGAACCGGTGATGGCTATGCTTTCTTACTCAAACTTCGGAGCAGACAAACAAGGTAGTCCGCTAAAAGTACATGATGCCATCGATTATCTGCATACCAATTATCCGGAAATCACAATCGACGGAGAAATGCAAGTCAACTTTGCTCTCAACAAACGGTTACGGGATGAAATGTATCCGTTCAACAAACTGAAGGATAAAGAAGTCAATACTTTGGTATTCCCGAACTTGAGTTCAGCAAACAGCGCTTATAAATTAATGCTCGAGATGGGAAATGTTGAATCTATCGGTCCGATCCAAATGGGATTGAACAAACCGATCCACTTCACGGATGTGGAAAGTTCAACACGCGATATTCTGAACCTGACAACAGTTGCCGTAGTTGATGCAATCGTTCAGGAGCAGATCGACAAAGGGAATAAATAATTCTGTATACACTAGGGACCAAAAATTCATTTCTAGAGGAGTCATGTGGACCAATAGTCACTGCATGGCTCCTTCTTTATCTTATTACATTCACGTTATGCAACTGATCATTTCTCCCGCCAAAACGATGACGGATAAAAGTCCGGTTCTGATGGAAACTGCTACTAAGCCACTTTTCCAACATGAAGCCGAAGAAATAGCCTGGCATATGACGTATTTATCCACAGAAGAGTTGAAACGCAGCCTCAAGTTAAGTCCGAAGCTAGCACTCGAAAGCTATAAGCGCTTTCAGGACTTTCATGCAACTGATGTTCCCGGCTTACAAGCCTTACTGGCTTATACTGGAGTTGTCTTTAAACACATTCATCCGGAAGACTTTACAGCAGCTGATTTCAGCTTTGCGCAACAACATCTGAAGATTGTCTCGATCTGTTACGGATTGCTTTCTGCTTCAGACTTGATTAAGCCTTATCGGATGGAATATGATATTAAGATTCCGGAATTAACGGAAGGTAATATGTATCAGTTTTGGCAAGGAAAGCAAACCCAACCATTAATTGATGCAGTTCGGGCTGATGATGGAATCTTACTGAATCTGGCAAGTCTGGATATCCAACCAGCTTTCTTCTGGAAACAAATAGAAAAGGAAGTCCGTGTGATTACTCCTGAATTCAAGATTCGGAAAGACGGGAAACTGAAAACCATTGTTATTTATGCCAAGATGGCTCGCGGAGAGATGTGCCGGCAAATTATCCGTCAGCACATTCAAGATCCGGAAGCGATTAAAGCCTTTGAATGGGAAGGTTTCTTGTACAGAGAAGATCTTTCCACCGAAAATAATTGGGTATTTTTACAGGAGTAAGTCTTCCAGAAAGTGAATTATTAAGTACCTTTGTTCTATGATGAGAACAAAAGAACAATACAGATATCCGACGGCACTTACAATTGCCGGTTCGGACAGTTGCGGAGGTGCGGGAATTCAAGCAGACTTGAAAACCTTTTCCGCACTGGGTGTTTATGGTATGTCGGCCATTACATCCATAACCGCACAGAATACATTGGTTGTAAGAGGCATTCAACCAATTCTTCCGGAAATACTGAAAGGACAAATAGATGCCGTCTTCGAAGACTTCACCATTGATGCAGTCAAGACAGGAATGCTATATAACAAAGCAACCATTCAAGTTGTGGCTGCTGCTCTTGATCAATATCGCCCGAAATGGATTATTGTTGATCCGGTTATGATTTCAACCAGCGGTAGCAAACTGTTGCAAGACGATGCCATTGAAGCGATGGTTGATTTATTGTTTCCCCGGACTACACTGATTACACCCAATATTCCGGAGGCAGAATTCCTGACAGGCATTCAGATTCATTCGATAAAAGATATGGATGAGGCAGCACAATTGTTATTTGCTAAAGGATGTCAAGCTGTATTGATCAAAGGCGGACACTTGGAAGGAGAACAAAGGATTGACCGTTTATATCAGCTCAATCAACCAGCTGTGACTTTTCAGGCGGAAAGCGTTCAGACCGTCAATACGCATGGAACGGGTTGTACGTTATCATCAGCTATCGCGGCATCATTAGCTTTGGGACATTCTCTAACAGAATCTGTCCGGCTGGCAAAAGAATATGTCCAAAAAGGCTTACTGGCAGGAGCCGATGTAATCGCCGGCCATGGTCACGGACCGATGAATCATCTGTTTGATCCGAAGCCTTTGCAGAAAAGAGTTATTGAATCATGAAACAACTGATTGCCATTACAACTCCAACCTGCTTTCCGGGTGAAGGAAAGATTATCACTTCCCTATTCGAAGCCGGGTTGGAAAGATTGCATCTCCGTAAACCGGATGCCGGAAAAGAAACAATCGCTGCGCTGATTCATCAGATTCCGGATCAGTTTTATTCCCGAATAGTGATCCACGATCATTTCAGTCTGGCCAGCGAATATGCCTTAGGCGGCGTTCATCTTAATCGAAGAAATCCGAATGCTCCCGATCACTTTACAGGCAGCATCAGTCGTTCCTGTCATTCCATTCAAGAACTGGATACCTGGAAATCGTTGGATTATCTGTTCTTGAGTCCGATCTTTCAGAGTATATCCAAAGAAGGTTATGGAAATGGTTTCCCGTGGTACGAACTGGAAGAAGCAAGGGAAAGAGGATTTATCAACCCGAAAGTATTTGCGTTAGGAGGAATAGATGCTTCACATATCCGGCAGTTAAAAGGATTAGGCTTTGGTGGAGCTGTTGTATTAGGTGCCTTATGGGGAAAACAACCCGGCGAAAGCGACAGTCGGGAAATCATGGAACGATTCAATCAATTAATAACAGCTATAAAAGAATCATGAATACAACCTACGAAGGAAGTAACCGGTTGATGTTTATTACTAACCGGACAGATCAATATACCGAACAACAAGAAACGCAATGGGTATTGGAAGGCGGATGCCGATGGATTCAGCTTCGGATGAAAGATAATCCATCATTGGAAACAGCCCGCGAACTGGTCAAACTGTGTGCGCCTTATCAGGCTCGGCTTTGTATTGACGATGATGTACAAATGGCATTAGAGTCAGGTGCTACGGCCGTCCATTTAGGAAAGAACGACATGCCGGTTGACCAAGCTTGTGAGTTGGTTCATCAATCGGGCAAGACTGATTTCCTGATCGGTGCTACGGCCAATACGTTTGAAGATATTTGTCACGCCGCCCGGCTGGGTGCATCATATATCGGATTAGGTCCGTTCCGTTTCACGCAAACCAAGAAGAAACTAAGTCCGATTCTGGGATTGGACGGATATAAACGAATCCTAGAACAATGCCGGGAAGCTGGCATTACATTGCCGCTTTATGCCATCGGCGGAATAGAGATAGAAGACATTCCTGCCTTGATGAAAACCGGAATAACCGGAATTGCTATTTCCGGCACCATCATTCGTGCTAAAGATCCGGTACAGGAAACTAGAAATCTGATTGAAACTATCTTGAGTTCGCTCTGATAAACAAGAAAAATATATACATTTGCCCCAAACAGACTATTATGGCAACAAACGAAGAACTAATACTACTAAACATCAATGGCACGGATCGCCTGGGTGTAACGGCCAAGCTGACAGAAATCTTGGCGCAGAATAATGCCAATATCCTGGATATTGGTCAGGCAGATATTCATAACAATCTGTCGTTAGGTATTCTCATCCAGTGCGATGCTTCGACTTCCGGAGAGATACTGAAAGAACTATTGTTCAAGAGTTATGAATTGGGTGTGAATATTCGCTTTAAACCGATTTCACCGGAAGAGTACAGCAAATGGGTCAGTATGCAAGGACGCAACCGATATATTGTTACTATCTTGGGACGAAAGCTGACAGCCAAACAAATTGCAGGTGTCAGCCGGATTATTGCGGAACAAGATATGAATATTGATGACATTAAGCGATTAACCGGACGTATTCCGCTGGATGAGAATGAACGTACACCCAAAGCCAGCGTAGAGTTTTCCGTTCGTGGTACGCCTAAAGACAAAGAGAAGATGAAAGCGGACTTCCTGAAGCTGGCTACAGAATTGCAAGTGGATATTTCTTTCCAGGAAGACAGTATGTACCGACGGATGCGCCGCCTGATTTGTTTTGATATGGATTCGACACTGATCGAGACGGAAGTAATTGATGAATTGGCAATCCGCGCAGGTGTGGGCGACGAAGTCAAGGCAATTACAGAATCAGCCATGCGGGGCGAAATTGACTTCACCGAAAGTTTCCGCCGCCGTTGTGCCTTGTTAAAAGGGCTGGATGTTTCGGTCATGCAGGAAATAGCCGAGAACTTGCCTATCACAGAAGGAGCCGACCGACTGATGCGTGTACTGAAAAAAGTCGGTTTCAAGATAGCTATCCTTTCCGGTGGATTTACTTACTTCGGAAATTACTTGAAACAGAAGTTCGGTATTGATTATGTCTATGCCAATGAGCTGGAAGTAATCGACGGAAAACTGACAGGACGTTACTTAGGAGAAGTAGTAGATGGCAAACGAAAGGCAGAATTGCTGCGGTTGATTGCGCAAGTAGAGAATGTCGATATTCGTCAGACCGTTGCCGTTGGCGACGGAGCTAATGACTTGCCCATGATCAGTATTGCGGGATTAGGTATTGCCTTCCATGCCAAGCCTAAAGTCAAAGCAACGGCCGAACAGTCTATTTCGACAATCGGACTCGATGGAATCTTATATTTTCTGGGTTATAAAGACTCTTATTTGAACGAACATATTTAAATAAACGCGATATGGTTAGACACATTGTAATGTTTAAGTTGAAGGAGTTCGCCTCTCCTGCCGAAAAACAGGCTAAATTAGACGAAATCAAGACAAAGCTGGAAGCCTTGATCGATAAAATTGACGTACTGCGCAGCATAGAAGTTAAGTTCAATTGTAATCCGGCAGAAACTTGGGATTTGATCCTGATTACTGAACTGGATTCACTAGCTGATGTGAATACATACGCCAATCATCCGGAACATGTAGCCGTAGCTAAAGGAATCATTGGTCCGGTGAAAGCAGACCGGGCTTGCGTGGATTATGAGTTATAATGCGTAGTAAACGGGTTTTATCATGAAAGATTTCAATATAGAAGAGCGGGTAAAAAAGGCCGTTGAAAACTTCGAATCGGGTTATAATTGTGCCCAATCGGTTTTCCTGGCATACGCGGATGTCTTCGAATTGGATTTGGAAATGGCCAAGAGCATGTCGGTTTCATTTGGTGGCGGTATGGGACGAATGCGCGAAGTATGTGGTACCGTCAGTGCCATGTCAATGCTTGCCGGTTTTAGATATCCAGTCGTTGATACACTAGACCAGGAAGCTCGTACACGCAACTATGCGATTGTTCAGAAGATGGGGAGCTTGTTTAAAGAAGAATTTGGCACTATTATCTGCCGTGAGTTATTGCCTCCAACAGAAGCTTCGCAGACAAGTCCGACTCCGTCTATCCGAAATGCAGCTTATTATTCCAGCCGTCCTTGCGGACATTATGTAGCCAAAGCAGCCGAAATTGCCGGGAAAATGCTGAAAGGCGAACTGGAATAAAATTCATATAGATCAGGTTGGTAGAAAAAGAATTATTCTACCAACTTGATTTGTGATACAATTCCTAATTTCCGTATTTCTTCGAATAAATTTGTATAGGAAGAAATCGCTTTTACATTCACTTTATAGGTGATGACAGACTGATCCTCGTCATACAAACTCTCGAACGAAACGTTCACAATAAAAACGCCGTTCTTCTCCAACAATCGCCGAATCGCTTTCAAGTCAGGCGTTGCCGTTGTACAATGAATAGACAAAATCTTGTTGACTCCATTCAGGAACATTTTCCGTTCCCACTGCTCTACACTCAGAAGTACAAACAAAGTTACCAGCGTAGTAATCAAAGCCGGGACAAACATACCGGCTCCGACAGCTAAACCGATGACGGCTACTACCCAAATACAAGCGGCCGTAGTCAGTCCGTACACACTTCCTTTGCTTTGGATAATGGCTCCTGCGCCCAGAAAACCAATGCCCGAAAGCACTTGTGCGGCAATCCGTCCCGGATCTCCGTTCAGAAAGTTCGGATAGCTTTGCGGAATCCAGATAGAAATCAGCATTGCTGCAGTAGAACCCAAACATATCAACGTAAACGTACGCAATCCTGCTTCCCGACGCCGGTACTGACGCTCCAATCCTATCGAAGCTCCTAATACGAAACTGATGAGCAAACGAACCAAAGCTGTCGATGAAGTAATCTCCGTACTGCTCAAAATAGCATTCAGACTATCCCACATCTTTCCTCCTTTTTCTATAAAAACAAACCTATTGCCTATTTAGTTTCAGATTCGCCCAAAGAATAACAGCCGGACTTCCTTTTGTCGGATGTCCGGCTGCTCGTCTATAACAAGATGAATGATCACTTCTTCAAACTCAACTGTATTTCCAGTTTGGTAGTCTCTTTCAAGACATCCGGCATCTGTTCCAGTATCGGTTTCACTACAGGCGAAATATCTTCGGGCAGAATACCAATTACCTTATCCCGCAGGAAATCTGAAGTCAATAATGAAAGAATAGCCTTTGCTTCGTCGGTCGCCAAGCCAATCTGAACGGCATCGGCTGTCAGCGAATAGGTCATCGGTATTCCTTCCATCAGATACGTATGCATATCAATCAGCATACTAAGCATATCCGAGATGCTGGCACGTGTACTCAATATCTGTGTGATATGCAACTGTACATAGATTTTATTGTCTTTGATATAATAATGAGCCAAGTTGATCGGCGAAGTCTGCCAATCGCTAGTTCCTTTCTTCTTATAAGAAGCTACGATATTTCCGTCTTCCAGAAAAGTAACCGATTGTAATGCTTCTGCCACCATTGGAGACAATAAAGCACTCGCCATAGCACCTACTGCACTTGTCGGTAATTCCTGTCCGCCGACATTGATCTTTTTCCCTGATTCCCAAGTCATGGAAATTGCATTTTCGCTAGCAACATTCCAGGTTCCTACAAAATTATTGGCAGGCATCTTCACCTGGATAGCCAACGTCATCTTATCTTTTGATACTTCCCCTTTGTAAGTAAGCTGACGGTTATTCTGATTGTCAGTTCCTTCAAACGTATAAGCCGTTCCTTCCGCATTCAAAGTCAAAGGGACATTCGGCAAAGTCGTCGGAACTTCTCCCGGAACCACACCAGGAGCACCAAAGGCCATATCATGCAAATCCTCAGAAGGGAAAAGAGTATTCGAATCCAACAAGCCATCTAACGTAATTGTTGCTCTTTTACCGTCGTATGTCAGGAAGTGTACCTGCTTACCCACCATCGGTTCTCCACTATATGTTAAAATCAAATCGTCATCCATAAAGAACCGGTTCGCCTCTTTTCCTAAACCTGGTAAATCATCTTTACATGATGAACATAAGCCTATGACCAAAAGCGCCATACATAAATACCATACTCTCTTCATCATAATTCCAATTTTTATTATTCGTATTTCATTTATTGTAATCAGAAACGTTGAATAGCAAATGTAAGGATTTTTTTGAATAAGTAAATCAAAGAGGCTCGTTTTTTAGCCTTTATTCTTATAAAATAAGGGGGAAAAAAATTCCAGTCCACTCTCCTATTTTTTCTTTTCCCGAATCCAAAACATTAGTTCACGACGTGAACTACTTAATCCACGGCGTGAACTAAGTAATCCACGCTGAGAACTAAGTAATCCACGTCGTGGATTAAAGAATTGAATACCGGATTTATCTGTTTGATCCGTAAGAATTCAAAGAATGAGTCCGCAACCATAGAAGAAAGAAAAAGGCATAAAAAAACCTGCTCCCGTCAGTCCGGAAGCAGGCCTTCTATAAATCTACGTCTCTTCAAAGAAGATTAACGGATAAACTTAACAGATTGCTTAACACCATTAGCTTCAACAACAACAATGTAGATACCTTTTGCCAAATTAGCTGTTGAGATATAAGCATCACCGGCAATTGTTCCATTAGCCATCATAGCACCTGTGATGCTATAAATCTGATAGCTAGCCTTATCAGCATTCAATACACGAATAGCATTTGCTGTCGGAATTACTTTCACGTCAGAAACCTGAACACTTTCATTGCTTGTGATAACACCAGCAATATTAGAAGTAAAGTAAGCTGTAGCAAAACTTGTTTCTCCTTGGATTACATCAACTGCGATCTTCTTGCTTCCTGACAGATCTGCGGTAGCACGTACTAAATAAGCACTTCCGTCAGCTACAATATCTATATCTGCAATAGCATTTGTACCAGACATGTAGGGAGAGACTGTTATTCTAACAACTTCATCCCCTTTTACAGCATCTTCTGTCTTTGCTTGTTGCATTACTAATTCATACCATGTAGCCTTTCCTTCGTTTGCCAATTCACTAACTACGCGAGTGATCACATTTTGAATCGCAGCTTTCGAAGTTGTAGGAATTGCAGACGTATAGTCTGTCATCGCAATAATAGTTCTATTTGAGAATGTTGTATCTACTGGATTTTTATCAATATCATATTCATTAATGAACAATGTAGATGTCAAATTAGACTTTACCATATTCAAAGTGAATAAAGAAAAATCACTTGCAGCACCGTTCTCATAACTTGTAACATCAATCTTTTCAATCGGGAATGTATTATTAGGGTTTAATGTCAGTACCGCAGTTCCCATTGGTATCTTCACAGATGAAGCATCTTCAGATAAAGCATATAAAGTAGCTGGAATTAGATTTTTTGCCATTCCTTCAAGTGCAACCTCTACTAAATAATCTACATTCATCTCAACAGGGACTTCACCAAACATAGCCACAAGTTCTCTTAATCCATTTTGAATATCCACATTCGCATTTAAATTAGTTCCATTTAAAGCGATAGAACAAGCAGCTATATCTTTATTATTAAATTGTAACAACGGAATAGACATATTCACATCCATGCCAAATTTTGTTGCCTGAATATCATACGCAAAATCAATTGAAGCCAAGCTTGTCCCTAAGCCTTCAACCGTTATTTTCTTTGGCATTTCAATTGTAATCGGATTATCTCCTAAAGCAATAGGAAAATTTGCTGACTGGTAATCTGAGAATGCAATTTTAATTTTTCCTATCATTGCTAAATCAGGAGAAATATTAGCTAAATTTACTGATATAGAATCAGGTTTTACATTTACTTTCTCATTAGTATTAGCTGCTCGCAGCAAATTACTTGACTCCAAAACAGGAATACCACTTAATGTATTTGCATTCAACTTCGGTGTTGCCCAACCTAAGATATCAATACCAGCTTGTTCTTTGATTTGTTCAAATACTACGGGCAGAAGTTCTTTTTTAATCGCTTCTTCTTGAGACTTCGTCAGCTGTTGAGAAGTTTGGGCAGAAAGATTTCCTACCGGTGCAGCCATAAATAAAGCTGCCATTACAGATGTAAAAAAGTTTTTCATACGCTTATTTTTTTAATAACTATACTGCTAAAGTACTATTTAAATCCAAATCGTTTTCAATTGAATACTTAAAAAATCTATTTGTTGAAATATATACCAGCAAATCTAAACAAAAGAACAATAAAAAAGGGAAAACCATAACTTTGGTCTTCCCCTAACTTAATTTTATATGAATGTCTTCGATTACTTTTTAAAGACTAAGCCTACTTCTATTTCTTTAGCAGATGCCATTACTACATTAATAGTATTCAAAATATTTTCTGGGATTTTACCTACAAAAGGTTTTGCTACTTCCCAAGCCTTTACCAAAATATCTTTGTTCAAATAAATAGTAGTCAAACCATCTTCTTCCTTTACTTGAAGAGGTATGGTATAATAGTCTCCTTCAACTGTCAATAATCCTAAGATTGTTTCCAGATCAATATTCTCCGGTAAGATATTTAATCCACTCAAAATGGTTAATGCATCTTTATGCACAGCTAAATAAAGAACATTCTCCTTTTCATACCAAGTTAAATATGATTTGATCATCTCTTGCAGTTTTGCAGGCGGCATAACAGTTTCTTCAGAAGCACCTACCTTTTTAAAAGAGAAAGAAAATGTTCCTTCTTCTCCCAAATTCACTGTAACAGATTCTACTTCCTTAGCAATTAATTGGCCTACAACCGGAGCAGCCATGCCATTTAACATAGCATCCATCTGAGCATCTCCCGTATTGAAGCGTGCATGTGCTTGAGCTATTTGCATATCATTCATATAAGGTACATAATTCAGATTTAATGTACCAGCCAAAGCAGATGTTAATGTACGAGAAATAGCAGCAGTCAGTTTACCGTTTTCAATTGTTCCTGAAACTTTCACATTACAAGTTGTAGCAGTCGATTCTCCTTCGAAAGCATAACCTGCATCCGTTTTTGTCAATGTAGCATCTACAGAAACGGAACTTTCGCCTGCTACCACATTATTTAAAATTATTGTTGCTTTATCTGCAGAAGCAGCATTGACTGAGATCGTTCCTGATGTTGAAACAGTTCCGATAGAAAGTTTATCAGATGTATAGTCTTTAGAAATTTCTTTCCATGCATCATCTGTTCCACCCTTTTCATCATCGCTACACGAAGTCACCAATGTCAACATACACAGCAATGAAAACAAATAAATCAAACTCTTTTTCATAAAACAAATCTTTAAGTAATGATTAAACATTTATAGGATATAAGTATTTACCAACAATTGGGCTTATGTGTCATAATGTCCAACACTAAATGATCGGTCTCTTCCATTCCTTTTGAACCAATTGATGTCAGATTACGAATAGAACGATCCACATCTTCATCAATAATACCTTCAACAGAAGTAACAACCTTGTTTTCCATCGCCATCATGGCAGAAAGCATGGCCGTAGAAACACCACTTGTTACTTTCATCGCACAACTTGGTTTCGCTCCATCACAAATCATACCAGTGATATTTCCAATCATATTCTTGATAGCATACGTAATCTGTGTAGCTGTTCCTCCCATTAACCAAGTAATACCACAACTGGCACCTGTGGCAGCAACGACACATCCGCATAAAGCAGACAGTCTACCCAAACTCTGCTTCATATAAATAACCATTAAATGGCTTAACATCAAAGCCCGGATCAGCTGTTCTTCAGAGCACTTCATATCTTCAGCAAACGAAACGACCGGAAGAGTCGCTGCTATTCCCTGATTTCCACTTCCCGAGTTACTCATCACCGGAATCATAGCACCATCCATTCGGGCATCACAAGCAGCAGCCGTCAGTCTTAACATGTGCGTATAAGAAGAATCACCCAGATACTTTTTCCCAATCGGACCGGAAATAGTTTTACTTACTGCATGTCCGAATTGTCCTTTGACCGATTCTTCGGCAGCCTTCTTATTCAAACGAGCTGTATCCAAAATGAAACGGATTTCATCCAACGGTGTATGAATGGCAAAATCATAGACAAGATCAAATGAAAGTTTCAGTTCATCATCTTCACCTTCATCGGTATGCTCCAGGCTTTTTCTTTCATCGAGTAATACCTGATCATCTTTTGCACAATAGACAAAGCGGGTATGTTCATGAGCAATGACAGCTACTGCTTTAGAGTCTCCAGCCTGACAAACCACTTCTATATAAAGCTTATCTACATTTTCTTTCAGAGCGATATGGATAACTTGATCATGTATTAATTGTTTACCTGCTTCCAAAGCTTCAGGAGTAACGTCTTTCAAGACCTCCAATTCGTATGACGATTTACCAATCAATACTCCCAACGCAATGGCAATAGGCAAACCAACCATTCCTGTTCCTGGAATACCAACGCCCATAGCGTTCTTCAAGATATTGGCACTCAAATAAACATCTATCTTTTCCGGTTTTGTACCTAACAATTCAGCAGCCTTTGCTGCAGCCAAGGCAACAGCTATTGGTTCTGTACAACCGATTGCCGGAATCACTTCCTGATGAACCAGTTTTAAGATTTGATTTTTGGTTGTATCATTCATTTCTTCAGATTCTTTGATTATTCAGGTGGCAAATGTACAGAAAAACCTGTTTCAAACACCTTCTTCCTATTATAAAAGTAACAAATGTATGTTTTCTTCCGGCTTTTCCCGTCTTCAATGAAGGACTTTCTGAACGAATGTGATTTCTTCCTGGAAATATTTTCCATCATGCGTATGGATTTCTGTTATTTTCATCGTTAATTTGTACGTAAATATATAAATGGGTATTTATGAAGCGGATTTTACTATTCTTTTTATTTCTTTGTTTGTCTCTGAATCTCCTCAGTGCAGCAGAACATTTATTCCAAATACGTGGTCGCATCATCGACAAACAGACACGCGAACCGGTTTCATTTGCAAATGTGATCCTGGAAACCGATCCGACGAAAGGTTCGGCAACCGATGAAAAAGGAGATTTTTCCATTACAGAAGTCAAACCCGGTATTTATCGTTTAGTAGCCTCTTGTATTGGATACAAGAATTGTGTCACTCCCGAATATATCGTATCGGCCAACACGCCTTTTGTGGAAATTGAAATGGAAGCTGAACAAACCCAACTGGATGAAGTAACAGTTCGTCCGGTTTTATTCCAGAAGTTGGCCGAAAGTCCGGTAAGTCTGCAAGTAATCGGGTTACAGGAAATCGAGAAAAGCCCGGGAGCCAATCGCGATATCTCACGTATCGTACAAGCATATCCGGGAGTTACCTTCTCTCCTGCCGGTTATCGAAATGATTTGATTGTACGTGGTGGTTCACCTTCCGAAAACCGATTCTACTTGGATGGGATTGAGATACCAAATATTAATCACTTCAGCACACAAGGGGCGTCAGGCGGTCCGGTGGGTATTATCAATGCCGATTTGATCCGGGAGATAAACTTTTATACCGGAGCTTTTCCTTCAGATAAAGGGAATGCGTTAAGCTCTGTTCTCGATTTCAGGTTACGCGACGGAAATATGGAAAACAATCGATTTAAGGCAACTTTAGGAGCATCAGAAGTCTCCTTAAGTGGAAATGGACATTTCAATGATAAAGTGTCATATCTGGTATCTGTCCGTCAATCCTATTTACAACTCTTATTTAATGTATTAGGATTGCCACTTCTCCCGAACTACATTGACGGACAATTCAAAATCAAGGCTCGCTTCTCTCCAACTGACGAGTTGACTGTATTAGGATTAACAGGTATTGACCGTATGAAACTAAACTTGGATTTAACTGGCGAAGATGCGGAATATATCTTAAGTTATTTACCCGTTATCGAGCAGGAAACATTTACATTGGGAGCTATGTATCGGCATTATGCAGGAAAACATACGCAATCCTTGTCTGTCAGTCATAACTTCTTGCGCAACAAGAATACCAAATATCTGAATAATGATGAATCAAGTGAAGATAACCTGATGCTACGTCTGCGTTCAACGGAACAGAAAACAGTGATTAAAGGAGAAAATAAATCGTATTTGGGTGCATGGACTGTTAAAGAAGGAGCAGAAATCAACTATATCCAATACCAAAATACATCATTCCAGCGAATGTATGGCGACCAGTTATATATGTCGAACTACGATACGGATCTTGGATTATGGAGTTGGGGTGCATTTGCTACTGCTGAATATACAACACCTGATAACCGGTTTAAGTCGGCATTGGGCGTTAGACTGGATGGAAACAACTTTTCCAAAGAGATGAAACAAATATGGAAGAATATTTCTCCGCGACTATCTTTATCGTACGCCTTCACCGACAACTGGAGTCTGAGCGGAAGCAGTGGATTATATAATCAATTACCTCCTTATACGGCATTAGGCTTCAAAGATGAAAATGTACTGATCAACGAGAACCTGAAGTACATGCAAGTTGCTCAAGGAAACATCGGCCTGAATTGGAAAACTCGCAATCAGTTGAGCATTTCATTGGAAGGTTTCTATAAGAAGTATTTTCATGTTCCTCTGTCTGTCAACGATCAAATACCTTTGTTATGTAAAGGAAACGATTACGGTGTTATCGGGAACGAACCTTTGGTTTCGACAGCAAAAGGACAATCATACGGATTGGAACTGATGGGAAAATGGCAGATCTTAAACCGGTTGAACCTGGTTTCTTCCTTTACCTTGTACAGAAGTGAATACCGGAATAACAAGGAAAGCGAGTATATCCCGTCTGCATGGGACAATCGCTTCATCTTCAATACAAGTGGAACATATAACTTTCCCAAAAACTGGAGCTTTGGTGCTAAACTAAGCTGTATTGGAGGCGCTCCTTATACTCCATACGATGCAGACAAATCATCATTGGTACAAGCTTGGAATGCACAAGGTCGTCCTTATTATGATTATAGCCGCTACAATAGTGAAAGACTGGCTGGTTATGCACAGTTAGACATTCGTATTGATAAAATGTTTTACTTCAAACGATATATGTTAGGTATTTATCTGGACTTGCAGAATGTAACTATGAGTAAGCTTAAGCAACAAGACATCCTGATGAGTACAGGCGTTATTGAAAACCCGGAAGCGCCCATAGAAGCGCAACGATATGTAATGAAATCAATCAAACAGGAAAGTGGAACGTTATTACCAACCTTAGGTGTTACATTTGAGTTCTAAAAGGAATTTACGAATAGTCCATAAACAGAAACGCCTGATGCTTGAGAAATACAAACATCAGGCGTTTCATTATTTACTAGAATAGATTATCCATTCATAGAAGCCAGGAATTCCTGGTTATCCAAAGTCTGTTCCATTCTTTGCTTTACAAATTCCATCGCTTCAATTGAATTCATGTCGGCCAGATATTTCCGAAGAATCCACATACGATTCAGAGTTGTCTCGTTCTGCAATAAATCATCACGACGCGTACTTGAAGCAGTAATATCAACAGCCGGATAAATTCGCTTGTTAGATAACTTACGATCCAACTGAAGCTCCATATTACCTGTTCCCTTGAACTCTTCAAAGATCACTTCATCCATCTTTGAACCTGTTTCAATCAACGCAGTTGCCAGAATTGTCAAACTACCGCCATTCTCAATATTACGGGCAGCACCGAAGAAACGTTTCGGTTTCTGCAAAGCGTTAGCATCCACACCTCCGGAAAGAACTTTACCAGAAGCCGGCTGAACAGTATTATAAGCACGTGCCAGACGTGTAATAGAATCTAACAAGATCACAACATCATGACCACATTCTACCAAACGTTTTGCCTTGTTTAACACGATCTCTGCAATCTTCACATGACGTTCTGCCGGTTCATCGAAAGTAGAAGCAATGACTTCCGCATCAACGCTACGAGCCATATCTGTAACTTCCTCAGGACGTTCATCTATTAATAAGATGATCATATATACTTCCGGGTGATTAGCAGCGATTGCATTAGCAATATCTTTCAGCAACACAGTCTTACCTGTCTTAGGAGGAGCTACAATCAAACCACGTTGTCCTTTTCCAATCGGAGAGAACAAATCAACCACTCGTACAGCTGTATGATCATATACTTTAGAAGAACGACGACGAGTCAACATGAACTTCTCATCTGGGAACAACGGCGTCAGATGATCAAAAGGAACACGGTCGCGAACTTCTTCAGGTGTACGTCCGTTTATTCGATCTACTTTTACCAGTGGGAAATACTTTTCGCCTTCCTTCGGCGGACGAATTGCTCCTTCTACAACATCACCTGTCTTCAGACCAAAGAGTTTGATTTGTGACTGAGAAACATAAATATCATCAGGAGAAGTCAGATAGTTATAATCCGAAGAACGCAGGAAGCCATATCCATCCTGCATAATTTCCAATACACCTGTACCCGTTAAGATACCATCAAACTCAAAAGGTTTTTCCTGTTGAGCATTATTATTGGCATTCGGATTATTATTGTTATTTGTATTGTTGTTATTGTTATTATTTTGCCGGTTGTTTTTATTCCGATTTGCATTCTGCTGAGCATTCTGTTGTTCATTATTGGATGCAGATTGTTGCTGAGCAGGTTTGCTTTCGTTCTTTGGAGAAGAAGGGAAAGGAAATACTTGATCCAAAACAGATTTCGCATCTCGATGACGAAATACCAGTCGTTTTGGTTCTGCTTCTGAAGCAGGAGTTTCTGAAGTAGTACTTGCCGGAGTTTCAGCCGGTACTGAAGTCTCCTGTGGTTCTGCTTTCACCACTTCTTCAGGACTATTATCCGACGTTTCCATAACTACCGGAGGTAATAATGGTTTGTTCTTTTCTACCGTTACCTGAGGCTTAACCTCTTCTGTTTCTGCCACGGCAGGAGCTACTTCTTCTTTCACTACAACTGGTTTGTCTGTTTTATCTGTACGAGCTTTTTTCTTCTTACTTTCCGGCTTATTTACATCAGGTTCTTTTTCCTCTACCGGAGCATCCAATTTGATTTCAGTTGGTTGTGCCAATAATTCATCAACTGTCAAGGTTTCAGCCGTCTTGTTTTCTACTTTTGAAGTCTTTTTAGGCCGTCCTCTTCGTTCAGCTTTCTTGGCCTCTTTTACTTTTTCTTTTTCGGCTTGAATACCAGCGTAAGAAATCGCTTGTTCATCTAGAATTTTGTACACCAACTCTTCTTTCTTGAAAGAACGTACTTTCTTGATACCCAACTCTTCCGCAATTGTCTGTAACTCGGGAAGAAGTTTTTCATTTAATTCAAGGATGTTGTATTTTTGCATATTGCAATCGTAATATCATTAGTTTGCTGTACACCTCACAACAGGAATACAGAAAAGGATTTAAAATCAATTATTAGTTATAAGAATATTTGAACTCATGAAATCACTAACTGAAATGTTAGCAACACATCTGCGGAGTAAAACATTGCAAATATATAAAGTTTTCCCGAAAATACACTTATTTAGGCAAACTTTTTCACAATTAATATCCGTTTTGTATCGGCTGATACACGGAAACGATTATCTGAACGTTCTCCTACCAGCCAAATGACAGATTGTCCACTACATAACAACCACGCATTTTCCTTTTGTTCTAACGTAAATTTATGATCAGAGAAATAATCACTTACTTTCTTCCGGCCTTTCATTCCAAAGGGAATAAACCAATCTCCTTGCTGCCAACGTCTCAATTGTAACACCGAATCCAATTTATCTGCATCAAAATAGGCTATATCCTTAGAAACTTGAAAGGCGAAATCAGCATCTTTCTGTATCATCTCAAAGCTAAAAGAGAAAGGTTCTTGCCATAGCCCCGCTTCTAAAGGATAGGTATAAGTAATGGACGATATTTGTTCTCGCTTAGACAGCAGTAAATATTCACGGTCCTTCACTAAACGATATGAATCCGAATAAAATACCTTTCCGGATTCTCCCTCTAATGAGCGGAACACATCACTTGCAACTTGCCGGGAAAAGCCGAATGGCTGAAGCAGTTCATAGAGAATCGTTTCGGGGGACGGATACTGCATCAGCTTTTCGATGGATAACTTATCTTTTACCCAAAGTTCCTGATGGGCTTTCTCCAGAACAGACAGGTAAATGGTTTCGGCTGCTGATAAATGATCGGCCGTACGAGACAACGTCTGTCGAACAGACGGATTTATTTCTTCCAATAAAGGTAATACACGCAGCCGGATGAAATTCCGTGTATAAGCATCCGACAGATTTGTACTGTCAGTCACATACGTATATTGTTGCTCTTCCAGCCAAGCAAGAATCTCTTTTCTGGAAACGCCCAATAAAGGACGGATCACGTATTGATTCCTAGGCCGGATGCCAACCAGTCCTCGAATACCACTGCCTCTTACCAGATTCATAAGTAAGGTTTCTATGCTGTCATCCCGATGATGAGCTACCGCGATTGCCTGGGCTTGCAAACGAATTCGCATGTCTTCAAACCAGGCATAACGTAGTTCCCGGGCTGCCATCTCGATGGAAAGATGGTTTTCGTGGGCATATTGCTCAGTCTTAAAGTCAATTTTATAGAACGGTACATGCAGTTTATCGGCAAAAGCCTGAGCGAACTTTTCATCCCGTACAGATTCTTCGCCTCGCAGATGGAAATTACAATGCAACGCAATACATGTATATCCCAGCTTTACCAATACAGATAGCAAGGCAACCGAATCAGCACCACCACTCAGTCCTACAAGCACTTTATCTGATGCTGACAACAACCGATGCTTGTCTATATATGCACGTACCTGATATAACATAGCGTTTTCGTTAGATAAAAAACGCCGGAAAATAAATGAATATATCTTCCAGCGTTCTTTTATATCCTTTTTACGTCAATTATTCGTCAACACCAGCCAATTCCGGATCAATCATGATTCGACCACAGTATTCGCAAACGATAATTTTCTTACGTAATTTAATATCCAATTGTTTCTGAGGCGGAATCTTATTGAAGCAACCACCACAGGCATCACGTTGGATGTAAACAACAGCCAAACCATTGCGGGCACCTTTACGGATACGCTTAAAGGCTGTCAGCAAACGAGGTTCAATCTGAGCTTCCAATTTCTTGGCTTTAGCACGCAGATCTTCTTCGTTCTGTTTTGTATCAGCAATAATCTGATCCAGTTCTTCTTTCTTCTGAACCAAATCTCCTTTACGGCCTTCCAAATCTTCCTTCAGCTTTTCAATATCATTCTTCTTATTTGAAATAGCTTCAGTAAATTCACGAATTTTCTTCTCTGCAAATTCAACTTCCAAACCCTGGAATTCAACTTCCTTGGACAGGTTATCAAACTCACGGTTGTTACGCACGTTATCCAACTGTGCTTTATATTTTTCTATCAACGCATTTGATTCGTTGATTTTATGTTTCTGCTCATTAACGGAAGCTTCATAATTCTTGATATCCAACTGATAATTCTGCAAACGAGTTTCCAGTCCGGCAATCTCATCTTCCAAATCCTGCACTTCCAAAGGCAATTCACCACGAAGAGTTCTGATCTTATCAATTTCGGTCATAATCTTCTGAAGCTGATACAACGAAGAGAGTTTTTCTTCTACCGTGTATTCTTTTTCAGTTGATTGTTTATCTGTAGCCATTCTATAAATATTTTACTGGGTTTGAATTAACATTCGAAAAATGTAGGGCAAAGGTAGGAAATTTTTTCGATATTATCGAATAAAAGATATCTTTTGTGCATACTTCCGATTCATAATGTCCTATTACTGCCAACAAGATACGGTCTTCTACATCATAGAAGTCATTATACTTGGCTTCGCCAGTAATAAAAACATCGGCTCCGTAACTAATGGCATCGTTTATCAGGAATGCACCGCTACCACCACACAAAGCGACTTCCCGAATGGGTTTTCCGGTCAGCGCTGAATGCTTGACACAGCCTACATGAAACAGATCCTTGATCCGTTGAAGGAAAGAAAGCTCGTCTTCTTCTTCCGGCAATTCGCCGACAACTCCGGAGCCAACCTGATCCCAGGTATTAGCCAACGGATAGAAATCATAAGCTGGTTCTTCATATGGATGAACGGATAAAAGAGCCCGCAAAACACTTGCCTTACGGAATGCAGGAAGAACGGTTTCGATACGCACTTCGGGTTCGGTATGCAACTCTCCTATCTCGCCGCAGAACGGATGACAGCCTTCATTCGCCCAGAAAGTTCCCTCTCCATGCAAGTTAAAGCTGGAAGAATCATAATTCCCGATATGACCGGCTCCGGCATTAAACAAGGCAGTACGTACCAAATCGGCATAAGCTTCAGGTACGAAGGTTACCAGTTTCAGCAAAGCATTTTTCTGGGAACTGAGTACACGCACGTTTTGAAGTCCGATCATTTCGGCCAACTTGAAATTAACGCCACCATAAGCATTGTCCAGATTCGTATGGGCAGCATAGATGACCAAATCATACTTACAGGCTTTCATCAGGCAGCGTTCGATATAGCTTTTTCCTGTCAGCGACTTAAACGCCTTAAATGCCAAGGGATGATGTGAGATGATCAAGTTGCAGTCTAGCTCCAGAGCTTCGTCAATGACTTCTTCAGTCACATCCAAACATAATAGGGCACCTTGAGCCGGCTGATTGACATCGCCTACCTGAACTCCGGCATTATCAAAACCTTCCTGTAAAGGCAGCGGAGCGTATGCTTCTATCTCTTTCAGAATATCTTTTATCCTTATCATATTTCCTGCCTATATATAAAATACGAGCCATGAATTATCATTCTTGATACTCCACGGCTCGTTATTTCTATTATAATTATTCTTTTACATCTACTTTCAGACACAACTCGTCTAACTGTGTATCATCGATGGCAGATGGAGCATCGATCATAACATCACGCCCTGAGTTGTTCTTCGGGAAAGCAATACAGTCGCGGATTGAATCCAAACCGGCAAACAAAGAAACCCAACGATCCAAACCGTAAGCCAAACCACCGTGAGGAGGTGCTCCGTATTTGAAGGCATTCATCAAGAAACCAAACTGTTCCTGTGCTCTTTCTTCGGTAAAGCCCAACAGTTTGAACATCTTGTCCTGCAACTGACTATCGTGGATACGGATAGAACCCCCTCCAACTTCTACTCCATTGATTACCATATCGTAGGCATTGGCACGGACAGCACCCGGATCAGTATCCAGCAACGGAATATCTTCCGGCTTCGGTGATGTAAACGGATGGTGCATTGCATAGAAACGCTGATCTTCTTCGCTCCATTCGAACAACGGGAAATCAACTACCCACAGGCAAGCGAACTTATTCTTGTCGCGTAAGCCTAATTGTTCGGCTACATGCAGACGAAGTTCGCACAACTGTTTGCGCGTCTTCATAGCATCGTCACCAGAAAGAATCAGGATCAAATCATCCGGTTTGGCATTGAATGCCTCTTTCATCTGCTGTAAAACTTCCTGTGAATAGAATTTGTCGACACTCGACTTCACATTTCCGTTATCTTCTACACGGGCATAAACCATTCCTTTGGCCCCTACCTGCGGACGTTTTACGAATTCGGTCAGGGCATCCAATTGCTTACGTGTATAAGAGGCAGCACCTTCGGCACAAATACCGCCGATATAAGCTGCATCATCAAATACAGAGAAACCATATCCCTTCATGATATCCATCAATTCGACGAACTTCATGCCGAAACGCAAATCCGGTTTGTCGCTACCATAATATTTCATAGCATCTTGCCAAGTCATGCGCAAGAACGGTTCCTTGATTTCAATACCACGGATCGTCTTGAACAAATGCTTAGCCATGCCTTCGAATGTCTGGATGACATCTTCCTGTTCTACAAAACTCATTTCGCAATCGATCTGCGTAAATTCCGGCTGACGGTCAGCACGCAAGTCTTCATCACGGAAACATTTTACAATCTGGAAGTAACGGTCGAAGCCTGAAACCATCAACAATTGCTTGAATGTCTGCGGAGACTGAGGCAAAGCATAGAATTGTCCCGGATTCATACGAGAAGGTACGACAAAATCGCGTGCACCTTCCGGTGTTGATTTGATCAATACCGGTGTTTCTACTTCCAAGAAGCCTTGTTTGTCCAAATAACTACGTACTTCGAACGCCATCTTGTGACGAAGTTCCAAGTTCTTGCGCACACATGAACGACGCAAATCCAAGTAGCGATATTTCATACGCAAATCATCTCCGCCGTCGGTTTCATCTTCAATCGTGAACGGAGGTGTTACAGCTGTATTCAAAACCACCAGCTTTGATACGATCAACTCTATATCTCCCGTTGCCAAGTGCGGGTTCTTGCTCGAACGTTCACGCACGGTTCCGGTTACCTGGATTACATATTCACGTCCTAACTTATTTGCCTGCTCGCATAAAGCGGCATCTACTTCCTGATTAAATACCAACTGTGTAATACCATAACGGTCGCGAAGATCAACGAACGTCATTCCACCCATCTTACGGGTTTTCTGCACCCAGCCGGCCAGTGTTACCACCAAGCCTTCGTCTGCCAGACGCAAATTGCCACAAGTTCTTGTTCTGTACATATATTATTCTATTAAATACAATCTGACATTTTGATTTATCACAGCCCGGCAGTCAGCCCGTCGGACGTGCAAAGATAATAATTCTTATACAGATCGGTTTATTTTTCTTCTTCTTTCTTTATATAAACCCGGTGAGTTCCTGTTCCGGCGATGGCGATACCACTATCAGGATCTTCCCGCCAGCGGCGAAGCTCCAAACTGGCAGTCGTCCGACAGAGTCCGGTCAGCCGGCAATAATCGGCAACCTGCATGAAGGGATGTTCCTCCAAATAGTTTTTTGCCAAAGCCAGACGCTCTTCCGGCGTATACTGACTGGATGACCTGCGCGGTTTCTTGTCCGAACGTTCCAATTGGCAACCACTGTTTGTCCGCGATACCAACTGTGTATCTGCTCTGAAGTTTATGCCTTTGACCTGTAAACTCTGCGCATTCATCCGTTCTTTATCCGACGTCTCCGCGCTTTTCCCCTTTTTAAAGCCTAAAGCCGGAGTAAACACCCCTATTCCATCCAGTTTGACGGAATAACCGTTACTCATCCAATAAGCCAACTTGGAAGAGATCGTATCCAAAAGTCCTTTTACCTCGGCTGCTGTAAAAGTTGTACCATTTTCAATGCTTTCCGCAAATTGCTTCATGTCGCACATGCCGCATAATTTCATACGCGGGTAAACGATCGGTTCCCCTTCTTCATTCAGACTATTCGTCTGACACATGATATATTCTGCCATACACCAGTTCTTTTAATTGCAGTTCATAGTATTTTTTCTTTGTTCGCCCAGGGCGAATATATAATCACCACCGGCGAATATATATTCATCGTCGGCGAACATATATTCGCCGACGTAAAACTAACAAAGATTCGTCTCTTTTCCAAGTTTTTCTCACAGATAATCCGAAAAGAATCCGGATCAAATCCCATTACCGGTCTTTGCTATCCGATCTTCCCTTCCGACAAGTATTTGGAGATCGTGCTACGATGAACGCCCATAACCTTGGCGATGGCCGATTTCGTCATATTCATTTCCAACAGGCGCTTCACTTCCGATTCGCGTCCCGTCAGTTTATTCACTTTTGATTTGCTTCCCTTCGGTCTTCCAAGTAAAACACCTTCGGCTTTCTTCCGTGCCAATGCTTCTTTCGTCCGTTGCGAGATCAGATTACGTTCGATTTCGGCAGATAATCCGAAAGCAAAAGCCAGGACTTTCGACGTAATATCGCTTCCCAAGCGATAATTATCTTTGATAGTCCAAACCTGTACATCCGAAAGCATGCACTGATGCAGAATACTCATAATCATCAAAAGATTCCTTCCCAAACGAGAGAGTTCGGCACAGATAATAATATCTCCCTTCTGCATTTTCGACAAAAGTTCGCCCAACTCCCGCTTCTCCACAGCTTGGCAACCAGAAATAATCTCTTCGATCCAACTGTCGATCTTAATATCATGCGTCTCACAAAAACGAACGATTTCAAATCGCTGGTTCTCGACCGTCTGTTTATCTGTACTTACACGAATATATCCATAGACCATAACTTCAACAGATTAAATTAGTAATGAATAATTCTTCAAAGTACTCTTCAATAAATCCATACGCTGTACCATCATATTGTTTAAGTATAAATTAAAGGATGAGAAATTATATGGGTTATTGCCAATATTCTTGCCTAAAGGACACGGCAAGAATCAATCAAGAATCTCAAGCGGCTTGTTGCAAAATATCTATCAAGATAGGTTTTGCGCCACTGACGAAGCACTCAACAGCTATTACCATCAAAATGAGTCCCATGAGTCGCATCATCACATTATTCCCTGTTTCGCCCATGAAATGGACCAACTTGGTAGACGTGCGAAGGATAAGAGCTGTTATCAGAAAAACAAAAGCGATGATAAAGATCAGGATTGCCTTTTTAAGCAAGGTTTCAGCGTCTTCCATCAACACGATTCCGTTGGCTATTGCTCCCGGTCCGCACAACATCGGAATAGCCAAAGGCGTTATTGAAATGTCATCCGCGAAATGCATCTTTTCATCCTCATTCAATTTTATATGCGTATAATGCGCTTGCAACATATCATATCCGATCTTCATGATCACAATACCACCTGCTATTCGGAATCCGTTGGTCGATAATCCAAATACTTGGAAAAGGAACTGTCCGAAGACAGTAAATGAAATCATAATCAGAAAAGCGACAAAGGTTGCCTTCATGATTATTCGTTTTCGTTCACTTTCTGTCATACCTGTTGTCATGGAAAGAAAGACGGGCATCGTTCCCAGCGGGTTTATCAACGTAAAAAACGAAGTAAAGCACAACAGGGCAAATGGTATTACTGAATCATTCATAATCGTATTCTATTTAATATTATAATATGTCACAAACCACTCATAGAACATACGAGTTCCTTCCTCTACCGATGTTTTCGGTTTATAATGAACATCATGCTCCAGCTTTGACGTATCAGCATACGTTGACTTCACATCTCCAGGCTGCATTTCTTTAAATACTTTGTTGACGGTTTTTCCTGCATACGATTCAAGCAGCCGAATAAAGTCCATCAACGCAACGGGAGAAGAATTTCCTACATTATATATCTTATACGGAATCGATTCTTCCGAAGGAAAATCAAGCACTCGTAATGTCGCGTCAATTACGTCTGCAATATAAGTAAAATCTCGTTGCAAATCACCATGATTGAACACTTGAATTGTTCCTTCGCCTAAAATTTCTTTCAAAAACAGATTCGGAGCCATGTCCGGTCTGCCCCAAGGCCCATAAACCGTAAAATAACGCAGTCCGGTGGTTGGTAATCCATACAGCTGACTATACGAAAAAGCCATCAGTTCGTCGGCCTTTTTCGTAGCACCATACAAACTAACCGGCTGATCCACCTGATCCGTTTCCTTAAACGGTATTTGCTTATTCAAGCCATACACACTGCTTGAACTGGCATACACCAAATGTTTTACCTGGTTTTGGCGACATCCTTCCAATATATGCAAGAATCCGACAATATTCGACTGGATATATGCTTCAGGATTCTCAATAGAATACCTGACTCCAGCCTGAGCAGCCAAATTACAAACGGCGTCAAACTGCTCATCAGCGAATAATTGGGCGATACCTTCCCGATCCGCCAAATCCATTTGGATAAAGCGCAGGTTAGCATAAATCGTACTGGTCACAAAAGCCGATGCTTTCACCTCTTTTATACCCAGTCTTTTCAACCGATCCAGTTTCAGTGATACCGGATAGTAAGCATTCAAATTATCCAACCCTACAACTTCATCTCCACGTTTTACCAGTCTTTCTGCCAAAAAAAAACCGATAAAACCTGCTACACCTGTTACTAAAACCTTCATACTCTTTTATCTTTTTTTAGTTTCACGGTTACCTATCATGATATTACGGATATAAACGATAAATCCGGTTGACTGCCCCAGAATCAAAATCGGATCTAAACGGATAATTCCATATAAGGCGATCGTCAACGAACCTACCAGACTTATAATCCAAAAATTGACAGGCAAAACCGAGGCGCCAAACTTTTTCGAATAATACCATTGATAAACAAATCTCAACGTAAAAATCACCTGTCCCATCGACCCCATGATAATCAGCCATAGCGGAATGTCTTCATCCATAAAAAAGGAATCTATAAACGAATGGAAGTCATTCAACGCAAAGACAGCTGCCACCACTGGAGTCATCACCAGGATAGCCTGCAAAATCCGAGGAAGTTTATTCCAAAGCCCTTTTTCCTTCAGGTTCCAAATATAGACATAAAAGGATATAAACTGCCCCAGAATAATTGAAAAGTCATTTCGAAGCCATCCGTAAATACAAAGCAAATAAGCCCCCAGCAAACTGAACACCCAATACAACGAAGGCGAAACGACTTTCTTCTTCTTCTCCGACAAAATCCATTGGATCAACATCCGGGCAGAAAAAAAGACCTGAGCAATCAATCCTATCAAATAGATTCCCACCATGCCTTATTTATCCGACAAATTCGTGTCGCCTATTTGATAATTGATATACCGCTTTTTCATCCACCGATAGGCAAAACAATCCAGAAAAGGAGAAACCAGTCTATTCCACAAATGATATTTGGAAACACCTGCCACCCGAGGATAATGCCGGACCGGCACTTCTTTCATCTGTCCGTTCTGCAACAAAATCAAAGCCGGCAGAAAACGATGCATTCCCGTAAAGAACGGAATTCGTTTGGCACAATCCGTATGTAGAATCTTCAGAGGACAACCGGTATCCGTTGCTTTGTCTTTAGTCATCATCCTGCGGAAACCATTCGCTATCTTCGATTGCAAATTCTTAAAGAAAGAATCTTTCCGGTTGGCTCGAATACCCATCACCAATTCGTATTCATGGACATAAGGCAACAAACGTTCAAAATCTTCCGGATCCGTCTGCAAATCGGCATCAATATATCCTAATAGTTTGGATTCAACCTGATCAATTCCTGCCTTCATGGCGGCGCTTAATCCGCCGTTCTTCTTCAGACTACAATAGAAAAAATGAGGCTGCCGATGGCAGATCTGCATCATTCGCTCCAAACTATGGTCTGTCGATCCATCATTCACGAAAAGGATACAAGCAGGCACAGAAGCCTGCTGGACATAAGAAGACAGTTTTTCTTCCAATGCACACATATTGTCCTCTTCATTATAGACAGGAACTATAATCGTCAATTCATAATTACTGGTACGATTCATTTCAAATATTATTTCTTTCGTATAATTGTCACTCGTTTGATAAAAGCAGAAGAATACCGACGATGCCCTTTAGGCCAAGGATTATCATCATAAACATCGACTTCTTCCCTAATCGTATTCCGCTTCAGCCAATCAGGCATCGCTGCTTCTGATTCGATACTCTGCACCAAGACAAACGGCATAGCAGCCATAACAGCAGTCGAATCAGTCAAGTCCAGTCGTTGAATTTTCTTATAAGCTGCATAGACCAACTCCATACGTATATCTTCGGTTGCCAGATGATAAAAAGGCAATGCTTGGACTTCTTTTATATCTCGGGTAAGCGCAATACTTTTTTTGTCTACGTTGGAAACAAAACTTCCAACATAAGGCATCAGAAATATTTCAGCAAAGACAAAGAGACCCACTACTCCGCCTAAAAGATAAGCCGGACGAACTGATCTGACTGCATAAAAAAGGCAAGATGCAATTCCCCATAATCCCAATGATAGAAGGATAAATGCAGTTCCCGTCATCCTTTGTTCTTTGTACATAAAAATATACAGCATAACGGGTAATGCCAGTACCACGACAGACAACAGATAGCCATTAATCCGATATAATATTCTTCCCAACCGGTCTGTCTCTTTCATCTGTCTGATCCAATAATAAAACAAATGAGCCATAGTCAGAGCTGCCGGAATGGAAACAGGAAGCAAATAACGCGTTTTCTTTTCGGGAACCAAGGAAAGGAAGAAAACAACAAACAACATCCATAACAGTGAAAACAGGTATGGCTTTGTTTTATCTCCCAATCTTTTCGTCCAAACAGGAACAAACAAGGCAAAGATGGTTACCAACGACCAAGCTCCGGTTTCCAAAAAGAACTTCCAATAATAATACCACGGACGAACGTTCTTGTTTGCCCAAGAAGAAGATTCTTTATTCCAGACATATTCGGCCATTTCTGGATGATAAATATAAATATAAGCATACCACCAGCAGCTGAGCACTATAGTAATAATAAGCATGCTCAGGCAAGCATTCCATTTTCCCGTCAAGCTTTTCCGATAATAAATAAGGTAAGCACACAAGAAAGGAAGCAACAAGGCATAAAAAGAAACCGGTCCTTTCCCTAAGAAAGATAAACCCATCGCTATTCCTGAAAGCATAAAAGATTTCCAATCACAGCCATCGGTTTGCATAGCCTTAAACAAATAATAAATGGCCATCAGCATAAAAGCATGGCAATAAATATCCCACGACGCCGTACGCCCCATCAAGATGATGTTATAAGAAGTACATAATATACCGACAGCTATCCATGAATATACTTTATCCTGCGTCAGTAATTTCCCCAACCGGAACAAATAAAACACAAGCAATAAAGCTGCCAGACCAGCCATAGCCCGCTGTAAGCCTAAATTATCAGAAGATATATATTCTGCCATCGCAGAAATCCAGGTAGGTAACGGTGGTTTTTCCAAACGTAATTCTCCATTCATTGTAGGTGTCAACCAATTCCCATCATAAACCATTTCTCTCGCCGTAATCATATTACGGGATTCCATGATATCTACAAAGATGGCTTCGTTGTTTACGAAAAAAGTACAACACAGCACCAAGCCAATAAGTATCCACTTTCCTACTTTACTTCTAACATCCACAATATTCATCCTCAAATAAACTAAAAAATCCGTTTCAGAGTCCAAACCCCTCCGAAACGGACTTGCAAAATTATCAATATATCATAAACTCTGTTATCGCAATATCATTATTTCAGTTCTTTTATTTTTATATTACAAAATGAAACCTCATTTCCATGATCCTGCAATAAGATGTGTCCTTTAGCAGCTTCTCCAAAAGGTCCACTTGTATTATACTCAGGAGCAGCATACTTACTGCCTTTTACCAGTTCCTTAAACTCCTGGCTGCCTCGTTCATACTCCAAAACCTTCTTTCCATTCAACCAATGTTCTACATGGTTATTTGGGAAAACCTTAACAACCGCAGTATTCCATTCACCTACACCATTGAATGAGCCATTCTCACTTTTCTTCAAATCATATAAGCTGGCCAACGTACGGCTGCCTGGATAGGTTGTATATAGCTTCGCATCTGGATGAACAGCATCGTCCAATATCTGATATTCCAAACCAAAAGCTGAACCATGTTGCTTTTCATTCTCAGTCACAAAATATTTGATACCGCTATTTGCACCTTTGGTTATCTTGAAATCAACACTTAACTCGAATGCTGAGTATTCATCGTTGGTAACAATATCACCTCCGTTTGTAGATTCTCCACCATCAGAAGCCTCTACAGTAAGAATACCATCTTCAATCTTCCAGCCTTTCTCCGGGAAAGTAGCTAAATGAGCACCTCTCCAGCCATTGGTTGTTTTACCATCGAAGAGCAGTTTCCAACCATCAGCCTTTTCCTGTTCAGTCAATTGGTTTCTTACTACTTCTTCTTGAACATTCTCTTGAGCTACAGGAGCTGCCGATTGTTCCTTATCGGCCTTTTGTCCAGAACAGCTAACCAAAGCCAAAGCTGCCAAACAAATAAATTCTAATTTCATAATTCTTTATCAGATTTAAAACTCAATTTTCAATGTATAAATAAATTACGCCTGAGGATATTTACGCCAGAAGCTCCACCATTTTAATTGCAACACACCAAACAATGCTTCTCCGAAAATAGAAGAGTTCATCTTGGATGTACCTAAAACCCGATTGATGAAAATAATGGGAACTTCAATTAACTTAAAACCACATTTGTAGGCTGTAAACTTCATTTCAATCTGGAAAGCATATCCCTTGAAGTGAATTCTGTCCAATTCAATTGTTTCCAGAACTTTTCTCCGATAACATTTGAAACCCGCAGTTGTATCATGAATATCCATACCTGTAACAAAACGGACATAAACAGAAGCGAAATAAGACATCAATACACGACCCAATGGCCAATTAACCACATTCACTCCATTACAATAACGAGATCCAATAGCCACATCGCCTCCTTGTTCTGTACATGCAGCATATAAACGAGGCAAATCTTTCGGATTATGGCTAAAATCGGCATCCATCTCAAAGATGAAGTCATATTTATGTTCTATGGCCCATTTAAAGCCACAGATATAAGCTGTTCCTAAACCCAATTTACCTTGACGTTCTACAAGGAACAAACGCTCGGGAAATTCTTTCTGCAACGACTTAACGATAGACGCTGTTCCATCAGGCGATCCATCATCAATAATTAGAATATGAAATTCTTTTTCCAAACCAAATACGGCCCGGATAATATTCTCAATATTTTCTTTTTCGTTGTAAGTAGGTATAATAACTACACTATCCGACATGAATTTTGGTATTTTATATTTTTACACCCACAAATATAGACAATATGTTTGGATATAGCGACTCAAACCAGACTTTTTTGGTTTCTACTTACAAATCCGAAGAAGAATCTGAATCGGAACGTTCTTCTACATTATTATCTTTCCATTTCGTTGATTTATCCACTAAATAGCGAGGTCGTTTTTTCACTTCCTTATAGATTTTACCGATATATTCTCCTATAATACCGATGGCAGTCATCATCGAACCGCCGATTAGCCAAAGAGAAACTAATAAAGATGTCCAACCAGGTATAGTTTCACCTTCCCAATAAACGACAATGGCATATATGATAACACCCACAGAAACTAAAATAAACAACAACCCTAGTAGAACAATTCCTTGTAATGGCCGTACAGAAAAAGAAGTAATTCCGTCAGCCGCAAAACTCAACATTTTACATAACGGATATTTAGATTTGCCTGCCTGTCTTTTCTGTCGGTCATAATAAACCATAGCTGATGGAAAACCTAAAGAACTGACCAATCCGCGCAGAAACAAATTTCTTTCCGGATACTGAAGCAAAGCCCGTAAAGCCCGATTACTTATCAGACGGAAATCGGCGTGATTATAGATTACATTCCCAGTCAAACCATTCATCAGTTTATAAAACAACTGGGCAGAAGAACGTTTCAAGAAAGTATCCGTTTTTCTCTCTTTTCTGATGCCATATACAATATCGATTCCTTGCAAATAATAAGTAAGCATTTGAGGTATAACCTGAATGTCATCTTGTAAATCGGCATCTATTGAAATTGTAACGTCCGAACGATCGGCAGCATATTCCAATCCTGCCCATAAAGCCTGCTGATGTCCTGAATTATGAACTAACTTTAATCCGGCAACTTCACGCTTTTGCTGGGCATACGATTCAATAATTTGCCATGTCCCATCTGTACTTCCATCGTCGACCAATAGAATATTACCCACTGATATTAGCTGTTGCTGCCTTAAAAGGCTTATCTGCTCTGCCAAACGATTGATAGTCTCCGACAAGACTTCTTCCTCATTATAACAAGGCACGATAATTAATAATCGAGGAATACTATTTCTGTACAGATTTTCCATGGATCTTGATTCACATTAAAACTGGAAATAAATAAAAGGTTGGACACCTGCACTCTTGAATTGGACAACTACTAAAATTGCAAGAGCCAACAAGAATGCCTGAACTGCCAAAGGTGAATCCGTTACCCACTTTTGTAAATAGTTTTCTGCTCTTTTCGGAACGAAATGGAATATATATCCGATAATCATCAAAGCAAAAACACCTTTATAACCAGTTACGAATTGGACAAACACTTCCGGGTGAAAGTTTGTACCTATTTGAGTCAGCATTTCTCCCACTTTTTGCATCGAATCGGCCCTGAATAAAATCCATCCAAAACAAACCAAGTGAAATGTGATCAGCACACCAACGATACGGCGAAAAGGACTCATCTCACTTCCCACCTTCTTAAAACTAGGAAAGGCAGACATTACAGCTTTGTGGATAGCTAATGCGATTCCATGCAAAGCTCCCCAAAGAATAAAACGTACGGAAGCACCATGCCATAAACCACCCAAAAGCATTGTAAGGAACAAGTTTATATAGGTACGTCTTTTCCCCTTTCGGTTTCCTCCTAACGAAATATACAGATAATCCTTCAACCAGCTAGACAAAGATATATGCCATCGTCTCCAAAACTCAGTAATCGTGGCCGACTGATAAGGAGAATCAAAGTTGATATTAAATCGGAAACCTAACAAAAGAGCAATTCCAATTGCCATATCCGAATATCCGGAAAAATCGCAATAGATTTGTAATGTATAACCATAAACACCCATCAGATTTTCCAAACCCGTATATAAAGCCGGTGCATCAAAGACACGATCGACAAAATTCAAACTGATATAATCAGATATTACGCATTTCTTAAACAGACCACATAGAATTAAGAATATGCCTTCACCAAACTCATCCTTTGATACAATAGGATTCCGATAGATTTGTGGAATGAAATCACGTGCTCTGACAATAGGTCCGGCTACTAATTGCGGAAAGAACGAGACATAAAACAAATAATCAATCCATCGATTCAAAGGTTGAATACGTCCTCGATAAACATCAATCACATAACTGATGCTTTGAAAAGTGAAGAATGATATTCCTACCGGAAGGAATATCTGCCAAGGAACAACTTCCAATGATGCCCAAGGTTGATAATGAAACCAAAATCCTAACTCACGCAAGAAGGATGAACCTAAATCCAATAAAAAGTTGAAATACTTAAAATAGGCCAGCATACCCAGATTCACACAAAGGCTTAATGTCACCATCCACTTTTTCTTCCAGGTTTCATCCAAACGCATCATGATTCTGGCTATAAGAAAATCTGAACTAGCTGTCAAAATCAGTAAGCCAAACCACAGTCCACTACTTTTATAGTAAAAATAAAGAGAAAACAACGTGACATAAATAATTCTTGCCAATGTATGTTTTCGTAAGGCAACATAAAATAACGAGAAAAGGCAAAATAGACAGAAGAACAATCCACTACTGAACAACATGGGTTCTTCTGGATGATAGACAAGTAATTCACCCAATTTACTCCATGAAAAGCCTTCAAACAATCCCGTTTGTATCATATCTAATGTATTCATAATTTATCCTCCATCGGCTGATTGATTACTCTTTGTCTAAGATGAGCATTATAGGCATTCATCAGCGCTCTATATAATAATACGCCTTGATCCTGATAGCCTCGCTGCGTAAAATGAATCCGGTCTTTGCTTAGTAAATGCTGAGTTTGCCACTTTCGGCAGGAGTTTTTCCCTCCGGTTGCTGTAAATAAATCCCAACAAACTATACCCTCTTCTTGAGCTATCTGCCTTAAAGCTGCTGCAGTCTTTTCCGTATTCTCATTTCTTACATAAATCCGTTTCTTCTTGACATAAGTCCTTTTATAACATTCCGGCGGTGTAGTTAATATAATCTCAGTCTCTGGCATGACTTCCTTTACCAGCGACAGAAACCGATGGACTTGTTCGCTGAATTCAAGACCGGAAAAGTTCCTGCCGAAAGTTTCATTGGTTCCAAGAGAGATGATTAAAAGTTGGGGGCGAAGCAACGAAAGCCGTTGCAGATATTCCTTATCTGTATAATTTACATACATAGCTCCATTCACACCTATAGAATGATACAATATCCCCGGTTGTCCGTTCGTTAGCGAAAATCCATAATAGGTATTATTAAAGGAAGATGCCGGCAACAACAAATCTGTTCCTTGTTTGCGTCGGGTACTGTGGAGCAGCAACGTATCAGTCATACGACTCAATCGGAAAGTATCTGCTTTTACACCGGCATATACAACCGAATCAGCCAAAGAAGCCTCTGCAATCTTTTTACTTTCATCTGTTGGAAGCATGGGCATGGCATTATACCGTCGATATAAGATCGCTTGATTAAAGGCATAACCGGCGCCATTATTGGGAGCGATACGTACATTCAGATTAATAGAAGATGACATGCTTCTGACTCCTATTCCACCCATTCCTACAGATGTCTTCCGTTTCCGTTGAATACAACGCCCGGCAATCCAGTCACGAACAGAGGAAGTAATAAAATAATCATCAGGTTCGTTTGTCCGGCTTAGCTTAAATGGAGCAATCCAGCCCCGACCGGCATTCCCAAATTCATCTTGTAGCAGACGCATGACTTTACCACTATATTTGCCGGCTTGAATATGTGAATCTCCGAGATGAACAATTGTCAGTACCGTATCCTTTCCTGCCTTCAAAGAATCAAGCAAGGAGAAAAAGCGCTCCAAAGGTTGCACACTGTCTGATGGGAACAATAAAGTATCACGTCCTTCTACTAACATTCCCGGTAATGGTAATGGAAGTTCCACAGCTGTTGGTCCCGTCTCATGAATAGCTTCAACTTTTTTTGGGGAACGAAACAAAGATTGTGCCCAAACAGACATCGTCAAGACAATTCCTATGAAAATACCAATTGTTCGCATCCGACTATTTCTGTTCTGCATTTTCATAAAACTCCATTTCAGACATTAAAGCATCCATGAGAATACGAGCCAACTGACGTCCACCACCAAATCCAAGATGCGTATAATCTTTACTTGCCCAATTATTCTCTACATAACGGGCCATACTGTTTTTTCCTCCCATGGCTCCATACGTATTCCAGAATGGAGTACCAGCTCTTTTCGCCGCCTGCCTTTGTGCATGTAACAGGGCTAATACCGAAGGCATCGTATAAAATGTTCCATTCTCTTGGCGACTACGGTCGGAAACACCCATTAACATCACATCTGCTGTCGGGAAACAATGTCGTATATGATGGATGACTTTTTCCATTCTTTTACCATACCAGCCGTATTGCATGACACTGTCGTTCGCAACATTCAAACCATATTGTAAGATAATCAAATCGTATGGCCGAATATCATTAAGTGCCCGACATTGAATAGAATCTAATCGCTCCAATACCAAGCCTGAATTCCCTCGCATGGAAAAGTTATCTACAACAACCCCTTCTTCATTTTCCATAGCTACACCCAATGCCCTGAATCCAGTTGCCTGAGAAAAACTTAATCCTGCTTTATTGATAATTCCTTTCCATTCATACTGAGCCATCGTCTGTGTTGGCGGCAAATTAACCAGCATTGAATCAGAAGATCCTTCCATAGAGATACGAACCTGCGTAGAAATATTATTCTCATAGATTAATTTCAGGGAAGAAACTGAATCCAGTTCAGGATATTTATCTGTTGCTTCTATTGAAAAAGCAACCTTGTCTTCTTCTGCTTCAAATGTCAGGCAGCTTAGTGTATAGGCATGTTCCTGATCTGTCAACATAGACCAAGTTTTCCAGCCGGCAGGAGTTGTTTTCACAGTTGGACGATATTGTGCAGCTGGTGAAGAAATGGGGACAAAACCAACACCTCGTCCGCCAAATCTTTTCTGCATCAACGAGCGGAAATCTGCTACTAAAATATCTCCTTCTATAAACGAATCGCCCATAAAACCAATTCGTATCGGCCGGTTCAAAGAAGTCCGGTTCCGTAATGCCGTAAAGAAACGATTCAATCCGATATGGCCAACCGAATAATCTTCTATACGAATACCCGTAGAATCAGCTCCTCCCACAGCATACAGGGCTTTATATAATGAATCTCTTAATGCTAAAGCTACGGAATCAATTCCTGCTTTTTCTTGTGCCAAACGCTGTAAAGCGACAGAATCAACAGTCAATGTATCTTCTTCCAACCACGACTGTTGCAATGTATCAACAGCAGCAATGGTCGATTTTTCTCTCAAATCAGCAAATAAGTCTATTCGTTTCACCGGATAACCTGCTATCTGTTCGGGTAAGTAATAGAACGCACAGCAGAATATAAACGTCAGAAACAATAACAATAGTAACCTGCTCAAACGATTTTCTACAATCATCAATTCTAATCTCCTATTAAAGTCCGCAAAAATAGATAATCTATTTTAATTCACCTCTCTGATTTCAACAGAATCTTTCGTGCCAATCCGGTTTGTACCAGACCCCGCAGGAGCAAATAAGCGATAAAAGCCATCCACAAGGCATGGTTTCCCATTTGTTGTTGAAATATTCCTTGTAAAATAAAGAATGAAACCGAAGCAACCAACATCGAATATAGCATCTGGCGGGAAGCCGTAGCTCCAATATAGATTCCATCCCATAAAAAGGCAGCCATCCCGGCTAATGGAATAGCCAGTACCCAATAGAAATAGTCTGAAGAAGCATTCAATACCTCTTGTTCGTTTGTTAGTAAGCTAAGGAATGAACTTCCTCCTATACCATATAATAAGGTAAAGGCAAGAGCCAATCCAACACCCCAAGCAAACAAAGTCCGGATCATACGCCTTAAGTCAGCCTGATTATGTGCGCCGACATAGCGACCGGTCAAAGCTTCTCCGGCATAGGCAAAACCATCCATGATGTATGAATATAAGGTAAACAGCTGCATCATCAGCGTATTTACAGCCAGAATAATATCGCCTTGTTCGGCTCCCCGTGAAGTAAAATAAGTTGTTACCGCGACCAGACATAAGGTTCGGAAGAAAATATCCCGGTTCAGAATGAAAAAGGAACGCATGGCCTCATAGTCTGTCAACATTTGCCAGTTCAACTTTTGCCATAATCGACGATAATAACCATACCATAATAATGAAGCCATCAGCAATCCGGCATATTGGGCAACCAGCGTTCCCATGGCAACGCCTGCTACTCCACGGTTCCAAATAAATACAAAGAATAAACTGGCAGCTATATTGACAACATTTTGTGTAATGGCTATGTACATCGGGAAACGCGAATTCTGCATACCTACAAACCAGCCCGCAAAACTATATAAACCTAATACCGCTGGAGCGCCCCATATACAAATCCGGAAATAAAGAGAGGCCAGGTCTTTAATAGCGGGTGTAGCATCAATCAACGTAAAAGCGACTTTCAGGATTGGACATTGAAGCAGGATCAGCAACAAGGCCAGTCCAAAGGCTATTCCTAGCGAACGGACAAACAATAGGATAACTTCTGCCAAATCACGTCTTCCATAGGCTTGGGCAGTTAGTCCGCTGGTACCCATCCGTAGAAAGCCGAAAATCCAATAGATCATACTAAACAACATACCACCCACAGCTATAGCTCCGATGTAAGTAGCCGAACCTAAATGTCCCACGATGGAAACATCCACCAAACCGAGCAAAGGAACGGTAATATTCGAAATAATCGAAGGAACAGCCAGCCCTAGTATCCGTTTGTTCATCGTCCTATCAATGCTCCTAAGAATAACTTAACCAATGATGGGTTCAACAGGGCGGGCAGTAAAAAGCCAAACAAAGCACCCAGGAAATGGGCATTATGGTTGATATGGTCGCTCGCTTGTTTGGCCATATACTGGCAGTACAATAAGTAAATGACTCCGAAGAGTATTCCCGGTATAGGCAACAGGGCAAAGAAATAGATTTTTCCCCATGGATCGAAAAAGATAGAAGAAAACAGAACGGCCGAAACGGCTCCTGAAGCACCGATAGACAAATAATATGGATTGTCTTTTTGTTTCGCCAGATCAAAGGAGGATGCAAAGATCATTCCTCCGAAATACAAAAGAAGAAAGCCCCACTTTCCAAGTCCTACGTATTGATAGTATTGCTCCATATAGGAACCGAACGACCAGAAGGTAAACATATTTACCAACAGGTGAGTCATATCGGCATGTACAAATCCATGGGTAACGACCCGGTACCATTCCTGTCGGTGGATTACCTGATAAGGACTCAAGGCCAGTTTCATCGCCAGCGTCTGATTTCCAAAACAGATGAAAGAGACTACTACGGTTATTCCCAAAATCAAATAGGTTATCATAAGCTCTGTTTATGTCTATTATCTTTCCTTTCTCTTATTTCAATAATTCAGCAACCATCTCGGCACAGCGTTCTCCATCAATAGCTGCCGACACAATGCCTCCGGCATATCCGGCTCCTTCTCCACAAGGGAAAAGACCACGCAAAGTGACATGTTGCAGGAGTTCTTTATCACGCAAGATGCGAACGGGCGAAGAGGTTCGTGTTTCCACTCCTATCATCAGTGCCTCATTGGTTAAAAAGCCTCTGGAGACTTTCCCGAAGTGGCGGAAGCCTTCGCGCAACCGATGGGTAATGAATTCCGGCATCCAGAAATGAAGGGGCGAAGATAATACACCGGGCGTATAGGAGGTGACAGGTAAATCGGCCGACAAGCGTTTATGGATAAAATCGTCCATCCGCTGAGACGGTGCTGTCTGCCGTTGGTTCCCGTTGAGCCAGCAAAGTTCTTCCAGCCGTTCCTGAAAAGCCATCAATGCCAAAGGCGAATCAGCCGGGACTTTCATCTCCTGCCCTTTCATCAGTTCGGGATAATCTTCCGGACGGATTTCTACAACCATTCCGGAATTAGACCAATACGACCCACGGTTGGATGGCGACATTCCATTGACAACAATCTGTCGGGGACCGCTGGCTGCCGGTACAACAAAACCACCCGGACACATACAAAATGAATAAACGCCTCGTCCTTGTACTTGTGTGACGAAACTATATTCGGCAGCCGGTAAATACTTGCCTCGACCTTCCTTCCGGTGATATTGAATCTGATCTATCAATTGCTGCGGATGTTCCAGACGGACACCCACGGCAATACCTTTCGCCTCCATCGGGATTTGGGCATTATATAGATAAGAATAGACATCGCGGGCAGAATGTCCTGTGGCCAGAATAACCGGTCCCATAAATGTCTCTCCTGTCTGTGTTTCTATACCGATCACTTCGTTGTCGCGGATAATCAATCGGTCCATCCGGGTTTCAAAGTGTACTTCTCCACCCGACCGGAGGATTTGTTCGCGCATATTCTCAATCACACGCGGCAGTTTGTCCGTCCCGATATGCGGATGCGCGTCCGACAGGATCGACGGACTGGCACCATGCTGGCAGAATACATTCAGGATCTTCTCGACCGAACCCCGTTTCTTACTTCGCGTATAGAGTTTACCGTCTGAATAAGCACCGGCACCTCCTTCTCCGAAGCTGTAATTCGACTCCGGATTCACCCGGTGTTCCCGACTGATACGAGCGATATCCTTTTTCCGTTCCCGTACATTCTTGCCTCGTTCCACCACGATCGGACGAAGTCCCAATTCGATGGCGCGCAAGGCAGCAAACAAACCTCCGGGTCCTGCTCCGACAATCACTACGGGCTTTCCCGACGAAACATCTCCGTATGTTACCGACTGATAAGCCGGTGTTGTCGGATCTTCCTCAATAAAGACCTGTACTTTCAGATTCACAAATATCGTGCGCTGCCGGGCATCGATCGAACGCTTCAGTATGCGCACGGCGTTTATTTCACCTACGGAAACCCCCGTTTCCTGTGAAACGACCTGTTTCAATGTCTGTTCGCTTACCGCATCTTGCGGCAAGACTCTGAGTTGTAATTCCCGTATCATCGTTCCATTTTTTTTAATTTCTGATTATCCCAACGGTAAAGCTCGCGAAAACGATTGGGCTGCTTGAAATACCGGTAATCCCTCGGCGACTGCCCGTAATGCGCGCTGAACTTCCTCGAAAACACCTCGCGCTGGTAGCCCGCGCAACGAGCGATGCTCGTCAAGTCGAGGTCGGTGCAACGCAATAATTCCTCGCCTAGCAACAGACGGTAACGGACGATAAGCTTCGTCACGGTCATCCCCGTGTATCCCTGCACGAAAGCACGTAAAATAGAAGCCGGCATTCCCATCGCGACGGTCACCGCCTGCACCGAAGGAACAGGAGTTGTGGCCAGCAATTTCCCTAATGCATCCATTTCCGGATAACCCGTAGGCTCGGGTTCCCGAGGAGCTTCCCAATGCATCCAGCCGTCATCATACGTCACGCATTTCTCTGTCAAGCGGGAACGGTAGATCTGCTCCACGCTCACTTTTGCCTTTTCTTCTTTCATATCGCTCTGTCTTTAAGGGATCATCCCCAAAGATACATCATTTTTTGAAACAAGCGAGGCTTCCGTCTCGTTTTTAGTCACAAATCAACATAAAATGTGACTGCTTCTTCATTTGCGGTCACAAACCAACGTGGAATGTGACTGCTTCTTCATTTGCGGTCACAAACCAACGTGGAATGTGACTGCTTCTTCATTTGCGGTCACAAACCAATGTGGAATGTGACTGCTTCTTCATTTGCGGTCACATCTGAGCATATTTTGTGATTTCTTATTCTCCGGATCGTTATCCAAACAGCTGCCGGAACGCCTCTTCTACTTTCCGGACCTGCACAATCTGAATCCGGCAACGGCTCGTATCAAAACCTTTCAAATTATTATGGGGAATCAGAATACGGGAAAAGCCCAGCTTTTCTGCCTCCATGATTCGCTGTTCAATCCGATTTACCGGACGGATCTCGCCCGACAAGCCTACTTCACCTGCCATACAAACACCCGGTTCGATGGAGATATCCAAACTTGACGACAAGACGGCTGCCAACACGGCCAAATCGATCGCCGGATCATTGACACGCAAACCTCCGGCGATATTCAGGAAAACGTCTTTCTGAGCCAGCTTGAATCCGGCACGTTTCTCTAATACCGCCAGCAACATATTCATCCGTCGGATATCAAAACCCGTGGCACTTCGTTGCGGCGTCCCATAAACAGCCGAGCTTACCAAAGCCTGCGTTTCAATCAGGAACGGACGAATTCCTTCGATGGCAGCGGCAATGGCTACTCCACTCAATCCTTCGTGGTTCTGCGTAAGCAATAATTCCGATGGATTACTAACCTCGCGCAAACCTTCTTGCCGCATCTCATAAATTCCCAATTCGGCAGTACTACCGAAACGGTTCTTGATACTGCGAAGAATCCGATACATATAATGTTGGTCGCCTTCGAACTGCAAAACGGTATCAACGATATGTTCCAACACCTTCGGTCCGGCAATGCTTCCTTCCTTATTAATATGGCCGATCAGCAATACCGGCACTCCGCTTTCCTTGGCATACTTCAGAATCGCAGCACTACACTCGCGCACCTGGGAAACACTGCCCGGAGAAGATTCGACCAGCTCGGTAAAAATCGTTTGAATAGAATCGATAATCAACAAATCGGGTTGCACATTCTGAGCCTGCACGAATATCTGTTCCAGATTGGTCTCGCACAAGATCAGGCAATTCTGACTATCAGGAGCCAGACGGTCCGCACGCATTTTCAACTGACGGTAACTTTCTTCCCCGGAAACATACAAGACTTTCAAATCATGCAACTTGAGGATTGTCTGCAAAACCAAGGTAGATTTTCCGATTCCCGGTTCACCGCCAATCAATACCAAAGAACCTTTCACCAAGCCACCGCCCAGCACACGGTTCAACTCCCGGTCTTTCAAATCCAACCGGTCTTCCTTCTCCGCTGTAATATCCCGGAGCAATACCGGACGCGCCTGTCCTCTTTCGCTCAAACCGGAAGGAACCGGACGCTTGGCTGAAGGGACTTCTTTCGCAACAACCTCTTCCACATACGTATTCCATTCTCCGCAGTTCGGACATTTCCCTAACCATTTCGGAGAATCAGCCCCGCAATGGGAACAAACATAAACCGTCTTTGTCTTTGCCATTTACCTTTATATTATATACAAAAGACACGAAGTCCGCGTGTTCATACGAACGGCGTCATCTCCGTGTCTCTGTTTAAATGCTTATTTATTTTTCTTCAATCGAACTTCATACAAATCATTCCGGCGATCTTTCAAATTACGTACGCTTCCATAGGTATGTAATTCACTCAACAAATCCAGATCGACATCCGATACCAGAATCATTTCAGTATTCGGTGTCGCTTCTGCCCGGTTCCCATCTGTTGGGAAGGCAAAGTCACACGGAGTGAAGACTCCCGACTGAGCGTACTGAATATCCATATTGTGTACACGCGGTAAGTTACCGACACTACCGGCAATGACTACGAAACATTCATTTTCAATGGCACGAGCCTGAGCACAGACCCGAACTCTTGAATAGGCATTCTGCGTATCAGTTAAATAAGGGACGAACAATATCTGCATCCCTTGTTCAGCCATGATACGGGATAATTCCGGGAACTCAACATCATAACAAATCAAGACGCCTATCTTAGCTGAATCCGTTTCAAAGGTCTGTACTTTCTTTCCTCCCGAAAGTCCCCAGCTCTTAGCTTCATCCGGTGTAATATGAATCTTCTCATACGTCTCATACGAGCCATCCCGGCGGCATAAGAACCCTACATTATATAAGCCGTCTTCCCGGATCTGCGGCATACTTCCTGTAATGATATTGATATTATAACTGATAGCCAGCTCAACAAAGCGTTTCCGCATCTCATCCGTATACTGAGCTAACTCACGGATAGCTTCAGACTCACTCATGTGATTGAATTTTGCCATCAGCGGGGCATTGAAATATTCCGGGAAAAGGATGAAATCACTTTTATAGTCCGACACTGCATCCACAAAGAATTCAACTTGCTCGAAGACATCATTTAAGCTCTTATACGGACGCATCTGCCATTGAACCAGACCTACCCGAACCGTTGTTTTCGAAGCAATCACTTCCGGTTTCGGCTGATAGTAAATATTATCCCATTGCAATAAGGTCGCATAATGCTTTGACTCTTCATCGTTCGGCAGATAATTAGTCATCACTTTTCGCACATGGAAATCGTTTGACAACTGGAACGTCAGAACCGGATCATATATTTCTTTCTTACGGACCTTATCGATATATTCTTTGGGACGCATGACATCCGCATATTTATGATAATTCGGAATACGTCCACCAAACATAATCGCTTTCAAGTTCAGGCTTTCGCAAAGTTCCTTCCGATAATCATACATACGACGGGCCAGACGTAATCCACGATAATCCGGATGTATAAAGACTTCAATACCATATAGAATATTACCTTTCGGATTATGTGTATTGAAAGTCTCTTTCCCTGTTACATCGGCATAAGTATGATCATTCTTGACACGATCATAATCAACGATAATTGAAAGGGCACAACCAACTATCTTATTATCAACAACCGTTACAACCTGTCCTTCGGGGAAAATAGTAAGTAATTTTTCGATCTGCTCTTTCGTCCAGAACACATCCGAACCATCAGAATAAACACGTCTGAACGATTGAGCTAACTGCTTATAATCCGTCATCTGCAACGGACGGACAATTACTTTGTTAATGTTTTGAGAATGTTGTTCCATCACAATCTGTGTATTTAGCGCACAAAAGTACAAACTAAAACGCCAACGATTATCCTTTTCTCCCTAGAAAAGCAGAAAATATTACATAAGTCGTCGTTCTTACAGAGTCAGCGATACTTCTACTCCTACTTGCAAGGGTTTTCCCAACTGGATAAACGGATTGCCAAACGATTCAAAGTAAAAGGCAGAATAAGTCGTATTCGTTAAGTTCTTAGACCAGACACTCACATTGATTTTGTCTTTACGAACGCCCGCCCGCGCATTTAAGGTCAGATAAAAATCCTGACTAATGTCATTGTATTCTGTCCAGAAGATCTTTCCTGTTCCGTTTAACTGAGCTGAAGCATAGACTTGGTCCAGCCATTTACCTTGCAGACTTTTTGAATATTGTAAGCCCAAACTCATGGTGTGGCGCGGCGTATAAGGAACATAATTCCCTTTGAAGTCATCCTTTCCATTATTATAATCCCAGAAAGTCGCATGCGTATAACCATAATTCAAATCGGCCGTCAACCCTGTCGATAGTAAAGCATGAGCCGAAGCTTCTACACCAAAGCTACGCGCTTTTCCTGCATTGGCCAAGACTCGTCCGTTACCACTATTCACAAACTTGGTTATCTGTAAATCCTGAATATCCATCAAAAAGGTAGTAAGCTCCGTACTCAGGCGATTCTTGATCAGCTCACTTCGGATACCCAATTCGTAATTCCAGCTCTTTTCCGGCTTATAGGCAGCGACTTCTTCCACTGGTGTTGGCTTTTCGATTTCAACCGGAATCATCGAACTGAAAGCAGACATCATATCATACTTCATCTGAGCCTGCATCACATCTGCTGACATCTGTACATTATAACCACCCGTTTTATATCCCTTCGCTACCGATACGTATGTATATGTAGAAGGAGAACATTCATATTTCAATGAGACCTTCGGCAAAAATTCCCAGAAATCCTGCGAAGCGTGTACATCCATCACAGTAGCATCATAGAAGGAACTCAACGGTATTTCTGTTTCTCCGAAACTGGCCGCCATGTTCATCTTGGCTTCTCCCGTATATCCTAATTTCTGTTTTTCATAATCCAGACGAACTCCAGCCGTTACGGATAAACCATCGACGAAAAGATTATTGTATGTCGACTGGTGGAAAAGGGCCAATCCAAACGAAGGTGTATCAAAATTACCCGGGATATACAATTCTTTATCCGTAATCTTCAAGGCAGGCATTTTCGGATTATCAGCATCTTCCTTGATTTTGTCGAATACCGGTTGCAGAACTTCTTTGATACCATCTTCCTTGAATGTAACAGGTCCGTCCGTATTCAAGCTATTATAAAAGCCATACAGACCAAACGACCACTGATAATTCTGGACCGAATTACTTTTTATCGCTACTTCTTCACTGAATGCATGCTGTTTCTGTTTCTGATTCAAGGTAAAGATTGATTTAGGAGAGAAATCCTGATCCATCAGCATATCGTCATTCAGATATTGATAACCGGTTGTACTACTTAATAATATCTGATCTGTCTTATACTCCAACAAAAGGCTGTTGGCTACCATGGTTCGCGTATAAGACGAAGGATCGTTGATATTCACCGGTGCAACCGATCCGGAAGCCGCATCATATAAACCATAAGGAAAAGCGCCTTGATCCGAATAATCGGCAGACAAGGTATAAGCCATCCGGAAATTAGGATTAAAACGTCCCTCCAAGCGGATACGCCCACCAACCGATTGTTCATTATCAGCTTTCTTCCCCGTATATTCATTCGTAAAGAAACCACTGTTCCGATCGTAATACACACCGGCAGTAAACCCGAACTTATCATTGATTACGCCATAATGCGAAGCCTTTACTTTAACCTGTCCGTAGTTACCAGCCGAGACCGAAAGCTTTTTCCCCTGGAAATCAAAGGGAGAAATCGTATAAATATTGACAATACCACCCATAGCATTACGTCCATATAAGGTTCCTTGCGGACCACGCAATACTTCAATCCGCTGGATATCGGTCAGTTCAAAGTCGAATGTACTTTTATCCAGATAAGGAACGTTATCAACATACATCCCGATAGACTGCCCGCTGCTTCGGGCTCCAATACCACGAATATAAATGGCTGAAGTCAATTTGGCTCCGTAGTCGGGCATATAGAGATTCGGCACAAACGAACTGATGTCTTTCAAGGCATCTATCTGTCGCCCGATAATCTGCTGGGGCGATAAAATCGTTACAGAACCGGGAAGTTTCCGCAAATCGTTCGTCTCTTTTGTTGAAGACGTCAGGACAACTTCTTCTATATTATATGTACGGATCGTATCTTTAGGATTGATTTCATCCGCCATGACAAATTCTGAGCCTGCCAACAGAATTGTCGCGATGAACATTTGTTCTTTTTTCATTTCCACTACTTGGTATATTGTTTTCGATTGCAAAGGAAAGACAATTTGCCTAACCAGACAATCACTACAATTAGTGATTTTTTGATACATTCTTTCCTAATCTCAATTTAATAATTACTTTTGCAAGCAAAGAAAAAACGAATATAATATCCAATAAAATGAGTTTACGAATTATTGTATTAGCAAAACAGGTTCCCGACACACGAAATGTCGGAAAGGATGCCATGAAAGAAGACGGAACTGTTAACCGTGCCGCACTTCCTGCCATATTCAATCCAGAAGACCTGAACGCTTTAGAACAGGCTTTACGCCTGAAAGACACACATCCGGGATCAACTGTCACACTGTTGACAATGGGTCCGGGTCGTGCAGCAGAAATAATCAGAGAAGGTTTATATCGTGGTGCTGACGGAGGTTATCTACTTACCGACAGAGCTTTCGCCGGAGCTGATACGCTGGCAACATCGTATGCACTGGCTACTGCCATCAAGAAGATCCAAGATTACGATGTCATCATCGGAGGTCGACAGGCAATTGACGGTGATACGGCTCAGGTTGGTCCGCAGGTAGCAGAGAAACTGGGCCTGACACAGATTACGTATGCCGAAGAAATCCTGAATGTTGATGAAGAGAACCGGCGTATTACGGTAAAACGTCATATCGACGGTGGTGTAGAAACAGTTGAAGGTCCGCTGCCTATCGTCATTACCGTAAATGGTTCAGCAGCTCCTTGCCGTCCGCGTAATGCCAAACTGGTACAAAAGTATAAACGAGCATTAGGAAAACAGGAAAAAGCTCCGGCTCCAGCTTGCCATCCTGATGGAACACCCGCTCTTAAATATGCGGAATTATATGAGACTCGTCCTTATCTGAATATTCCGGAATGGAGTGTAGCTGACGTGAATGGTGACTTGAAACAATGTGGTTTGTCGGGTTCTCCGACAAAGGTTAAGTCTATCCAGAACATTGTTTTCCAGGCCAAGGAAAGCAAGACTCTGACCAGCTCGGATAAAGATATTGAAGATTTGATTGTTGAACTGTTAGCCAATCATACGATTGGATAAAAATATACCTATGAATAACGTATTTGTATATTGTGAACTTGAAGGCACAACCGTTGCTGATGTAAGTCTCGAACTACTGACAAAAGGTAGAAAATTAGCCAATCAATTGGGCTGCCAGCTGGAAGCCATCATTGCCGGTACAAACTTGAACGGTGTAGAAAGCCAAGTGCTTCCATACGGTGTTGACAAAGTACATGTATTCGATGCTCCGGGACTTTTCCCTTATACTACTTTGCCTCACGCTTCCATTCTAATCAATTTGTTTAAGGAAGAAAAACCGCAGATCTGTCTGATGGGAGCAACTGTGATCGGACGCGATTTAGGTCCTCGTGTTTCTTCTGCCTTGACCAGTGGTTTGACAGCCGACTGTACTTCTTTGGAAATTGGTTCACACGAAGATAAGAAAGCCGGTAAGACATACGAAAACCTGTTGTATCAGATTCGTCCGGCTTTCGGTGGTAACATCGTTGCTACGATCATCAATCCGGAACATCGCCCGCAAATGGCCACTGTTCGTGAAGGTGTGATGAAGAAAGAAGTATTGGATCCGAACTATCAGGGCGAAGTTATCCGCCATGATGTAGCGAAATATGTTCCGGAAACAGACTTCGTTGTAAAAGTTATCGACCGTCATGTTGAGAAAGCTAAGCACAACTTGAAAGGTGCTCCTATCGTCATCGCCGGTGGTTACGGCATGGGATCAAAAGAAGGATTCGACATGTTGTTCGAATTGGCAAAAGAACTTCATGCAGAAGTCGGCGCCAGCCGTGCAGCCGTTGACGCAGGATTCTGTGAACACGATCGTCAGATTGGTCAAACCGGTGTAACGGTTCGTCCGAAATTATATATTGCATGTGGTATTTCCGGACAAATCCAACACATTGCCGGTATGCAGGATGCGGGTATTATCATTTCTATCAATAATGATGAAAATGCCCCGATCAATACGATTGCCGACTATGTTATCAATGGTACCGTTGAAGAAGTGATTCCGAAGATGATCAAGTATTACAAAAAGAATAGTAAATAAGATATGGCTAACTTTTATTTAGATAATCCCAGCCTGAAGCACCACCTGCATCATCCGTTGATGGAGCGTATTGTTGAGCTGAAAGAACGCGGCTTTGCCGATAAAGATAAATATGATTATGCACCTCAGGATTTTGAGGATGCCATGGATAGTTATGAAAAAGTATTGGAAATCGTTGGTGAAATCTGTGGAGACATCATCGCACCCAATGCTGAAAGTGTAGATCATGAAGGTCCTTCTGTAGCAAATGGTCGTGTGACTTATGCCAAAGGAACTCAGGAAAACCTGGATGCCGTACGTAAAGCCGGCCTGATGGGTATTGCTATGCCTCGCCGTTATGACGGTCTGAATTTCCCGATTGTACCTTATATTATGGCTGCCGATATGGTTTCTCGTGCAGACGCAGGCTTTGAAAACCTTTGGGGTTTGCAGGACTGTGCCGAAACATTGTACGAATTTGGTAGCGAAGATCAGCGTCAACGTTACATTCCGCGCGTATGTGCCGGCGAAACGATGTCAATGGACTTGACTGAACCGGATGCCGGTTCTGACTTGCAGTCTGTGATGTTGAAAGCCACATTCAGCGAAGCAGACAACTGCTGGTACTTGAATGGCGTAAAACGTTTCATCACCAACGGCGACGCAGATATTCATCTGGTACTGGCTCGTTCGGAAGAAGGAACACATGATGGTCGTGGTTTGTCTATGTTCATTTACGACAAACGTAACGGAGGTGTTAATGTTCGCCGTATTGAAAACAAGATGGGTATCAAAGGTTCTCCTACTTGTGAATTGGTATTCAAGAATGCCAAGGCAGAACTTTGCGGTGACCGTAAGTTAGGTCTGATCAAATATGTCATGGCTTTGATGAATGGTGCCCGTTTAGGTATCATGGCTCAGGCTGTCGGATTAAGCGAAGCAGCTTATCGGGAAGGTTATGCTTATGCTCTCGACCGTAAGCAGTTCGGTAAAGCGATCATACAGTTCCCGGCTATCTACGAAATGCTTTCACTGATGCGTGCCAAGGCGGATGCTTCACGTGCTATGCTTTACGAAACAGCTCGTTTCGTAGATGTGTACAAAGCTCTCGATGATATTTCCAAAGAACGTAAACTGACTCCGGAAGAACGCCAGGAACTGAAGAAATACAGCAAGCTGGCCGATGCCTTTACACCGATGGGTAAAGGTATGACCACCGAGTTTGCCAATCAGAATGCTTATGATGCCATTCAGATTCACGGTGGTTCCGGTTTCATGAAAGACTATACTTGCGAACGTTTGTACCGTGATGCCCGTATCACCAATATTTACGAAGGAACGACTCAGTTGCAGGTTGTAGCAGCAATCCGCCACGTCACAACCGGAACTTATCTCAATCAGTTGCACGAATACGACAAGATTGAATACAACGAAGCGTTGAAACCGTTGCAAAGTCGCCTGCAGGCAATGACTTCTAAATATGCCGAACTGGTAGAAGCTGTAGCAGGCACCAAAGATACCGAATACATTGACTTCCAGGCACGCCGTTTGGTTGAAGCTGGTGCGCATTGTGTATTTGGCTATCTGTTGCTTCAGGATGCAAACAAAGACGAAAGCTACCGTCGTTCTGCCGAAGTGTATATCAATTACGGAGAAGCTGAAATAGACAAAATTTATACGTTCATAAACAAATTTAATCGGGAAGATTTGGTTTATTATAAACATTAATGCGACATTTGCAATTAGAAAATAAACTAACTATTAAAACGTATCTATCATGTTACTAAGCACAAAATTATCAGAAGCATTTAATGCGCAGGTGAATGCAGAAATGTGGTCTTCTAATCTGTATTTGTCTATGGCTGTTTATTTCAAGAAAGAAGGCTTGAATGGTTTTGCTCACTGGATGGAAAAACAAGCCAGCGAAGAATTGGAACATGCACTCAAGATGATTAATTATTGTATTGACCGCGGTGGTGATATCATGATTGGTCAGGTAAATGTTGTGCCAACGGCTTGGGGTTCTCCGGTAGAAGTGTTCGAACACGTTTATAAGCACGAAAAATATGTTTCTGAGTTGATTGACAAAATGGTTGATATCGCAGAAGAAGATAAAGACCATGCTTCAAGAGATTTCTTGTTCGGTTTTGTTCGTGAACAAGTAGAAGAAGAATCAACAGCTAAAGGTATTTTGGACGACTTGAAGAACTATGGCGATCATCATTACGGTATTATCGACCATAAGTTGGGTAAGCGTGACTAATAATCAGCAAGATTAATTTTGTATCTATATGGAAAGAGGTTGTTTTCCCTGCGTGGGAAGATAACCTCTTTCTTTTTTATATACTCGAGCGATATACGCCTCTCCTACTTTCCTCTATCCGATTCCCATTAATCCTCCGATAAAACATTTTTCTCCAAGGATATAAAATCAGTTTTCCCGTAACATATTCTTTAGTTCACGGCGTGAACTAAGTAATCCACGGCGTGAACTAAGTAATCCACGACGTGAACTAAGTAATCCACGGCGTGAACTAAAGAATTTACAGAAGGATTGCATTTTTATCTAAATTATTTCGTATCTTTACCCTGCGCGGAAAGCAGATTTTGCTCTCCGCAAATTACATGAATCATACCTAATCTTATCATGGCAGAATACATCAAACAAGAAATGAACGACCTGGACGGGTCAGGAAAAAAGCGTACATTCTATAGAATGAAAACGTATCAGCGCATCAACATGCGGGAATTTGTCAGCGAACTTGCCCAACCGGGCTCCGGATTGAGCGAAGGAAGTGTGTTGCACGTACTAAGTAACATGGCCGAAAAGTTGGCTTATTACATGGGACAAGGTTATACGGTTACAATCGACGGTGTAGGGACTTTCAAACCTACATTGGGACTTTCGGCCGACAAGGAAACCGAAACGGTTGAAGAAGATGCTCCCGAACGTAATGCCCGGAGCATTGAAGTGAACGGCGTTAATTTCAGAGCCAGCCAGGAATTAATCCGGCGAACCAACCGGCATTGCAATCTGAAACGTGGAGGAAACAGTGTTTTACACAGCTCCCGTTATAGCGAACAAGAGCGATTAGCCCTTGCTCAGCAGTATTTATCGACGCATACCCTGATGCGTATTGCCGATTATGTACAACTGACCGGGTTAAGCCGTACGACAGCAACACGGGAATTGCAACGTTTCCGCCAGGATCCGAACAGTGGAATTACGGTTTCCGGCATGGGAACAAACAAAGTCTATGTCAAAAGAAAGGATGAATAATTGATTTTTATAGTTGTACATTCTCCCTTTATTTTTATTTTTGCATAAATTTTTAAATACAATATCATGACACGTAAAGTACTAATTTGCGCCCTCGCTTCTGTGGGGCTAACTGCATTCGCACAACAACCGGAATGGCAAGATCCGAATGTCAATGCCATCAATCGTGCGGCAATGCACACTAACTACTTCGCTTACGAATCTGAACAAGCAGCATTAAAGGGTTGTCGTCTGGCATCAGACAATTACATGACGCTGAACGGCACATGGAAATTCAACTGGGTTCAGAATGCCGACCAACGCCCTACGGATTTCTACAAAGTAGATTTCAATGACAAAGGTTGGGACAACATTCAGGTTCCCGGTGTATGGGAACTCAACGGATATGGTGATCCGATTTATGTAAACGTTGGTTATCCTTGGAGAAGCCAGTATAAGAACAATCCGCCGTATGTACCGACTGTCAACAACCATGTAGGTACCTATCGCAAAGAAATAGAACTTCCTGCCGACTGGAAAGGACGTCAGATCATGGCTCACTTCGGTTCAGTTACTTCTAATATGTATCTGTGGGTCAACGGTAAGTTTGTTGGTTACAGCGAAGACAGCAAACTGGAAGCCGAATTTGATCTGACAAAATATCTGCGCCCGGGTAAAAACATCATTGCTTTCCAAGTATTCCGCTGGTGCGACGGTACTTATCTGGAAGATCAAGACTTCTTCCGTTATTCAGGTGTAGGACGTGATTGCTACTTATATACACGTACTGCTAACCATATCGAAGATATCCGCATCACTCCCGACTTGGATGCACAATACAAAGATGGTACACTTCAGATCGATATCCAGATGAAAGGTAAAGGAACAGTTGATTTGAAGTTGCTCGACAAAGAAGGAAAAGAAGTGACAACGGCACAAGTTAAAGGTTCCGGCAAACAGACAGCAAGTATGACTGTCAGCAATCCGGCCAAATGGACAGCCGAAACGCCAAACCTTTATACCTTGGTTGCGAACCTGCAGGAAAACGGAAAGATCATCGAATCCATTCCTGTAAAAGTAGGTTTCCGCAAGATCGAATTGAAAAACGGTCAAATATTGGTCAACGGTCAGGCTGTTCTGTTCAAAGGTGCAGACCGTCATGAAATGGATCCGGATAAAGGATATGTTGTTTCCAGAGAACGGATGATCCAAGATATCAAACGAATGAAGGAATTAAACATCAATGCCGTCAGAACTTGCCACTATCCGGATAACAACTTGTGGTATGACTTGTGCGATGAATATGGTATCTACGTAGTTGCCGAAGCCAATATCGAATCACACGGTATGGGTTATGGCGATGAGACACTGGCAAAGAATCCGTTGTTTGCCAAAGCTCACCTCGAACGCAATCAGCGCAACGTACAACGCGGCTATAACCATCCGTCTATTATCTTCTGGTCATTAGGTAACGAAGCCGGTTTCGGTCCGAACTTCGAAGCATGTTACAAATGGATCAAAGCAGAAGACAAGACCCGTGCTGTCCAATACGAACAAGCCGGAACCAATGAATACACAGATATTTTCTGTCCGATGTACTATTCATACGAAAGCTGCGAGAACTACAGCAAAGGTAACATCGACAAACCGCTTATCCAATGCGAATATGCACACGCGATGGGTAACTCTCAAGGAGGATTCAAGGAATATTGGGATTTAGTTCGCAAATATCCGAAATACCAGGGAGGTTTTATTTGGGACTTCGTCGACCAGTCGGCCAGATGGTATACCAAAGACGGTAAAGAATTCTATGGTTACGGTGGAGACTTTAACCGGTATGATGCTTCTGACAATAACTTCCAGAACAATGGATTGATCAGTCCGGATCGTGTCCCGAATCCACATGCACACGAAGTTGGTTACATCTATCAGAACATCTGGGTAAAACCCGTTGATCTGCAGAAAGGTGAAATCAGCATCTATAACGAAAACTTCTTCAGAGACTTGAGCGACTTCTACGCAGAATGGCAGTTATTAGCCAACGGAGAAGTATTGCAATCAGGCATCATCAACGACTTGAAAGTAGGTCCGCTGCAAACTGTCAATCAAAAGTTGAATTATACATTAGATAATATATGCCCTTGCAAGGAAGTATTATTAAATGTAGCATTCAAACTGAAGAATACAGAGACATTATTGCCGGCAGGTTTTGCTGTGGCACAGCAGCAATTATCCGTTCGGGAATACAAAGCTCCAGAAAATCTGCTGACAGAAAAGAAGATTGCCCACGATTACACTCCAGCTCCGGTCGTAGAAGATAATGACAGCTACTATCTGATCGTCAAAGGAGAAAACTTCCACATCGACTTTGAACGTCGTAGCGGTTATTTGAGTCTGTATGATGTAAACGGTCTTTCAATCTTAGACGAAGGTGCTCAGCTGACACCTAATTTCTGGCGTGCTCCGACCGACAATGATATGGGAGCCGGCTTGCAGAAGAAGTACTTGGCATGGAAGAATCCGGAAATCAAACTGACAAGTCTGGAACATGCAACAGAAAATGGTTTGGTAGTCGTTACTGCCAAATATGACATGCCTACAGTTTCTGCGAAACTGACACTGACCTACCGGATCAACAAGGAAGGAGCCATCGAAGTCACTCAAAGCATGACAACCGACAAGAATGCGAAGGTTTCTAACATGTTCCGCTTCGGTATGCGTGCAGCATTGAACAAGAATCTGTCGAACATCCAATATTACGGACGCGGACCTATCGAGAACTATTCCGATAGAAACAACTCAACGAACATTGGTAAATACGCACAGACGGTAGATGAACAATTCTATTCATACATCCGTCCGCAGGAAACAGGAACAAAGACTGATATCCGCTGGTGGAATCAAACCAACAAAGGCGGTAACGGTATCCAGTTGGTTGGCAAAACTCCGTTCTCTGCAAGTGCTTTACACTATACGATGGAATCACTTGATGATGGTTTGGAAAAAGACCAGCGTCACTCAGAATTGGTTCCGCAGACCGATTGTGTTAACTTCTGCATTGATAAAGTACAGATGGGCTTAGGCTGTGTTAATAGCTGGGGAGCTTTACCACTTGATAAATACATGGTTCCATATCAGGATTACGAATTTACGTTTGTAATTAAACCCATTCAAAATGCGTTATAGCGATTAAAAAAGCATAATCATTTTATTATTTTACGTTAAATCGGGAATAAAAGTTTTTCTTTTATAAGGAAAGTATTACTTTTATTCCCGATTTGTTTTAGCAGACAAATCAAAAAGGAAACATTCTGCATACTTTCAATGAAGAAAAGTATTAATTCTGAAAGTATAAGTAGAAGTAAATATTAGACTTAAAAATACCATATTTTAACACGAACGGAAAAATGAACCAGAGAAACAGTTCAAATTCTGAAAAGAAGAAAAACTTTTTTACAAGGAAACCATTCATATTATTAGTTGGCATTGGTGTTGGTGCTGGATTAATGATCGGAACATACAAGGCATCTGTTTACTTTTCTTCAGATGACTCATGTATGATGTGCCATGTACATCCACATGTATATGACAGCTGGAAACTATCCAAGCACGTAAACAATGGAAGTGGCGTAACGACTCATTGTGTTGCGTGTCACCTTCCTCCCCAATCAAATACTTGGGATCATTATTCAGCGAAAGCAAAACTCGGATTAAAAGATGTATGGTCATACCTGACTAAAGACAGCGCTGACTTCAATTGGGAATTGAAATCCGAATTGGAACACGCCGTAAAATACATTCCCAACGAGTCTTGTAAAGATTGTCACCAGAACTTATTCCCAGAAGGTATAACCAACGATGGTATCACTGCTCACCTATATTATGAAGAGAATGAAAAGAAACTAGATCTGCAGTGTATCAGTTGTCACTTGGATGCCGGTCACTATAATCCGAATTATACGCACGGAAAGATGACAGGTATTCCGGGAGCTCAAAGTTCTACCAGTGCAGTTGATACCAGTCTGTTCTATAAAGAAGCAACTCCAATTACTGCTTTCGAGAATTTCACAGAGAAAATTCCAGGGACAACAGTTTCATTCAATATGATAGCCATACCAGGAGGCACATTCAAGATGGGTAGTCCAGCAAACGAAGCTTTCCATAAAGAGGATGAATCGCCGGTACGTGAAGTAACATTGGATAAATTCTTCATGGCAGAGTTCGAAGTAACTTGGGATCAGTATTGGGCATTCTTTGCCAATACAATGAGCGAAGGACGAACTCCGCCCGAAGAAGTATATGCCAACAACAGCAATCCTGACGTAGACGCAATCTCAGGTCCTACTCCTCCATTCGGATTCCCTGATCAAGGCTGGGGAAGCGGTGACAGACCTGCTATTACGATGACTCATTATGCTGCAGAAACCTTCTGTCAATGGTTGTCTAAGAAAACAGGAAAGAAATATCGTCTGCCGACAGAAGCTGAATGGGAATATGCAGCCAGAGGAGGAAAAGAAACTCCTTACTTCTTTGAAGGAAATCCAAAAGATTTCTCAGACCAAGGATTCTGGAGAAAGTTCTTCGATGCAGAAACTGACAGTATCAGCTCATACGTTATCTATGCCAAGAATAGTGAAAACAAGACACAAGAACCATCAAGTGTCAAGGCTAATCCATTCGGCTTGAAGAATATGTTGGGTAACGTAATGGAATACTGCGCCGACAAATACAGTCCGGAAGCATATAAACAAGGAGGCGAAAAGGTTTCTAATCCGATCTGTACGGAAGGCGAAGAATGGGTAGTGAGAGGAGGAAATTATACATCCGATGCTGCCGACGTTCGTTGTGCAGCCCGTTCTTGCACACAGCATGATGCTTGGTTAAAGACCGATCCGCAGCAACCAAAGAGTATCTGGTGGTATTCAGATATTAAAGGTATCGGTTTCCGAGTAGTATGCGAATATGACAAATAAGAAATAAAACACATAAAATATAATTGCTGACTTAACAAACAATATTATGAAGAAGGAAAATGGAATTAGCAGAAGATCATTTCTGAAAAGTTCAGCTATGGCTGGCGCATTAAGTGCAATTGGTGGCGGTAGTGCTGCTACATTATTAACCTCTTGTGGTGGTGGAAATGCCCAGGCTGATGCACCTAAGGCATTAAAAGAACCGGGAACTTATTATATTCCTGAATTACCTGATTTAGCAACTGACGGCAAAGAAATCAAAGCCGGTGTTATTGGTTGCGGTGGTCGTGGTTCTGGAGCAGCTTTTGACTTCTTGAACGCAGCAAATGGTGTTACTATTGTTGCTCTTGCTGATACATTCAAAGAAAGAGTTGATGCTTTGGCCGACAAATTAAAGAGCGAAAAGAATATTGATATACCTGCCGACAAACGATTTGTTGGTTTGGATGCCTACAAACAATTAATCGATAGTGGTGTTGATGTTGTTATCGTTGCAACTCCTCCTGTATTCCGTCCGGTACATTTCCAGTATGCAGTTGAAAAGAGCAAACACTGTTTCTTGGAAAAACCGATTTGTGTTGATCCGGCTGGTTACAGAACTATCATGGCTGCTGCCAAACAAGCTCAAGCAAAGAATTTGCGCGTAGTTACAGGAACTCAGCGTCATCACCAGCGTTCATACGTTGAATCATACAAGAAGATTATGGAAGGTGCTATCGGTGAAATTACTGGTGGTATCGTATATTGGAATCAAAGTATGCTTTGGTATCGTGAACGTCAGCAAGGTTGGAGCGATTGCGAATGGATGATTAAGGACTGGGTTAACTGGAAATGGTTATCTGGTGACCATATCGTAGAGCAGCACGTTCACAATATTGATGTATTTACTTGGTTCAGCGGATTGAAGCCTGTAAAAGCTGTTGGTTTCGGTTCTCGTCAACGCCGTCTGACCGGTGATCAGTATGATAACTTCAGTGTAGACTTCACAATGGAAAATGGTATCCACTTGCACAGTATGTGCCGCCAGATAGATGGTTGCGCCAACAATGTAAGTGAATTCATCCAGGGAACTAAAGGTTCTTGGGATAGTTCAACCATGGAGATCAAAGATTTGGCAGGTAATGTCGTTTGGAAATATGATAGTGAAGCTGAAAAGAATACCTACAAGCAAACTAATCCATACGTATTGGAACATGTAAACTGGATTAATTGCATTCGTGGTAACAAACCGATCGAACAGGCTTCTGAAACAGCTGTTGCTAACATGGCTGCTATTATGGGACGTGAATCAGCTTATTCAGGTGCAGAAACAACATGGGATGCTATGACTGCTTCTGCTTTGGATTACACTCCAAAAGATTTGAACTTGGGTAAGATGGATATGAGTGGATTCGTTGTTCCTGTTCCTGGCAAACCAGTTGACAAGAAATAATTGCGTATGACAGTAAATAGAAGAAATTTCCTGAAAGCAACTCTTTCAGGTGCTGCAATGGCTGTAGGAAGTACAGCCATTGCTTCTTGTACAGGCAAACCGGCAGAAACATCCGAACCGGCTGCTTGTCCAAAAGCTTGTGGTATCGAATTCAATAAGGCCGCACAGCTGAATATCTCTTTGCAGGAAGGTGTTGCTCCGGGCGAAAGCTTGAACGAGAAACTGGACTTCATGGAAAAGAATGGCGTAGTAGGCTTGGAACCGGGCGGTGGTAATTTAGCTGCTCGCGTAGATGAATTCAAACAGGCTTTAAACGGACGAAACATCAAGATCAGTGCGATCTGCGCCGGATTCAAAGGTTTCATTCTTTCTACTGATCCGGCTATTCGGAAGCAATGCATGGATACGATGAAAGAAATCATTGCTGCTGCCGGAGAATTAGGTTCTACGGGAGTTATCATTGTACCTGCATTCAATGGTCAAGTTCCGGTTATGCCGCATACAATGGAAACCCGTGATTTCTTGTGCGAACAATTCAATGAAATGGGAAACTTCGCCAAAGAACATGGAACAACAGTTATCTTCGAACCGTTAAACCGGAAAGAATGTTTCTACTTACGTCAAGTAGCCGACGCGGCTTCTTTATGCCGGGATATCAATAATCCGGGTGTTCGCTGCATGGGCGACTTCTGGCACATGACTTGGGAAGAAACATCGGATATGGGTGCCTTTATTTCTGCCGGTGAATACTTGCAACACGTACATGTGGCAAGCCGCAAGCGTAGAAGTATGCCGGGAGAAGATGGTGATGCTGATAATTATGTAAACGGATTCAAAGGATTGAAAGCTATTGGCTATAACAAGTACGTTAGCTTTGAGTGCGGTTGCCAGAGTGAAGACCGGGCAGCTACCGTTATCAATGCCTTGAATTTATTGCGTAAACAATGGGAAGAAGCATAATATGGCTTTGATTCAACCAAATATGTCAATGAGTGAGGTGGTAGAAGAAAACACCTCGCTCATTCCTGTAATCAACCGCTTAGGTATTCGACTGGGATTGCAGGATAAAACAGTTCGGGAAGTTTGTGAAGATCACCAAATCGATACGGATTTTCTCCTGATCATCATCAATACGTTCCTGAATGAAGAATACTTCCCGGAGAAACGGCTTCAGGCATTTCACGTTTCCCAAATTATTGATTACTTAAACAAGACCAATCAATATTACCTCAGGTTCCAGATTCCGAATATTGCCAAACATTTGGATTTGTTCATTACCCATAGCGAATCCAATAATGCGACCTTGAATTTGATTGGCAAATTCTTCCAATCCTTTAAAGAGCACTTAACGGAACAGATCAAGAAAGATGAATCGGAATGGTTTCCTTATTGTTTGCAGTTAAGCGGACAATTGCAGAAAAGTATTTCTTTCAACCAGGAAGAAATCCGGTCGTTCTCGGATCAGGAAACGAACGATGATAGTCTGGAAGCGGTACTTGCCGACTTGAAAAGTATCATGATCAAACATCTTTCGGGCGATTTTAACGAGAATCTTTGTTATGCCGTTATTTTTGCAGTCAACAGTCTGGAAAAAGACATCAAACAACATAACCGGATCCGTTATCGTATCCTCTCTCCGATTGTACATAAAATGGAACTTCTCATCAAGACCCGTTAAAGTTTCGTAATCCAATGGCCAGGAATAAGCAAATAGCCATCATATTAGCAGACATGCTTCAGTTTTATGGGCTCGATTGCCTGTTGAAAGAGTATTTCTCTCCCTTACAGATTTCTTATTTTCCCAATATGCAGGCATTGGCAGAGAAGCAACCGGACTGGTTCGATTTCTATTTCACGGATGCTGAAACATTCCTGATTCATGGGGATTATTTTCTTCCCCGTCGGAATAAAACCATTGTTTTGGTGGATAAGGTGGAAACCAGCGGCACGGCCAATAATCTGATTTCTACACGAAGCTCCGTAGAAACGATGATCGAACAAATCGAACAAGTCTTACTTGCCGAGAATACGAACAACGTAGTTGAGACTAATAACAAAGACTTATCCGGCCGGGAGATAAACGTTCTTCAGCAAATTGTTCGCGGGCATACCAATAAAGAAATTGCCGAACATTTGAATATCAGTCTGAATACAGTTCTTACCCACCGGAAAAATATTACAGCGAAACTGGGGATTAAAACGGTTTCGGGTCTTACATTCTATGCCATCATGAACGGATTGATCTCGGGAGACGAGATCGAACTCTAAATCTGCCTTTCCTTTTCCCTATTCTTCCTTTTTATAATTGACTTCGAAGCTCAAAAGAAGGAATATAAGTCCGGGGATAAAGATAATTCCTGCCGATGCCAGCAATGCTGTCTTCAACGAATACATATCATTCAGCCAACCGACAAATGGCGCAGCTCCGGCAAACATCAAACGGATAACGAAATTCCGAATCGACAAGACCGTGGCACGCATGTCCGAAAAAGTCAGCTGATTGATGTATCCTTTCAAAACCGGCGTTGCAAAGCCGCGTACAATATAGAATAACGCCAGAATAGCCAATCCCCAATAAGTCAGATTGTAGGCCAAGGCCAGATAACCGCCGGCTATGCAGACCAAAATCAGCAGATTCATTTTGTTCATGCCCAACCGATGCTCTATTTTATCCGAATACAAGGCCGCTACACCTACAATCAGGTTCAATACCGTCCAGATCACACCAAACCAGGAAGTCGGTGTCTCGAGATACATCAAAACCGGCTGTACAAACCAGGCCATCGTCAGCGTAGCAGCACCGATAATGCCCGAATACATAATATTACAACACAACTGCCGATTCGTAAACAACGAGTATTTAATAATCCGGATGATCTCGGCTACCGGACTCTGCACCTTCCCTTTTGTATTAAATTCCTGCAGGGCAAAGGCGGCCGGTATCCCGATAAACGCCACACAAGCCTGGGCATAAAAGGGAAAACGTAACGAATAAACAGCCAGCAAACCACCGAAAATACCGGCAAAAGCCTCGGCAAAATTCCCGATCATCGTAATCCGCCCTTCGTATTTCAAGTACTCATTTTCACGTTTGTAGTGCACCGTCGTATCATATAATAAAGCAGAATCGGCTCCATTGACAAGTGTCTGTCCGATACCCAAAAGCAATTCGGCACCCAAAAAAGCCGTAAAGGATGAAGTAAACGAATAAACCAGATAACCGATAAAGAACAAGATACAACCCGAAACCAAGCATTTCTTCCGTCCCCATACATCGGCCAGATAACCCGAAGGTATTTCCAACGTCACGGCTGCTACCGAATAAACACTCTTCAGGATAAAGACATCATGCAAACCCAAACCATGTTTTTCATAAAACAATACGATGATGGGCATCACCAGCGAGAACCATTTGGAAAGTTTCACCAGATACAATGCCAAAATATTTCGATTCATACTTCTTTCAACTTGATTTCATGTAACGAGATACAAAATTACGAATTAATTTGGCTTGCCCTCTCTTTTCTCTACCCGGATATATAAACAAATACCCTCCGACAGCAACTTACACATGTCACACCTTATTCTTTAGTTCACGTCGCAGATTACTTAGTTCACGCCGTGGATTAAGTAGTTCACGCCGTGGATTACTTAGTTCCCGACGTGAACTAAAGAATTACCAGGCAGAATTACAGTTTTCCCTGGTAGGATCTGCAACTTTAATTGGGATTCTGAAAAAGATTGCATGGTGTGAACAGCTCCTTCCCTCAAAGTATCTTTTTCCACATAAAAACACCGTTACGGATAAACATTTTCTGCTTTTCCTTGGCTTTCTCTGAAAAAGTTATTACTTTTCGCCCGATTTTAGAAATAAACTTAACGTCAATATCAAGAAAAACTATGATTTGGAACGAAACAATAGAATGCATGGACCGCGAAGAAATGCGGAAACTGCAAAGTATCAGACTGAGAAGAGTTGTTGAACACGTTTATCATAATTCCCCTTTCTACCGGAAGAAGATGCAGGAGCTGGGTGTAGTTCCGCAGGATATTCAATCGATCGATGATATCACCAAACTTCCTTTTACTGTCAAACAAGACTTACGCGACAATTATCCGTTTGGATTAATGGCCGTTCCTATGTCCGAAATTGTGCGACTTCATGCCTCTTCGGGTACAACCGGCAAGCCGATTGTCGTTGGATATACCCGCAAAGACTTGGGAATATGGGAAGAAGTCGTTGCCCGCTGCCTGACAGCCTACGGATTAAGTAAGAATGATTCCGTCCAAGTATCATACGGATATGGGATGTTTACCGGAGGATTGGGATTGCATGGTGGCGTACAGAATATCGGAGGTACCGTTATTCCGATGAGTAGTGGCAATACTCAGAAACAGATTCAGCTGATGCACGACTTCGGAGCCAAGGCTTTGGCTTGTACGCCTTCGTATGCTTTGTATCTGGCAGAAACTATCCGTAATTCGGGTATTCCTCTTGACGAATTCAAACTACGGGTTGGTATCTTCGGAGCAGAGCCCTGGACTGAAAACATGCGCAAAGAGTTGGAAGAAAAAATGAACATCAAGGCATACGATATCTACGGACTGACAGAAATCTGCGGGCCGGGTGTCGGTGGTGAATGTGAATGCCAGAACGGAACACACCTGTGGGAAGACCATTTCTTCCCGGAGATTGTCGATCCGAAAACCCTGCAGCCGGTTGAACCAGGCCAGATGGGTGAGCTCGTCTTCACTACATTAACAAAAGAAGGCATGCCGATGATTCGTTATCGTACCCGCGATTTGACACATTTGATCTACGAAAAGTGCGAATGCGGGCGTACAGCAGTCCGAATGGGAAGAATTTTAGGTCGAAGTGACGATATGTTGATTATTCGTGGCGTAAATGTTTTCCCATCTCAAGTAGAATCCGTAATTTTGGAATTGCCGGAATTCGAGGCCCACTACCTGATTATTGTGGATCGCGTGAACAATACCGATACATTCCAGATTCAGGTAGAAGTCCGTCCGGAATATTACTCAGACGAAATGAACAAGATGATTGCTTTGAAGAAAAAGATAACCAACCGCATCCAAAGCGTAATCGGATTGCAGCCGGATATCAAGATTGTCGAACCGCGCAGCATCGAGCGTAGTATGGGCAAGGCAAAGCACGTCATCGACAACCGTAAATTCGAATAATAACTAAAAGAAAGGATTATTATGCTGATCAAACAATTATCAATCTTTTTGGAGAACAAGAAAGGCCGTTTTACGGAAGTAGCCAATATATTAGGAGAAGCAGGTATCAACATGTCGGCATTCACGGTATCCGAAAATTCGGATTTCGGCATACTCCGCCTTATCGTTTCCGATACCGACAAGGCCATTCAAGTATTGCGCGATCATTTATATGCGGTAAGTGTAGCCGATGTAGTATGCCTTCACTGCCCGAATCAGCCCGGAGCATTGGCAAAAGCCATGCAAATCATTACGGCAGCCGGCATCTTCGTTGAATATATGTATGCCTTTTCGCAGGGCGATGCAGCGAACGTCATCATCCGTCCGGACAATGTTGAACGTTGCGCCGAGGTACTGAAAGAGAACAAACTCGAACTGATTGCAGCCAGTGATTTATACAAATTGTAATTTTTAATACGCTAACGACCTTGTATTTCACAAAGAATTGTTATCTTTGCGCGCTAAACGTATGGTTGAATGAAGAAGATTGTATTATTATGGATGATGAGTGCTGTCTTGTTTACCTCTTGCGGAGAGTATAACAAGATCTTGAAAAGCACAGATTATGAATTGAAGTATTCGTACGCCAAGAAGTATTTCAACGCGAAACAATACTCCAAATCAGCAACGCTGTTGGATGAATTGGTTACAATCTTTAAAGGAACAGCTTATGCAGAAGAATCTCTGTATCTGCTCGCTCAAAGCTATTATGGGCAAAAAGATTACCAGACAGCTTCGCAATATTTTGAAACTTATTATAAGACGTACCCGAAAGGCGAATATGCCGAACTGTCACGTTATTATTCCGGTTATGGTTTATATTTAGATTCTCCGGATCCTAAATTAGACCAGACACAGACGTATAAGGCAATCGAACAATTGCAGTTGTACATGGATTATTATCCACAGAGCGAACGGGCAGAAGAAGCACAGCGAATCTTGTTCGAATTGCAGGAAAAACTGGCGTTGAAAGAATTGCTGGCTACCCGGCTTTATTTCAACTTGGGTACTTATATGGGTAACAACTATTTGTCTGCGGTTATCACGGCAGAGAATGCGTTGAAGAATTATCCGTATTCAAAGTATCGTGAAGAATTTATGTATATTATGCTGCGCGCAAAATATGAATTGGCATTGGTTAGTGTCGACGAGAAGTTACAAGGAAGATACCGTGATGTAGTTGACGAATATTACAATTACATCAATGAGTATCCGGAAGGTAAATATCTGAAAGATGCGACCAAGTATTTCAATTATGCTAGCAAGCGGATTACTAATACGTATTAAACGAATTATCAATATAAACGAAGTATGGATTACAGAAAAACGAACGCGCCGACGAATACCATTACACGCGACATGATGAAACTTTGTGCCGATACAGGTAATGTGTATGAAACGGTAGCGATTATTGCAAAGCGGGCTAATCAGATTGGTGTTGAAATGAAACAAGATCTGGAAAAGAAACTCCAAGAGTTCGCCTCTTATAACGACAATCTGGAAGAAGTGTTCGAAAACAGAGAGCAGATTGAAATCTCTCGTTACTATGAAAAGCTGCCTAAACCAACACTGATTGCAGCGAAAGAGTATGAGGATGGTAAGGTTTATTACAGAAATCCTGCTAAAGAAAAGAATAATTTCTAATAATTGTCGGAATATATTTATTTGCTAACGACAGTTTGAATCCATAAAAGAGCAATTAATAAAGTCTTTTCAGTCAACCGACAGGAAATATCCTTTATTAATTGCTCTTTTCATTTTCTGATTCAAACGACAATAACTTAAAAAGAAGAATACTTATGATACAAAGAATACAAACTGTATATCTGTTAATCATCGTCGCACTGATGATTGCAACATTATTCCTGCCATTAACGGTTTTACAGGCAGGTGAGTCTTTATGTTCGTTTGATGCCTCTGGTATCTCAACGATGCTGACAGATCAACCGGAATTACTTTATCCGACATGGGGTTTGTTTGCGCTGACAGCAATTATAGCCCTCATTTCACTGATTACTATTTTCCTTTATCGCAAACGTATTCTACAGATTCGTTTGTGTATTTTCAATGCCATCCTGATGTTAGGTTTTTATGGCTTGTATGCTTTCTATGTATGGACAGTATCAAAAGATTTGGGAGATGTTGACATCACCGGGAAAATCGCTTTAACATTCCCATTTATCAGTTTAATCCTGAATTATCTGGCCATCCGTAATATCGGAGCTGATGAAGCTTTGGTTCGTTCATTGGATCGCTTACGGTAAAAAGACAAATCTATCTTATAAAAAGAGGTTGCGTTCACGATATCATGACGCAACCTCTTTCTGTTTTAAGCCAATTCCGTATGTTCAAATGCTTACTGCTTCTTACAAACCTACGGAAAAGATTTATGATCTGTCATCATTTAACGACTGGCTGATCGCTCATTTCAACAGACAACTGACCACCCGATACAACATCTTTGAAACGGATTTCTGGAGATGTCAACTCTTTTCCGTTCCAAACATAGTCTTTTACATAAACATGCTGTTTGTCATTATTATGTGCTTCGATCACAAATGTATCGCCCGGATAATAATCTTTATTCAAACGAATCGTTACTTTATCAAACAACGTGCTACCCAATGAAAAGACCGGATCCACATCGGCCAATCCTTTTACATCAAACATACCTAAGGACGAAATCACATACCAGGCACCCAACTGTCCCTGATCTTCATCCTGTCCGTACCCATAACCATGGATTCCATCTGTTCCATAGAACTCATCCAAGATAGCTCTTACCCACTTCTGCGTTAAATCGTAACGGCCAGCCTGATTGAACAGCCAAGAAATATGCAAGCAAGGTTGATTTCCCTGATTATAATATGTCTGCAAACCGGCAAAAGCATTAATCGTCTTGCCTCCACTGAAAATCTTATCTTGCGAGATAATGAAAATACTGTCCAGACGCTGGACAAATTCTTCTTTACCCATCTTCGCGATCAGCGTTTGGGCATCATGCGGTACATAGAATGTATATTGATAAGCATTTCCTTCCTGGAAGCCACGCCATACTTGCATCGGATCGAAGTTCTCAATGAATTTTCCATTCTCCCATTTCGGATGAATCAGATTGGTCTCTTCATTATAAATACGTTCCCAACCTTTCGATAAATCCATCAATTGCTGATAATCGTCCATCTTGCCTAATTCTTTCGCCATCTGAGCGACCGCATACGCACCAAACGAATATTCCAACGTATGAGATGCAGAAAACATCCAAGACTCATCCGGATACTCTCCTTGATCTTTGTGAGGGACATAACCATATTTGACAAACTTGTCTGTATCCAACTTGCCGGCACCCATCGGACGATCCTTTCCGTCCAATTCATTCTCGCGGGCAGCTGCATAAGCTGTTTCTACATCAAAGTCACGAATACCACACAAATAAGCAGCCGCAATAACATTTCCCAACTGATTGGTTCCAACGCCCGATACAAAACGACTGCAGGCAATACCATCACCTAACCAGCCCGTATCTTTATAAACCTGTAAATGCGTGCTGACATAATCCGACAAATACTCCGGATAAGCCAAGGCCCAAACCTGAATCAAGTTCCATTGTCCGCCCCAAATACCATCGGTATTATAGAAAGAGAACTTCGGTTTTCCATTTTCCATCGGTAACTGACCTATCGAGCCGTCATTCTTCGGATAAGCACCATTGACATCGCTAGCCAGACCACGACCTAAAATAGCATGATACAAACCTGTATAGAACTTTACTTTATCTTCCTTCACCGGTGTTTCTACCCGAATCCGGCCCAAGTATTCTTCCCAAGTTTGATGAGAGGCCGAACGAGCTTCATCAAATGTCAATTGATCCTGATTCGTTTCCTCCTCTCGATTTAACCGGGCATTTTCGACAGAAGTATACGAAAGCCCCACTTTGGCAGTCACGGTTTCACCAGCCTTAGTCTGATAAGTCAGATAAGCTCCTGCCCCAACACCTTTAACGGATGCTTGATTCTCTTTGACATCTTCTTTGATAAACGTACCGAAAGAACTGGCTTCTTTATCCAGTTTGGCAGAGAAATACATTGTAATGGTCGCACCATCCTGATATTTCTTACTGTATTCCGGCAAGGTCTTTACCCAACCTTCAACCAGATCATTACTACAAACCGTTACTTCAGCATCTACAGCCGGACCACTTTCTCCCTGGCGATTTCCGATATCAAACAAAATATGACTTTCGCCACTTTCCGGAAATGTGAATCGTTGGAACGCAACTCGCTTCGTAGCCGTTAATTCAGCCTTTATGTCATAGTCTTTTAACAAGACCGAATAATATCCGGCCGTAGCGACTTCATCTTCATGGCTAAAAGCAGAACGATAACCTTCACCTTCCGAATTCACAGCCCCAGGAATCGTTTTCAGTTCACCGACAGTCGGCATCAAGACAATACCTCCTACCTGAAACTCATGCAAACAAGGGAAACCTTCGATAGAAGTATCCCGATAATCATAGCCCGTTGCTTCCCAACCCGACTTGTTTCCTACACTCGCATTCGTAGCAGCAGCAGGCTTTGCCAAACCAAATGGCAAGGCACCCGGAGCAAAATGAAACCACCGGCAATGAGCTGTACCGATACGAGGTTCCACATACTGAGTCAACGACTCTTCTGTTGTCGTCTGATTCTGGTTACTTGTCGTTGTACAAGCCACCAGAAGGAAACATCCCAGCGCAGCCAGAATGTTTCTCTTCGTCTTACATTTCTTCATGTCTTATTCTAACTTGATTTTATATGTTTCAATCGCATATTTTCCCAATCGTATCTCTTGCACACTTTCCAATTCTTCCTCAATCAGATTCGTATGTACAATCGCTTTCGGCTGGAAAGGCATTTGCAAATGTACCACTTCCTCCTGGCCGGAACAATTATACAGACGGACGATCAAACTATTATCATCTTCACACTTTTTCAGGGCTGTCACCTTGACCTGAGGATTATCCAATGTCAGGAAAGAATATTCTTCCGGCAAACGAGTCTCTGCATATCGAATAGGATTATACACAGATATTAGCGGAGCATTGGCAGAAACTCCAGCTTCTTCACGCTGAATGCTTCCCGGCTGATGCGAAGTAATCGAGAAATGGAACGAATGATCTCCTGGTTGGAAATAATCATTTCCCTGTCCATGACAACTTCTTCTGGAAGCCATCAGAATCGGTTGCAATATCGTATAATCGACTGGTTGATCCGTCGGATCCAAATAATCGGCTACCGCAACCGATGAAGTCATCGTAACAGCCGCTTTGTCTCCTTTCGCACTAATCCAATTCCCGATTCCACGCGGATGCTGTTCCTTATTCTCCACATAATAACGTTCACCGGCAGCACCAGGCATCTCGTCTTTACCGACTGTCAACGCACCAAAAGGAACTTCATAAGAAACTTCAGCCTTTCCAAAAGCCAAAGGCCACATCAGACGGAACTCCCGGAACATAACACCTTCCCAATTCAACAGATCCACATCCATATCAATCCGTTTTGTCTGGTGATATACACGCAAAGTCTGTTCCACTATGGCATGACGGATTGGCGTTCTCAACTTATAAGCTGTATAAACCGGACCATCTTCCAGAAGCGTCCAATCTGCCGCATGACTGGATGTTTTATCAAATCCTTCCATATCCGGTTGCTGTACGGCATCAAATTCGCCGGCTCCATTACCAAATGAACGCATGGTGATTACTTCTCCACCCAAAAACTTTGCAGTATTCAGTAACGGAGTCTGCTGTTCTTTGTCATAGATCTGCTTGATGCCACCTTTCGTCAATTCAATCCGATAATATGAATTTTCTATGATCTGATCGGAAGCCGGACGCAAAGCAGCCGCAGAAGTAGAAGCATTTACATAATAAGTCTTCAACCCCATGGCAGGAACAGCAGAAGCTACAAAATGGACCTTTGCCTGCTGAATACTCTGATCTGCATAATATTTGACATCCGACAACTGAACCGGTATTTGTTTTCCTTCCGCATCTTGTACAGACAACTGCTTGGCAAAACCTTCCTCCAAACGAATATCAAACTGAACCGGAGCAGTACGGGCAAATGACAAGTTATTAAATAACACGACAGGTCTTCCTTTTTCAGCCTTCGTATTAACCGATGATGCCAGATAACCAGCATCTTCTATAATCTGTTTCTCTGCTTCCGTCAAGGCAAAATCATATTTCCGCCGGAATTCATTATCCGTCATGATTCCTCCATTACCGCCCCAACCATGATCCGGATAAATCTTTGCTTTCCACGCTTCGTCTAACATCTCTGAAGGATAAGCAAGAAAAGAACCGGAAGTCATGATCCGATAAGAAGCCATTGCTTCTGCTGCCGGCAACAGTAAATCACCTTTTCGACTTGCCGTAATGGCTTTCTCGTGCGAAGGACCATGAATATATAACCATACATTCGGACGTTCTCCTTCTATTTCGGGTAAGTTTTTCGTAGAATGATCCAAGGTATTGAAAAAGTTGTCTGCCGTAGCGTATTCAAATTTGGGTAGATTGACTTTTTCCCATTTCATCTCTCCTTCCTTACGGATATATTGAACGCGGTTCCATTTATCCTTAAACTGCAATGTATTTGCCACCGGTTTCTGATCCCAGGATAACTCATAATTCAACATGGCCGGCATAACTGTTTTTGCCTGCTTGATATCATTATACTTTGTGTACCATAAGATAGATTCCTTTCCTAATTCCTTTACGGCTGCCGTATCTTCTTTTGCCATTACATTATAGAAATAGATATAATGTCCCGGTGTATAAGTCCGGACCTTTGATCCGTCAGGAGCTTTCCAATAAAACAAACCTCGTTCATGACGACTGATGATCAGGTTATTCACACCGGCTTTCTTCATGATCTGAGGCATTTGCAATGTCCGGCCCGGAACATCCACATTAAAATAGGATAATGTCTGGTAGCCATCAAAATTCTTCTTCAACCAACGGGCACCCCAATAAAACTGACGAGCCAATGATTCTCCTGAATACATTTCTTCATACGGCTGGATGTACGTACCTCCGATACAAATACGACCTTCTTTGATATACTTATCAAACAGAGGCTTCGTGTCTGGATGTCGATGTAAGTACTCCATCACGATAGATGTCTGTTCGATATCCATCTTAAATGTCGGATCTTCTTCCAATCGCTTTAGGAATGGAGTCAACCATAACGTATCACGATCGGCTATACAAGCATCAATATGGTTCAGCCATGCCAAATCCTGATGTGTAGTTGTGAACAGATAAATACTACCCTTTCCTAATTGTGAATCCGAAAGGTTCTTCAATAAACCATAAGTCTCTTCATCGCAAGTATATAAATTCTTCTCAAACTGAGCCTGTATAGAGAAGAATGGCAACAAAGACAATATCGGGATTATTATTTTCTTCATATGCATCTGATTTAATCATCCTACTTCATTTGCCTGGAGACGTTGAATTTCTTCATACGAACCATAGCGACGTGTCGCAGCTATAAAAGCCTTGAAATTATTAACCGGAGTATTCCGTCCCATTGCACAACCGGAACTGATGATATGTCTGCGACCTTGTGTCGCTTCAATCAAGTTCTTTACGGCTTGTTCTACATCAGTAGGCGAACCTAATACTAATGGAAAGCTAGGATCTATGTTACCCATCAAAACCGTATCTACAGGAACAAGCTGACGAGCCTCTTTCATGTCAAGCATCCAATCCACTTCCAGGATTTTTGCTCCGGTCATTCCCATATCTTTGATAATACCATTAGTATTTCCACATATATGAATGGAGAATGGGATTCCGTAAGCCTGAACTTCTTCTGCCAGACGTTTCTCCGGTTCCCAAGCAAAGTCACGATACATCTCCGGTGAAATCAGATTCGGTCCAGCCAAAGCATCTCCAATAGAAGTAGCATGAGCACCCGCATCCTTCTGGGCTTTGGCAAACACAGCACTTACTTTCCGGCAATAATCCAGTACATCTTGGATCAATTGTCTGTCTTCCGTCATCAGGTCCATCATAAATTGAGTCGTACCACGTAAAAGACAGGCAATACTGAAAGGACCTTGATCTGCCCGTCCCATGATAAATACGTGATCTCCTATCTTCTCCTTTAAGACACGTGTTGCTTCCAGCCATTCATTTAATCGTCCCGACGTAAAAGGATCAGGAATAGGTAAATCATATACATCCCGTAAATTCTTCAGTACAGGTTCGCTCTCATCAACAATTGCTGGCTCATCGTCTCTAAAAATCACCTTCGCTCCTACTGCCTCGGCAATGGTCGCATCATCAAAGTCAATGACGCAACCATCATACCCATATTTCTCCTGAGAAATAAAATGAGCTTCCGCCATCTTACGGCCGTTTTTATTTACATCACTTATCTTCATGCCGGCTGTTTCGACAGCTAACATAAAGCATTGCGGTACAACAGGCAATTTATCGGGTATATTCCCGTTCAATACCGCCATGCAACGTTCCAACGATGTCATTTCTTTCATGGTCATCCTTATTTAAAGTACATACTATTTCCAATATTCCTTTTTATCAAAGAACCAGCTTATAGGTTTCAATGGCATGATGGCCTAACTTCAGGCGTAATTGCTTGCCTGAAACATTTAAGGCTTCTTGCTCTTCTTCTATCAGATTGGTTCGGATCACCTGCTTCACTTCAAAAGGAAGCGTAACAGTTATTTCTTTATCTTTTCCTTCCATTTCTGTCAGACGAATAATCAGATTACCGTCCTGATCCGCTTTCTTGATTAATGATAATGCAGTGAAAGGATCTGAAATCTGTAAGAAACTATGTGTCGCTGCCAAAGAACCACCTTTGTTTACCTTTTTCTGTACATAAAAAGGATGATTACTGGCTATACCAAACGGATATCCGTTTTTCCAACCTTCCGGATGAGAGGTGATTGAAAACTTATACGAATGGGTTCCTTTCTGATGATACCAGTTTCCTTCGCCATGGCAACTTTTATGGGAAGAGAGCAATATGCCTTGTAATACTGGATAAACAGCCATTTCACGCGAAGGATCCAACCAATCCGCTACAGCTACACAGGATGACATAGTAAAACCAAATCCATTGCCGCTCGCTGAAATGAAATTCTGAATTTCCCGTGGATGAGAATCTTTCGGATAATGTACATAGGTTCCACCCCAGGCCCAACCTCCAGGTTGTTTGTCCAGCTCATCTTTTCCCACTTGTGCAACACCCATGGGGACTTCATAATGAATTGTCCGTTCTTCCATCATATTCAACGGGAAAGCAATCCGATACTGGCGGTTATGTTCTCCGTCAAAATCTTTCAGGGTTATGTCAAAATCGATCTTTTTATACGTATGATAAAATGTGATAGTCTGTCTGATTACCGCATGTTGGGTAGGTTGTTCTTGCTCAAAACGGGTAAACAACGGACCGTCTTCCGTTACTTTCCATGTCGGGGTGAAAGAACTTAAAGGAATGATGTCTCCCGGTGTCACATCGGTAATACGAGTAAACTCGCCGGCTCCATTTCCTGTATATCCCAGTTCAACGACATCTCCACACGCAAATTTGGAAGAATGAATCAGTTCTTTTCCTAATTCTTTATCATACAGAGAAACAATACCACCATTCCCTAATTGTGCTTTATAATAACTATTCTCAATACTGTTGGCCAAGCATTGAACAGCACCCGTGAAATTCCCTTTCGGTTTCTTTTCTTCCACAACAGTAAAACTACGATATCCCATGGCCGGAATCTGTTCTGCCAGGAAAACAACATAACGCTTACCATCTTCAGCGATTCTTACTTGCGAGGGTACCACGCGTCCTCGCTCATCTTTCACCGATGCCTGTGATTTCTGGATCTCAATTTCTACCCATTCACTACGTTCCCAGGTCAGATCATTAAATACAATATAATTGTCCGGATGTGTATTTACTTCTTCCGTGATTTGCTGTAAAGCATCCGACAATAACTTTTGTCCTTCATCACGTCCCACTTTCAAGCTATCTTCAAAGATAGCATCGGTTATTTCTCCATTCTTTCCGCCTAATCCATGATCAGGATAGATAGAAGCCATCCATGCCCGATCGAATGCACGGCGAGGATATGACGACAGTTCATTCCGCAGACAAGCAGCGAATGTGGTAAACGATTCGGCAGCCGGTAACAAAACAGCCGCTTCCCGTTTATATTTCGTGGCTTCATAATGGGCAGGTCCATGAATATACAGCCACAAGTCCGGTCTTTCTCCTGCAATCTTTTCAAACTGGGTGTTTTCGCCTCTCACTGCTTCAAAATAGGCTTCAGCAGTAGAGGCTTTCAAATGTGGTAACGGAATATCCGAAGCATCTGCTATTTTATTCCATTCATCAATCACTGGCTGATAATCTACCGGCTTGGTAGCATCACAGCTCATTAAAATGGCATAATGAGGCGGTATTTGATGCTTCTTAAAATAATCGCTCCATAACTGTGTCCGATGATGCAGCTTATGAAAAGCCGTAACGGCATCCTGATCGAAGAACTTCCAGATCATAGACGCCCAACCATAGTTCCCAGGAGTAAAAGTCAGCACTTTCGATCCATCCGGACTATACCAGTCGTATAAACCTTCTGCCATTCGGCTGACAAACAAATTAGGGATTCCGCTTTTAGCCAATATCTGTGGCATTTGCCAGGTTCTTCCCGGCACATCTATATTATTGGCAACCCGGTCATCGCATCCGGGGAGATTTTCCTGAATCCATTTTCTGCCATAATAAGCCTGACGGACCAACTGTTCTCCACTGGAAAGACCTTCGTAAGGCTGATTATAAGTTGCTCCCCAACCGAATCTCTTTTCCTGATATAGCCGAATTAATTCGTCTTTCCTCTCCGGATGAGCTTCCAGGAACTCCATCAGGTTTAATGTCTGTTCCATCTCAAACGTAAACGCCGGATTCTTTTTCATAAGCTCTAATGCCGGCAGGATGATCTGATTGATACGGTCTTCACGACAGTACTCAGGTGTATCCATCCAGGCAATATCCTGATGTGACGACTGAATGATATGAATCGTTCCCTCTTTAAAGTAACCCCAGTCGGCAGGTATTAATGGAGAAAAGGTCTGTTCGCATACCGTCTTTTTCCCATCATTTAATCTTAAGACAGCAGGTTCTCCAATCATGGGTAACCAGACCAATACACTGTCTTCTTTCTCCGTAGGGATGATCTTTGCCGCCACCCCATCGATACTTCCTTTTAACCTTTTTGTCTGAACATCCTTTACTTTGACAAAAGAAAGAACTCTAAATTTTCCATCTTCCTGTCTATATGTAATGGGTGAAACAGGCGCTACTTGTGTCATCTCTGGTACTTGTGCTCCTAAATGAAAAGAGGTGAATAACAAACATACCCACCCAATTTTGTATTTCATCATGTCTGAAAATAACTAAAAGTCCAACAATACTTTAACCGGTCTAATTCTAAATACAGGCAGTAACCGCCTTATTCCCCCAAAAGAGAAAAGGAAGGCGAAAACTCATTCTCCAATACCACATTTCGGAAAGAAAAGTCTCCTCCCTGCTGTATATTATCCAACAGGATTTTTACCGCCTCTACTCCCATTTTATCAATCGGCATTCTGGTGACACACATCTCCGGTGCCAAAACATCCAACGCTATTGTCTCATGGAAGCAACCCAAATGAAAACGATGCTGATAGTCTATCTGATGATTGATAAAATAACGAATTGCCTCTAAAGCCAGATAATGGGTCGAAAAGAAAAAGCCATCAACATCCGGCACTTCCTGAAACAGACAATCCAGCTTATCAATAATGTCCGTCTGATAATTCTGCCGCTCGATGAAAAGTTCCAAAGACAAATCGCTGTCCAAACCCAAGTCCTGCAATGCTTTCCGATATCCTTCCACACGTTGCTTCATGACATACAAATGAATATCAGTTGTCAGCAATGCGATTTTCCTTGCTCCTTTCTTACCCAGATAATGCACCACATCATAACAACTCTGCGTATTATTCACAATGACATAATTGGATGCTAAATTCGGATAATAACGATCCACCAGAACATACGGGAAAGTTTCTTCCGACAGCAAGTCTATTCCCTTCTTCGAAACCTTTGTCGGAGCGATAATAATACCATCTACCTGTTTGGCTTTCAAAGTACGTATCAATTCAAATTCTTTATCACCATCGCCTTCTGAACTGCAAACAATCAAGGCATATTTATTTCGGGCAGCCTCCAATTCTATCGCACTTGCCAACTGAGCATAAAAAGTATCTCCCAAAAAGGGAATAATCAGTCCAATCGTATTGGAAGTCCCCAAAGACAAACTTCGGGCCAATAAATTCGGACGATAATTGACGGATTCCGCATAATCTTTTACTCGTTTAATCGTTGCTTCGCTAAACCCTTTTGCTTCTCCTTGTCCTGAAAGAATCCAAGAGACTGTAGCCTTTGAAAGATTTAAGGCTTCTGCTATATTTTTTAAAGACACTTTCATAAATTCTTTATTTAATCGGTTCAAAAATACATATACATTTTCTAAATCCCAATAAACAACAAATCATTTCATCATTTTTAATAAATTCTATTTTCAATGTCTTATCGAATTACAAAATACCTAAGAGTAACCGGCAAAACTAACGAGAATCAATTTTAACTCTCGTTACATCTATAAGTAAATCTCGTTGGTTTCTTTTTTAAAAGCCGGCGTATTTGGATAAAAACCTGGCATGTATGGATGAAAAGCTGGTGTATGTGTTCCCGATTATAACGTATCCTCAAAATAGAAATAACCAGAATGCTATTATAAATAATAACTCCCTTCCAACATACGTTTTGAACTCATAAACCTATATGTAAACATAAATAATTTTCTTTCAGATTTCTGCTATCTAACTGATTGGCTGTTAAATATGGTGATTCAAGGAATACGAATATATACCTACTGAAAAAAGGGAGAAACATGAAGTGAATGGTTATCTATTTAAACTTCTTCGTTAAAATGAATACGATAACCGACATTGGTTATTGCCTCAATTTTAAGAAGCATCTCATGTAATACTTTCTTCAAGTTTCCAATGCTCTGATAAATCTTATTCTTTGTTGTCACAGACAATTGGGATTGTTCACCGTAGAGAGACAAAATATCGGCATACGTAATTGTATGTGTTTCAGATTGGATAAACAATTCGAAATAAGATAACATTAATCCGTTGAGAACAACTTTTTTATCTTTATAGTATAAGGTTCGGTTTTGCACATTCCAATAATAATTACCTGTAATATGTATCTTTTGAGACAATGAGCTATCTGGTTGTTTAGGCATTGGTTCTTCTGCTGAAACAGGATCTGCAGATACGTACCAATTTTTCCGGCCTACCAACAAAAAAACGAGCCAGACCAGTACACTACAAATCACCATTCCCAAACCTATACTGAATTTATATTTTTGAGTATGCATGAAAGCGATGGGTATATAGGCTTGTAACCGAATCGTATCATGCTTCATCGAATAAACTTTATTTTCTACAGGGTACATGTGTGATAAATCCAAATTTGGCTTGCTTACCGTGGTACGCCCATTCATTGTATAACTAATAGCGGTTTGAACAGAATATCCAGCTTGTGTTAACTTAGCGTGGTATATACTGTCCAAACCATAACGGCAACTATCCTTTTTTATGGACGTAGCCTGTGCAGCCCAATCCAAAACATCATCTAAAGTATATGTAGTTTTCGAGGCATCGTATGACATATATACTTGAGTCATACTATTTTTCTTTTCTTCCTGCAGTGCCTCCTCAAAACAAGCTTTAGCGTTTTTGAGAATTGCCTGTTCCTGATTGTGACCTGAACACATGAAATAGATACCCAACAAGCCTACAAAAACGACTCCAAATACTTTACATACAAAACTAATCTTACCACCCATACTATCGTCGCTTTTATTCAATGGGATTATCTCCAATTATAATCCGAAATAACCGTTTCAATACTACAAATATAGTATATTTTCTGTAAAGCAGTTATTATTCTTTTTGTCCAAAATCCAAAGAGGTATGGAATATATGATCAACGACATATTAGAAGGGACTGTTATCTCCATAAATATTAAGCAATAAAATATTTCATTCATTCTTTTTAAAAGCAAGTTGTCCGGTAAAAAAATGACGTTTTATCGATTAACGTCTTATTTATCATCCATTTGACACAAAACAGGCTGTCCATACAACGAATCAATTATTTTTCTACTTTTGGGTAATAAAATCAGTTAGCAACTTACATCCATGAAAAATTATTTGATTCTTTTACTGCTTGTTTTGTTGACAGCTTGCCGTCATGCCAGAAGAATATTTTAGATGTAGATGAAGCAGACGGTGCTTATATGCTTGCATAGAAATAATCTACTATTAATCAAACAAATAAATTCTTATATAAGAATATAAGAATTTTATAAGAATAATATAAGGCCTTTTATTTGCTTCTTTCTGACACAACTCTTAGATTTGCGAATCATGCAAAACAGAGAATCACTCAAAAGGCATGTAAAAGTAAACATAAATCAAAAGCCATGTACATTTTACTTGATAAAAGTAAATTGTAGAAAGAAAAGAATGATCAAATAATAACAACTTATATACATCTAAAACAAAGAGATGATGGAAAAGAATTTAATACCAATAACGACAATTACCACAGTTGCCACGATAAGGTTGAATTGCTGGCAAAAAATTAAACAGCATGCGAAAAAGCAAGATCACAAACTAAAAACCATCTTCGCTGTTTTATCCAGCGTTTGCCTGCTTTCTTGTCAGGAAACCATTCATAACGACGCGCCCGAAAACATTGAAGTAGATGTTACGAAGGCTCAAGACGAAGCGCTGTTCTCCAAATATGAATATATTCCACTGGAAACGTCTGAGAATTGTCTGCTTCCTGCTATGTTGCATAAGATCGTGTCTTGCCATGATACTCTAGTTATACATTCAATCATCCAGAATACACTTCTGTCATTTAAGAGTGATGGATCTTTCATCAGACGTTTCCCTATCGGAAACGGACCAGATGAACTGATCTATCCGGTAGATATCGCACTCGATCCTGAAAACAATACCCTACAAATATTAGATTCTTACCAGTTCATCAAAGAGTTTTCTTTAGATGGCACACGAATCAGCGAGATAAAAGTGGAAGATCCTTACATGAGACTAGGAAAATTGAAGAATGAAGTATTGCTGTTTGATGCCAATCTCGGTAAGAAGAATGATTATTACTTTGAGTTTACTGGTGGACAGAACAACTTGAAACTTATCAATAAGAAAAAGTATTTCAACGACATCGTATATATTCCCTATTCTACCTTCAGCACAGTTGATGATAATACCGTCTTTTTCTATCATCAGTTTGAGAACGTTGTTTTTTCATGGACTCCCAAAGATACAATCGCGACACCAGTATATCAGCTGACTTTCCCGCATGAGAAAAGTATTGCCGACCTTTCGTTGGAAAGCCCGTTGCAAGCAAGAGATTACCAAAAGCTTTATGATGCCAAAGAATATATTTTCGGCATTAAAAGTTTATATGTCACAAACAACCTGTTATTTTTCACGGTTGAAACCGATCAATTGTATTACTGCCTTTACGATAGAGATACAAAGAAGATCCGTATTTGCAACCAATTGCTCGAAGGACTTCCCAATCCGGATGGAATTATAGGAATTGAAGGTAATTATCTTTTATATGCCCTGACTCCAGAACAAATTATTACATATAGCCAGGAAAATCCATTATCGGAGAAAATCTCGTCACAGATGAAGGTGATGAAAGAAGATGACAATCCTGTTATCATAAAATGTAAAATGAATTAAATCAGTATTATATAATAAAGAAGCAAAAGACAATGAAAACCAGATGGAAATCTACATCATCGACTGGGAAGGGAAACCGATCGAGCTATTGAAAGCTGATAAGAGAATAACAACACTCATCATCCATGAGGCCCTGCATAAGGGATTCTGTTTAGTGGATGATCCGGAATGTATGTTATATTCATTTGATATTTTATAAGGTCTGAAAAATAACAAGATAAATGCAACTAAAGAGCCGATAAAAATGAAAAAGTTGATCAGTATAGTTTTAGGAATATGCTTAGGGGCATGTTCCCCTTCTCCAAAAACAGAGGAAGGTGTTACTATAGATATTGAGAAGAGTAACCTCAAAGACATTCTTTATTCATCGTTTGTCGATTCCATATCGTACATTCCATTGGAAACCAACGATGATTGTTTAATTGGCAAAATACGAGATGTCATCTTGACAGACTCCATTATTTTCGTACTAAAACAAGAGCAAGATGAAATTCTCTTATTCGATAGACAAGGACACTATATGAGAAAAATAGCTAAAAAAGGAAACGGACCTGGAGAATATTCGATCATCAACCAAATGGATTATAACGAAAAACGAAAGAGTATATTCATTTTGGCTTCAAACATCATTGAATATGATTTATTCGAGAACGTCAAGCATGAATATAAGTTACCTTTTTATGCTTCAGATTTATATTCGTATGACAACGGAGACTTCTTGATTTCACGATTCGGAAGAAGTGGGAAACCTTATACAGGTGTAGCATTGGTTGATAGTCTTGGTAATATAAAAGAAAATATATTCGATAAAGCGACATTAAATGAATCCTCAGCCACAGCTTATTGGGAATTGATACCATTAAAAGACGGAATACACTTTATTTCTCCCCAACCTCAAAATACAATTTATGCCTACCGGGATTCATTGGTTGCAACCTCCGTTTTCACCATCGAACCGAAGCCTGTTCATAATTTCGAGGGGAAAAAAACGGAAAGGACTCATTCAAATAAGGATTATAAGCGAACTGTTTACCGAGAAAGCGACCGTTGGGTGAATCTTATTTATAGTAATAAGGATAATGTACGTACTATCCTTTACGATAAAAAGACCGGGCAATATCAAGTAGGTGAAACTTTTTCAAATGATATGGATGAACGTACACAAATTTTCTTTCTATCGGCATCAACAGATAACACATTTACAAATTATGTAAAAGCAGAAAATCCTGAAGACAATCCGGTAATCCAAATCTTGCATCTAAGAAATTAAAACAGATAACCGGAAGGAGCACAAACAGGCTCCACCATTATATGAACCTTTAAAATCATAATATAATGGCTAATGAGAATAAAAACGCAGATGTTTGTTTGATCCGTGGAATTGCGGGGTATAATCAAATAATGCCCCAAGTAGCGAAGGCTAGCTTTGCCGATAAGCGAAGAGTGCCTTCGGCGGTAAGCGAAGCCTGTCTTCGGCGAGGCGCGAACGATGCCTTCGGTTATAGGCGAAGCCTGTCTTCGGCAGCAACCGAAGGGCGACTTTGCTAAAAAAGGGGATGCTTCTGACAGGACAATAGTAAGAGATATAATTAATGGTAAAACATCATAGAGAGATGGATTTATCTTATTATTAACAACTTAATCATTTCTACAATGAAAAAGAGAATTTTATTAGTAATTGCAGCCATAACAATGGTAACAGCCAGCTGGAATTACCAGCAAAGTAAACAATACGAAGGAATGTCTGAATTGGCACTGGCTAATGTGGAAGCGTTGGCGCGGTATGAACTTCCTGATTTTGAAGTCAACTGTGGAAGCCAAGAAAGTATTTCTTCATTCCTCTTATCTACTATTTTATAACAACGAATAAACAAATAAGTCATGAAAATTTACACACCGTTTTTTATACTCATGTTTATCTTTCTTGTTGGTTGTACCAATAAGGAACATCAAAATACTTCTACTGAAGGTAAAACGATTCATCTTTCATTAGAAAATCCGAAAGATGTAGATTTAAAAGACCTCTTTTCATCTATAACAATAACACCTTTAGAAATTTCTGATAATTCAGTTATCGGAAGATTGTTTAAAGGGAAAAACACAATCGTTGTTCCCAATAAATATTATATCGTATTCGACAAATACTACACTATCTATTTATTTGATATGCAAGGGAAATTTATATCAAACTCCAAGCAATGTATAGGAGATGGACCAAAGACATATCAAATTTTACAAGATGTCGCCTACAATCCCTATACAAACACAATTGATGTATTAGATGCAAAAAATGTGATTTATCAATATGACATGAACTTCAAATACGTAACCAAATACAAGATCACACATAAATCGAGCCAAATATTTAGGTATTTATATGCCATAGACAAAGAATCTTATGCCCTATTTGATAGGACAGAAAAGGATTTTTTTACGATCTACAATGTAAAAGATAAGTCCTCTCATAAAGTCACATATCCAGGATTTATTACTTTTATGTCATCTAACTTTTGTCCATTTCATCAAGAAAATTCTCAATTATACTTTTCACCTTTAGGAATGAACAATAATCTATTTAACTTTTCAAAATCCAATTTACAATTAAGTATATTGTACACCATTGACAATGGCAAGAATTGCCTATCTCAAAACGATATTCAACCGTATGGAGATAATACAAAAGATATCTTCTTTTACTTAAACACAAAGTGTACAAAATACTTTCCTTTAAAAAGATTGTTTAATGACAAATACCTTATTTCAACCTACATGAAGGAACAAAATCAATTCATAAATATTTGTTATCTGGAATCAGGCAAAAATATGACATTCCAAAAATCACCTGCATTAAAAGAAAATTTACCAACATTTTTCCAGATAGAGGATGATATCCTTTATGCGATACTTTTCCCTTCTGAACTATCAGGATTTATAAATCCAGACCTAATTGAAAATAAAGATATATTACAACAGATTAATGAAGCAGATAATCCTGTAATTATTCAATATAAAATAAAGCACTAAGGAGCACTTTCCCTAAAACAGGGGAAGTTTTTAAGGTATGAATGAACAAAAACAGTAAAGAATTGATCATGAAAACTTCAACATTTTATTACATTAGTCTATTTCTCTTGCTACTCTCATGTAGCCAAGCGAATAAAAAAACGATGCATGTTAAAAGTGTTGACATCAAGCGGAAGGAAATAAATTTTCCTCCCTCAGATGTCCTACAATTAAAATCTTATTACTTAACTTCTTTCAACCAGTCTGGTCCTTTACCAGAACTCATCGGATATAATTACAAAGAACATGCATTAGATTGTATTAACTTAACTTCCAAGCAAATTACCCAGATACCATTACAACCGGAAGGCCCTCAAGCTATCGTCCGGCCTACAGGTATTTATTACCATTCAAAGGACTCTATCTGGTTGTCCGATGAATCTCAAAACGTATTCCTCCTAAACCACACCGGGGACGTGGTGAAACGCATCGACCTGAAAGCATTCTTAGACGAAGGGGAAGAACTGATCATTCGCACCAATCATGCCATGTCAACCATCCATTTAGGATACGACCCCGACCATCAATCTTTACTATGTACTATAAAAGACAAAAGCGTCAAGCCGACCCGTTTCAAAGTAAAAGAGATCAACCTGTCCAACCAAGAGGTTTCCAGTTTTGAACTATCCGCTTCGGTTGTAGAACCCTACATTGACGAAGGATATGCCAACATGAGCGAACCCAACGTCAGTTTTATCGGAGAAAATATTATCTATAACTATCCCATCGAATCACATATTTATATATTAAATAGGCAAGATGGTAGCCGGAAAACAATCGAAGCCGATAGTGAACATACTCCCAACAAGGCTAATAAATGCTCTTCTAAAACAGATTATTCTGCATGGATAAAACACGGATTCGAAAATCCACATTTTTATGATGTGATGTATATTCCTTCTTTAAAAATGTATGTCCGTTTGCATGCGGGACCAATTGATCTGCCCGATGCCAATCATCCAGAAGAAGTCGCCTATAAACGATCCCTTTATGCCATGTTTTTCGATTCGGCTTTTCAATCTTTAGGGGAAACAGTTCTTCCACAAGGAATCTACAATCCTTATACAGGTTGGAGCGCAACTCCATCCGGAATAGCCTTTTTTGTGGATGGTCCGCAAAGTCCTAACGAAACAGACAATATGGAGCTGGAAATCGTAAGTCCCAACTAATTATTCTGGAAAAGCTTCCCTACAAGCTGGAGCGTTTTTAGGCATGAATGAACAAAAACAGTAAAGAAATCATAGACGAGATGAATTTATTTTATTATTAACAACTTAAATTTCAAACAAATGAGAAAAGGGAATTTATTAGCTGTAGTATTAAACGTGATTATCGCTTTTGCTTTCTGTACTTCTTGCAGTCAAAAATCAATGAAAACAGAACGGGTTCAAGTATCTCCAAAAGTACTAACTGACAGCTTATTTATCAAAAACGCAGCCAGTTTTATCTGTATTGGCGATTACTTGGTATTACAAGACCCTAGGCAAGGATCTAATTTTATAAAAATCTACGATACAAAAGGACATCTGGTATCGGAAGTTGGCCAGGTTGGAAATGGTCCAGAAGAGTTTATCTTACCAGAATGTATTCCTTTTGGTAAAAATAAGTTCTTGACATGGAATAGATACGGTACATTTCAAACAGCCGTTAGTTCTCCAGATAATCAGTTCAGGCCAGAATTTAAGAACTTTCATGTTTTTAACGGGAAAAATCAATCGATACAATTGTGTGAAAATGGGAATTTCATAGCATATGATCCTACAAAAGATCAAGTTATTACATTATATTCGCCTGATGGAAAAGAAATAGCATCTGCTGGTAAATTGCCTTTCCCTTCAAATATAGCAGACCGGGAACATTTCTATTCAGGGAAAATTGTATATAACCCGGAAAATCAAACACTATTACTCTATTTAGAAGTACTTCCTTATGCAGCTACATTTAAAGTAACCTCTTCTAATATATCATTACTAAATGAAAGAACTTTTGGAAATCCTGAATACACAATAAATGGAGACCAAATGCAAGTCAAAGAAGGCGGGAAAGATTGTTTGGTTGGGTGTTGTCTGACTGAAGACTTCATCATTAGTATCATGAATGATCCTGATTATACAGGTAATGACAATAGCCAATCATCTCCGAAGCGGCATACAGTAGGCGTTTTTGATTATGATTTTAACCTGGTTAAAATAGTTAATCTGGGAATGCCTCGTTATAATTTAGCGGCATCTGGTGAAGACAATACATTCTATGCGATTGTCCAAAATCCAGAAAACAGCATTGTTGAAATTGAATTGTAAACAGCATATTTTCTTTTTCACATGTAAACTCAAAAAGCATGTAAAAGTAAACATAAATCAAAAACCATGTACATTAAAACTATACAATCATGAAAAAGTCTATTCAACTAATTATTATGGGCATTCTGTTTCTGAATGTCATTTCTTGTTCAAACAAAGAGGATAAAATATATCCTAATTCACAATTATTCTCCAGGGATGACTGCGATACTCAAAATTTAACAAGTAGCCGAATTGAATTTAAGGACTTAATTTTAAAGCCTTCTTCATTAATAGTACTTGATTCCATTCTAATAACAAACAACCAAGGAACGGAACGTTTTTTCCATATCTTTAATCTAAACACATTAAATAAAATCGGAGAACGTATTGTTATGGGACAAGGACCAGATGATATGCTCATGCCTTCGTTTGTTCAGCAAAATGATTCTATCAAAATATTTGATATGATGACTTCTTCGTTGTTTTCGTATGCAACGGCTGATTTTATAAATCAAGAGAACCCGAAACCTCGGCATAAAATAGCATTCGAAGAAAAACCGTTTTGGAGCGAAATAGCTATGATGGGGAATCAATACATAGGAGTTTCCTATAAGCCAGATAGTCCTTGTTATCTATTCGATGAAAAGGGGAAAAAGATCGGAGCATTCGGACAATATCCAACCTCTAAGGTTAAATATTCTGATTTAGAAATCATTGATACTTATAGATCTATCCTGACATCAAACTTAACAGACAAGGTTGCTGTATGCCATTTCTTTACTGATTTAATTGACATTTATGATGATAAGGGTAATTTGATAAAAGAATTGCATGGGCCGGATCACTTTACCAGTCAGTTCAAAGAATTTAAGGAAGAAAATATCGTTGGCAGCAAACCCGTTCAAGAAACTTATCGGGACGCTTTTTACAGTCCTTATGGTACAAAAGATTATTTATATGTGCTATACAATGGAAAATACTTAAATGATCCCCAATATAAATTATCGGCAAACGAAATCTTTGTATTTGACTGGAACGGATCATTAAAAAAGCATTTTGTTCTTGACAAAGGAATTTCAAGAATGGTTGTTGATGAGAATCACAGAAAGATTTATGGTATTAGTGATGATCCGGAATATCAAATTATTGTATTCTCCTATTAAATCGAAAAATCAGAAAGATAAAATAAATAATACAATGAAAGCAACACATTTCTCCATAGGACTCGGCTTTATTCTATTGTTAGCATCCTGTATGCAGGATAAAACAAAGAATGGTGATATAAAAACGATTCTTTTCGAAGATAAATACACAGATCTTACAGAGAAATTAGACTGCCAGTTCATTCCTTTAGAGACGAACGACAGTTGTCTCATCGCTAGTGTTTCGGATATGGTATTCGATTCATCTCGTCTTTATTTGATTGACGGGAAATCAAATTTGGTATTTGCTTTTTCTTTATCCGGAGAATTTATTTCGCAAGTCGGTAATGTTGGTTCAGGTCCTTCCGAATATCAATATCCGGTTAATCTACATATCGACAAGATTAAGCAGGAATTAATCGTGGCGGATGCGAATACACCTAAATTGGTATATTATGATCTAAAGACATTGAAGTATAAACGGCAACTTCGATCTGACGATTATTTTACCAATTGTGCCTGGTTGCCTAATGGAGATATCATACTTGCAAGTGGTAGTAGTTATGTTACTCCTAAAAGAGAAAGGTTCTATGCGCAGATTACCGACGAGAATTTAAAGCGGAAACAATATGTTTGTCCTCGTTCTTTCGATCCACAATACCGATTGGCTATAGGTTCTGTATTCTATACATTCCAAGATCAAGTATATCTGAATCTTCCTTTCCTTCACTCGGTCTATCAAATAAACGAAACGACTTGCGAAGAAACTTATGCAATTGAGCTGAAAGGTTTCCAAATGCCTGATCAAAACTGGTTGAAGGCAAACGCCGAAGAGAATTATTTCGCGGCATTAAGCCATTCGGATTATGTTTCGGCCATCCAGTGCCAAGAAACCAACCGTTATCTATATGCAACCTTTTTGGTCGGAGGCAGTAAGGATTATATAGCTTTCTATGACAAAGAACAGAGAAACAGCATGATTTATTCGGGTTACGACTTTATAAAAGAGACTTCTTTAAACGGATTGAGTAAAGTGATCACTACTTATAACGATACATTTGTCGCAACAATCAATCCTGATGTATTGAAAGAGAAAGGAACAACCATTGAAGAACTGACACAACTCAGCCAATCACTTCCTGCAGAGAGCAATCCTATTTTATGTCTTTTTACCTTTAAATAAGCATGAGTATGAAACAGAACTGGTTTATATCGTTATTTGCTTACCTATTACTGACCAACTGTCAGTCTGATTATCAAACATTATTACTGGACAAGGCGCAACAACTCCAGGCAACTCTTTTATTTGAGAAAGATTCCAATAACTATATTTATGATATTAAAGCGACGGAAACCCATCTAGCTATCTTAAACCAGGAGAATGATACGATGTTAACAGTTTATGAAGAAGGGAAATACGATTCTCCTGTGTTTGTAGTAGGACCAGCAACTTATCAAGAAGCAGTATTGCGGAAACCACATTTCCGGAAAGAAGTAACTACTGATGAGGTAATCGTATTGTCAGATAATAACTCTCGCTTTTATCGTCTTTCTCCGGAAAACACCAACTGGCAGCTGCAACCTGAAGATCCATTATTCGATGTATGCAACAGTTTTCAATACAATCGTACCCAAAAAGAGATTTATGCGGTTCCGTTCCGGCCTGACTTGCCTTATCCTTTTTATTATTATAATGCGTCTGAAGGTTACTATTGGGTAGAAGCAGACTCCTGCGTCCATCGGCAGTTGTCATATAAACCAGATTGTTATTTATGTGAACTGTGCGTCCATGAAAAAAAGGATCGGGCAGCTATCGCCTATCGGTTCACTAATTATGTTACTTTTTACGATTTGGAAGGAAACATAGAAACGAATATTCGCATAGGTCAAACAGCAATCGCTCCAAAATGGATTAAAACCGGAGCATTGGATACAGAGAATACAACAAAATGTTTGCTGGACGTTTGCGGTACTCCCGATTATTTGTATTGTCTGTATTCAGGATCTGTCGATTATGCAACACCGACCTATCTGATTGCTTTCCATTGGAATGGAAAACCTTATAAAACGTGGCAATTAGATTCGTATATACGGACAATGAGTGTAACCAACAACAACAAGACCTGTTATGTAGTTCGTTCGTTACCCAATAAAGCACAAGCTATTTCCTATTATACATTAAAATAAGCATACTCATGAAGACGATAAGACAAATACTAACTTGTATTATGGCAGGTTCCGTCTGTTATGCCTGCCATGTAGAACCTAAAGAGAAGCAGCCTACTATCGAAACGGTAAAGAAAGAATACCTGAAAAGAGAAAGTATCTTTATTGATGCGGTGATACATCCTGCAAGAATGGCTATCGGTAATAATCAATTATATATATCCTGTTTTTCCTGTGATACCATGGTGTACACCTATTCTCTACCTGATTTAAACCTATTAAACAGTCATGGGGTTAAAGGAAGCGGACCGGAGGATTTTATGTTTCCTGTCTTTACACAAGCTTTCGACAATATGGTTTCCATGTGGGGATATACTGATTTAAGAAAAGTCAAGTTATGTCAAGTTGATACTTCTGGCGTTTTTACAACGGTAGCCGAATTTATGCTTCCTGAGAATAAAGCCTATAATCAATTATTCACCTTGGGTGATTCCGTGGCTTTCTATAACGATTTTCCACCCAATCTAACACTGAAGAAACTGGACCTGAAACAAGGCAAAGAACTAAAAGAACATACTTTCGAGATGGATCAAAGTAAGGGAAATTCATTCTTTACCCAGAATAAAGGAGATCTGTGCGTATCATCCAAAGGATTGGCTTACCTTTATTATTATAAAGATCGGATTGATTTCTTTGATTTGGATTTCCAGCCTGTTCAAACACATGCTCCGCAAAAAGTAAAACAACAAATCGACACACAGGATTGGCAAAACAGTACGATCTATTACATCGCCTCGTATGCAGGAGATCAATATTTATATGCTATTAAATTAGCAGACCGATTAAATGCGAATGCCAAAGATTGCACATTAGAGATATTCGGATGGGATGGAACTTTGATCAATTCGTATTCGCTAAATCCAGTCATCGACTTGTTTGTAGTTGACGAATCCAATCAAATGCTTTATGGGGTTAACCGAGAATGGCCCGATTATATATATAAGTTTAAGCTATAATAACAACATAATAATCCTAATTTAATATGATGAAATCGGTAAGTTATTTCGC